>Ga0193751_1002870_pt1 | contig 10355 bp, 10 predicted proteins | sample L1c2metaG_FD_143050 | JGI IMG/M metagenome (GOLD analysis project Ga0193751, IMG submission 143050) | Soil microbial communities from a riparian zone of the East river system, Colorado, United States - L1c2 | ecosystem: Environmental > Terrestrial > Soil > Riparian zone | place: USA: East River...
GCCGGTGGGCGAGGCGACGAGCCCATCGGGGAAGGGAGCGCTGAGCAGTCCCTCGAGGGTGATCTGTTTCCCCTGCGCGGCGCAGGGAAGAGCGACCGCGAGGAGCGCGACGGCGAGCGATTGGCGCATGTTCACGGAATGCGGGAGAGCGCGGTTTGCGGCATCAATTGGCCACACGCGCAAATGGTCACCATGCACGGCATGGTGACCAATCTGCAGCCTGTCACGCGACTTCTCAATTCACAGGCGCGGCGGCGCCGCGTGCACCTACATCGAGTCGACGGGCGGCATCGAATCGATGGGTGGGTCGATCGGGTGACCGATCGGCGGCACCGAATCCGGGGGCACGCCCAACTTGCGCGGGAGATAGATGACCGCTTCGCTCTGGCTGCTCCCCGATGACGCAAATGCCCACGTCGTGTTGCTGTAGAACGGCTCGTTGGCCGGCGGAGTCGCGACGAGATAGTAGTCGCCCTCCGGAATCGACGTCACGAGAAACCGGCCGTTCTCGTCGGTCACCACTTCGCCGACCTTCGTGACGGTGGTCGTGGCGGTGTCGGATGCCGTTGCGGGCGGCACTGTGATCTTCAGGTTGAGGACCACCGTCGCACCGGGGATCGGCGTCGCCGTGCTCGGATCGAGCCCGGTCGACGAATCGACCACGACTCCCCGTAGCTCGCCGTGCGCGTTGGGATTTCCGTTCGCCACCTGAATCACGGCGCCGGACCACTGCGCAGACTTTTCCTTCGGCGCCGCGGATGAATCTGAGCAGCCTGCCATGATCACCGCGGCGGCCAGTCCACCGATCAACATGATGTGCCGCATTCGATTCTCCTGTTGAGCCGTGATCGCTCTCGTCGCAACGCGGCAGTCCCGCCGTTCGTGCCAAGCGCTGACGAGGGAGACCCCGCACGCCGCGCACGCGTCACACCAGTCCGGTGGCGGCGCACGTCAGACACGAATAAAGAGAGACCCCCGCACGGTCGCTCGCGTCACCCGGACCATCCGTTGTTCCCGCGTGTACGCTCCCCGGCGCGCCGATCTCACAATAATCGCTTGCCATATTCCGAGACGGACATCTATTGTAGTGCAGAGACGCGCATGATCCATCGAGGAGATCCATGATGATGCCCCCATCCAGTACCTCCCGGTCCGCGCTCGCCGCCGTGCTCGCCCCCATGGCCATCGTCGCGGGGCTCGCCATCACCGCGCACACGGCGCACGCGCAGGCGCTCAGCTCCTCCGTCGACATCGGTATCGCCGGCGGGAACGCGCTCGCGGGCGCATCGACGAGCGCGCTGCTCCTCCAGCCCTCGATTCGCTGGGATCATCCGAACACGAGCTTCGGCGCTCAGGCGAGCTGGCTGGCGGGCCCGCAGGCGCACCTCGATGGCGACGCTTCGATCGGCGGCCGGTACTTCTCGCCCGTCTATCGGCATCTTCGCCTCGAGCTCGGGGCTTCCGCCGAGCGCACCGCGGGGCCGGACGTCATCGCGTCATCCAACGCGCTAGTCGGCGACGCCAACCTCTCGCTCTCGCTCGGCGCCGGCGGACTTTGGATCAGCCGAGGGCAGCGCGCGAGCGCTACTTCGTCGCTCCCGTCGCACGTGCGGATGTACGGCGCGGGCACCTGGCGGCGAGTCGGCAGCGCCGTGTTCACCGCATCGGTGACCGCGAGCAGCTACGGTACCGGCGGCAACAACGGCCTCGGCGGAGGCGCAAGCAACCCAACCCTCCCCTCCGACTCGCTCGGGAACGTCATCGACACGCTTTCGCGCACCGCGTCCGTCGCGCGGCAATACGCCGATCTCGAGAGCAGCGTGTACTGGTCGCACGGCGCGCTCGCGCTCGACGGGCTGCTCGGCACACGCGTCAGCGCCTCGTACGGACAGCGCGCCACGTGGGGACGCGCGCAGGCCAGCTGGTCGCTCAACGAGCAATTCGCCCTCGTCGCCGCCGGCGGCACACGCGCGCCGGAGCCCTCGATCGGGCGGGTCGGTGGCAATTTCGTTTCGCTCGGCGTGCGAGTCGCAAGCGCGCCGTGGATCGCGCACGCGCTTCACGGCGCACGGTCCAGCGCGAGCGCCTTCGGCGTGCGGGCCGAGGGGTCGACGCGCGTCATCTACGTGCACGCGCCTGCCGCGCGAACCGTCGAGCTGATGGCGGACTTCACCGACTGGCAGCCCGTGATCATGCGACACGTGGCCAACGATGAATGGGAGCTCGCGATGATCATCGCGCCGGGCTCGCACCGCGTGAACATTCGCGTCGACGGCGGCGAGTGGAGCGCACCTCCCGGCGCGGGCTCCGTGCAGGATGAATTCAACGGCACTGTCGGACTCATGGTGGTTCCGTAACGACCGGAGCCGTCGCGCGGGCCGATGGTGACGTGGTGCCGGATGCCGGGGTCTCGCCTTCTGTGGAGCTTTCTGACGGCGCGCTCGTGGACATCGTTCTCAAGGGCGACTCGGAAGCGTACGCAAGGCTCGTTGCCCGATACCGGGATCGATATGCGCGATTCGCGCTGCACATGCTCGGCAATCGCGAGGATGCCGAGGAGGCGTTGCAGGATGCGTTCGTGCGCGGATATCGCTCGCTGCATCGATGCACCGAACCGGCGCGCTTCGGCAGTTGGCTGCTCGCGATTCTCGCGAATCGATGCCGGACGGCCGGAGGGCGAAACGCACGACGGGAGCGACGCTTCGTCTCGGCGGAGGATCGGCACTACGCGATCGCGCTCGACCACCCCGCGGAAACGTCGGCATTGCGGGAGGAGATCAACCGGGCACTGGCGAGGCTGGACGCGGACCAGCGCGAAGCGTTTCTGTTGAAACACGTCGAAGACCTGGAGTACGAGCAGATGGCGGTGGTCACCGGAGCAGGCGTATCGGCGCTCAAGATGCGAGTGAAGCGCGCCTGCGAGAGAATGCGGCGGATGCTGACGGAGGGAGAGGATGCGCCAGCACGATGAGACCGAAGCCGCGCCGAACGAGGACGACGTGCTCGAGCGCGCCGCGGAGGAGCTGCGCCGCCCGCTGCGCATAGACGCCGCGCTGTTCGATGCGCGCGTAATGGACGAGGTGCACCGCGGATCGACGGGGCTCCGCGACCGGATCGCGCAGCTCACGCGTCCGCGAACGATCCGGGTGTCGCCACTCACGGCGCTCGCAGCGGCGCTGGTCTTCGCGGTCGCGATCGCCGGATCCGCGCTCTACTTCAGCGCTCCGCGAGTGCACGCGATGCCAACCGACATCGCGCGCACCGCGTCGGGATCGCCGCTCGTGCAATTCGGTTTCGTCGCCCCGCACGCGTCGAGTGTCGCGCTCGTTGGCGACTTCAACAACTGGGACCCGAAAGCGACGCCGCTGCGCGCCGCGTCCACGGGCGGCGTGTGGTCCGTGGAGGTGCCTATTCAGCCTGGGCGTCACCTGTACGCGTTCGTCGTCGATGGCACGGTGTGGCGTCCCGATCCCGCGGCGCCGCAGGCATCGGGCGAAGACTACGGCGAGCCGAACTCCGCGCTCACCGTCGCCGAGCCGGGGGCGCAATGAATCATTTCTCGCGATTGGCGTTCGCGTTCGTGCTGCTGGTCTGCGCGCCCATCGCGCTCGCCGCGCAGGACCCTCGGCTGGATGCACGTCTCGATGCGAGCACGCGCGATGCAGTCGTTGCGCTGATCGACAGCGCGCGCTCGGTTGGAATTCCCAGCGAGCCGCTGGTGCAGAAGGCGCTCGAGGGCGCGAGCAAGCATGCGGATGGCGCGCACATACTCGTCGCGGTGCGCATGCTCGAGCGCGAGCTCGGTGTCGCGCGCGCGGCACTTGGCGCCGCCTCGAGCGACGCGGAAGTGATCGCGGGTGCGAGCGCGCTGCACGCCGGGATCGCACCCGCGGCTCTGACGCGCATGCGCGCAGCGCGCACGCACGGGTCGCTCACCGTCGCGCTCGCGGTGCTCTCCGATCTCATCGCGCGCGGTGTTCCCGGCGACACGGCCACGACGGTGATCTCCGCCCTCACGGTCGCCGGCGCGCAGGATGCGGAGCTGCTCCGTTTCCAGCAGGGAGTGGAGCGCGACATCGCGCAGGGCGCGACGCCTTCCGCGGCGCTCGGCGTGCGCGCGCAGAGCGCATTCCCCGCGGCCGCGCCGCGTCGCACACCGTAGCTCTCGCTCGAGAACTATCTGAGCAGGCGAAAGGCAGAGCGCTGGCTGCCGCCGTACTTGTATGCCATGCTGATCCAGAGCTGCCCCATCGCCTCCAGCCACCGGGATTGCGAGAGCGGACCGGCGTCGACCATGTCGAAGCCGAGCTGATTCCCGAGCTCGGCGACGATGAGCTTCGCGCCCCCGTCGTCGCCGCAAAAGAACATTGACGCTTTCTCGCCGTTGAACGTCGGATTGGCGAAGTTCGAGGCGCCGAGCGTGTTGAAGCACTTTACGACGTTCGCCGCGGGGACGAGCCTGGCCACTTCCTCGCCTGCGGACGTCGTCGTGCCGATTGCGAGTCCGGAGAGATCGGGGAGCACCGGAACGGTGCAGTCGATCACCGTCTTGCCGGTGAGCGGACCGGCCGCCGCGAGTGCATTCGCGGTCGCCTGCCACGGGATGGCGAGCACAATCACGTCGCCGAAGGCAGCGACGTCGGCTACGGTTCCCGTGCGGTCGTGCGGCAGACCGCCGCCCGCTGTAGCGGCGGGATCGCGAACGCCGAAGCGGACATCGTGTCCTTGTGCCTCCCAGAGGCGCCCGAGCGTGCCGCCGACGTGTCCCGCCCCGATGATTCCAAGCCGCATTCTGCATATCCTCGAGGTCGAGAGTACGAGGCGCGTCACCAGTTGAGCTGACTGCCAACGAAGGTACGCGCGAATCTCGCTCGAAGTGTTCGCAGGTGGTAGACGAACGTCAAGGTTGTGCCGCCGTCCGCCGGACCCTGGCACGGCGGACGACGAGTGCAGTCGTGCGAGATCTATATCCCCAGGTCGACTCGAAACTCGAACGTGCGCGGCCGGCCGACGGACGCGCCGCTGAAGAACGCGCCCTTGAGGAGATATTTCTTGTCGAAGATGTTGTCGACGAAGAGCTGTGGGCGCACGATGGTGTTGCCGACCAGCAGGCTGTAGCCGAGCGCTCCGTTGGCGATGAAGCTGGGATCGACGTGGATGGACTTGTTGAAGTCGAAGAGTCCCGTGCCGATCGGCGACGTGATGTCTGCGCCATTCGCGAGCCCCGTTCCATAGATGCCAGTCGCGCTGGCGAAGAAGCGGCTCTTCGAGTACACCACCGAGGCCACGGACGAGATACGCTGGTCGTGATCGAGGTCGAACCAGCCACCCGGAACGTCGGCAACGTCCGTCGGGAAGAATCCGCCCGTCACGGGCCCGCGGCCATACGCATGATTGATTGCGAAGTTCAGGTATCCCGAGATTGGGCCACCCGGACGTACTTCGAGCACCGTCTCGATACCTCGAATTCGCACCTGAGCCAGATTCACGGACGTCACGATTGCCGTTCCCGCGATCGTGTTGTCGTCGATGCCCGGGCTGCTGTTCTTCACATAGCCATCGAGCTTCCACACGATTCCCGCGGGAAAGCGATGCACGTAGCCGACCTCGTAGAAGTCGTCCCGTTCGGGGAGCGTCGGTGAGGTCGAGGTGGTGTCACCGCCCTCGGATACGGTTGTGATCGCGCGCAGGTCCTCGATATTCGTCGGAATGAACTGCCGTCCATAGTAGAGATAGAACGTGTTCGCCAAATCGGGGAAAAAGCTCAACTTCACGCGCGGGCTGATCTGGTGCTGATTGCCGGCGAAGGGTGCGACGTGCGTGTCGTAGCGTACGCCCGTACGGAGCTCGATCCATTCCGCGGGCGTATATGCGTCCTGCACGTAGACCCCGATATCATGACCCTTGAGATCCGAGTTGGAGCCAGGGCCGGCATTCCCGGAGGCGTCCGTGGAGTTGAAGTCCTCGCGCCCGGTTGTAACGGAAGCCTGCACGCCGGTCTTGAACTCGAACGCGTGGCTCGCCCGCCAGCGGAAGTCGATTTTTGTTCCGTACGTGTTGAAGTTGCGCTGCTCGTTGATGTTGTACGGCGTGATCGTATCGGGAAAGAAGAAGAATCCTGGCTCATCAGCCGTATTCGGCACGTACGAGAGACTGCCGTGCCGATAATAGAAACCGGTGAACAGTTCACCGCTCGACGCACTCGCCGAGTCGAGATCGCCAAACCGATGTCTCCATCCAAGGTTTGCGAAGCTGTTGATGTCGGTTTGACGGTCGTCGACGAAACCCTGCGTGGAGTCGAACGGTACGAGAAAGTGCGTGCGCGACCAGTTGCCTTCCACGTCGAATACATCACGGTCCGACGGCGTGAACTGGAGCTTGCCGAAGCTGAAATAGTCCTGGCCGCTGTTGTGAAAGTTGAGTGGTTTCAGGGTCGTGGTGTCGAACATCACGGGCTCCTGCCGCATCCCGGTTTCCTGGCGAGAGCCGGAAAGGAAGAAGCCCCACTTCCCGACGTTGTCGCTGATGTTTAGTCCCGCTCCATCCGTTTTGAACGAGCCCCCGTAGCCGTCCAGGTTCATGTGAAACCCTCCCGTCGGAATGCGCGTGCGCACGTCGACGATCGCGGCGTTCTTGTTTCCGAATTCGGCGTCCCAGCCTCCAGTCTGAAACTCGATGCGATCCACGACCGACGGATCGAAGAGCTCGTTGAGGCTGCCGGAGATACCGGACGGCACGGGGACGCCATCGACGTAGTACTGGTACTCGGCGTGCTGTCCGCGAATGTGCACTTCGCCCGTCGGGGCACGCGCGGCCCCGGCAATGCTCTGCTGCAGAATCTGCGACGTCGTGTTCGACGGGGCGCCGTGGTAGTCGTTCTGTTTGTAGACCTGATTGCCGCTGCGCGTGTCGACCGCGATGGGTGACACCGCTGTAACCGTCAGCTCCTGGAGCTGAGTGGGTGCGGATATCAGCTGAAAGGACAAGGTGGAGCGCGCGCCCTCGGCGACCGAGACCGTCTGGCTGTCGGGCTTATAGCCGATGAGGCGGACCTCGACGACATAGCTGCCGCCCGGGACGCCGTGCACCACGAAGCGGCCGAACTGATCGGCTGAAGTATTGGCGACGATCTGGCCACCCTGCTTCACCCCGATTTCCGCATTGGGAAGCGGCGTTCCGTTCGTCGAGTCTCGAATCGAGCCGGCAATGTCACCACCGGCGGGGGTCGTGGCGTGTGCATCGCGTGGTGCAACTGCGCCCACCGTCAGCCCACCGAGCAGGAGACAGATTCGCAGACGGCCACCGACCCAAGAGACGTGCATTCGAGTGCTCCCTAATGAGGAGCGTCGAAGTTCACCTCCAGGCGAGGCACGTCACAGCACTTTTTCGCGAGCTGGCGAGGACGGGCAACGAGTGGTTCAAATGGCTCCATGAACGGAGGGCGTCCGCCGGAGCGTGTCGCCACGGTGGCCCTGCGGGCAGCTCGTCGCTTCGTTCGGCGCCCATTGGCGACAGCTCATGGGCCGTCAACGACCGATCGTAGAAGAATCGTCGCGCGCGGGGAGCGTCTCACCAATTTTCATTCGCATGTCCGCCACCGTTCTCCGTGTAATCATCGCCGATGACGAACGGCCCGCGCGCCGCTTTCTCGGCGACATGTTGCGGGAGTGTCCGGATGTCGAGCTACTCGGTGAAGCTTCTTCGGGCACCGAGGCCGTCGAGATGATCGAGGAGATACGCCCCGACCTGGCTTTTCTCGACCTCCAAATGCCAGAGCTCGACGGACTCGGGGTGATCAAGCTGGTGAAGAAGAGTCGCCTTCCACTCATTGCCTTCGTCACTGCGTACGAGGAATACGCGGTGCGCGCGTTCGAGCTTTCGGCAATCGACTATCTGCTCAAGCCCGTCGAGCCTATTCGGCTTCGCACGACGCTCATGCGAGCGCACGAGCGTCTCGAGCACGCGGATTTCCGAACCGATGAGGCGCGGCGGCTCCGCCTAGCCACCGTCACACTCCAGGCGTCATTGCCGAACGCATTTCTCCGTCGCATTCCGATTCGGAAGCGTGACGAGATCGTCCTGGTGGCGGTTTCGACTGTCTGCTCGATCGTCGCCGATGGCGAGCTCCTCAACCTCACGCTGCTCACGGGCGAGCGACACAGCATCACGTATCGTCTCAAGGATCTCGAGCCGCGCCTCGATCCTTCGCAGTTCGTGCGACTCTCCCGCGGCGCGCTCGCGAACGTGGATGCCATCAAGCGGGTCAGTCCCATGCCGGGAGGGACGTACACGGTGCTGCTCGTGAATGGCCAGTCGATAAACGTGAGCCGGATTCGTGCACGCGTGCTGCGCGAGCAACTGTTTCGCTTGTGATGGGGGCGCAGCTCACCGAATCGCGTGGGCCGCCGTATGCATGTCGGAGGTCAGATGAGCATCCCGTTCCCGCAACTGTCGCCTGTCGCGTTCAGCGTAGGCCCGATTGCCGTACGCTGGTACGGCATCATGTACTTCCTTGGCTATGCGCTCGGAGTGTACCTCGCGCGACGCCGCATTCGCCTCGGTCTCGTTCCCCTGACCACGGCTCAGCTTGATTCGCTGGTCGGATACCTGATCGTCGGCATGCTCGTGGGCGCGCGTGTCGTCTACGCACTGGTTTATCAGCCCGGACACTACTTCTCGACTCCCGCGGAATTTCTTCGCGTCTGGCATGGTGGGCTTTCGTTTCATGGCGCCGTTTTAGGGATGACACTCGCGTGCGTCCTGTTCGCCAGACGGAATCACGTTCCGGTGCTTGCGATCACGGACACGATGGCGCTCGCCGGCACCCCGGGGCTCGCCCTCGGGCGCCTGGGCAACTTCATCAATGGTGAGCTTTTCGGCCGGGTAACCACTGTGCCCTGGGCGATGATCTTTCCAAGCGATCCGCTTCGCCTGCCGCGACATCCATCGCAGCTCTACGAGGCGTTGGCTGAAGGGGTGCTGCTCTCATTGGTGCTCTGGAGCCTGGACCGGCACGCGAGAGAGAAGGGTTGGTATCGACCTGGCTTGGTGTCAGCCGCCTTCCTCGTCGGATACGGCGTACTGCGTTTCGGCCTCGAGTATACTCGGCAGCCTGACTCACAGCTCGGGCTTGTTCTCGGGCCCTTCAGCGCCGGTCAGCTTCTGTGCGCGGTAATGATCGTCTCCGGACTTGCGTGGCTGAAGATCCTCTACCGATCGGCCTCCAGGCTCATCGACGTCCCTTCCGGGACACGAGGATCATGAACGCGCGGGCTCTCCTGGGTGCGACTCTGTTCACACTGTTCGCGGCTCTCATCGCAATGTTCCTCGCGTGGCCGCGGTCTGGAATGCATGAAGGAAAGCTGACCAGGGTTGCAGATCCCGGCTCCGATTTCGGACGAGGTGTCGTCCTGACCGCAGACAAGGCGCGCTACGTCGTCGTACCGGGCGAAGCGGTCAGCATCACGCTCGGGCCGCGCAGCATACTGGATACGAGCGTGAGTGCGTTTACGCGTGGCCCGTCTCGCGGCAGTGATTCGGATGTCGCGCCCAATTCACGATTGATCGGAACCGCGCGGTTCGATGTCGCGCTCGATTCCAGGCGCTGGTATTCCGTGCGAGTGGGAGAGGTGTTGATCGCGACCACCGGCGCACGCTTCAGCGTTCGCCTGGACCTCGGACATCCGCCGACCACGTCTGTCGCAGTGGAGGAGGGAGAGGTCGCAATACAGAGGGTCGCCAGCGGGTCCAATAACCGTGAGGCGCGGCGCCCGAGCGATTCGGGACTCGTCTATGACCTCGTTGCAGGCAACGTTGGATGGTGGAGCGACAGTCTTCCTCCGCACGTCGTGACCTCGGTACAGCAGGACCAGCATCGACGTAAACTGAGCTCGAGCCCATACGGCCCAGCGCAATGATGAAAATTCATGGAACGAACAGCCGTCGGAGCAGTACGAGTGGTCGAATCCGGTTGACGAAAGTCCTGAATCGCGCGCGCAAGGCACTCAGGATTCCGTTCCGGAGAGGCGTTAGCCCCCGTTTTGGGCGGTTAACCCTCTTTTGTCTCGACAGCCTCGGTGCTCCCGATCAGCTTTCCAGCAATGGTTGCCCACGCTCACCCAAAGAGACAGCGTCCGCGTTGGTTCTGGATTGCGCTTGCGATGTTCGCGCTCGCGCAGTTCGACATCGTGGCCGTCGTGCCGTTCGCGGATGCGAACGAGGGAAGGAGCGCGCCGTCGCACGTGGAAGCGTACGGCACGAGCACGCACTATGCGCACGACGAGTCGAATTGTGCGGTGTGCGCCGCGCGTCAGTTAATTGGCCGAACCGAGATTACAGTTCGTCCACCGATTCTA
>Ga0193751_1002871_pt1 | contig 10354 bp, 6 predicted proteins | sample L1c2metaG_FD_143050 | JGI IMG/M metagenome (GOLD analysis project Ga0193751, IMG submission 143050) | Soil microbial communities from a riparian zone of the East river system, Colorado, United States - L1c2 | ecosystem: Environmental > Terrestrial > Soil > Riparian zone | place: USA: East River...
TCCATGTCGGTTGCGCTGTGCACGGCGCGCGCCCACACACCCCTGTCCGTATCCGGAGCCCACCTACACATGACGACGAGCAGCACCGAGGCCACCTCGACCCCCAAGGTAGCGGTCAACGACATCGGTTCCGAGGAGGCCTTCCTCGCCGCGATCGACGAGACCATCAAGTATTTCAACGACGGCGATATTGTCGAAGGGACAGTCGTCAAGGTCGACCGGGATGAGGTCCTGCTCGACATCGGCTACAAGACCGAAGGCGTCATCCCGTCCCGCGAGCTGTCGATCAAGCACGATGTCGATCCGCATGATGTCGTCAAGAACGGCGAGCACATCGAGGCCCTGGTCCTGCAGAAGGAGGACAAGGAGGGCCGGCTGATCCTGTCCAAGAAGCGCGCGCAGTACGAGCGCGCCTGGGGCACGATCGAGAAGATCAAGGACGAGGACGGCGTCGTCACCGGCACCGTGATCGAGGTCGTCAAGGGCGGCCTGATCCTGGACATCGGGCTGCGCGGCTTCCTGCCCGCCTCGCTGGTGGAGATGCGCCGGGTCCGCGATCTGCAGCCGTACGTGGGCAAGGAGATCGAGGCCAAGATCATCGAGCTGGACAAGAACCGCAACAACGTGGTCCTGTCCCGCCGGGCCTGGCTGGAGCAGACGCAGTCCGAGGTCCGCCAGAACTTCCTGAACACGCTGCAGAAGGGCCAGATCCGCAAGGGCGTCGTCTCGTCCATCGTCAACTTCGGCGCGTTCGTCGACCTGGGCGGCGTGGATGGCCTGGTGCACGTCTCCGAGCTGTCCTGGAAGCACATCGACCACCCTGGCGAGGTCGTCGAGGTCGGCCAGGAGGTCACCGTCGAGGTCCTGGACGTGGACATGGACCGCGAGCGGGTCTCGCTGTCGCTGAAGTCGACGCAGGAGGACCCCTGGCAGCAGTTCGCCAGGACGCACCAGATCGGCCAGGTCGTGCCGGGCCGGGTCACCAAGCTGGTGCCGTTCGGCTCGTTCGTGCGGGTCGAGGAGGGCATCGAGGGCCTGGTGCACATCTCCGAGCTGGCTGACCGGCATGTGGAGATTCCCGAGCAGGTGGTGCAGGTCGGCGACGAGATCTTCGTCAAGATCATCGACATCGACCTGGACCGGCGCCGGATCAGCCTGTCGCTGAAGCAGGCCAACGAGGGGACGATCGGCGAGGCCGTCGGCGAGGACTTCGACCCGACCCTGTACGGCATGCCGGCCACCTACGACGAGCAGGGCAACTACGTCTACCCGGAGGGCTTCGACTCCGAGTCGGGCGAGTGGCTGGAGGGCTTCGACGCCCAGCGCGAGGAATGGGAGCGGCAGTACGCCGAGGCGCGGTCGCGGTATGAGGCGCATCAGCAGCAGGTAGCCGCCGCCCGCAAGTCCGACGCCGCCGAGGCAGACTCGCCCGGCGATGACGAGAGCGGCTCCGCCCAGCAGGCGCAGCCCGAGGTCGTGGGCACGCTGGCCTCCGACGAGGCTCTCGCCGCGCTGCGGGACAAGCTGTCCGGCGGCCAGAGCTGAGGCGCTTCGCCGACCCGCCCATACCGCTGGCTGGCATGCGTAATCATCGGCTGGCCGCCGATCGCCCGAGACGCGAGAGTTCACGTGGTCGGCGCTGGCTACGCTACGCCTGCGGTATGGCCAGGTCGGCTCCGCTGAGGAAGACCCTGTGCTCCGGGTAGGCCTGACCGGCGGGATCGGCGCGGGCAAGAGCGAAGTCTCGCGCCGCCTGGCCGCACAGGGCGCCGTGGTGATCGACGCGGACGCCATGGCCAGGGAGGTCGTCGCTCCCGGCACGCCCGGACTGGCGGAGGTGGTCGCGGCATTCGGCCCCGGGGTGCTGCTCGGCGACGGCAGCCTGGACCGCGGCAAGCTGGGCGAGATCGTCTTTGACGACGCTGACCGGCGCGCCACGCTGAACTCGATCGTCCATCCGCGGGTCGGGACGCGGATGCGCGAACTGGAGGAGCAGGCCGGGCCGGGCGCCATCGTGATCCACGATGTGCCGCTGATCGCAGAGAACAACCTGGCCGGCTTCTACGACCTCATCGTGGTCGTGGACGTACCGCCGAGGATCCAGCTGGACCGGCTGATCAGGCACCGCGGCATGACCCGCGAGCAGGCCAAGGCGCGGCTGGCCGCCCAGGCCAGCAGGGAGAAGCGGCTGGCTATCGCGGGCATCGTCATCGACAATTCCAGCTCGCTGGCCGAGCTGGACCGCCAGGTCGGCGAGCTGTGGACCGAGCTGCGCCGGGCCCAGGCAGTACAGGAAGACCAGGACGAGCCGTCAAGGTAAGCGCCGCGGCCCGGGGCCGCAGGCGAAGGCCGGCGCGAGCCGCCACAGGACCGCAGGCCGAAGGCCGGCGCGAGCCGCCACGGGACCGCAGGCCGAAGGCCGGTCGCCCGGCTCATCGCCGTGACGGGCTCGCGCTGTCGGACCCTCGCCCTACAGTGGAACGGTGCGGCGTGACACCCGGCGCCCGGTGTTCCGGCCGCTGACGGCGCTGGCGCGGTCTCGGGGGGACACGTGCCGGAAGAACTGGAGGCAGCATGCGCCCGGTGAGTGATCTGCAGCGCAGTGTTGCGCCGTTTGAGGTCATCACGGACATGGTGCCCGCGGGCGACCAGCCGGCGGCGATAGCCGAGATGGAGAAGCGGATCTCGGCCGGCACCAAGGACACGGTCCTGCTCGGCGCGACCGGTACCGGCAAGACGGCAACCGTGGCCTGGCTGGCCGAGCGGCTGCAGCGGCCGACCCTGGTCATGCTGCCGAACAAGACCCTCGCCGCGCAGTTCGCCAATGAGCTGCGCGAGATGCTGCCGCACAACGCGGTCGAGTACTTCGTCTCCTACTACGACTACTACCAGCCGGAGGCGTACGTCCCGCAGACCGACACCTACATCGAGAAGGACTCCTCGATCAACGACGAGGTGGACCGGCTGCGGCATTCGGCGACGAACTCGCTGCTGACCCGCAGGGACAGCATCGTGGTCGCGTCGGTCTCGTGCATCTACGGGCTGGGCACGCCGCAGGAGTACGTGGACCGCATGGTCAGGCTGCGGGTCGGCGGCACGACCGACAGGGACGCCCTGCTGCGCCAGCTCGTCGGCATGCAGTACGTGCGCAACGACCTGTCGTTCACCCGCGGCACGTTCCGGGTGCGCGGCGACACCATCGAGGTCATCCCGGTCTACGAGGAGCTCGCCCTGCGGATCGAGATGTTCGGCGACGAGATCGAGCGGCTGATGACGCTGCATCCGCTGACCGGCGAGGTGATGAGCGAGGATGACGAGCTGTACATCTTCCCGGCCACGCACTACGTCGCCGGCCCGGAGCGGATGGAGCGCGCGATCGCCGGGATCGAGGCGGAGCTGGCCGGCCGGCTGGCTGAGCTTGAGCAGTCGGGCAAGCTGCTCGAGGCGCAACGGCTGCGGATGCGCACCACCTACGACGTCGAGATGATGCGTCAGGTCGGCAGCTGCGCGGGGATCGAGAACTACTCGCTGCACATCGCCGGCCGCGAGCCGGGGAGCCCGCCGAATACCCTGCTGGACTTCTTCCCCGAGGACTTCCTGCTGGTCATCGACGAGTCGCACGGCACAGTCCCGCAGATCGGCGCGATGTACGAGGGAGACGCCTCCCGCAAGCGGGTACTGGTCGAGCACGGATTCCGGCTGCCGAGCGCGATGGACAACCGCCCGCTCACCTGGGAGGAGTTCTGTGACCGGATCGGCCAGACGCTGTACCTGTCCGCTACTCCAGGGCCTTACGAGCTGCAGCGAGTAGGCGGTGACGTGGTCGAGCAGGTGATCAGGCCGACGGGGCTCATTGACCCCGAGGTGGTCATCAAGCCGACCAAGGGCCAGATCGATGACCTGGTGCACGAGATCAGGGAGCGCGCCGAGCGCTTCGAGCGGGTGCTGGTCACCACGCTGACCAAGAAGATGGCCGAGGACCTCACCGACTACCTGCTGGAGCTGGGCATCCGGGCCAGGTACCTGCACAGCGAGGTAGACACGCTGCGCCGGGTGGAGCTGCTCAGGGAGCTGCGGATGGGCGAGTATGACGTGCTCGTCGGGATCAACCTGCTCCGCGAGGGGCTTGACCTGCCCGAGGTGTCGCTCGTGGCGATCCTGGACGCGGACAAGGAAGGCTTCCTGCGGTCGGGCACGTCGCTGATTCAGACGATCGGGCGCGCGGCCAGGAACGTCTCTGGCCAGGTGCACATGTACGCCGACAAGGTGACGCCGTCGATGCAGCGCGCGATCGACGAGACGAATCGCCGGCGCGCCAAGCAGGTCGCCTACAACACCGAGCGCGGTCTCGACCCGCAGCCGCTGCGCAAGCGCATCGGCGACATCCTCGACCAGCTGGCCAGGGAAGATGCCGACACCGAGAAGCTGATCGGCGGGTCAGGACGGCAGCAGAGCCGGGGCAAGGCCCCCGTGCCGGGGCTGTCCTCGCGGGCCAGGGCGGCGGCGTCTGCGGCCCAGCATCCCGCGGGCGAGGGCGGCCCGGCGCGCGATGACCTGATCGCGCTCATCACCGAGCTCACCGAGCAGATGCACGCCGCCGCCGCCGAGCTGCAGTTCGAGATCGCCGCGAGGCTCAGAGATGAGGTCAGGGAGCTCAAGCATGAGCTGCGCGGCATGCAGGCCGCAGGCGTCTAGGCAGACGAGCTGACGGGCAGAACCAGCCCAATTGGTCGGGTGGCGATGAACGCAAGCACTAGCCAGGCAGCGTAGGGTCAGATGCATGCTCGCGAGCCTGGTGGCCGCTCTCGTGTCCGCCTTCTGCTATGGCGTCGCCGCGGTCATGCAGGCGATTGCCGTCCGCTCCGCGAGCAACCGGCCTGCGCCGGACAGCACCGCAGGTGCGCGGGCGGCCGGGCTGGTGGACCCCGGCCTCGTCGTCCGGATGCTGCGCCAGTGGCCGTTTATCGCCAGCCTCGGCATTGACCTGATCGGGTTCCTCGCTCAGCTCGTCGCGCTGCGGCGCCTGCCGCTGTTCGCCGTGCAGGCAATGATCGCCGCCAACCTCGCGGTGACGGCCGTCTTCGCCGCGTGGCTGATGCATACCGTGCTCAGCTGGCGCGAGTGGGTCGCCGTGTCCGGCGTGGTCGCCGGCGTGGGGCTGCTGGGGTCATCGGCGGGCGCGCAGGGCGCCGCGAGCGTCGGCTCGGAATTCCAGCTGGGACTCATCGTGGCGGTCGCCGGGGTGGGGGTCGCCGGGATCGCGGCCGCGCGGCTGCCGAATCCGGCCAGGACCCCCGTGCTGGGAGCGATCGCCGGGCTGGGGTACGCGGTGCTGGCCGTCTCGGCCCGGATCCTGCCCGGCTTCTCGCCGCAGCAGCTGATCCGCAACCCGGCGACCTACACGCTCGCGGCGGCCGGGATCGTCTCGTTCCTGCTGTATACGGCCGCGCTGGAAGGCGGCAGCGTGACGGTCGCCACCGCTGCGGTGGTGCTCGCCGAGACCACTCCGCCGGCGGTCGTGGGCGTGATATTCCTGGGCGATTCCACCCAGCGCGGCCTGACCGGCGTGGCCGTGCTCGGGTTCATCCTCGCCGTCGTCTGCGCGGTGGCGCTGGCGCGATTCGGCGAAGCCAGCGAGCAGCGCAAGGCCCCGGTCGCCGACAGTCGCCCGAGCTGCGCCGGCCCCGTGCTCCGTTACGATACGTAACGGCATTCGGCGGACATTTCGTCTTCGACGCCTGGCCCGGACTTGTGTCGTTGCACACCGTAGCGGCAAGCGCCTGATATTCTGAGGGCCCGTGGACCGGCGGGATTACCCGCTGGCACTGACCACGGGAGCCAGACCTTGGCGACTCCAGCGCACGGATCACGGCCAGTTTCGACCAGGCATCTCTTTGTCACCGGGGGCGTGGCCTCCAGCCTCGGTAAGGGCCTCACGGCTTCAAGCATCGGCCGGCTGCTCAAGCTCCGCGGGCTCCGGGTGAGCATGCAGAAGCTCGACCCGTACCTGAACGTTGACCCCGGCACCATGAACCCGTTTCAGCATGGCGAGGTGTTCGTTACCGACGACGGGACCGAGACCGATCTGGATGTCGGGCACTACGAGCGGTTCCTGGACATCCGGCTTCCCGGCTCGTCGAACGTCACCACCGGCCAGATCTACTCTCATGTGATCGCCAAGGAACGGCGGGGCGACTACCTGGGGGACACCGTCCAGGTGATCCCGCACATCACCAACGAGATAAAGTCGCGCATCATCGAGATGGGCGGCCCCGACGTGGACGTCGTCATCACCGAGGTGGGCGGCACGGTGGGCGACATCGAGTCCCAGCCGTTCCTGGAGGCCATCCGGCAGATCCGGCACGAGATCGGCCGGGATCGCTGTTTCTTCCTGCACGTGTCGCTGCTGCCCTATATCGGCCCGTCCGGCGAGCTGAAGACCAAGCCGACGCAGCACTCGGTGGCCGCGCTGCGCAGTATCGGGATCCAGCCCGACGCGATCGTCTGCCGGTCGGACCGGCCGATCAGCGACGGGCTGAAGCGCAAGATCAGCATGATGTGCGACGTGGACGAGGAGGCGGTGGTGTCCGCCCCTGACGCCCCGTCCATCTATGACATCCCGAAGGTGCTGCATTCCGAGGGCCTGGACGCCTACGTGGTTCGCAGGCTCGGGCTGGCCTTCCGCGATGTCGACTGGAGCGACTGGGATGACCTGCTGCGACGGGTGCACCGTCCGGCCTCCATCGTCACGATCGCGCTGGTCGGCAAGTACATCGATCTGCCCGATGCGTACCTGTCTCCCGCCGAGGCGCTGCGCGCGGGCGGGTTCGCCAACGACGCCAGGGTCAACATCCGCTGGGTGACCAGTGATGACTGCCAGACGCCCGAGGGGGCGGCACGGCAGCTCGACGCGGTGGACGGCGTGCTGGTGCCGGGCGGCTTCGGCGTGCGGGGCATTGAGGGAAAAATCGGGGCCGTCCGGCATGCCAGGACCCACGGCATCCCCTTGCTCGGGCTCTGCCTCGGCCTGCAGTGCATGGCGCTCGAGGTCGGACGTGACCTGGCCGGGCTGGAGGGGGCGAACAGCACGGAGTTCGATCCGGACACGCCGCACCCGGTGATCGCGACCATGGCGGACCAGGAAGACGTGATCGCCGGCCAGCGCGGCATGGGCGGCACCATGCGGCTCGGGCTGTATCCCGCCGTGCTCGCCGAGGGCAGCCTGGTCCGCGAGCTGTACGGCACCGAGGTGGTGCAGGAGCGGCACCGGCACAGGTACGAGGTCAACAACGCCTACCGCGGCATCCTCGAGTCCGCCGGGCTGGCCTGCTCCGGGCTCTCGCCCGACTCCAGGCTGGTGGAATTCGTCGAGCTGCCGCGCGATGTGCACCCGTTCTTCGTGGCCACTCAGGCTCATCCGGAGTTCCTGTCCCGGCCGACCCGCCCGCATCCCCTGTTCGGCGGGCTGGTGGCCGCCGCGCTTGAGCGGTCACGGGCCGTGCCGGGCGTCGGCTCCGTGGCGGCCGTCGGCGGCCGCCGTGCCGCCGCCAGCGCATGAGAGTCAACGCGGCAGGATGTGCCCGCCGCCCGCCCGCCTGGCCGGGGCTCACCAGCGCGGGGCGGCCGGCGTGAGCGAGGCAACGGAGGCGCTGGAAATCCGCGACGTCTTCGGGCGATGGCCGGTGGTCTCGTCGGCCGAGCTGGCCCGTGGCCGCATCGTCGCGATCCGCACCGACACCGTGCAGATGCCCGACGGCGACCTCGCGCCTCGCGAGGTGATCGAGCATCCGGGAGCTGTCGCGGTGCTCGCCCTCGACGAGGCGGACCGGGTGCTGCTGATCCGCCAGTACCGGCACCCGGTCGGCGCGCTGCTGTGGGAGATCCCGGCCGGCCTGCGCGACGTGGCGGGAGAGCCGCCGCTGGTGACCGCCGAGCGCGAGCTGCTGGAGGAAACCGGCTACCGCGCGGCCGAGTGGCACGTGCTGGCCGACCACTTCTCCTCGCCGGGGATCATCAGCGAGCGGCTGAGGATATTCCTCGCCCGCGGCCTGACCAGAGTCCCCGAGTCCGAGCGGTCGTATGTGCCCGAGCATGAGGAGGCGCACCTGGTGGTCGCGTGGCTGCCGCTCGATGCGGCGGTAGCCCGGTTTCTGGCCGGTGACCTGCACAATGGCGTGGCTGCGGTCGGTATCTTGGCGGCATATGCCGCCCGGATGGACGGGTTCGCGGCGCTGCGCCGCCCGGACTCGCCCGAGCGCTGATGCGCTGAGCAGCGGCAGCGACTTGCGCACGAAACGGAATCGCCTGGCAACGAGGCCAGGCGGACCGAGCGGACGAGGAAGGACAGGATGCCATGAAGGTCGGCGTTCCCAGTGAAGTCAAGAACCACGAGTACCGGGTCGCGATCACGCCCGCCGGAGTCCACGAGCTCGTCCGCGACGGTCACGAGGTCTACATCCAGCAGGATGCCGGCACCGGCTCATCAATTCCCGACGCGGAGTTCGTGGCCGCTGGCGGCCAGATCCTGCCGACCGCGGATGCTGTATGGCAGACCGGTGACCTGATCCTCAAGGTCAAGGAGCCGGTCGCCCAGGAATACCACCGGATGCGCAAGGACCAGGTGCTGTTCACCTATCTGCACCTGGCCGCATCGCGCGAGTGCACCGATGCGCTGCTGGCCGCGGGAATTACCGCCATCGCCTATGAGACCGTGCAGCTGGCGGACGGCTCGCTGCCGCTGCTCGCCCCGATGTCAGAGGTCGCCGGCCGGATGGCGCCTCAGGTCGGAGCGCATCACCTGCAGCGCGATGGCGGCGGCCGCGGCGTCCTGATGGGCGGCGTCTCCGGCGTCTATGCCGCGAAGGTCGTCGTGCTCGGCGCCGGGGTCTCCGGCATGAGTGCCGCCGCGATCGCCCTCGGCATGCAGGCCGAGGTACTGCTGGTCGACAAGAACATCGCCAGGCTGCGCTCGGCAGACGCCATCTACCAGGGGCACCTCCAGACGGTCGCATCCAACGCCTATGAGATCGAGCGGGCCGCGATCGACGCGGACCTGGTCATCGGCGCCGTGCTGGTGCCGGGCGCCAAGGCGCCCAAGCTGATCTCCAACGAGCTGGTGTCCCGGATGAAGTCCGGCTCCGTGCTGGTGGACATCGCGATCGACCAGGGCGGCTGCTTCGAGGATTCGCGCCCGACCACGCACGCGAACCCGACCTACCGGGTGCACGACTCGGTGTTCTACTGCGTGGCCAACATGCCAGGCGCGGTGCCGCACACCTCCACGTTCGCGCTGACCAACGTGACGCTGCCGTTCGTGGTAGAGATCGCGAACCAGGGCTGGCGCGAGGCGCTGCGGGCTGACCCGTCGTTCGCGCCAGGCCTGAACACCCACGAGGGCATGATTACCTGCCAGCCGGTCGGCGAGGCGCACGGCCTGCCGTGGACGCCGGCATCGGAGGTGCTCAGCTGACCACGGTGGCCGGCGCCATCCGCCGATATCTCGATCACCTGACCATCGAGCGGGGCCTGGCCGCACACACGCTGGAGGCGTACCGCAGGGATCTGCAGCGCTACGCGGCCACGCTGGCCGCCCGGGGCAGGACCGAGGTCGGCGAGGTGACGACGCAGGACGTGGCCGATTACCTGGCCTGGCTGCGCGAGGGTGACGAGGATCACCCGCCGCTCGCCGCGAGCTCAGCCGGGCGCGCGGTGGTGGCGGTGCGCGGGCTGCATGCGTTCGCGGTGGCCGAAGGGCTGGCCGGCGCCGATCCCGCCCGGCTGGTCCGCCCGCCCCCGCCCCCGCGCAGGCTGCCACGGGCGATCTCGGTTCCCGAGGTGGAGCGGCTGCTAGCAGCCTCGGGCGAGGCGATCAGGGCCGCCGAAGGGCCGGCCAGGCTGCGGGACCGCGCCCTGCTCGAGCTCCTTTACGGTACCGGCGCCCGGATCTCGGAGGCGGTCGGGCTGGACGTTGATGACCTGGACCTGGCCGGCCTGCCCGGCGCGCCGACGGTACCCGCCGCGGTGCGGCTGGCCGGCAAGGGCGGCAAGCAGCGGATCGTCCCGGTCGGGAGCTATGCCCGGCACGCGCTCGATGCCTACCTGATCAGGGCGCGCCCGGCGCTGGCCGGCGCGGCACGCCGTGGCTCACCGAGCCCGGCGGTGTTCCTGAACGCGCGCGGCGGCCGGCTCACCCGGCAGGGAGCATGGGGCGCCCTGCGGGCCGCGGCCGCCAGGGCGGGCCTGGCCGAGGTCTCGCCGCATACCCTGCGGCACTCATTTGCCACCCACCTGCTGGACGGCGGCGCCGATGTCCGGGTCGTGCAGGAACTGCTTGGCCACGCCTCGGTCACGACCA
>Ga0193751_1002872_pt1 | contig 10342 bp, 10 predicted proteins | sample L1c2metaG_FD_143050 | JGI IMG/M metagenome (GOLD analysis project Ga0193751, IMG submission 143050) | Soil microbial communities from a riparian zone of the East river system, Colorado, United States - L1c2 | ecosystem: Environmental > Terrestrial > Soil > Riparian zone | place: USA: East River...
CTCTTTTCCCATCAGTTCGATCAGCACATCGGCATCGCGTAAAATATCGTTGATGCAGATCGGCGCCAGCGGCGGCGCGACGTGCTCAACGCCGGTGGATTCGCTCCCTGAATCGGACATCTGCTGCGTCCCGACTTTACCGTGCAACATCCATTACGGCCGACATGCCTAACCGTTTGTAAACGCCGCCCGCTATCATGTCGTCCGATTATGCCCGAAACGCGTCAATAATTCGTTGGACCGCTGGTCATAATTGTTGCATCGCCGTTCTACGCTGGTCTTCGCCCGGCCGGGCGGCGACCGGTCAGCCGCGCAAAATGCGGCCGGCGACCGCATCGAGCTTCTTCAATAGCTCCGGATCGCGCGCTTCCGGCGCCGTGATCAAGGCATTGTCGAGGGCGCGATCGGAACCGATCGGGCACGGCTCGTGCTCGCGCGGGAAATCGCGCGCCAGCCGCGCCACCAGCTGCGTGCCCTTTTCGGCATTGGCGATCAGCACCTTGATGATGTCCTGCACGGTGACCGCATCGTGGTCGGGATGCCAGCAGTCGAAATCCGTCACCATGGCCACGGTGGCGTAGCAGATCTCCGCCTCGCGGGCGAGCTTGGCCTCGGGCATGTTGGTCATGCCGATCACCGCATAGCCGAGATTCTTGTAGGTGAGGCTTTCGGCCAGAGTCGAGAATTGCGGGCCCTCGATGCACACATAGGTGCCGTCGGGCACGATGCCGATATCCTCGGCCCGCGCCGCCTCGGCAATATGGATGCGCAGCCGCGGCGACACCGGGTGCGCCATCGAGACATGCGCCACGCAGCCTTTGCCGAAGAACGAGCTTTCGCGCTTGTAGGTGCGGTCGACGAACTGGTCGACCAGGACGAAGGTGCCGGGCGCCAGGTGTTCTTTGAACGAGCCGCACGCCGACAGCGAGACCAGGTCAGTGACGCCTGAGCGTTTGAGCACGTCGATATTGGCGCGGTAATTGATGTCGGAGGGTGAGAACCGATGTCCCTTGTCGTGGCGCGACAGGAACACGATCGGCAGGCCGTCGATCTCGCCGGTCAACAGCGGTCCCGACGGCTCGCCCCACGGGCTTGAGATGACTTTCGTCTGTGTCTTCTGAAGCCCTGGCAAATCGTAAATGCCCGAGCCGCCGATCACTCCCAAAACCGCTTTCGCCATGGTCCGCCGCGTTGCCTCGTTGGAACTTCAGCCATGCCCGTTGCCTGACGCGCTGTCAAACGCCGGTGCGGAACATGTCGCAAGCATGACAGGCGAAGAGCGCTTCACGTGTTGCCGCGGTAGCCGCGATACCAGGTCACGAACGCGCGCAAGCCGTCGTCGATCGGCGTGCGCGGCGCGAACCCCGTGGCGCGCTGCAGCTCCGAACTGTCGGCGAACGTTTCCAGCACGTCGATCGGACGCATCGGCAACAATTCGCGCCGGGCTGGCTTGCCGATGACCTTTTCCAGACTATCGAGCAAGGCTGTGACCTCGACTGGCTGCGCGTTGCCGACATTGTAGAGCCGGTGCGGCGGCTGCGGTGGCGCCGATATCGGCGCGGTGGTCGCCGCCGGCGGCGGGGCCTCGATCAAACGCACCACGGCTTCGATGACGTCGTCCACATAGGTGAAATCGCGGCGCATGTGGCCGTGATTGTAGAGCCGCACCGGCCGGTCCTCGAAGATCGCCTGCGTGAACAGCCACACCGCCATGTCGGGGCGGCCCCAGGGCCCGTAGACCGTGAAAAAGCGCAAGCCCGTCGCCGGTAAGCCGAACAGATGCGCGTAGGAATAGGCCATCAGCTCATTGGCCCTCTTGGTCGCACCATAGAGGCTCAGCGGCTCGTCGACCCGGTCGGAGACGCGCAGCGGCATGCGCTGGTTGGCGCCGTACACCGAAGATGACGAGGCATAGACGAGATGCCGGCACGCGCCGTGGCGGCAGCCTTCGAGGATATTGGCAAAGCCGACCAGGTTGGCATCGACATAAGCCGCGGGATCGACGGCCGAATGGGCGACGCCGGCCTGCGCCGCAAGATGCGCCACATAGGTGAAGCGCCGCTTGGCGAACAACGCCGCGACGGCAGAGCGATCGGCGAGATCGCATTTCTCGAAACGGAAATTCGCGCTTGTGCGCAGTTCGCCGAGGCGGGCCTCTTTCAGGCGCGGATCGTAATAGCCGTTGAGATTGTCGACGCCGTGAACGGTCCAGCCGCCGGCGAGGAGCCGGCGCGCCAAGTGAAAGCCGATAAACCCGGCAGCGCCGGTGACCAGAATAGGCTCGCGCATTGCCTTGTCCTAGCGCAAATCAGGAACGTCCGCGATCCTCGAACTGCCCGCGCTCGAGTAGCGCAGCGACGGCCGCGGCGAGGTCGGACGCCGTCTCGACAATAAACCGCGCCGAGGCGAGCTTGGCGGCCGCCTGACGCTCCGGCGCGTCGGCCGCCAGTAACGTGCCGCCGGTAAGGCGCGCCGCAGCGCCTGCGGCCAGGTCATGGGCGCGGTCGCCGACGATCCACGACCGCGGCAGGTCGAGCTGCATGCGGCGTGCGGCCTCGACGATCATGCCCGGATTGGGTTTGCGCCACGGGTGATTATCGACCCGCAATGGCGCGCGGCCATCGGCATGATAGGCGCAAGCCAAGACGCCATCGAGATGGGCGCCCGCGGCCGCCAGCGCCGCCTTCAGCGCACCTTGCACGGCGTGAAAGGCGTCCCAATCGTAATAGCCGCGACCGATGCCGGCTTGATTGGTCACCACCACGATCGGAATTTGCAGCGCATTGCAGCGCGCGATGGCGGCGGCTGCGCCCGCGATCATGCGCATGTCCTCGACGCGACAGAGATAATGCGTATCGGTGACGATGACGCCGTCACGGTCGAGGAGCAGCGCGGCGCGGCCGGGCGGTACCGCGGCATCGACTTCGCACCATAAGCCGGGATCTACATTGGTCATGGCTGCGTTCGTTTTGGCGATGGCACCAGGGAGCGGTAAAGCTCGCGGACGGTTTGCCGGACGGCGGCGGCAGTGAAACGCTCGTTGAACCGCGCATTCGCCGCAGCGCCGAGCCGCTGCCGCAGCGCTTGATCGGCCGCCAGCGCGGTCAGCGCCCGCGCCGCCGCCTCGTTGTCGCCGAGCGGCACCACAATACCCTCCTTGCCGTCGCGCGCGACTTCGCGGCAGCCAGGAACGTTGGTGGCGACGATCGGTCGGCCGGCGGCGGCGGCTTCGACCAGCGCGCGCGGCAGACCCTCGCGATAGGACAACAGCATCGCCACGTGATGCTCGCGCCAGACCCGCGCCACGTCGGCCTCGTGGCCGTGCCACATGATCCCCGGTGCCTGCGACCATTGCGCCAATGTGGCTTGCGGTATGGAGCGCGGATTGTCCGGATCGGGGTCGCCGAACAAATGCAGCTCGACCGGCGCGCCGGCGGCGCGGGCGCGCTGCACCGCGTCGACGGCTTCGACGATGCCCTTGGGCCGGATCATGCGGGCGACCACGGCGACCTTCAACGGCGGCGCTGCTGGCTCCTCGCTGCGCGGAAATTTTGCCGGGTCGACGCCCGCGCCGCCGACGATGGTGACGTCGGCGCCGTCCGGATCGACGCCGAACTCAAGCGGATCATCGCGATTCTCGAACAGATAATGCGTCCGCGGGCCGCGTAGCCATGAGCCGACGATGGCGCGCACGATCTTGCGGGCGAGACGCACGGCGATGCCGTGCTCGATCCATAAATGCCCCAGCCCGGTCGGCGCCACCACCAGCGCTCCCGTGCCGGCGAGCTTTGCGGCGAGGCCGCCGATCACCACCGGCCGCAGCGCGATGCAGTGCACGATATCGGCGCGCTCTTCGCGCACGACCTTGAGCGTCTGAAAAAAATCGCGCAGGCTACGCAATGGACTGAAACTGCCGCGTCGGCTTTCGATCGCGATCACGGAAAATCCTTCGGCCTTGAGCCGCTCGCCGTCGGCGCGCACGCGCGTTGCCACCGCGACCTGCAAGCCGCAATCCCGCGCCGCCTGCGCCATCGGCAAAAAATGCGAGACAAAGAACCAGTCTTCGGTGACGAGGTAGAGGATTTTGGGCATGATGGATGACGGCGCGATCCTAGCGTGTTCTGCCGTCGGTAGCAGCCCCCATGGCGGCCGTCTGCTCCGACATGGCGTCAGTGACCGAAGAAACGCCGCACGCTTTCGCTGATGCGATCCGCCTCGTCATCGCGCAATCCGGCATAAAGCGGCAGCCGCACGATGCGATCGGCGCAATATTCGGTGACCGGGAGCATGCCCGCGCGATACCCCATCGATCCGCCGACCGGCGACGTATGCAGCGGCACATAATGAAATACCGCATGAATGCCGTCGCGTTTCAGGTGCTCGATGAGCCGCGTTCTCGTCTGCAGGTCTTCGACGAGAATGTAGAACATATGGAAATTGCTGGCGCAATGTTGTGGGATCGACTGAACCCCAATCGCCCCGCCGTCGACCAACGGCGCCAAGCCGGTGGAATAACGGTCGTAGACGCGACGGCGCAGTGCGGTTATTTCCTCCATTGCCTCGAGCTGGGCAAGAAGCACTGCGGCCAGCAGATCGGAGGCGATATAGGACGAGCCAATATCCATCCAGGTGTATTTATCGACTTCGCCGCGAAAGAATTGGCTGCGATTGGTCCCCTTTTCGCGAACGATTTCGGCGCGGCGCGCCAGATCCGGATTGTTCGTCAAGAAGGCACCCGCCTCCCCGGCAACGAAGTTCTTGGATTCGTGAAAGCTGTAGCAACCCATATGGCCAATGGTGCCGAGAAAACGCCCCTGGTAAGTGGCATTGACGCCTTGCGCCGCATCCTCGACCACGACGAGGCCATATTTCGAGGCCAGCCCCATGATCCCGTCCATCTCGCAGCCGACACCGGCGTAATGGACAGGGACGATCGCGCGGGTGCGTGCTCCGATGGCAGCCTCGATTTGTGTCTCGTCGATGTTGAGGGTATCGCGCCGGATATCCACGAATTTCACCTTCGCCTGGCGCAGCCAGAATGCATTTGCAGTCGAGACGAAGGTGTAAGACGGCATGATGATCTCGTCGCCAGGGACGAGATCGCACAATAACGCCGCAGCTTCGAGCGCGGACGTGCATGAGGTGGTGAGCTGGGCACTCGCCGTTCCGAAGCGCTGCTGCATGAGCGCCTGGCAACGACGTGCAAACGGCCCGTCGCCCGCGAATTGGCGCGATTGGAGCGCTTCTTCAAGGTATTCGCGCTCGCGGCCGGTCAGATACGGACGATTGAAGGGAATACTGGCGCTGGCATCGGTTTCTCTCGCTTGCATCGTTCAGCAGCCTTTCTTGCGGGCGACGGCGAGGAGTGAACCGCCGACGGGCAAAGACAAGCCCATGCCGATCAATGCCTCATCGACCCGCATGGCGGCAGAACATAATGTGTTTGCCACGCGAGATATCTCCAATTCATAACTGTCCATTGCGGAATCCGCCGTCGAACCGCGCCGCTTCGCGAGTCGCGACGCGTATAGGACCGGCAACAGCGTGGTCACGAACGAACTGCAACGCAGGATGTCAAAGCCGGCGGTGCGAAGCTGCGCCGACAATTGCCGCCGCGTGTAACGCCGCTTGTGCAAAGCCTGCTCGTCGGTGGCACTCCAAAGCCACATATGCTGCGGGACCGTCACGATGAAAATGCCGCTCGGCTTTAGCGCGCGGCGGACGCTTGCCAGTACGGCATCGTCTTCGACGATATGCTCGATCACGTCGAAAGCTCCCACCGCGTCAAAGGCCGATTCGTAGGGAAGGCGGCTGCGCGCAAAGCGCAAACCGGCGATGTGGGATTCCAGGCCGGTCAGATCATAGAGATTTTCTGCCGCGAGGGACTGCAGCACATAGCCCGTGCCACATCCCACTTCGAGCACGCGCGGTCGGGCTAGATGCTTCAGGTGGCGGCGAAAGGTTCGCAAAATGATCCGATTGCGGGCGAGGAACCAAAAGTGCGTTGCCTCCAGGCGATACAACCTGTCGAAATATTCGCTCGGATAATCGGCGCTGCCGCGCGCGAGTGCCGGCGCATAACAGCGAAAGCCTTCGATTATGACTGCTTCGTCGGACATGATTCGCAATGTGCTCACGCCAATCTAGCCCGCAGCAAGGTGAATTCTACCGGGCTGCCGTCCGTTTCCCTGGCCGCCAGAATCCGCACGATGCCCGAGCCGCAAACGACTTCGGGAACACCGCCGGCAAGCGACCAGATTTTCCCCGGGCACCGATTGACAAGCATCAAGTCGCGACAGACTTCGACGCGATCGATCCTGATCTCACGCCCTAGAACCGTGCTCTTAGCTCCTAAATAGGGCCAGCCGACGGCATCAACAAATCGGCGGATCTGTTCGGCGCTCCTGGCCCAATTGATGTGATAGTCGTCCTCGTCACGCCACAGCGAATACGTCGCATTGCTGGCCTGCTGATCCGCAAACGACAGCGGCCCCGACGCTGCGGCATCGAGCAGGCGATCGGCGAGGCGGCAATAGGCCAAACTGAGTTGATCGTACGCTGCCCGGATCGTCGTAGGATATTGAATCGGTATTTTTTCCTGACCGAATATCGGTCCGGAATCGGCCACCGATGCGTCGCCGCCGATGGGAGAAAACGCCGTGACGCCGATCTCCGTCTCCCCGGCGATCAATGCGGTGACCGTCGGATTGAAGCCGCGCAACTTGGGCAACAGCGAGTCGTGAAAGATCACAAAGCGCCGATCGACTTCTTTCGAAAGCCATTGCCAGCCCGCCAAGAAAACCAGATCGACCGATGCAAAGTGTTCGGGAAGGACACTTTCGCGTCCTAAAAGCCGGTAGCCCTTTGCCCGGCAGATGCTCTGGATGTCCGCATAGGCATCGACCTGCAATCCCTTGCTCGCGTACGAGACAACGAAGTCAACAGTCGCTTTGCCGCAGAAATTTCGCAGAAAGTTGGCGCCCTTGGGCCCCGCGGTAAGCAGCGCGATTTTCATCAGCAGCCTTCGACGACTTGCGACATCGTTTGTTCCGTCGGGCCTTCACTACGAGCTGCTTCGACGGCCTCCGTGGTTTCCTTCATCACATAAGTCGGCCGATCCATGGTGCGGCCGAAGATTCGCGCCAGATATTCGCCGAAGATGCCAAGGGTGAAAAGCTGCACGCCCGAGAACAACGTGACGATGGTTGCCAAAAATACGAAGCCCGGTACCGGCGAGCCGTAAAGCAGATAGACGCCGAGCACGCGGACAAGGACAACGAAGCCGAACAGCGTGAAGGCGAATCCGACGATGCTCACGAGCCGCAGCGGCGCGGCGCTAAAACCTGTCAGCAAGTTGAAGGCGTGGTTGATCAGCTTGCCGACGGTGTAATTCGAGATGCCGGCGCGGCGCCGCTCGTGCCGCACTTTGACCGCGCCGAAGGCTCCAGTAGCCCAGGATAGCAATACGTCGATGGATACGAACGGGTTCTGGAAATCCTTGAACGCTTCGCGCAACTCGGTGCGAAAGGCCCGAAATGCGCTCACATTGCGCGCATTCTCGGCGCCCATGGCGCTTTGCAACGCGAGTTTTGTGAATCGGGACGCGAAGTTGCGCAGCAATCCGTGTTGTTCGATTTGAGCCACGCCGTAGACGACGTCATGGCCATCGCGCAAACCGTCAACGAGCAAACCAATCTGGTCCGGAGGATGTTGCAAGTCGTCGTCCATCGTGATCGTAACGTCGTGTCGAGCTTTGCGGATGCCGCAAAGGATCGCGTTATGCTGGCCATAGTTGCGGCTCAGCCGAAAGCCCCGCACACGGGGGTCGCGGATTGCGAGTTCTTTAATCGTCGTCCAGGACCCGTCGCCGCCGCTATCCTCGACAAACAAGATTTCATAGGGGCCGCCAAGCTTCTGCAGCGCATCCGTCAACCGCGCGTGTAGTTCCGGCAAAATCGCTGCCGAACGATAGACCGGAACGACGACTGAGAGAGATTCAGCCATCAGTTCACCGGTCGCAATATTGACGTTCATAATATTTCATATAAGCGCCGGTCCTGACCGCATCGGTCCAATCTTTGTGCTGCAAATACCAGCGTACCAGCGACGGCAGAGCCGCATCGAACTCCTCGATGGGGCTCCAGCCGAGACTTGTACGCAGGTACGACGAGTCGAGAGCATAGCGTCGATCGTGGCCCGGCCTATCTTTAACATGTCGTATGAGCTTTTCCGACGTGCCGGGCGCGCGAGTTCGGCATCGACGGCCTGGCAAATGCGTAGCACCACATCGAGATTGACCCGCGGATTCTCGCCTCCCACGAGGTAGGTCCGGCCGATCTCGCCGTTTTCGATCACCGACCTGATGGCGCGGCAGTGATCGGATACGTGTAGCCAATCGCGTACCTGTTGGCCGTCACCGTAGACCGGGAGTGCGCGACCCTCTATCGCGTTGAGAATCATCAATGGAATAAGCTTCTCGGGAAATTGCCACGGCCCATAGTTGTTGCCGGAATTGATGACGATCGCCGGCAAGCCATGGGTACGCTGCCATGCCCGCACCAAATGGTCGGCCGAGGCCTTGGAGGCGGCATACGGGCTCGACGGACGATACGGCGTCTTTTCGGTGAATGGCGGATCGCCCGGCGCCAAGTCGCCGAAAACCTCGTCGGTCGAGACGTGGATGAAGCGTCGGCGGGCCTCGCCTTGCCATATTCGGCGCGCGGCCTCAACCAGCACGTAAGTCCCTTCGATGTTGGTTCGCAGGAACGGCTGCGCTCCAAGGATGGACCGGTCGACATGGCTCTCGGCGGCAAAATGCACGACGCAGTCGAAGCGATAGGTCTCGAATAACCGCTCGACGGTTGCGGCGTCGCAGATATCGCCCTTATGGAAATGCACCCGCCGCGCGTCGATCAGATCGGCGATATTGGCCAGGTTGCCGGCATAAGTGAGCGCGTCCAAAACGACGATCGTCTCGATTTGGCCGTTGGCCACCATGCGCACGAAATTCGTACCGATGAAGCCGGCGCCGCCGGTAACCAGCCATGCCGTCATGTCCGGATCCGGTTGTCCAACTCGAGCAACAACTGGCCCGCCTCGACAAGCGATTCGAACGTACCGGCGTCGGTCCAGCGGCCCTTCACGAAGCCGTATTCGAGCTCTCTGTCCTCGACATAAGCATTGTTGACCGCGGTGATCTCGTACTCGCCGCGGGCGGATTTCTGACCGCGGCCAATGATCTCGAACACCCGCTCGTCGTACATGTAGCAGCCGACTACGGCGTAATTGGTCCGCGGCCTGTTCGGTTTTTCCTCGATCGAAACGATGGCTTTCTCGTCGAGCGCGGCGACCCCGAAGCGTTCCGGGTCGCCGACTTCCTTCAGCAGCACCCGCGCGCCGCGCTGCTGGCGCCGGAAGTCGTCGACGTGCGGGCGAATCGAATATTCGAAAACATTGTCGCCGAGCAGAACGACGATCCGCCCGCCGGCAGAAAAGGCTTTCGCCAGCGCGAGCGCATGCGCGATGCCCTGCGCTTCCTCCTGCACCCGATAGGTGAATTCACAGCCAAAGCGCTTGCCCGATCCCAGCGACTGGACCACGGAGCCCATGTGATGGGTCGAGGTGACCACCAGAATTTCGTCTATCCCCGAACCCACCAGCTGGCGCACCGGATGCCAGAGCATCGGCTCCTTGCCGACCGGCAATAGGTGCTTGTTGGTGATCTCCGTCAGTGGCGTCAGCCGTGAGCCGACACCTCCCGCGAGAATGACGCCCTTCACGATTTCACCACCGATCAGCCCGTTCGGTATATTTGCATCGCCGCCTGGGACACCCGGCCAACCTAACATCATCGGCGACCAGGCGTAACTGCCGATAATGATGCGGTTAATGGCCGGCGCCGGACCCGGGGAACAGCACTTTCAAATCGCGATAGTCCGCCCAGCGACAGGTCGGATTATGCAGCGGGCCGATACGGAAGGACAGCACGGCATCGATGTGATGCGCGAATTCGATACCGGTGAGCAATCCATCGATGCGAAGGATGGTAGCACCGCCTCTCTGTCCCGGAGGCGCCTCAATCAATTCAAGGCAATGGCTGAATTCGATCGGCACGACGATCAGCGAGCGGCCATCGCTGTCGGCAACCACGCGAAGGTCCTTTCCTGCCATCGACATTGCCACTGCGCGAACTGGCGTCAACGGACCGGAAACCTGTTCTTGTGCCACCGCTCGATTGCTCAAGTCGATGCTGTCGTCGACAACGAAGTCGAGCATGGACGAAAGATCGCGCCGCGTTTCGATCGAAGTCGGTGAATAAGTCGCGAGGTTCGGCTCCGGCAGT
>Ga0193751_1002873_pt1 | contig 10340 bp, 7 predicted proteins | sample L1c2metaG_FD_143050 | JGI IMG/M metagenome (GOLD analysis project Ga0193751, IMG submission 143050) | Soil microbial communities from a riparian zone of the East river system, Colorado, United States - L1c2 | ecosystem: Environmental > Terrestrial > Soil > Riparian zone | place: USA: East River...
ACAAAATCTCGCTTTGCCAGCGGATCGTTTGTTCCTTTTCGGGATCATCGGGATTCAGGAATTCCTCGCGCGGCTGGGGCACGCCATTCTTAATCAGGATTTTGCGCGCCAGCTCCCGAAAATCGTCGGGCCGCAGCGGCGTGACCGGCTCAGTGCTCTTGCGAACAAACGAAACTTTGGCACCGAGTTCCTGCAATCGCGCCGCCACTCTTCGCGACACTTGCAGGGTCAGATCACCCTCCGTGACAGGGAGAGTGTTGCCGACCTGGAACCACCGCTCCTCCATCTTCGCCCAGGTGCCACCGAGATGGCCAGGATCGAGAGCAATACGAACCCCGGCCAATGGCCTTCCTTCCGGAGCGGACGGCAGAAAAGCCGCCGGACGCCATAGGCGCGGGACCGACGCTCGCGTATCATCCGCGCGCGCGAAGCGCAGCGTAAAATATTTGGCTGGATCGCGACCGATCAGGATGCGGGCCGAGTCCGAATCGACCGCGATCAGATTGTCCGACAAACCGTGCGTGCAATAGGCATTCTGAAGAAGTCGCGTGAATTCGTCGTGGGTGATGGTTTCCTGATACTTCTCCAGTACTTTCCAGGTTGGCCGGGCTCCGAGAACACCAATGTTGTCGGCCGCGCGAGTGACTGCTAGAGGAGTAGCCGCCCACCAGACCAACCCGACGACCGCAATTTGAATACAGCGAAACATCCGCGTTTGGATTCCAGCCTCTTTAATACGAAGATCGCCCGATGCTAACGGTTCTATTTTTGGGCGACATCGTTGGCGAACCCGGCCGTCACGCCGTCATCGAGCGGCTGCCGGAGTTAAAGGAAAAGTATACACTCGATTTCATCGTAGTGAACGGAGAGAACGCGGCCGCTGGCCGTGGCATCACGGGAAAGATTACAATCGATCTTCTGCGCTCCGGCGTCTCCGTTGTGACGAGCGGCGATCATATCTGGGACCAGAAAGATATTTTCGCGTTCCTTAATCTCGAACCGCGCCTGCTTCGGCCATTGAATTATCCGGAAGGAACTCCCGGAAGCGGCTCGATCGTACTGGAAACGCCGAAAGGAAAAGTAGGCGTGATCAACGTACAGGCCCGCACCTTCATGCAGCCAATCCTGGACAATCCTTTTCGCGCCATGGACAGAGCGGTCACGGTCATGCGCGCGGAAACGCCCTGCATCATCGTGGATGTGCACGGTGAGACGACGAGCGAGAAGATCGCCATGGGTCGCTTTTTGGATGGCCGCGTCTCCGCCCTGCTCGGCACACACACCCACGTGCAAACAGCCGATGAGCAAATCTTTCCGGGCGGCACCGCTTTCCTGTGCGACGCCGGCATGTGCGGACCGACCCACTCGATTCTCGGGCGCAGCATCGACCCTATCATGAATCGTTTCATCTCAAACCTGCCGGCACCTTTTCCAGTGGCGGGTGGCGAAGTCCGGTTACGCGGCGCGATTATCGAAATCGACGAAGCAACCGGGCGCGCCTTGCGCATTACACGGATCGACGAACCGGGCTACGCCCAGTCCACCTCGGACCTTTCCACGACAAAAAAGGACATCGCCGAAGACCCAGTCGCTTAAGAAGTTGCGATTTTCTGCCGGTTGCGCATGCTCGTTGGTTCGAATTCTTAATGAAAAGAAACGTCGAACTTCAAAAGTCATGATCAAAAATACTTCAGCTTTCTGTGTGGCAGCCGCGCTCTCTCTGTGCGTTTCGCCAATGATTCACGCACAAGGAAACAACGAGTCTACCAACATAGCGCGTCAGGGATCAGAGGCAGCCAAGGCGGGCGATTGGAACAAGGCGGTCGACGCCTTCCGCAAGGCGGCGGAGATGGATAAAAAGTGGGGAGCCAACCTGGTCGCGGCCCTGCAACAGCGCGGCGCTGCCAATATGAGCCAGCAAAAATTTCCGGAAGCGACCGCGGACTTCACGGAAGCGCTCAAGATCAACCCGCACGACGCCGGTATTCACGAACGTCGCGCCTATGTGGAAGTGAAGATGAAAGATTACGACAAGGCGCTGGAGGATTATTCCGAAGCGATCAAACTCAATCCGAAAGAGATCCGTTACTACCTGCCACGCAGCTTCATTTACGAGACGAAAGGCGACTTGAAGAATTCGATGGCCGACACTGAGCACATCCTCAAGACGGACAAGACCAACGCTGAAGCGCTGGCGCGCAAGGAGCGTTTGCAGAAGATCGAGAAGATGCAAGCCAACGCGCCCGGGCCGACACCAATCCCTGCTCCGCCGACATCAGCGCCGTCGCAGAAGAAAAAACCGTAAAGGGGAGTTCAGTGTTGTCTTGTTCCAGATCTGTTAGCCGTCGCCACTCCGGGTAGCGCACTCGTCCCGAGTGTTCGGCGGAAGCGTCTCGCTTTCGCGAACTTTCTCCGGCAATTAAAGATTGTTTTGGCGAGACGCCAAAACCAGCACTCGAGACGAGTGCGCTACCCAGACTGAATCGCGCGGCCTTACCGCCAATACAGGTCGGTTCCTGTCTCTACGCCTCGGGCGCGGCGCCGTTCTGCGAGTCGTCCGAGTTATCCGGCTCCAGCTTTTCTCCCTTTACCGTGAAGCGGCGCTTCCGCCGATTCGCCGGCAGCGGCGAGAGTGTCATGGTCACGTTCCGCCCCGCGATCTTCGGTTCCATTTCCACCTGCGACATGCTGGACAGATCGTCCTTCACCTTGTGCATCAGTTGCATGCCAAATTCCTGATGCGCCATTTCGCGGCCACGAAATTGGAGCTGGACGCGCACCTTGTTCCCTTTGTCGAGGAACTCTTCCCCGTGACGGATCTTGGTCATGTAATCGTGCTCGTCGATATTGACGCGAAACTTGATTTCCTTGAGCTTGGCTCCGGAGGGTTTCTTGTCCTTGTCCTGCTTGGAAATGTCGTAACGGAACTTGCCAAGAGCGACGATTTTGCAGACCGGCGGATTGGCCGTGGGCGCCACTTCTACCACATCGAGCCCAAGGGTCTGCGCCTTGCGCAGGGCATCGGAAAGCTTCATCACGCCCAGCTGTTCGCCGGTGGATCCCAGAATGACCCGGACTTCGCGGGCGCGAATCCGACCGTTTACACGAAATTGTGGTTGCAGATTAAATCAAAGCTCCAAGCCGGCGAAACGGGAGTGCAACCGCGACGCCGTCTGTTGTTCTTTTCGCAATTTCAGTCACACCGGAGGTAAAACCGAAGCACTCGTCATTGCCGTGGCTGCGAAGGCCGCGGCGACGGACCCGCCAATACCGCGAGCCGAGGGGAAGTAGTAAACAAGTTTTAGCTGCTGGCAAGGTAATCTTAGTGACAATCGAATGGCAAACATACCCCAAAACTAAGGCGGTGGCGAGCCGAAATGGGCGGCATGGGCGGCATATTGCTCGGCATCGTCGAGCATCGAATCAATCGCGCAGCTGAGAGGGCCGACGCGGGCGAAGCCGGAAAAAACAGCGCGATCCCCAATTTCCGTGTCGATGAGGAAGGTCGGCCGCTGCGTCACTTGCAGCCCTTTGAATTCAGCGGTGGATGCGCGTGCGCGCGCTTCCACCTCCGAAGATCTGCTCCGCTCCAACAGCTTGTTCTTATCGATCCCACTGGCGCGCGCACCGATCTCAGCCGCCACTTCCCATTCCCCGAATCTTTTTCCCTCGCGCAGTCCCGCCGTCGACAGCGCCAGCCGCACGCGATCGTCGCTGATGCCGAAATCTTTAGCCGCCTCCGCCATCAGATTGGGCGCAAGATACTCGGGCAGGATCGGCTCGTACCAAGCGCTGCTGAGCATAAAAGGCGAGCGCATCATCATGCCGCTCCGCCGGTAGAACCATTCTTCCTGGGCGCGCGACGTCGGCAGACCGGTCGGATCCATTAGAGCAATCTTCCAATCGAACCGGACTTTACCCTCATAACGGTTTTTCAGTTCCGCCCATGCCGGCTCAGACCAAAAACACCAGGAAGAAATGACATCGAGATAGTAGGTAACTGTGATCGGCATGGTTGTCTGTCGCTTCAATCCGAACGCTCCACGCTCCCCTCTCAATATTCAACGTGCAATTAATCGCCGCAAAGACGGGCAGCATCCTCGTTGGGAAGAGCCAAGCAGTTTGCCCTCACCCTCAGGGAGAGGAGGACGCGAGAGCGCCGGGTGAGGGCGTCTCCCCATTCTCATTGCATCTTTTCAAGTTAGGACACTGCGCAAAGACGAGACCGTTTGACTTCGAACCCATCTCATAAAACTTCAGGCTCTCTTAATCACATTCTGCTCTTCCTCGCCATCATCTCGCCCCTGGCTGTGCTGGCCAACAGCTTGCGCTCAGGCTCTTCTACTTCGTGGCGCATGACCTCCGTGATCGTGCTCGCAGTCACCGGCATCTTCTGGATTTTCCCGCGCTTTCGACCGGAAGCCGGTTACATCGGTTCCGGCGCTTGGTTCGCCCTCCTATTTTTACCGGCCGTCGGGTTGAAACGAGTCGCGGAACTATCCAATGCCCGCCAGTTTGGCCGCGCCCGCCGCCTCGTTTCCGCTGTGCGAATTCTGCATCCCAGCCGGGACTTGCAGCAGCAGATCGAGCTCTTTCGCACGCTGGAAGCCCGCCAGAGCCAGGGCCTTATTTCGCCGCCCGCCGTGGAACTCAAGGGCCGCGGCCGAATGTTACGGCGCAATCGCCTCTACGGTTCGTGGACCGTCGTCACCATCATCCTGCTGAATATCGCCGCCTTCGAACACGAGTACTGGCGGCTCGTCACCGCCCTGTTTCTTCACTACGGAATCCTCCATCTGCTCTTTAATCTGTTTGCGCTTTACCTGCTCGGCCCGGCGTTCGAACGCTTAATCGGGAGCGCTAAGTTTCTCTTTTGCTATCTCGCCTCCGGTCTCGGCTCCAGCACCGGGGTCGTCCTGCTCACCCTCGCTTTGCCTCGCCTCGAAAACCCGTACCAACAACTGGCGGGTGCCTCCGGTTGCGTCATGGGCATCGTCGGGGCCTCGGCCGGTTTTCTCCTCCGCCACCGCCATTTGCCGGATGCGCCCGCCCGCTTAAAAGACATTCTCACTATCATCGTCGTCCAGGTGATCTTCGATAAGCTCACTCCCCAGATAAGCATGTCCGCTCACCTTTGCGGCTTGGTCACCGGATTCTTTCTAGGATTGATGATCACAGCAGCAAACGACTAGCCGCAATCCCAACCAAATTGGCCCAGGTCATGCAGTATCATCTGACCATATGAGAATCACCGGACTTGCCGCTAGGAGGTTTCTTGATTAAAACCCGCTGGTCCAACTGACTCCGGGCCTTACCTATGCCGACTTTTCAAACCTACAACGTTACGCCCACCCTGCCGGCTGCTCTCGAGCCTTTGCGCGAGATGAGCTTCAATCTCTGGTGGACCTGGGAGCCGTTGGCGCGCCGCCTTTTTCGTCACCTCGATCCCGAATTATGGGACCGCACCAATCACAATCCGATCCGCATGCTGCAGTTGTCGCGGCAGGCCCGGCTTGAGGAAGTTTCGCAGGACAAAACTTTTCTGCGCGAACTGAAGGAGGTTTCTGAGGCGTTTAAGAAATACCTGGCGCGGAAGGATACCTACGGCAAAACGGGCGCTGGTGCTGCCCTCAAGAAGCCGGTCGCCTATTTCTCAGCCGAATTTGGATTCCATGAATCGATTCCAAATTATTCAGGCGGTCTCGGTATTCTTTCGGGCGATCACTGCAAGTCGGCCAGCGACCTTGATCTCAATTTTGTCGCGGTCGGACTGCTTTATCGACATGGATACTTTCGCCAGGAGATCGACAAGGAGGGGATCCAGCATGCGGTCAGCCTGAATCAAAATTTTCATCACCTGCCCTTGCGCGAAGTGCGCAGCGGCGATGCGCCATTGCTGATTTCAGTACGGGTGCTCGACCATGAGGTGCGCGCTCGAATCTGGGAGCTGCATGTCGGCCGCATCAATCTTTATCTGCTCGATACCGACATTCCTGAAAACAGTGCCGAGGACCGGCGCATTACGGCAGAACTTTACGGCGGCGATCTGGAAATGCGGATGCGCCAGGAGATCGTGCTCGGAATTGGCGGAGTGCACGCGCTCAATGCGCTCGGCCTGGAGCCGGAAGTGTTTCACATGAACGAAGGCCACTCCGCCTTCCTCGCCCTTGAGCGGATCCGGCGGCTCGTCACGGAGCGCAATCTTGATTTTTATTCCGCGCTGCAGGTGGCTGCTTCCGCCAATGTCTTTACCACGCACACGCCTGTCCCGGCGGGGAACGATTCCTTCCCGCGCGAAATGATGCTCAAATATTTCGGAAGTTTCGCCAGGGAAATCAGTCTGCCGTTCGACGAATTTTTCTCTTTCGGACAAACCCGCAGGAACACGACCGATCCATTCAGCATGACGATACTCGCACTGCGCGTGAGCCGTCACTCCAACGGGGTCAGCAAATTGCATGGCGAAGTCAGCCGCGGTTTGTGGAAAGACGTCTGGACCGGTGTGCCCCATCATGAAGTCCCGATCACGAGCGTGACCAATGGCATCCACACCAAAACGTGGATGGCACCGGAGTTTTCCGCGCTTTACGACAAGTATCTCGGTAACTGGGAAGAGAATCTGACCAACGAAGATTTCTGGCGGCGCGTCATCGATATCCCGGATGCAGTCCTGTGGGATACCCACCAGAAATTAAAACTGCGTCTCGTGCAGTTTGTGCGGGAGCGCGTCCGGAAACAACGCGAACGCGTCGGTGAATCCCCTGAGTCGACCCGCGCGGCGAATCGCATTCTCGATCCGGAGATTTTGACTATTGGTTTTGCGCGCCGCTTTGCCACCTACAAACGGGGAGCGCTTCTCTTCAGCGACAAGGAGCGATTGAAAAAGCTCCTCAACGACACGACCCGGCCCGTGCAGTTTATATTCGCCGGCAAATCGCATCCACGCGATGAAGGGGGCAAGGCCCTGATCCAGGAGGTCTATAAATTTTCGCGCGAAAAAGATTTTCACGGGCGCATCGTGTTCGTCGAAGATTACGATACGTATATCGCGCGCCGGCTGGTGCAGGGCGTCGATCTGTGGTTGAACAATCCGCTGCGCCCGCTCGAAGCCAGTGGCACCAGTGGCATGAAAGCGCCCCCGAACGGCGGGTTGAACCTGAGCGTGCTCGACGGCTGGTGGTGCGAGAGTTACAACGGGAATAACGGATGGGCCATCGGCGGTGAGATTGATCATGGCAGTGTCGATTTTCAAAGCGAAGTCGATTCCGCCAGTCTCTATCAGCTTCTCGAGAATCAAATCATTCCGCTCTACTACGCCAAGCCGGATGGGAAACTGCCACTCGCCTGGTTGCAGCTGATGCGCGAATCCATTCGCAGTGTGACCCCGGTCTTCAACACTCATCGGATGGTCAAGGAGTACGCGGAACGTCTTTATATTCCGGCCGAACAATCCTACCAGAATCTGTCGGGTAACAATTGCGCCGCCGCTACCGACCTGAGCCAGTGGAAATCCAAAATGCGGAAGGACTGGCCCCAAGTACAAATCAATGAGGTCCAGGTCGGTAATCAGGACCGGCAGAATATTCCGGTGGGCGAATCGTTAAAGTTGAGCGCCCGCATTCATCTCGGCAGGGTCGATCCCAAACACGTTCGGGTGGAGGCCTACCATGGTGAAGCCGAGAATGGCGGGATCAGGAATCCCGTGGTCACGGCCTTGAGCGAAGCGGGGCCAAACGGTGATGGCAGCTACATCTATGAGGGTTCGGTGCCGGCGGCGGAGAGCGGTGCCTACGGATTTAGTGTTCGGGTCGTTCCGACGCACCCCAACATGATGCAGGAGCACGAACTGCGTCTCATCACCTGGTCCTAGATTGGTAGGGGCGGTTCACCCGAACCGCCCGGGCGATTGAGGTCAATCGCCCCTACCTATCAACGTCCCCGGAGCGGCGGTTCCACCACATCGCAATCCACGGCCGCGGCGCTACCGCGGAACTATAGCGGCGGTCTATGACCGCCGAAATCTTTGGTCGGGCGAGAACACGACGTGCCGGTAGGGACGCCGGTTGCGGGGTCCGCTCCGCTCACGCCCAAATCTGGCAGGTAGGGATGTTTCTCCGAAACGTCCCACTTATTCGAGGGACGGCTCGGAGAGCCATCCCTACCTGTTTTAGGTTACGGCCCCGCGCCGATCGCGAACAAGGTTGCGTTATTGATCGCGTAGACCTTGCCGTCCGCACCGATGATGGTCGGCGTATAAGCCTCGCCAATTCCTGGCGTCAAAGTGATCACTTCCGTGAAGCTGTTTGTGACAAGGTCCCACCGATAGAGTTTTCCATCTTCGCTGTTGGCCAGAACACTGTGCGACAACGGGTCCACCACCGCGCTGTTGATGCACCATTCGCGCACCGCGCCCGGATTCGTGTTGTCGAATTCGGCGTCGGGTGTTTGTCCGAGAATAGTGATGACTTCCTTCATGACCGTTGCACCGGTGCGTGCATCCACCTGTGAATCGCTCGGATCGAGGATCGCAATTCGATTCAAGCCATCGCCTCCGATACCGGCGTAGTTGTTATACTTGGTCATGAGTAGATAGCTCGAACTGCCCTGATAGGAGGGGACACTGGTGGCCGACACAATCGAGGCAGTGTCGTCCCAACCAAACGCTCCCGGAATCATGCCGGGGCTTTGCATCAGATCGGCGTTGAACTGCAAGAGCCAGCCCTTGTCTGTGGCGAACGGATTCTCCAGAACCCCGAAGAATACCCTGCCATCCGGACCGACCGTTGGAGAAGCAGTTCCGTCGTCGGAAAGCTGCGCAGGCATCCCGCTGATCGGATCGAGCAGGGCTGCCATATTTTTCACGCGCAGGCTGCTGCTGTCGAGCGCGAAGAGATAACCTGCGCCGCCATTACGAATCATCGATGTGCCATGGGCCGCGACATACACCGTGGCGCCGTCGTTGCTCAGAGCCGGCGCACAATTCAAAACGACCTGCAGGATTGTCTTTTTCTTTTTCGTGCCTGTTTGCAAGGCGGTGAAAGTCCCGCGTCCGCTTGCATCGACCCGCGCAAGGCCGCTGCTCTGCAGTCCTTTCGGTGGCGTGCCATTGACGACGTATCCGAAATAAATATTGCCGTTCGCGTCCGACGTGAGCGGCGTACTGATCTGCACATTCAGGCTGAACTTGCTCTTCCTGCTCCTGTAGAAATTCACCTGATTCGGGATAACGCTGCCGGGAGCATCGAGACCACTCCGGTAATTCAACGTGCCACCGCCCGCCGCCCAATAGATGCGCCCCTGCGGCGTCAGAGTCGGACTGTAGCTCGGCGTCCAACCAGAAGGCGGCAGGGTGTAATCTGTGCCCTGCGTCCACAACAACGAACCATCCAGTCCGCTTCGCGCCTGAATCTCGAAACCGTCGTTAACGCCGGTCTTGACGGGGACGATCACCGTATTGGCGCTGGTGATGACGGGAGATCCGTAATGAATAAAAAGATCGTTGCCTTGATATTGCGGCTGAAGATCCACCGGGGTTTGCCAGACGATCGCGCCGAGAGATTGCGACTGAATTCCGGATTGCGCGGTGTGCTGCGCGTTCCGGGCATAACCCTGCCAGGCCTGGGCGTGGCTGCGAGGAACCAGGCCGAACGCGGCGGCCGTCAAAAGCAGCAGCGTCGCTCTTCCGGTTCGAAGCAAAATCAGAGTATGCGCAATCATGAAACGCTGGATTCTACCACGTCGCTGGCGGTGCGCGCGAGCCTTAGGCAAAATTCGCCACAGCCTGGATGAATTCGTCAAAGGTTCGCCCGTGTCGGGCCGCCTCATTCAGACCCTGCAACCGTTCGTCGCCGATGGATGCCTCCGGCAATCCGACGCGCCGCTTTCCCGCGCCCAGGGCGAAGACAATCTCGTCCCATTGAATGGATTGAATTTGTTCGTTGAACCGGGCCACGGAGCGGCCGCGGAAGAATGCGCGCGTCGTCTCCGGCGGACTAAAAATGGCCAGACGAATTTCATCTTCTGTCACAACCCTGCGCATCGAGCCCTGCCGCACCAGTTCGTAATACAGTCCAGCCTCCGGATCGACATTGTGATATTCAAGATCAATGGATTGCAGCCATGGATCGTTCCAGGAAAGTTTTTCCTCCTCCTGCAAGGAATTCAGCAGCAACTTTTTTGCCGCCCAATCGACACGGTCGCGCGTAGAGAGCGGATCGCGCTCCAGATCGTCCAGGACGCCCTCCCATTCTCGCAGGATCCACGACCGCTCGTCGTCCTCGCCCGCATTCTTGGCAGCCGCCTTGAGATAAAGCCGCTGCACTTCGATGGCGGATATTTTG
>Ga0193751_1002874_pt1 | contig 10339 bp, 8 predicted proteins | sample L1c2metaG_FD_143050 | JGI IMG/M metagenome (GOLD analysis project Ga0193751, IMG submission 143050) | Soil microbial communities from a riparian zone of the East river system, Colorado, United States - L1c2 | ecosystem: Environmental > Terrestrial > Soil > Riparian zone | place: USA: East River...
ACAGCGAGCGCTCAGGAACGCCGGCCACGCCGACCGTCCCGGCCAGGAAGACGATGTCGTCGGGACTTGCTTCGAGGAGGTGCGAAGCCAGGTCGCGTGCCTTGTGACGCACTTCGCGCGCGGCCTGGTGTACTGCGGAGCCGCCGTGCTGCATCGAGCGCGAGCCCACTGTGCCGGTGCCGCGCTCGACGGCGTCGGTGTCGGACTGGATGAGGCGCACTGACTCCAGCGGCAGGCCGAGCTGCTCGGCTGCGATCTGTGCGAGCGAGGTCTCGTGGCCCTGTCCGGACGAGGTCGTGCCGCATCGCACGGTGGCAGTCCCGTCCGTCTCGATGCGCACCGCGCCCCACTCAGGGCCGATCCCAACTGCTGTCACCTCGACGTAGACAGAAAGCCCGATCCCGAGCTGCAGGCGGTCGCCGCGCTCCCGGCGCCGCGCCTGCTCGGCGCGCAGGTCCTGGTAGGCGGAGATCTCGAGAAGCTTGTCGAGTGCCCTCTCGTACTCGCCCGAGTCGTAGGTCGCACCGCCGGCGGTGGTGTGGGGGAAACGGTCAGGCGGGATCAGGTTGCGGCGCCTGAGCTCAGCCGGGTCGATGCCCAGCTCCATGGCCAGCATGTCCATCGCGCGCTCCACCATCGCGGCTGCCTCCGGCCTGCCGGCGCCTCGGTAGGCGGCGAGTGGTGTGGTGTTTGTGACGACGCAGTGCGCCTCATAGTCGATCGCGGGAATCGCGTAGACGCCGGACGACATCTGCCCCGTAAGGAAAGGCAGGAACGACGCGATTCCTGGGTAGGCGCCGATGTCGGCAACGACGCGGGCGCGCAGGCCGATCAGGCGGCCGTCACGCGTGGCACCCAGCTCCACGTGCTGCACCTGGCCGCGCCCGTGCGTCATCGCGACCAGGTTCTCGGAACGGGTTTCGATCCACTTGACCGGGCGGGTGAGTTTTCGTGCGACCGCCGCCACGACTATCAATTCAGGCCGGGCCCCGGCCTTGGCCCCAAAGCCGCCGCCCATGTCGCCGACAACGACGCGGATCTCGCTCTCGGCCATGCCGAGCGACGAGGCCAGCTCGGCGCGAAGCCCGAAGGGGGTCTGGCTGGTCGCCCAGACTGTTAGTCGTCCGGCTTCAGGCACCACCAGGATCGCCTCCGGCTCCATCGGCACCGGCGCCAGCCGCTGGTTCACGAAGCGGCCCCGAATCGTCACGTCAGCGCCGGCCAGGACGTCACTATCGCCCCGAGGCGCGAAGTGGCCGGCCACGTTGGAGCCGTGAGCGGGAAACAGCAGGACCGAGCCCGCGTGGCGGGCGGCCTCGGCATCGACAACGACTTCAAGCGGCTCGAGATCGAGCCCGACAAGCTGGGCAGCGTCCACTGCCGCTTGGGCGCTCTCGGCAACGACGAGCGCCACCGGCTCACCCACGAAACGGACTCGCCCGTCGGCAAGGGGGGGCCGGGCGAAGACCTCCGGCACCATCTGGAAGCCGACGCGGGCGGGAAGGCCGAGGTCGGCGGCGGTGAACACGGCCACGACACCCGGCGCAGCGGCGGCGGCGGCGACATCCACAGCGCGAATCGTGGCGTGAGCCAGAGCTGACCTCACGAATGCCACGTGAAGGCATTGTTTCTGCTGGAGGTCGTCGACGAAGCGGCCGGCGCCTGTGATCAGGCGAGGGTCCTCACGCCTCCGGACGGCGTGACCCAGAATCGAGCCGGGCATCAGGGTTTGCATGGCAAGGGGAGGGTAACGTGTCACGGACGGTGCGACAACACCTGCGCTACGCGTGTTCACCGACCGAGAGCGGGCGCCGCAGTGTCGTTGGGTTCCTCAGCCGACGCTCCGAACGTCGGCACCGAGTCGCCACCTCGATAGATGTTCGTGTCGTAGTTTGTGTAGCAATCCCCGCGAATCAGTGGCTGAAACGGCGGTCAAAACGTGTGGTCAGCCTTCCAATTGAGTTGAAAACGCTCGAAATCAGTCTCGGTGGACGAAACCGCCTAGAGTTCGGGACCGTGAGGCCCCGGGGGCAAGACCCGGGCCCCCGACCAAACTAAAATCGGCAATTCTTGAGGTTGTCGGGGTGTCACAGCCTGGTCACAGATTCCTCGGGAAATCCACGACTGAGGACGTCTGGCGGCGACAGTCGGCCTGCTGGTCTGACCTCGCGGGCAGCGATGTGTGGGTGCGCAGACGTGCATATCAAGGGACGCGACCTGGACGTCAACCCCCCGGATAGTGGACGGCGACTAACTCACGCAATGCGGATTTCGTCCACTACACATCCTCCGTCACGATGATGGTGGATCGGTTGTCGCCGGCGCCTCTGCGCGCGCACGAGCGCCTTTGCTAGCCTGTGCAGGATCTCATCAGACCAGGCTGGGGGTGTCGCCATGAGCTGGAGCGTCGAGGGCACCTACTTCGAGAACTGCAACTGCACGTTTGCCTGTCCCTGCACGGTGACGACGTTCGCCACGCCGGCAACGCAGGAGCGCTGCCAGGTCGTGCTCGCGTTTCATGTCAGCAGCGGCCAGATCGACGGCACCGACGTGAGCGGCCGCAGCATCGCTGTGGTTGCGGACGCTCCGGCGCAGATGCTCGACGGCAACTGGCGCGTGGGCTTGCTCATCGACGACAAAGCATCGAAGGACCAGGTCGACAAGCTGGCTGGCGTGTTCTCGGGTCAAATGGGCGGGCCGATGGCAGCTTTGGCCCCGCTGATCGGTGAGGTCCTCGGCATCGAGCAGAAGCCGATCGACTTCAAAGACGCGGGTCACAAGCACCATCTGAAGATCGGCGGCGAGATCGAGATCGAAGTCGAGGACTTCGTCCCGGAAGGCATGTCCGAACCAACGAAGCTGGTCGGAGTTGGACATCCGGCCAATAGCACGCTGACGATCGCCAGGCCGACCCAGTCTCGGATCAAAGCGTTTGGCATGGAGTTCCACAACGGGGGCAAGAGCGCGTTCTCCGCTCCCTACCGCTGGTCCGCCTAGCCGTCCATTAACGTGCTCACCGCTGCGCGTCCGCCGAGGCTGGTCGCCATCGGGATCGTGGCCGCGCTTCTTCTGAGCGCTGCCGTGGCATGGGCGTCCACGGTCGCAGAGGCGGGCTCGATGGCCATGAACGGCGGGATGGCGATGATGAGCGCCGGCCTGTTCCTCTTCACCTGGCTCGTAATGATGGTGGCGATGATGTTTCCGTCGGTCGTCCCCATGACCCTGGCGTTCGCGAGCGTTTCGCGGGCGAGAGGCGAAGGTCTCTTTCCCACAGCTGCGTTCATCGCAGCCTACCTGTCCGCGTGGACCGCAGCCGGTCTTGTTCCTCTGTCGATCCTCCGCGGCACCAACGCGCTGTTGATGACACCACCATGGTGGTTCGTCCGAGCGGGCGGACTGGTCATCATCTTTGCTGGCGTCTATCAGTTCACGCCACTGAAAAACGCCTGCCTCCGTGCCTGCCGCTCGCCCCTCGGCTTTGTCATGACCCACGACTTCGGCGGCGGAATGCCGTCGGCGGTGCGAGCCGGAGCGGCGCATGGCGTTTACTGCCTGGGTTGCTGCTGGGCCTTAATGGCCGTGCTCGCCGTGCTCGGGCTCATGAACATCGCCTGGATGGCCGTGATCGCGGCCGTGTTCTTCGTCGAGAAGAACGTACGGTTCGGCGACCTGCTGCCGAAGGCAGTTGGAGTCGCCTGTGTGGCTGGCGGGCTGGCAGTGCTTCTCGTATGAACTGGAGGAAGGCATGAGCTACGCACGAATGGTGCTCGCGAGTTCCGGACGCAAACCTCCCCTCGATTCGGTTCTCCTGGGCGATGCCCTCGACGCGCTGAACGACTGCATCCAGGCCTGCGTCGCTGACACTGACGAGGACCTGGGCGAGAAGGATCTCGCGGACATGGTGAGGTGCATTCGGCTCTGCCTGCACTGCACGGACATCTGCGTTGCCGCGGGCGGTGTGCTCAGCAGGCCAGCCGAGTACGACACCAACGTGGTGCGGCCGCTGCTCGAATCCTGTGTCGCCATCTGCCAGAGCTGCGGCGACGAGTGCGACCGCCACGCTCACGATCATGCGCACTGTCGGATCTGCGCCGAGGCATGCAGACGATGCGAGTCGGCTTGCCGAAAGCTCCTACGGAGCATCAAGTAACCGGCGGGTCGGATTTACACTCGGTCACAGAAGGAAGAAAGCTACTAGCAGTTCTCTAGCAGATCGTTATATTTGCGGCTGGAAGGCGCCCCGGATTTACCGATCAAGGGCTGGCTTTCTGGGGAAGGCGAGGGACGGTTGTCGACGATCCTGCTGGTCGAGGACACCATTGCGAACCGCGCGCTGGTGGTCAAGTTATTGAAAGCTGCCGGTCACGAGGTCATCGAAGCCTCTGACGGCCCGGCTGGCATACTCGAAGCCCAGACGATGCGCCCGGACCTGGTCCTGATGGATCTCTCGCTTCCGGGCATGGACGGCTGGGAGGCACTCAGGCGTTTGCGCGCTGACGGCCGCACTCGCGATCTTCGGATCGTGGCGCTGACCGCGCACGCCATGGCTGGCACACGAGACGAGGCTCTTGCGGCGGGTTTCGACGGCTATCTGAGCAAGCCAATCGACGCCCTGACCTTTGCTGAGACGATCTCACGTTTTGTCAGGAGAAGCGCGGATGAGCACACGTAAGAAGGACGACGTTCGGCTACCCAGGTTCACACAACCGCTGCAGCCCCTCGTGGACCTGGTGGCTGCGACCCCCGCCAGCGTGCACACGAAGCTGCTCGCGGGCTTTTTGGCCACTGCCGTGCTTCTCGTAGGGATGGCGGGCTTCTCGGTCATCATCATCGATCGCCTCGATCAACGGTCGCAGGACATCTCCCGACTTCAAGAAAAGATCGACGACACCCAACAGATGCTGTATGCGGTCACCGCGCAGAGTCATTACCGCGCCATGGCGTTCTTGACGCACGACAACACCTTCAATGACAAGGTCACGAACGAAAAGCTCATATTTTCCCAACTTCTTTACAGGGTCGAGGCCCTCAGTGGGCCCAGCCAAGCGGACTTCTTCCGGTCCGTCCAGGACAGCAATGCCCGCTACGACGCAGCGAGCGCCCAGGTTCTGGCTCGCTACCAGGCAGGCGACATCGCCGGCGCAACTGACCTGCACCTGAAACTGGAACACCCGATTTCTCATGAGCTAGAGGCCGAAATGGCACAGTTGCTCACCGCTTCCTACGCTGCCGTGAAAACTGCGCAAAACGCGTTTCAGGCCGACCGAACGCTGCTACTCACTGTGTTCGGAGTCGTTTCGGTGCTCAGCGTCGCGCTGGCCATGTTCCTCGGCTTTCTCTTCTCGTGGGCGATCATCCAGCCGGTGCGCAGAATCGATCGTGGCGTGGCCGGAGTTACTGCTGGCGACTTCCATCATCGTATCGAGATCGTCAACCGCGACGAGTTCGGCTCCCTCAGCGCGAACGTCAATCGAATGGCAGAGAGGGTGGGCGCCCTCTACTCACAGCAAGCCGCACTCAACAAGAACCTTGTCGCGGCCAACAGTGCGCTAGAGACGGCCAGCAAAGCGAAGAGCGGCTTTCTCGCGGGTATGAGCCATGAGCTTCGTACTCCGCTGAACGCCATCATCGGCTTCACCGATGCGCTGTTAGCCGGCGTGGACGGTCCCATGAACGACGAGCAGCGAGCATCCTTGACCTGGGTGCAGCGCGGCGGCCGAGACCTGCTCGCACTGATCAACGACATCCTGGACCTTTCAAGGATCGAGGCTGGGAAGATAGCCATAACACCTGAGCCCTTTAAACCGGTCGAGCTCGTGGCATCAGTCCAGGGACAGCATCGTCACTTGGCCGAGCCGAAGGGCCTGACAATGGAATTAAGCAACGTAGGTGGGCCTGAGGAGGTGATACTCGATCCTCAGCGCACCCGTCAGATCCTTGTCAACCTCATCGGAAACGCCGTCAAGTTCACCGCCACGGGACAGGTCACGATCGTCGTCTCAGGCGCCACGGCCGAAAGGTTGGTGGTTGCAGTCCAGGACACTGGTCCTGGAATCGACCCGGGCGAGCTCGAGGCGATTTTCGATGAATTCCGACAGGTCGGCCCGGACGCTGGGAGAAACGAAGGGACCGGACTTGGCCTGACGATCAGCCGCCGGCTTGCGCGCGCCATGGGTGGCGACATCACCGTCACAAGCACCCCAGGCAAGGGCAGTACTTTCATCCTTGACCTGCCAGTCGATTGCAGCTCGGTTGTCGTGCAAAGGCCGGTCGATACTGGCCGGTCCGCCGGCGAGCACGTGCTCCTGGCCGTTGACGACGATCCATCGGTGCCGCCGCTGCTGGAGAAGATGCTTGTAGGCAGTCCTTATCGTGTGGTCGGGCTGGCGCATGCCTCTGATGTCCTGCGTGTCGCTCGCGAGTTGCGTCCCGATGTCATTACGCTCGACATCCTGATGCCCGAGCGAGGGGGCTGGGACGTGCTTCACGAGCTGCGCTCGGATCCGGCAACGCGCGAGATCCCCGTGGTGGTGGTCACGGTCGTGGAACAAGGCGAGTCGGCGAGGGACACAGCGGTGGACGCTTACATCACCAAGCCGGTGGACAGGGAATCCTTGCTCGGAGTGCTCGCACGACTCGAGCCCGATGACAAGACCACGTCTGGAGGCGCAGATGGCTAAGCGGCGAAGCCTCGTTCTTTCCGTCGATGACGACCCGGCCGACCTGGCCCTGCTGCGCAAGCTGATCCCCCGCCTGGGCTATGCGACGATCGAGGCGAAAGACGGCCTGCAGGCGATGGAGTTGATCCATGAGCGACATCCGGACCTGGTGCTGCTGGACGTCCTGATTCCCGGCTTGGACGGATTCGAGGTCTGCCGTCGGATACGGAGCGAGCCTGAGTTTGCCAGCCTGCCCATCCTTCTGTTGACCGCGTTGGACTCTGCCGAGGACCTCGCGACAGGCTTGGAAGCCGGCGCCAATGACTTCCTGGCCAAGCCTTTCAATGAGGTGGAGCTGACCGCGCGCGTCCGCTCGCTACTGCGCACGAAAGCGCTTCAGGACCGGCTCGCGGACATCCTTGGTCGCTACTGTAGCGACGCCGTCGCCGAACGCATCCTGCGTGACCCAGCCAACGCGACTCGGCTCGGCGGCGACCATCGGCGAGTGACCACCGTCTTCGCAGACCTCCGCGGTTACTCAGCCCTTGCCGCTGAGCATCCACCAGACACCACCCTGCGGCTGCTCAACAGCTACCTTGCCATCGTCAACGATGCGGTGCTGGCATACGAGGGAACGGTTGCCGATTTGGTAGGAGACGGAATCTTTGCCCTCTTCGGCGCTCCTGTCATCCACGACGATGACCCCGTGCGCGCAGTCGAGGCCGCTGTAGCTATGCAAGCCGGTGTGTCTCGGCACGTGATCCCAGAGCTACCGGACCTGCGGCTGCAATTGGGTGTCGGCATCACGTCAGGAGACGTCGTGGCCGGCAATGTCGGCTCCGAACGCCGTATGCACTATGCGGTGGTGGGTGACTCCGTCAACGTGGCGGCGCGCCTTCAGGCCTCCGCTGGTCCCGCCCAGATCCTCGTTGACGAGGCAACATACCTTGCGGTGCACCAAGCCGTGGTTGCCCAGGATGTAGGCAACCTGCGTCTCTACGGCCGGGAGAAATGGGTACACGCATACAACATCGTCCGTATGGCACGGACATCGCCGGTGGCTTGAGCACATTGAATATGTAGAGGCGACGTCGGCAGCTGCAGGGTTCAAATCCTCGCCCCCGACCATTTTCGTATTCAAAATCGACAATTCTGGCGTGGTCGGAAGTCGGCGGGGCACAGTGGGGTCACAATTTCCCGCGGAGCATCAAAACCGAGGCGATGTGACAGTGCCTGTCGTGGGGCAACGTGAGATCACCGCCCTGCAATTGGCGGCTACGCCGCGACCTTATCGACGGACGCACAGGGTGGGACCGTGATGCCCAAGGGTTCAATTTCGGGCGTTCGGTCGAGTCGTCGCATCACAGATTTCGAGGAAGTCCCCTAAGTCATCGCGGTCCGGCGAGTAAGTCATCCACTTAGAGCCGCGGGCAAAGAAGCAGTCGTGCGTCAGAAGCCAAGAATCGATTGGCCCACCTAACTTGGCCGCATGAGCACCAAAACGGCACAAGCAAAGGGGGGCGAGATGACTACTCAGAACAACCTGGAGGAAAACAAGCGGATCGTTCGCGCGTTCATCGAAACGGCGTTCAACCAGCACCAGACCGATCGAGTGGCGGACTACCTGACGTCCGACATGAAATGGCACGGCGGCACCCTGGGAACAGTCGAGGGCCGCGAGAACTTCGTCGGGCTCGTAGGCGCGATCGTCTCCGCCCTCCCGGACCTGCGTAACGTCGAGCAGGACATCATCGCGGAACGAGACATTGTGTGCATGCGCGCGGTCGTCGAGGGAACACACAACGGGGACCTCCTCGGGATCCCCGCTTCGGGCAGACACGTCCGGTGGGATGCGGTCGACGTGTACCGCGTAGCGGACGGAAAGATCGCCGAGGAGTGGGCCGCGGACGACCTACTTGCCTTCGTCTACGGGGTTGGCGCGTACACCCCACCCTGGCTCTTGCAGAAGTCGTAGCGGCGCAATTGATATGGGGGAAGTTTCACCGCGTCAGAGCCGGCTCGATCGATGCAAGGGCCCGAGCGAGCTCTGACCGGGAAACGATCCCGAGTTTCGGGAAAACGCGATACAGGTGCGCGCCGACCGTGCGATGCGACAGGAACAAGCGATCCGCGATCTCACGGTTGGAGAGTCCGGACGCCGCCATCTGCGCGATCTGGAGCTCCTGTGGCGAAAGGGGCTGCCGACGCGCCGTCGTCACGGGCTCTGCAATCCTTTCGCCCGAAGCCCGCAGCTCTGCGCGCGCCTTGTCGGCCCAGGGCGGCACTCCGAGCGCGTCGAACATGTCCCGGGCTGCCCTGAGGTGCGGCCTCGAGTCGGTGATGCGGCGCTGCCTTCGCAACCAGCTGCCGTAGGACATCTCCAGGCGGGCGAAGTCGAACGGCCATTTCGGCTCAGCCTTGAGCGCCAACTCATAGAGGTCTTGCGCCTCCGACTCGTCCGCGAGGAACGGACGTGCAAACCGCAAACCGATATGTACGAGGGCTGCCGGAGTGCGCTTGCCGAGCGCCTCGAGCAGCGTCATCATTTGGCGCGCTTCGTCGTTCCGTCCCGCTCGGACCGCGCATTCGATGACATAGGGCGCCGCCGCATGTGGCGGAAGGCAGGGCGAGGGTCGCCCTGCCTTCCGCCAACGTTTCCGCCCGAGTGTCGTTGGTTGTGCTCGCTTAAGCCTCGAGCTTCAGGGTCAGGATCTTGAACGGTGAGAGCTCGAGTTCGATCATGCCGTCATGCACGGACACCTCTTCGCCATTGCGCTCCAGGAGGTCGCACAGGAAAGCTCGCGACGCGGGGATCGTCGTTTGCAGGTGCGCTCTGCAGCGGCCGCCCCACGACTCGTAGAGCCTCACGATCACCGCGTCCGAATCCTCCGCACGCTTAATCGCCTCTACCACGACTTGTGGTGTGTCGACCTCGATCAGCGACCTGCGCTCCTCGACGATGCCTCCAGGCACAACGCGGAGCGGAGTGTTGAGGTCCTCCGCGGCCGCGATCACCCCCGCCTCGCGAAAGTCGCCCGGGTGCGGCATGAGCGCGTAGGTGAAGCGGTGCCGGCCGCGATCCGCCGTCGGGTCGGGGTGCGTGGGCGCGCGCAGCAGCGAGAGCCGCATTACAGAGCCAAGGATGTCGTAGCCGTACTTGCAATCGTTTAGCAGTGCAACTCCGTAACCGGCCTCGCCGAGGTCGGCCCAGCGCTGAGCGCATACCTCAAAACGCGCCTGGTCCCATGACGTGTTGGTGTGGGTGGTGCGCTCGACGTGACCGAACTGGATCTCATAGGTGGCGCGGGGCGATCGCACGGCCACAGGAAAAGCGGCCTTGAGGAATTTGTGCTCCTCGTGCCAGTCGACCTCCGTCTCGAACCGCAGCACGCGTGAGCCCGCATCCAGGACCATGCGCTGTTCCAACACCGAGGCGCCGAACTTTCGCTTGAAAGTGACCGCGGCGCGCAATGGGCCGTTGAGCACGACGTCCTGAGCCTCCAGCTCGATGAGGTCGGTAGCGCTTTTCCGGTAGTCAATGTCCACGTCCCAAGCGTCCCATCGCGCGGGATTGTCATCGTGCAGCTGCAGCACGTTGCCGCGTGCGCCCGGAGTAAGGACTTCGCGCCTGGCCTCTTTGTCCCAGATCGAGGTGAGCAGTCCGTGCTCGTCCCAGTCCA
>Ga0193751_1002875_pt1 | contig 10339 bp, 8 predicted proteins | sample L1c2metaG_FD_143050 | JGI IMG/M metagenome (GOLD analysis project Ga0193751, IMG submission 143050) | Soil microbial communities from a riparian zone of the East river system, Colorado, United States - L1c2 | ecosystem: Environmental > Terrestrial > Soil > Riparian zone | place: USA: East River...
CCGCAAAAATGATCGGCGCAATCACCTAGAAAGATCGATTCGCGCGATTGCGTGACGTGCGCCGAGGCCATTTGCGCGCGTGATTTTCGGCACACTTTGTGGCTGTTGACCTAACCGCTGGCCGCGGTTATCCTGCCCGTCGTTGGGGCTCGGCAGCAACGAGCCGCCGCACGACCGGCTCATTTCCTCCCCACGCCGCCGTGCCGCTCGTCCACCCTTCCGCAAAGAATGGGGCGTGTATGGAGCATGTGACCGAGAGCAGGTCTAAAGGGTTCTTCCGCTCTTCCCCCTCCACCGCTTTCGATCAATACCTGCACGACATTCAAAAGCTGCCGCTCATCAGAGATCCCGCCGAGGAGCGCAGGCTCGCGCGTCTCGCGCAAAAGGGAGACGAAGTCGCTGCCGAGCGTCTCGTCACCGCCAATCTTCGTTTCGTCATCTCGTATGTGAAGAAGTATCAGGGCCACGGCCTCGACCTGAGTGAGCTCGTCGCCATCGGCAACGAAGGTCTGCTCAAGGCCGTGAAAAAGTTCGACCCGGATCAGGGTGTCAAGTTCATCTCGTACGCCGTGTGGTGGGTGCGACAGGCAGTGCTCAAGGCGTTGGCCGAGCAGACTCGCTCGGTTCGCATTCCGCTCAATCAGAATTCGCAGCTCATCAAGTTGGCACGTGCGGAAACCGTGCTGGCGCAGGTTCTCAAGCGCGACCCAACCGATCACGAGATCGGTCGCCTGATCGAGGAGACGCCGGAGCAGGTGCGCGCGTCGCGCCAGATGTCCGCCACGGAGCTGTCACTCGATGCGCCGATCGATCGTTCGGACCGGGAAGCATCCACGCTCGGCGAGCGCTTCGTCGGAGTGGAAGGCGGGGAGATCGAGGAAAACTGCGATTTCAAGCTGATGCGCGAGTTCATCGATCGCGTCTTCCGGCAGTATCTTACGCCGCGAGAGCGAAAGATCCTCTATCTCTACTACGGTCTCGACGAAGGGGCCGAGGCCATGACGCTCGAGAAGATCGGCGCGCTCATGGGAGTTACGCGCGAACGCATTCGTCAGATTCGCGAGCGCGCATTCGAGAAACTGCGTGGCTCTCCACACGGGAACGCCCTCGCCAGCTTCTGGACCGCCGCCTAAACACGCGCACGGTCGGCGCGGTGCGCTGATCGACACAGAAAAGCTCGCGGCGCTCCTCGCCGCGATCGTCGGCGAACGAGGGGTGTTGGCGCGTCCGAGCGAGCTCGCGACATACAGCTCGGATGGGCTCCCCGGCTACCGGCTGCGCCCCCGCCTCGCGGTCTTTCCGCGTACGAAACAGCAATTGATCGACGTCGTGCGACTCCTCGCCCGCGAGCGATGTCCATTCGTCGCGCGCGGCGCCGGCACGGGACTCTCCGCGGGCGCGCTCGCAAGCGGCGAGGCGGTGGTCGTCGGCCTCAATCGGCTGAACCGGATACTTTCGATCGATCCAGTGAACAGGCTCGCGGTAGTCGAGCCGGGCGCGGTGAACGTGACGCTTACCCGCGCGGCCGGCGCGCACGGCCTGCATTACGCGCCCGATCCGTCGAGCCAAACCGCATGCACGATCGGCGGCAACGTTGCGGAGAACAGCGGCGGCCCGCATTGCCTCAAGTACGGCGTGACGCTCAACCACGTCGTCGCACTCGAGGTCATTCTCGCGAGTGGCGAGATCGTGACGCTCGGCAACGCCGATGGTGAGGTAGACGGCTACGACCTCCTCGGCGCCTTCATCGGATCGGAGGGATGCTTCGGCATCGCGCTCGAGGTCACGGTGAAGTTGACGCCGAATCCTCAGGGCGTGCGCACGCTCCTGGCGGACTTCATGTCGATCGACGCGGGCGCCCGCGCGACCTCGGCGATCATCGCTGCGGGGATTCTGCCCGCGGCCCTCGAGATGATGGATGGTCCAACGATTCGCGCGGTCGAGGCATCGATTTACGCGGCCGGATATCCCGCCGATGCGGACGCCGTGCTGCTCATCGAGCTCGACGGCCTCGATGCGGGGCTCGACGCGGATGTGAGGCTCGTCGAGCAGCACTGTCGCGCGGCCGGAGCCCGCACCGTGCGCATCGCGGCGAACGAAGAGGAGCGCGCGCGGCTGTGGCAGGGACGAAAAAAGGCGTTCGGCGCGATGGGCCGCATCGCGCCGGATCTCGTGGTGCAGGACGCCGTCATCCCGCGCACGAAGCTCCCCGATGTGCTGCGCGAGATCGCGGTGATCGCCGCGCGCTGGCAGATCCAGGTGTGCAACGTCTTCCACGCGGGCGATGGCAACCTGCATCCGAACATCGGCTACGACTCGCGCAACGAGGATGAGTCGAAGCGCGTCGGCTTCGCGATGCGCGACATCATGCGGGCGTGCATTGACGCCGGCGGCACGATCACCGGCGAGCATGGCATCGGGCTCGACAAGCTCGAGTACATGCCGCAGATCTTCTCGCCGGAGTCGCTCGCGGCGCAGTGCGCGCTGCGCGACGCGTTCGATCCCGAGCGCCGTGCGAATCCCGGCAAGGTCGTGCCGGTGCACTCGTGTCGCGAGTGGAGAGGCGCGTGAGCACCGCCCTCGTGCAGGATCGCGTGCGCGCGCGGAGTACCGCCGGCGCGCCGCTGCGCATCGCGGGCACCGGCAATTGGCTCGACGCGGGTCGTCCGGTGCGCGGCGCGGCAACGCTGTCGCTCGCATCCGATGACGCGATCGTCGAGTACGTCCCGGGCGATCTCACGCTCACCGCGCGCGCCGGCGCGTCGCTCGCCGGCATCTCGCGAGCGACGGGCGCCGAGGGACAGTGGCTTGCGCTCGATCCCTTTGGCGCTTCCACGGGCACGCTCGGCGCCACCGTAGCGACGGGCTCCGCCGGTCCGCTCGCACACACCTTCGGCACACCGCGCGACACAGTGCTCGGCCTCGAGGTCGTCACGGGCGCGGGCGAGATCGTGCGCGCGGGCGGGCGCGTCGTGAAGAACGTGGCGGGCTTCGACCTCACGCGACTCTTCACGGGAGCATGGGGAACGCTCGCCGTGATCACGGAGGTCACGGTGCGCCTGCGCGCGCGGCCGGAGCGCGACGAGACGATCGCGCTGGCGCTTCCCTCCGATGACGATATCGACGCGTGGCTCGCGAAGCTGCTCATTCTTCCCTTTTCGCCACTCGCGCTCGAGATGGTCAACGGCCCGCTCGCCAGAGCGCTCGACGCCGGCGATCGCCCGCTGCTCCTTGCGCGGCTAGGAGGCAACGATGATTCGGTGCGCGCGCAGCGACAGTTGATCGGCGCGCTCGGAGACACTGCACCCGTGCCGACGAGCATCTGGCGCGCGCTCGCGGAGATCGAGCCGTCGGGGGCCGCGGTTGCGCGCGTATCAGCGCCGCCGTCGCGGCTGCGCGCACTCTGGAGCCGGCTGGCGGGCGACGACGGCGCGCTCGTGCACGCGACCGTAGGGCGCGGCATCGTGCGAACTATTCGTCCGTCATCCGGGGCGGCCGCGGTCGCGACGTGGTTCGAGCGAATAGAGCGCTGCGAAGGCACCCACATCTTCGAGCGGCTTCCCGCCGACTCGTGGAGCGCCGTCCCTTCGCGCGTGAACGACCCGTTGTCGCGCGCCGTGCGCGACGCCTTCGATCCGGCGCGCATTCTCAATCGCGGCATTCTCGGGGAGCTCGCGTGACCGCGGAGCTCACCGCGCCCGCGTGCGCCATACCCGGGACGCCGCTCGCGGCGGCCAGTGCCGGAATCCTGGCCTGCGTGCACTGCGGCTTTTGTCTCCAGGCGTGCCCGACTTACCTTGCGCTCGGCGATGAGAACGACTCGCCGCGCGGACGCATCTATCTCATGCGCGCGCTCACGGAGGGCGAGATTGCCCTCGACGACCCCTCCCTGCACACGCACATCGATCGATGCCTCGGCTGTCGCGCCTGCGAAACCGCGTGCCCATCGGGTGTGCCGTACGGCGCGCTGCTCGAGGCCACGCGCGCCACCATCGGCGATGTGAAGCGCCCGCCGCTGCGCGCGCGCCTGATTCTCGCGCTCTTCGCGCATCGAGGATTGATGCGCATCGCCGTCACCGGCGCTCGCCTGTTGCGCGCGACGGGGATTCCGCGCTTTCTCTCGCGCCTCCCCGGCGACGTCGGGTTTGCGTTCGCGATGCTCGCGTCGAGCGAGTCGCCGCTGCCGCACCCCACGCACGAGCCGCACGGCGACGGAAGCCGGGGAACGTTCGCGCTGCTGCGCGGCTGCGTGATGGAGGGGTTGTTCACCGCGGCTAATCGCGCGACCGAGCGAACGCTCGTCGACAACGATTACACTGCGGTACCCGCACCCGGTCAGCACTGCTGCGGCGCGTTGCACGCGCACGCGGGCGATCTCGACACGGCGCGCTCACTAGCGCGCCGAAACATCGCGGCGTTCGAGAGGTCGGGCGCCGAGTATGTGGTCACGAACGCCGCCGGATGCGGAGCGCTGTTGAAGGAGTACGACCACCTGCTCGGTGGCGACAGCGCATGGGCAGCGCGGGCGGCGGACTTCGCTGCGCGCGTGCGAGACGTGAGCGAGCTGCTCGCCGCCGCCGGCCCGCGCACGGGCGCACCGCTGCCGTTTCGCGTCACCTATGATGCGCCATGCCATCTGCAGCACGCCCAGCGTGTCTCCGCGGCGCCGCTGATCGTGCTCGACTCGATCCCCGGGCTCGAGCGAGTCGCGCTCGTCGACTCCGATCAGTGCTGCGGCAGCGCCGGGATCTCCAACCTGCTCGAGCCCGCGCTCTCCGCCGCCGTGCTCGCGCCGAAGATCGCGCACATCGAGCTCACCGGCGCATCATTCGTGGCCACCGGAAATCCCGGATGCCTGATGCAGATCGGCGCCGGCATGCGCCGCGCGGGGCTCTCTGCACGCACCGTGCACCCGGTCGAGCTCCTCGATGCATCCTACGCCGCGGATGCGGCCGCCAGGACGTAGCGGAGCCTCGCGGTTTCCATATAGTTTGCCTCATGCTCGCGTCGCTGTTCTGGGAGGTTGAAGACGTACTTGTGCGCACGGGACCGCTTCGACGCGCGGCGCTGCTGCGCGTTCTCGCGGAGGATGAGCTCGTGCCGTTCGGCGCGACGCCGCTGCTCGACGAGACGCAGCTCGAGGATGCAGGCGGCGACACGCGGTCACTCGTGCGGGACGCGCTTCGCGGACAAGCGGTCGCGCTCGATGAGGGTGCCATCACGCTGCTCGCCATGCGAATCGATCGCGAGTTCGCTTCGCGGCTGCAGGCCGGCGTTTCGCTTGCGCCAGGCGCGCGTGAGCTCGTCGCCCTGGCGGCCGCGCGCTGCCGTCTCGCGATCGTCACCGGTCTCGCTCGCGCGACGGTCGACTCGCTTCTCGCGCTCGCGGAGCTCGACGGTGCATTCGAAGTCATCATCGCGGCCGAGGATGTCGCTGCCGCGAAGCCCTCGCCGGACGGCTATCGCAAGGCGCTCGAGCGAATGAACCGTCGCCGCCCGCTCGATGCACGATCCGGGCTCGCGCTCGAATCGGGGCCGGCAGGCGCGAGAGCCGCGCGCGCCGCCGGCCTTCGCTGCGTCGTCGTCGCACCTTTCCGCGTCGACAACATCGTCGACGCGAGCGCGATGCTCACGTCGCTCGCGGACGAGACGCCCGAGTCACTCGACGCATTGCTCGCGGTGAGGGCCGCCGGATGACGGCGGGTCCCATCATCTCCGGTCAGTTCCCCGCGGTGGGCGTGGTCGCGGGCCACTCCGTCACGCTGCACTACGGGAACATCGCGAGCGAGTACTCCGCGCTCGAGGATGGCGCGATGCTCATCGACCGCAGCCTTCGCGGACGCACGCGCCTCGACGGACCGAAAGCGGCGGAGATGCTTACCGGGCTGGTCACCAACGACGTTCTCGCGCTCTCGCCGGGTCATGGCCAGTACGCAGCGGCGCTCAGTCCAAAGGGCCGCATCATCGCCGACGTCCGCATCTTCTCTCGCGCCGACCATCTCCTCGTCGACGTGCCGCCTCGTGCGCGAGCCGGGTGGGATGCGCTCGTGCGGAAATACATCAATCCGCGGGTCGTGCCCTATCTGGATGTCTCCGCCGAGATGCGTCAGCTCGCGATCGCGGGCGTCGCCGCTCGCTCCATTCTCGCGAGCGCTGCGAGTCTCGCGCGCGAGGCTCTCGCACCGCTCGCCACGTACTCGCACCTCGACGCGGAAATCGGCGGCCGCCCCGTCATGATCGCGCGCATCCCCGACCTCGAAGCGGAAGGGTACGAGCTGTTCTTCCCGTCGGATGCATTCGCCACGGTTTGGCAGCGCCTCGTTGCCGGCGGCGCGACGCCAGGCGGACTGCTGGCGTGGGAGATCGCGCGCATCGAAAATGGTCGCCCCGAATGGGGGATCGACATCGACGACACGACGATCCCTCAGGAAGCGAATCAGGACGAGCTTCACGCGATCTCGTACACGAAGGGATGCTATACGGGACAGGAAGTCGTGGCGCGAATTCACTTTCGCGGCCACGTCAATCGGCACCTTCGCGGCCTCCTGCTCGGCCACAACGAGCCGCCCCCCGAGCGCGCGAACCTGTTGTCGCTGGACGGAAGGCAGATTGGTGACGTGCGATCGAGCGCCCTCTCGCCGCGCCTCGGCGCGATCGCGCTGATCATGCTGCGGCGCGAGATCGAGATGGGATCCACGATCGTCGTCGAAGGCCGCAGTGGCACGGCGCAGGGTCAGGTGGTGCCACTGCCCTTCACCCGGGAGTGACGCGCGCGCTCGTCACCGGTGCCACGGGGCTCGTCGGATCGCACATTGTCGAGCGACTGCTCGCGGATGGCTGGACCGTGCGTGCGCTCGTTCGGGATCCGCGCTCGGCGGCATGGCTCGGCGCCGCAGGCGCAGAGGTCACGCCCGGCGACCTGGCTGATGCTGCATCGCTGCGAGCCGCAGCGGCCGGCTGCCACACTGTCTTCCACTGCGCCGCGCTCATCGCCGCGAGAGGCGAGTGGGCGAGCTTCCAGCACGCGAACATCGACGGTACGCGCGCTGTCATCGATGCAGCTGCGGAGGTGGGCGCGCGCCTGGTGCATACGAGCAGCGTCGCGGTCTATGGCAGCGCGGCGCGCTATCGCTCCACACCAACCGACGAGGACACACCTTTCGCGCCGCTGGCCGAGCACTCGTACTACGCTCGCTCGAAGCGCGAGGCCGAGGCGCTCGCGCTCGGCGCACACGCCGCGGGCGACCTGTGGGCTACCGCCGTTCGCCCGCCGATGATCTACGGCAGGCGCGACCGGCAGCTGGTGCCGCGATTCGCGCGCGTGATGCGCACCGGCTTCTTCCCGCTGTTCGCGGGCGGGCGATCGATTTTCTCGCTCGTGCACGCCTCGGCAGTGGCCGATGGCGCCGTGCGCGCCGCGCGGATCGATGCAGCAGGCGGCCGCGCGTTCAATCTCGCGAACGACTTTCCGGTGACTATCGCGGACATGGTGCAGCTAGCGTCGAATGGTCTCGGGCGCCGCGTGCGCGGCGTGCCGATCCCCTCCGCCGTTGCGCGCGCATCGTTCGAGGCGCTCGCTGCAGCCGCGCGTCTCGCAAGGCTGCACGCAACGGCCGAGGAGCTCCCAGGCGTCGTGAGCATCTTCACCCGCGACAATCCCTTCACATCCGAGCGCGCGCGTCGCGAGCTCGGATGGTCGCCGACCATGCGTCCGGAGGTTGGCATTCCCGAGGCATTCGCCTGGTGGCGGGAGCATCGCGCGTGACCAATGCACCATCGAGCGCGCACGACCCGGAACGGATCGCACTCAAGGAGTGGGCGGTGCTCGTGGAAGCGATGGCGCGCGGCGACCTGATCGCGATGATTCGAAAGGGCGGCATCCGCGAGAACCGCGCAGGCTTCGACGTGCGCCACGATCGCTTTCTTCTGTATCCGACGTTCTTCCACGAGAAGCTCGACGAGCTGGCCGAGCGTTTTCATCCGACGCTCGACGCCGCACACGCGGACCGGCCCGCGGAGGGAATGATTCAGCTGCGCCACGTCGCGTTGGTGGCGGCTGTCTGGCCGGTCACGGACCTCGGGCGCCTCCGCGAAATCGGCTCGGAACACGGCCTTACCTGGGGCGCGGTCGAATCGCGCTTCCGCTATCGCGATGACCCGCGCGTGCACGTGGTCGCAGTGCGCATCGCGAGACTCCCCGCCGCGGTCACGCTTCCGGAGGCGCGGCGCTACATGGGGTGCGTGTCGTGGGTGAAGCTCGATGAGAACGTCGACGTGAGTGGCGCGAAGCCCGTGCTCGATGACGAAACTTTCGCGTCGCGGCTGCATGCGCTCGGGCGCTTCCTCGAACCGACCGTCTAGAACAGAATCGCCCAGCAGTCAGTGCGGGCGCGCGTTCAAAGCCGCGCTCTGCGCGGCGAGAGTCGTGTCTCCCGGAGCCGCCGCGCGCGCTCTCGCGAGCGCACCCCGCGCCGCCGCGCTGTCGCCGCGCGCCAACGATATTCTCGCCTGCAACGCGTACTGCACTGCCGCCGGCATCTGTCCCGAGGCCGCCGCGCTGTCCAACTGTCGCTGCGCATCCGCCTCGCGATGCGATGCATGCAGCGCGCTCGCGTAAGCGTAGCGCAGCCCGGGATCGCCGCCGTCCTCCGCCACTGCGCGCGCGTAGACGGCGGTCACGGAATCCGGGCGGTCGAGCTTCCCGTAGGCGCGAGCGAGGAGCACGTAGCGCAGCGATCCGGCGGGGTCACGCCCGTGCTCACATTCTATCGCGCCGATGAGCGAGTCCGGCCCGCGAAGATCCAGCAGCGCGTCGAGATACGCGAGGCGCACCGGTTGCGATGCCGGATGCGCAGCCGACGCAGCGCGGAGCACCGTCAGCGCATCCTCACCACGCTCGGACGTGCGAAGGTGCTGTGCATACTCGAGCGCGAGCGTCTCTCCCGCCGGATATCTTCGATACGCCTCTCCGAGCAGCGCGAGGCCGCGCGCATTGTCGCCGTGTCGCCCGACGGCGCGCGCGAGCTGCCAGTACGGGTAGAACGCCGCGGGGTCGAAGTCGATGCCGCTTTGAAAGAGCCGCTCCTCGCTCGACCACACGTGCGCGCGCAACGCGGTACCGAGCACACCGGCCGCGACCAGCGCCATCGCAATCGCCGACGCGACGCGCCTCACGCTCGCTGTCGCGCCCTCCGTCAGCGCGAGCGCCCATCCCGCGAGCATCGCCACCCCGACCGAGGAAAAGAAGAGCGTTCGCTCCGCAAGCAGTTGCCCCGTCGGGACGAGGATGTTCGAGGCCGCGAGGTACGCGAGCACCACCCAGGCGAGCGCGACGAGCGGCCGCCGGTCGCCGCGCCTCGCGATCGTAACCGCCGCCGCTGCGATCGCCGAGAACGCGAGGATGGCCACCACCGCGCTGGCATTCATCGAATGATGCGGAATCACCGTCGTCGGCCCGTAGTGCATCGAGAGGCGCGTCGGCAGCACCAGCAGATGCGCCACGAGCGGCCATGCACCCGTCATCGTCCACCATCGCTGGGCGAGAGTTGCCCCATCAAGCCCCACCGCCAGCGCCGTCGATGGCGGCGCGAACCCGCCGAGCACCGCGCGCCGCGCGGCGATCATCAGCGCCAGAACTACGGCGAACGCCACCCAGGCGCGCCAGCCACGCACGATCACCGCCTTCGCGTCGATCGCCGCGTCACCGGGAGCGCGCCAGCCCCACAGGCAGATCGCGACGATCGCCGGAACCGTCGCCGCCGACTCCTTCGCGCCGAGCGCCACCGCGAAGAGCGCTGCGCTCGAGACGGCCGCCTTCCACGATACCGCGCCCGCGTTGGCGTCGAAGGCCCGCACCATTACCAGCACGCACGCGAGACTCGCGAGCGCCGCCACGACCTCGGCCGAACCCGCGACGTTCGCCACCGACTCGACGTGCAGCGGATGCGCCGCGAAGATCACCGCGCCGAGTAGTGCCGCGCGCACTGGAAGCGCACGCGCGAGAACCAGGAGCGCGGCGATCGCGCACACCGCGTACAGCACCACCGCATACAGGTGAAAGAGCCACGGTGCGCCACCGCTCACGTTCCAGAGCAGCGCGTACGCGAACTGCACCACTGGACGATAGAGTCCGGCGCGCCCCCACGCGGCGGGCCAGTACGCTACACGCCACGCGCCAAGCAATCCGGCAGGTGCGTGGAGCGCTGGATTGTCGGCGATGATCGGGCCGTCGTCGTACACGAAGCCGTAGCCGATCGTGATCAGATACGGCGCCGCGGCCACGAGGGCCACGAGCAGCATCGCGAGGCGAGTCGGCCTTTCACGGGTGCTGGTATCGGAC
>Ga0193751_1002876_pt1 | contig 10339 bp, 9 predicted proteins | sample L1c2metaG_FD_143050 | JGI IMG/M metagenome (GOLD analysis project Ga0193751, IMG submission 143050) | Soil microbial communities from a riparian zone of the East river system, Colorado, United States - L1c2 | ecosystem: Environmental > Terrestrial > Soil > Riparian zone | place: USA: East River...
AAACAAACGATTATATTTCCAATGCTGTTTACATTGCACGTAGTGATTCTGTCCTGGCACCTTCAATCATATTGTTCAAGGGCAGCCAGCTTACTCTCCCGGTGAATCTCCCGGGATATTGGAGTGTGCGTTCCTTTCTTACTTACGGCCAACCTGTAAAATTGATAAAATCAAATGTGAATTTCAATGCGGGTCTTACATATAACAGCTTGCCGGGTCTTATTGATAATATAAGAGCAACGACGAATAATTATAATTACAATGTTGGCGCAGTGATAGCAAGTAATGTTAGTGAGTATATCGATTTTAATTTATCTTACTCTGCTAATTTTAATGTGATCCAGGGCCAGCCACAGAACAACGAGGTTTCTCAGACGGCCGGTGTTCAGTTCAATCTTCTTTCTAAAAAAGGATGGTTCTTTCAAAATGACCTGAATAATCAAACTTATAATTACAAAGGAACTACTCCGGATCAAAATTTTTGGTTGTGGAATATAAGTGCAGGTAAAAAGTTTCTTAAGGATCAAAAAGGTGAAATAAAACTAGCCGTATTCGATTTGTTGAAGCAGAACAAGAGTATCACAAGAACAGTTACTGAAGTATATGTTGAAGATGTGCAAAGCCAGGTTTTGCGTCAGTATTTTATGCTAACCTTCAGCTACAAGCTGAAAAATTTCGGAAAGGCCACGCCAAATAATTTTATGAATAACAATTTCCGAAGGAATTTTTAAGTAATATCGCTTTGCTCAATACTTCGGTTTTGGATGAACAGATTTTAATTGAAAAGCTAAAGCAAGGTGACGAAATTGCCTTTAAGCAAATTGTGGAGACCTGGCAAAGTATGGTCTATAACACGGCCATAGGTATTTTGCAAAATGCGGAAGATGCGGAGGACGTATCGCAGGAAGTTTTTGTACAGGTATATGAATCCGTACAAACCTTCAAAGGAGAGTCAAAATTTTCGACCTGGCTTTACCGGATCACAGTGAGTAAGGCGTTGGATCATTTAAGAAGAAAGAAAAGGAAAAAAAGATTTGCTTATGTTCAAAGTCTATTCGGCGCAGACAATCAAACAATCATTGAAAGGCCTGATTTTCATCATCCGGGCGTTACTTTAGATAATAAAGAACGGACAGCCGTACTATTTAAAGCTATTAGCCAACTGCCGGAAAACCAAAAAATAGCTTTTACCCTTCATAAATTGGAAGGGTTGAGTTACCAGGAGATCAGTGACGTAATGAAAACTTCGGTATCTTCTGTGGAATCTTTAATGCATAGAGCAAAAAATAATTTAAAAAAATGGCTGATTGTACATTATCAAAACAATGATTAACATCGCAAGTTTTATAATTTGATAACGTCATAATTGTTGAGAAAATGAAAAATAAAAAACATATAGAACAGGAGGTTGATAAAACGTTAAATAGCCTTGAAGGAATACAAAAAGCGACTCCTGGTCCTTACATGTTTACACGAGTAAAGGCAAGACTGGAAAAGGGAGAGAAAAATTTTTGGACCATAGCCTGGGCATTCTTATGTCGTCCCGCCGTAGCTTTTACCACGATCATAGCGGCATTATTTATTAACGTCGCTATATTTTTTGAATTCAGATCTGACTCTTCCCAAACTGCGGGTGAAGGGGAGCAGCTATTTGCTAACGAATATAATTTGGCGGATAATACCATTTATGATTCAACGATCGAGCCTGAATGAAACAATTTACACAAAATAAATTCCTGGTTTTGCTTGTGGCAATATTATTAATTGCCAACCTGGGGCTAATGCTTTATTTTTTTGTCTTTAGAAATACTCAAAGACACGAATTCCCACCCAGGCCGGTGACAGATTTTATACAAAAGCAATTACGATTTAATTCAGACCAGGCGGCCAGGTTTCAACAATTAAGAGATCAACATAAAGCGGAGGTAAAGCCGGTAATCGACGATATGAAAAATTTAAAGGATAGTCTTTACAACCTTTTACAGAGACCTCAGATCAATGATACCCTGGCAGTAAATCTTATAGATAAAATCGGTGAAAAGCAAAAAGAATGGGAGTTAATGATCTTTCATCATTTCCAAAAAGTAAGAGCCATATGTGATAGCAGTCAACTTCCCAAGTTCGATACACTTGTTCACCGCATGGTTACACGCGGATCGTGGACACACAAAAGAAACTCACCAAAATAGATGCTAAGAGAAAAATGATCAAATTTTTCATCAACTAAAAATGATAATTATGAAAACAAAGAGTTCTTTAATAATGGCTTTTTTTATTCTGGGAGCTGTTACCGTTAATGCGCAAGGTGGTTTTCCACGCCGTACCGTTGAAGAGAGAGTACAGATTGTACAACAAAAATTAGACAGTGCTTTCAAACTTGACAAAACAAAACTTGCCGATGCTGATTCTGTCTTTGCAAATTATTATCGGGCGCAGGACAAATTAAGAGAGGATATGATGAGTGGTGGTGGACAACCCGATTTCCAGGCTTTCAGAGAAAAAATGCAACCACTCATAGACGAAAGGGACAAAAAATTACAAACAATTTTAACTGCAGATCAATTTAAAACCTGGAAAGATGCGATTGAACCTTCCCTGAGACCGCGTCGCCCGGCCGGAGGAGGTGGAAATAATAAATAAGAAATTGGTTCATCCTATTTAAACGTAAGGCTGCTAAAAACAGCCTTTTTTATTTTCAGATAAAAAACCAAGACCTGCGGTGAGAATTTTATTTATGCAGCTTTGGACTTAAAAAATAACCATCCCGGGACGTCGGGATGGTTTTACTTATAATGAAGGTGTCGGATTACTGCTTAATCGCCTACACGAAAATTTTGTGTAGATAAATTTTTGATGGCTTATTAAAAGGTATCGTTGTATCGGTTACCCGGATCTTCCCGAAAAGTTTAAATCTTTCAGGAATTTTTAAAGATCTTTTTGTTCGTATTGAGGAGCTTGTTCTGTTATAAAAGACCTTAGATCTAAAGAAAGGTTTAAAGTTCCATAAAAAATCTGAAATCCGGAAGATGCCTAGTAGGAGGAAATATGACGTAAAATAAAACTTGATTTATTCTTTTCTTCGACCATATTGACATTTACAAGACCTTTCAAGCCAACATAATCTCTTGCTGAACTGTATAAATAATCTTCCGGCTTGCTAACAATTCGATCCCTCACGGGATGATTGTGAATATATTCTAAGTGTTCGTTTATTACATCCTGATTTTCCAAATCTATGTAAATATGATTAAGACTTTTTTGCCAGACCTGGAACTTGTCAATTAATCTTAAAGGCTTGCCTGCTTCCCTGAATCTTTTCATTATCCAATTCTTTCTGACCTCGGACTCTGCATCGATATCTTCCAGGATGATTTTGGTTGTAAATTCCTTAAATTCATTTGCCAGAATGGTTAAAGGTATACTGCCTTTCGCCTGTGCTATTAAGTGTAAATGATTCGTCATTAAGCACCATCCGTATACGACTAAATCCTTTTTTGCAACAAAATAGTTTAACGATTCAGCGATAATTTGTTTGAAAACAGGCTTGACAAAAATATCGGTCCAGTCAGTCACGTTCAAAGTTAAATCGCAGCACGCATACTGCTTAAGAATAGATTCGTCTTCATACGACATAAAAACAGGTTTAATATTTCCAAAGTTTTCTGACAGGATACCGACTTTTTCAATACATAGCAAATGCCGTTCCGAATTAACAAAAAATGAAAAAGGAACCATATATACTAGCGGCATTTAATTTGTAATCCATACCTGTAATTAAATTTTAACCCATCCTCTTTGCATGAAACGGAAATGGATAAAATATATAATAAGAGCAGTAGCATTGTGCCTGGTTGTATGGATGCTCTTGTTGGCCATCGCCTTTTTTTATATTAAAAGCAATAAACAGAAAATAATTAATCTCATTAAGTCCGATATAGGGCAAAGAATTTCAGGCCAAATAAGCTTTGATGGTCTATCCATCAATTTCTTTCAAAACTTTCCGGGCATCTCTGTCGATTTGGAAAATGTTCACCTGGCAGATTCATTGTTCAGCCTCAATAAACGGGAACTTCTGAGTGTACAACACCTCTATATTGGCTTCGGTATTTTAGACCTGCTTATTGGTAAAAAAAACCCAAAATATATTACCTTCTCCAATGGTCGAATTTACCTGTTTGCCGATTCTACGGGTTATAAGAATTGGAATATTTTAAAAAAGCAACCAGGCAATAAAAGCAAATTTGACCTTAAAAAAGTAAGTCTTAGAAACATTAATGCAATCTTCGAGGATGTCGGAAAATTTAAATTCTACGAGGTATGGTTTGAAAAAATGAAATGTAATATCCATTCCGACGCTGATCAAATAAAATTCGAAATGAATAATGAGGCCCTTATTAAGAATGCTTTTTTCGATACAAAAATGGGCAGCTATTTGACGAATAAGAGAATAATTTCAAAATGGGATATTGTTTACGACAGATTATCAAAGAAAATTTCATTGCAAGATCAAATCATAAAAATAAACAGGCAATCTTACAGAATATCAGGTAATTTTTACCTTGGCGCAGATCCATATTTTGACCTTAGCATCGAAACAAATAATTTATTGCTGAAAGAAGCAGCTTCCATTTTCCCATTGAAAACTGAAAAAAAGATCAACCAGTTCAGGTTGTCAAAACCATTAACCGGCGTTCGTGCTTTTTTGTCCGGTCCTATGAAATATTCAAGCATTCCTGTTACAAAAATTTATTGTTCTTCGAATGATGCTTCATTGGAAGTTTCTCCAGTGCAATTTGAACATTGCAGTTTCAATGTTTTCTTTAACAATGAGAACGATTCAACCAAATCTCCCAGTGATTACAATTCTGTTATTCAGTTCACAGATGTAAAAGGTGAATGGCAAAAAAATTCGTTTGCCGGCCAAAATATTTTATTTTATAATCTTGTACATCCATACCTGAAATGCGGGATCCATTTTATATTCAAACTCACTCAGATAAAAAATGCCATTGCCAGCAGCAGGCTGGATTTTAACAATGGAGATGGGGAAGCAGTCCTGGACTATGCCGGCCCTGTCGCAAAAGCGGATACTGGTTACAACTTAAATGGCAAGATCATTATTCAAAATGGCGATATCACATACAACCCGCGCAATCTTAATTTTAAAAAGACAGAGATTGAATTGGTTTTTCAGAGTGGTGATATGCTGGTTAATAAGATGAATACTGAAATAAATAATGATAAAATAAAGATAAGCGGACGCGTAAAAGATTTTTTAAACTTTTTTAATACTGATTCTTCTAAAGTCAATTTTGAATGGAATATATATTCTCCGCATATTGATATCGGCAAGCTAACTTCCTCTTTGCACAGAAATACATTGGCCAGGAAGAAGCAAGGCTATTCATTTTTTGACAGGCTAAATAATAAAATTGACCGTTTATTTGATGACTGCAATGCTTATTTAAACATACAGGCAGACAAACTTGTTTATAAAAAATTTTTGGCAACAAATGTAAATGGAAGGCTTACGCTTCGAAACGATATGATAGGACTTACTAATTTTTCTCTGCAACATGCAAATGGATCAATTACTGTTAATGCTTCTTCAAAAGACAATGGCAGGAACAGTGATCTTGTCCTTCAATCGAAAATGCAAAATGTAGACGTAAAGGAATTATTCGCCGCATTTAACAGTTTTGGAATGCAATCCCTGAGATCCGAAAATATTAATGGGCGTTTTTCTGCGGACGTTAATTTAACCTCCATGCTGGACGCAAATAATAATCTGTATAAACCGGCTAACAAAGGCTATGTTAAGTTCTCGCTGGAAAATGGAAGACTTGAAAACTTTAAACCGCTGATGGAAATTGATAATAACTTTCTTCAAAAAAGAGATTTAAGCAATGTAGGTTTTGCAGAATTAAAGGATCGGTTCGATATAAATGGGAATGATATTAAAATAAACCGGATGGAAATTAAATCTACTGCCGTTAATATGTATGTCGAGGGCATATATAGTTTTGCAGATAACACTGATCTTTCAATTCAGATTCCTTTGCACAGACAAATGAAAGATTCTGATGTTGTTCCCGACAATAAAGGAAATAATTCAAAAGGCGGGATCAGTATCTTTCTGAGAGCAAAAGATGATAAAGATGGTAAGCTAAAAATCAGTTACGACCTGCTTGGACGATTCAGGAATAAGAAATAGGTATTATGATATTAGGATATTAATGGCCTGACGAGAAAGATCAGTAGAGAACTCTTTGTGCAGATAAGAAATCAATAGGCAATTCCGTTCTGCCTTCAATGGCAAGATCTGTAAGTATTTCACCAATTACAGAGGCAAACTTAAAACCATGGCCACTGAAACCGCAGGCAATAATAACCTTGTCTTCATAACCAGGTAATTTGTCAATTATAAAATCTTCATCCGGAGAATTTGCATAAAGACAAATTTTGTAAGAAAGTATAGATTCAAAAGCATGATTGAAATATTTATTAAGAACATATTTCAAATCTTCTTCATCTTCTTTAGTCATTTGCCTGTTCACTTCATCCGGATCCGTCTCTTTGGCTGGATAATGATGTGCTAATTTTAACCCGGTTGGTTCACCAAATTTATTTTCCGGTAAAATTGGAAAGCCATAATAACAACCGGGCCTTTTATTATCAGCCAGTAACCAGCATGAAAAATTGTTCAGGGTAAAATCATTCCAGTTTTTTGGTTTGATCCATGCAACGAATTGACGGGTGACTTTAATTTTATTGGCAAAAGCAGGTATTAATTTTCCTGTCCATGCCCCGGAGGTTATGATCAGTTTATGGCATTGATAAATATTTTTATCGGAAGTAACGGTAACACTATTTCCATCCTTTTTCCATTCTTTTACTTTTTCGTTCGTGTGAATTGTAGCTCCTTTTTTTATAGCTTGTTCTGTGTAAAGTCGTATTGCTTTTTCGGGAGTTATAAAACCCGCATCGGGTTCAAATAAAGTTTCAAAATCACCAGGAATTTTAAATTGGGGGAAACGTTGCAGGGCTACTGCTTTATCAATTTCATCTAACTGTATATTGTATAAAGAAGCTGATTGCTTAACACCTTTTATTAATGAATGATCACGCGGTCCAAAATATACAAGCCCGGTTGGAAAATATAGTTGAGTACCGGTTTCTTCTTCAAAAGCCCTCCAGTTTTCATAGGCTTTATTTAACAGGGGAACATAGTCAGAATTTTCAAAGTAGGCTTTACGGATAATGCGGCTCTGCCCGGCATGAGAGCCATATTCATGGCTAATATCAAATTGTTCAAGGCCTAAAACTTTGTATCCACGCTGAGAGAGATAATAACAGGTTGAAGAACCCATAGAGCCAACGCCGATCACAATTGCATCAAAAGAAATATTCATAAAATATCATTGAAACTGCAGACTAGTCCACAATTCTGAGCTTCGCATAGTTCAACATAATTTTTTTTTCTCCATTATGTTCAAACTTAACCGTTGCAATAGGATTGTGAGCTGCACCTTCCATTTTCATCACTTCACCAAAGCCAAATTTCTGATGCTCTACTTTTTGGCCGACCTGTAATTTACTGGTATCGCTTGCCTTGAAATCAGGCGACGGGATATGATCTTTTGTTTGCTGTTTCAGATTTGATGCTAAATAAGATGGCTTTGATTTTTCTGCCTTCGAACTTTGGGCATCGATCATAGAGCTTTCAAAGCCCCGATTCATTCTGTCAAATGCGGACCGTGCAGACCAACTATCGAATACACCCGTTTGATTTTTCATGCCTCCACCCGCAAAACTTCTATCCAAATATTCATTGGGTATTTCATCAATAAAACGACTCGGTTCGTTTTGTACAAGTTGTCCAAACTTATACCTTGTATTGGCGTAAGTAATCCAGAGTTTATGCTTTGCTCTCGTGATTACAACATAAAACAATCTTCTTTCTTCTTCAAGTTCTTCCCTTGTATTTATGCTCATCGCATTCGGGAAAAGCATTTCTTCCAAACCACAGGCAAATACACAGCCAAATTCCAGACCTTTAGCAGAATGAATGGTCATTACCTTCACGGTATCCGCATTCTCGTCTTTTTCATCTTCATTTGTAAGCAAAGTAATTTGCTGCAGGTAGGCGCCTAAACCTTTATCTCCTACTTCACCTTCTTCATTACTGGGGGTTTCTGTAAATTCTTTTATAGAGTTTAATAACTCCTGGATGTTTTCATATCGCTGAATGGCATCATCACCTTCCTGCCGGCGATCGAACAGGTCTTTTATCAAACCTGATTGTTTGCCAACCATGAAGGCGATATCGTAAGCGTTTCTCTTTGGTAATTCACTCTGGAACATTTTGATCATGGTTACAAAACTTTCAATGATCTCAAGAGTGCCTGCCCGGTAGCCAAATTTTGGTGCATTCACTAATACATCCCACATGCTGATGTTGTTTTCATTGGCAAATAATACGGCTTTATCAATACTCGTTTTGCCAATTCCTCTTGCAGGGTAGTTAATGATTCGCTTTAAGCTTTCTTCATCTTTTGGATTTACAATCACCCGTAAATAGGCCAGTAAATCTTTTATCTCTTTTCGTTGATAAAAACTAATACCGCCATAGATCGTATATGGAATTCCCATGCGCCGAAGGCTTTCTTCAAAAGCACGGCTTTGCGCATTGGTACGATAAAGGATAGCAAAGTCCCTGTTATGGTAATGATTGCGCAGCTTTTGTTCCTGGATAGAATCGGCTACAAATTTTCCTTCTTCATTATCACTCATTGTCCTTACCAGCTTTATTCTTTCGCCGCTTGCATTTTCAGTCCATAAAATTTTTGGGATTTGGCCTTTATTGTTTTTTATAACCTCATTGGCAATATTCAAAATGCTTTGCGTGCTTCGATAGTTTTGTTCCAGCTTTACCACCTTTACATCTTCATAATCCTTTTGAAATTGCAAAATATTCTGGATAGTGGCTCCACGAAAACTGTAAATACTTTGTGCATCATCACCAACCACGCAAACATTTTCATGCTGAGCGCCTAATAATTTTATAATGGCATATTGTGCCGGATTTGTATCCTGGTATTCATCGATCAGGATATATTGAAACTTACGCTGATACTTACTTAAAGCCTCCGGGATTTGTGTAAGCAGTTCATAGAATTTTAATAACAGGTCATCAAAATCCATAGCGCCGTTCTTAAAACAACGCTTTACATAGGCTGAATAAATTTGCGAAATAGCAGCACGGTTTGCCCTCATATCTTCCTGCTGAAGATAATAGTCCTTTGCATATTCACCAGGACCTACCAGTGCATTTTTTGCCGATGAGATACGATTGTAAACAGTCGAAGGTTTGTAGTGTTTATCATCCAGGTTTAATTCATGAATAACTGTTTTTACTACAGCCTTTGCATCATCCGTATCATAAATAGTAAAGTTGTTTGGGTAACCAATTTTATCAGCCTCGACGCGAAGTATTCTTGCAAATACAGAATGAAAAGTGCCGATATATAAATTACGGGCTTCATTATTTCCCAGGATTCTCTCCACCCGTTCCTTCATTTCTTTCGCCGCCTTATTAGTAAAAGTAAGAGCAAGGATATGAAACGAATCAACACCGTTTGCCATGAGGTGGGCGATACGCGTAGTAAGAACTTTTGTTTTTCCGCTTCCCGCTCCTGCCACGATCATCAAGGGACCGTTTATATGCAGCACGGCCTCTATCTGCCGTTCATTCAACCCACTTAAATAATCTTGCATGGCTGCAAATTAATGAACTTGACCGGCAATTTGAGTTAAGAGTTGTGAGTTATGAGTTCAGAGTCATATGGACAATTGCTCATTGCCTATTGCCAGCTGTCTATTGCTTGTTGTCGCTGTATCAATCAACTTTTTCTTCTCCTTCTTCTCCCAGTTCTGCTATGTCCCTATCTTTAAATAAGATACTTTGTAAAACGGCTCTCCACTTCTCTTTTTTTCTCAATAAAAATTCCAGGTGCATACCGAAATGCTTGAATTCTTCGCATAATGGCTTTTGCATGCTTGTCTTTTTCAATAGAGACCCTTTGCTCGTATCAGCTGATGGCTTCCGCTTTTTCCATTAAAGAAGCGATCATGCGGGCAAAGGTTCTTGTTTGCTGGCTTAACTCTTCCGCAGGTTCATGATATTGTCTGTGGGCATATTGATTAATTTAGATGAATATCTTACAAGAACATTAGCAAAAATTCTGATTCATCATTTTCAATTGAAAAGTTTATGGCCAAATTAAAGCTTGATCTGCATGATATATTCAACAATAGCAAAGCCATTGACCAGGCTTTG
>Ga0193751_1002877_pt1 | contig 10335 bp, 11 predicted proteins | sample L1c2metaG_FD_143050 | JGI IMG/M metagenome (GOLD analysis project Ga0193751, IMG submission 143050) | Soil microbial communities from a riparian zone of the East river system, Colorado, United States - L1c2 | ecosystem: Environmental > Terrestrial > Soil > Riparian zone | place: USA: East River...
AACAATTTGGCCGGCCAGGTGTCCCATTATACGTGCTTTATCCGGGCAAATCGGAAGAGCCGATTGTGTTTCCGGAATTGCTCACGCAGCGTATTCTTCTCGATAAACTCGAAACCATCACAACCACTGTCGCTTCACAATAACTTATGAAAACAAAACTCATTCTCACCGCGATTACCGTATTTGCATCCGGCGTGCTTTATGCCGCCGATGTTCCACCGGTCGGCAGCGCCGCGCCCGACTTCTCCGCTCCGGACGCGAACGGCAAGACGCAGTCGCTTTCCCAATACAAAGGCAAATACGTCGTGCTCGAGTGGTTCAATCCGGAATGCCCGTTCGTGAAGAAACATTACGGCAGCGACAACATGCAAAAGCTGCAAACGGAATACACCGGCAAAGGCGTTGTCTGGTTAACGATCGATTCCAACGCGCCAGGCTCCGAGGGCAATATCACGCCGGAACAGGCGCAGAAAATCATGGCCTCATGGAAAACAAAGCAGACCGCGCTCCTTCTCGATCCCGAAAGCAAAGTGGCCAAGCTTTACGGCGCCAAGAACACGCCGAACATGGTCGTGATCAATCCGGAAGGTAAAATCGTTTACGAAGGTGCGATCGATAGCAAGGCATCACCGAATCCAGCCGACATCCCGAGCTCGACCAACTACGTGAAGGCCGCGCTCGACGAAGCGCTCGGCGGCAAGGCGGTTTCCAACGCCCAAACCAAACCCTACGGCTGCCACATAACTTACAAGTCCTCGTAAATCTGTAGCGGCGGTCTCTGACCGTCGGAAAACTTGTTTCTCAAAGCGGCGATCGATTTCGATCGCCGCTTTTGTTTCGTTGCTAGCCGCGCTTCGCTCCAAGTCGCCAGGCGAGTCGCAAGATCGACATTGGCGTGATGCGGACGAGAAACATACCGATTTTCATTGCCAGGCCGGGAATTACGAGCGGGCGATCGGCTTCGACCGCGGCGAGTGCGTCGCGCGCTGTCTTCTCTACTGAAACGTAAACGAATTCAGGGCCGCGCTCAGGCTCGCCGCCAGGGCGTTTGGCGACATCCCCGAATTCGGTGTGGACGGGACCGGGACAAAGCGCGGCCACCGTCAGGCCGGTACCGCGCAATTCCGCACGCAACGCTTCGGAGAAACTGTTGCCGTACGCTTTGCTCGCTGCGTAAACAGCCATTCCGGGGATTGGAAGAAAGCCGGCAGATGAGCTCACGTTCAAAATCGAGCCGCGCTTTCTTGCGATCATTTGCGGAAGCAAACCGCGGGTGAGTAGTGTGAGTGCGACGATGTTTACTTGAAGGATTCGATCGTCTCGCTCCGCATCGGTCGTAGCAAACGACCCGTAGTCGCCGAGTCCGGCATTGTTGATCAAGAAGTCGATGTTGATCTTGTCGCGTTCAAGCCACGCGATCAGATCGTCGATTTGAGTTTTGTCGCAAAGATCGACAACGCGCACATGAACATTCAAGTGTGCGTTGCGGTTCCGGAGTTCGTCGCGCAACTCATTCAATCGCTGCTCGCGTCGCGCAACGAGCACGAGCGTTCGCGCGCGATTCGCCAGTTGGCGGGCAAACTCGCGACCGATTCCGGCGGAAGCGCCGGTGATTAACGCGCTGCAGTTATCGAGTTTCATAGTTGGATCAACCGCTTCGCGGGCGATGTTAGGATAATGCGGCTTCGCCGCCAATTTAACATCGAGCAAGGGACTGCTCGATCCACCCAGCCACAACGCTCGAATTCATCGATGCGCCTCGATGAATTTGGTCGGGTCAAGCCAGCCGCGCGTGTCGTCGCGGTAACCCGGGCCGATGAACGGCGTGATGAATTCGCGCATTTCAAGATGGAGATGGGCAAAGTAACGACCATTGGCGGTGCCAACCGTCGCAACCTGCTGGCCGCGTTTCACGGTCTCGCCCGAATGCACCAGCATCTCTTGCACGTGCCCATAATAGGATTCCACATATTTGCGCTCACCATTTTCGAGATAGGCGTGGAGCAAAATGATCACGTTGCCCCAGCCGGGGCCGCCGTCGCGCGCGAGCAGCACGCGACCATCAGCGATCGCATAAATCGGATCGCCCAGATCGCTGTTCTCGCCGCCGATCCCGTTTAAATCGTCACCGAGATGTTTGTTCTCGGTGAAATGCTGGGCGTTGTAGGCCATTGCTCCGTTCTCGTTGCCGAGCGGAAAATCAAAATGCGTTGCCGTCGGAATCGAAGCCAATTCAAGCGGCGACGGAATCCGAAACGCGGGATCGACATATTTCGACCGTGCTAATTCGGGGCCGAGTTTCCAGGCGATTGTCGCGACAAATGCCAATCCAAATGCGAGCGCACTCAGCCAAATCTCGCGCTTCATTTAACCACGAAGATCACGAAGAACACGAAGGTTGCGAGGTACAAACCGTAATTTTCTTCGTGCACTTCGTGTCCTTCGTGGTTGATCTTCTGACCTCATGAGGATTCTCGTCACGGGCGGCGCTGGATTCATCGGCTCCCATCTGGTCGAAAAACTACTCGCCGCCGGACATGACGTCGCCATCCTCGACGACTTCAACGATTTTTACGATCCGCAAATTAAGCGGGATAACATTTCCGCCGTCGAAAAGAAGATCGCGGTGCACGATGTCGATCTTCGCGACGGCGACAAAGTCTCGAATTTGTTTCGTCATGAGAAATTCGACGCGATCGCACATCTGGCCGCGCGCGCGGGTGTTCGGCCATCGATTCAACAGCCACAGCTTTACTACGACACCAATGTCGCCGGCACGTTGCATTTGCTCGAAACAGCGCGTGCGAGTGGAGCTGAACGATTCATCTTCGCGTCGAGCTCGTCGGTTTATGGCGCGGCCAAGAAAGTTCCGTTCTCAGAAGAAGAACATCTCGCGCAAACGTTGAGCCCGTACGCAGCGACGAAAATCGCGGGCGAGTTTCTCTGCTCGACCTATTCGCATCTCTACAAAATGCGGATCGTGGCGCTCCGCTACTTCACCGTTTACGGCGCTCGGCAACGGCCCGACCTCGCGATCCATCAGTTCACGCGAAAAATTCATGCCGGCGAACCGATCGACCAATTTGGCGACGGCACTACCCGCCGGGATTACACTTACATCGACGACATCATTCAAGGGACGATGGCCGCGCTGAAATACGGCGGTCCGATATTCGATGTTTTTAATCTCGGCGAAAACGAAACGATTCAATTGAAGGATTTAATCCCGGCGATCGAGACCGCGCTTGGCAAAAAAGCGAAGATCAATCGACTGCCGGAGCAACCAGGCGACATGCCGCTGACCTGCGCTGATATTTCCAAAGCGCGAAAGCTTCTTGGTTACAATCCGAAAACGAAATTCGAAGACGGCCTGCCCCGGTTTGTTGATTGGTTTCTGAAATCGCGCGGTGTGAAATGACGATGTCGATCTTGTAGATGCCTGCACTTCCGTTTGATCAGCGTGCCTGTTTCGTCGCCGGTCAGGCGAAATCGGGGACGACGTTAGTAACGGCGTTGCTCGATAGTCATCCGGAGCTCCTCGTTTTGCCGCAGGAAACGGCCTATTTTCCGACGGTTCTCAGGAAATATCGCGACGCTGACCGGCGGACCCAGGTTGATTATTTAACGAAGGAATCTTTTTCGCGCGTTCTATTTGGCGGCGAACCGAGATGGCGCGAGCACGAATACAAAAGCTTTCCGCAGCGGAAATTTCTCGAGACATTCGAGCGCACTGCTTTTGATCCGGCAAACGCGAACCGCGATTTGCTCGCGCTAATGGCGGAATCGTACGCTGCGACAATCGGCGTGCCAATCGATCGCATCAAACGTTGGATCGAGAAGACGCCGGCGAACCGAAACCATGTCGATGAAATCTTCAGGCGATTTCCACAGGCAAAACTTCTCGTCCCGCTGCGCGATCCGCGCGCGATCCTGTCGACCCAAATCGCGTTGGAACAAACGCGAAAGACGAAACGCTTTTCGGTTTATTACGTAATCGCGCACTGGCGCGTTGCCGCGAAGTTAGCCAGACGCGTCCGAAGCGCGGGCGTTCCCGGATTGTTCGTGCAGTTCGAACAGCTCGTGAGCGACGTTTCGACCATGATGAAACGTGTGTGTGACTATCTCGAAATCCAATTCTATCCCGAAGTTGTTTTGACGCCCACGAAGATTGGTCAACCGTGGGGCGGGAATTCGGCGGCGCAGATAGCGTTTTCTCAAGTGAGCGCTGAACCGGCGTCGCGCTGGGAGCGGGAGTTGTCCGAAGATGAAATTGGCTGGGTGGAATGGCACTGCCGCGATCTGATGCCGGAGTTTGGATACCAGCCGCGGTTGAGTTCGCGCGCGTTACGACACTTCATCAAGCGAATTCGCGGTGAACGCTTGCGCGAATACTTAAAGTCGCGCGCCTACTCCATTCGTGATGCCTGGACGGGCCGCTAGGGTCGATTTCTTGTTCCACTTGCAATCGCTATCGGCGCAGGCGATAATCGGCCCGTAGATGTCGGGAATCTAATTCGATCCTCCGAGCATCCGTTTTCAAGCGAGGCTAAAGTATGAAGCGAGGTTTCTCATCTTCGCGGTTTGATTGGCTGACCACAGCGGGTTGCGTCCTGAGGCGATTCTATTTCCGGCATGACGAGGCGGAGTTTCCAGCGGCGTCGTCCCGCAATGGCGGGATTTGTAGTTTGTTAGGCGAAACCTCTCGGGGTTCGCGCGTCGTGGACCGTGCATCGTTGGATGCGCTCCGCCCACTAAATAATTGGGTCAATACTAAGGATCATCATGAACTCTTATCAACAGGGGAGAAGCCAGCGCCATGGGCGTGGTCGGTCTCGACGAAGGGGCGGCCGCGGGCGTTTCCAAGAGCAGCGCGCGCCTGCACCGAAGCAAAAAACATTCTGGCAACGAATCGTCGCATTTTTTGGAAACGGCGGCGACACACGGAAACCAGCGGCACAATCATCGCGCAACGGTCAGCAACAACCGCCGCACCAGCGGCCGCAGGAGCACTCGCGGCCAGCGCGTAAACCTGAATCAGTCGAAGTTACATCGCCGCGTCTTTACGTTGGCAATTTGTCCTTCGACGCAACCGAGAGCGATCTCTTCGAGCTCTTCAACGGCGTCGGCCATGTCCAAAACGCCGAAGTCGTGAGCTACCGCCACAACCAGCGCTCGAAAGGTTTCGCGTTTGTGTCAATGCAAACGATCGAGGAAGCCAAGCGCGCGGTGGATGAATTGCACGACAAGGAATTCCTCGGCCGCAAGCTCGTGGTCAGCGGCGCGAAATCGAGCGAACACTCGCACGATTCGCACGATTAATCGCAGCCAGTGATTTTAGTCGGGAGACGTGGCGCCGATTAAAGGCGCGCGTCTCCCGATTTGTTTTTTATGCGCGGCGTTTTTTTCGTTGTCGGCCCGACCGCAACCGGCAAATCGGAGATCGCGGCTGACGTTGCGACCGAAGTCGGTGCTGAAATCGTAAGCGCCGACGCGTTCCAAATTTATCGCGGGCTTGATCTGCTAACGGCAAAACCGGACACGGGGACGCTGGCAAAAGTCCCGCATCATCTCATCGGGACGGTTTCGATCTCGGAAGAGATGAGTGCCGAAAAATTTCGAAGGCTTGCGCTGCAAGCAATCGCAGAAATCCAATCACGTGGAAAACTCGCAATTGTTGTCGGTGGCAGCGGACTTTACGTCAAAGCGTTGACGCACGGATTGTCGGCGGCGCCCGGATCCGACCCGAAGACGCGCTCAAAGTTAAGTAAATTGAACCTCGATCAATTGCGGCGTCGACTGGTCGACCTTGATCCGGAAAGCGCGCGCAAAATCGACATGAAGAATCGACGACGTGTCATCCGCGCGTTGGAGATTTGCTTGCTCAGTGGAAGGCCGGCCTCGGAACAGCAGACCGGATGGAACGAGGATGTTGTAGCTGCCGCCGTCTCTGGCGGCAGACTGCCGATGAGGACATCGGCAGCTACAACCCAGGGCGTCTTTGTTTTTCACGAACGCGATGAACTTTATGAGCGAATTAATCGCCGGGTGGAAGCGATGTTTGAGAATGGCGTTATCGAAGAAGCGCGCAACGCCGGCGCGATGAGCGAAACCGCATCGAAAATGATTGGGCTACGCGAGATTCGTGAGCTGCTCGATGGCAAGATGTCGATCTTGTCCGCCAGTCGGACGGACTCGTCCTGTGGCGAGCAATGCGTGGCCGCAATTCAACAAGCGACGCGCCGTTACGCTAAAAGGCAGTTGACCTGGTTTCGGCGGCAAACTAATTTTCAACCGCTGAATTTATCGCTTCTAAGTCAGAACGAAGCTGTGAAAGAGATTTCGCAACTCGCGAGGTCTTTCGGGGTAACGCAAGGGAATGATTGAAACACGTCCGAAAAAAACTCACGAGCGCGCCCTCTTAATCGGTCTCGAGAAACAAGGCGTCTCGAAATGGGACCTGCAGGATTCGCTCGAAGAATTGGCCGAGCTGGCTAATTCCGCCGGCGCTGAAGTCGTTGATACCGTAACCCAAAAGCTGCAGAAACCGACCGCGCCGTATTACATCGGCAAAGGTAAAGCGGAAGCGATCAAGCACTCGTTCCAAGATCGAGAAGTCACGTCGGTAATTTTCGACGACGAACTTTCGCCCGCGCAGGGTCGCAATTTGGAAAACCTACTCGCGCGGAAAGTGCTCGATCGCACCCAGCTCATTCTCGATATTTTCGCGCAGCGCGCGCGCAGTCGCGAAGGCCGTTTACAAATCGAGCTGGCCCAATTGCAATACTTGCTGCCGCGATTGACGCGGATGTGGGATCACTTGTCGCGCCAGACCGGCGGCATCGGCACGCGGGGCCCGGGTGAAACGCAATTGGAAGTCGACCGTCGTCGCGTGCAAGAACGGATTGCGCGACTTGAACGCGAGCTGGAAGCGGTTCGAAAAACGCGGGCGGTTCAACGCCAAGGTCGTAAGCGTCATCAATGGCCGGTCGCGGCTGTGGTCGGTTACACCAACGCCGGCAAATCCACGCTGTTGAATTTGCTTACCGGCGCGGATGTCGTGGCCGAGAACAGGCTTTTTGCCACGCTCGATCCGACAACGCGCAGTTTCGTTTTGCCTAACAAACAACGCGTCCTGCTCACCGACACGGTCGGGTTCTTGCGGAAGTTGCCGCACACATTGATCGAATCGTTCAAAGCAACGCTCGAAGAAGTGGGCGAAGCCGATTTGCTGATTCATATTGTCGATTTGAGTCATCCTCGCGTGGACGATCAGATGGAAGCAGTCGAGGGCGTGATCAAGGAACTCAACGCGTTCGGAAAGCAGACGGTGATCGTTTTCAACAAGATCGACAACCTGGCGAATCGCGAACTGGCCGAGACTTACACCAAACGATTTCCGGGAAGTGTAGCGATCTCGGCCCGGACTGGCGAAGGCGTGAACAATCTGGTGCAGGCGTTGCAGGATGCGCTGAGCGCGTGGCGATTGCGGTCGCGTTTCAGGATTCCCGCGAGCGAATCGGCGCTGATCGCTGAGATTCATCGGGTTGGTCACGTGCTCGAGCTGCATTACGAAGGCGAAGGTGCTCTGATCATCGCCCACGTTCCGCCGGAGCTCGCGCAGAAACTCCACCGCTACGCGGAGCAAGGTTAGTTGTCGATCTTGCACGAAGCGTGCAAAATCTGACTCGTGACAACTCGCGAGCGCGTGGCGCAGTTACTGAAAGCGTGGCCGAAGATTTATCCAGACGCGCACACCGAGCTAAACTTCAAGAATCCGCTCGAGCTTTTAATTGCCACGATTCTGTCGGCGCAATGCACTGATAAGCGCGTGAACATGGTCACGCCGGTGCTGTTCAAGAAATATCGCACCGCGAAAGATTATGCCAACGCGCCGCAAGCTGAGCTGGAGAACGCGATCAAGTCGACCGGATTTTATCGCAACAAAACGAAAAGCATTCGCGCGGCAACATCGACCATCACCACCAAATTTGGCGGAAGAGTTCCTGACTCGATGGAAGAACTGCGCGAGCTGCCAGGCGTCGGTCGAAAAACGGCAAATGTTGTTTTGGGAAACGCCTTCGGCATAAATGAAGGGATCGTGGTCGACACGCATGTGATCCGTTTGTCGCAACGACTCGGCTTAACGAAGCAGAAGGACCCGGAGAAAATCGAGCGCGACTTAATGGAACTAGTTCTAAAAACATATTGGACCGTTTGGAGCCACTGGTTGATCTGGCACGGCCGACGCCGCTGTTTTGCGCGCAAACCAGACTGCGCGAACTGCGAAGTGTTTCGCCTTTGTCCGAGCGGTAAAGTTTTTCTGAGAACGGGCGTCGCGCGAAAACCAGACGATTAACGAAGAAGCTCAGCGCAATTCGGCCGGCTTAGCATGGCGGGATAGTTGATTTCCGTCGCGCTCGGCTCTTTTTCGCAGCTGTTTGAATTGCTCTTCGATTTTCCCCAGCTCTTCGTCGGAAAGATCTTCCAGATCGACCAGCTCATTTCGCGCCTTCTTCAACGCGCGAATGATTTCGTCGAGCTTTAAATGCATCGCTTTAGCGTCGCGGTTCTGGGTGTTTTGGATCAGGAACACCATCAGGAACGTAACGATGGTCGTTCCCGTATTGATGATCAGCTGCCAGGTATCGGAAAAATGAAATGTTGGACCGGTGAGAAGCCAGACCAGGATCACGAGCATGGCTCCAGCAAAAGCCCAAGCGCTGCCAAGAAGGGCGGCCGATCGGCGCGCGAAGACGCGAAAGGCGTCGTTCACTACGCAAAACAGGTCTCGCTCTTTTTCGTGCTCTTTTAGTTTTTCGGTTTGGGCATGATTCACCATTGTCCTCTTAGCTTCGCGCCTACCCGGGAAAACGCGCTCATGGAAGATGCCGATCTTCCGAGGCTGTCGGCGTAGCCCGGGATTGATTTTCCGGCCGATCTGAGGAAAATATAGCCCCCGCAGGCCCATGCAGCACGTCACCGCATTCTCGCGTCCGCAAACTGTCCCGCCGGTTCCGACCACGGTGCCAAAGCGCAACGTCTGGATTCTCGACAGCTGGCGCGATCTGATTCTTTACGTCGGGACGCCGTTGCTGATTATTCCACTCTTCACCCTGGCTCAGGCGCGCTGGAGTGCGCAGGAAATCTATCTTTTCGTCGCCGCTTTTGGCGCAATGGGCCACCACTTGCCGGGAATGATCCGCGCCTATGGCGATCGCGCGTTGTTCGAGCGGTTTCGCTGGCGGTTTATTATCGCGCCCATTTTCCTTTTCGCCGTCTGCGCCGGTTTTTATTTTTGGGACATCAAGACCAATCCGGTCGTGATGATTGTGTTTCTCTGGGGCGTCTGGCACGGAATGATGCAGACCTACGGCTTTGGCCGGATTTACGATGCCAAGACTGGGTCGTTTGCCGCGCTGACTCGACGGCTTGATTTCGCTACTTGCGGAATCTGGTTCGCGGCGGGAGTGATTCTTTCACCGGCGAGGATGACCGATACCCTGGAGGGGTTTTACGGATGCGGTCTGCCATTTATTTCGCCGGGCGGAATTCACGCTTTGCAGCAAACTTTGCTCGTTGCCGCAGTGGCGGTATCGATTCTTTGGCTGGCGAATTACGCGCGAATGTGGGTTTCCGGAACCCGACAGAATCCGGTGAAGCTGGCGCTGTTTGTCACTAGCGTTGCGTTTTGGTGGTACTGCAATAACGGCGTGGCCAACATTCTCGCCGGTATCGCCTTGTTCGAAGTTTTTCACGACGTGCAGTACCTCTCTTTGGTTTGGATTTACAACCGTAACCGGGTGGAGAAGGACAGCTCCATCGGCGGTTTCATGCGATTCATTTTCCGTCGCAGCGGATCCTTGATCGGGCTCTATATCGGATTGGTCTTTGCTTACGGTTCCATCGGTTACTTGAATTCGCACATCGGAATGGAAACGCTGACACGTCTGCTTACCGGCGTGGTAGCGGCATCAGGGCTGCTGCATTTTTACTACGACGGTTTCATCTGGAAAGTTCGCGAGAAATCGACCCGCCAATCACTCGGACTCGCCGGCGGCACGGCGGATGTGAACATGGGCGGTTTTTTACCGGGTTGGGCGTTGCACGCCAGCAAGTGGGCGGTCGCGTTTGTCATGCCGCTCACGGCGATGTGGTTTGGGAAGGTGTATCGCGCAGCTCCACCCGTGGATCGCACCGGTCATGTGGCGGCTGATCTGCCCGCCAGTGCGCGGGCACATTATAATTACGGCGCCGTCTTACAACAACTCGGCCGGTTCGACGAAGCGGAGAAGGAATATCAAGCGACGCTGCGAATCGATCCGAGCTACATGAAGG
>Ga0193751_1002878_pt1 | contig 10334 bp, 6 predicted proteins | sample L1c2metaG_FD_143050 | JGI IMG/M metagenome (GOLD analysis project Ga0193751, IMG submission 143050) | Soil microbial communities from a riparian zone of the East river system, Colorado, United States - L1c2 | ecosystem: Environmental > Terrestrial > Soil > Riparian zone | place: USA: East River...
CACCGGCTCACCGGATTCAACGAAACCATGATCGTTTACCTGCTGGCAGTCGCTTCTCCCACCCATGCTGTTCCCGCCGAACTCTATTACTCCGGCTGGGCGAATCAGGGCGAGGTCGGAGCTAAATACCGGCGTGGATGGTCAGGATCAAGCGAGGGAGAACGGTACACGAACGGCCACACCTATTATGGGATCAAGTTGGACGTTGGCGTCGGCTCCGGCGGGCCGCTTTTCTTCGCTCATTATTCTTATATGGGATTCGACGCACGCGGTATTCATGACCGTTTTGCCGATTATTTCCAGAACAACCGCAACATGGCACGGATCAATCTGGCCTATTGTCTCAAGAACCCCGAACACTATAAAGGATATGGCGCGAACTTCTGGGGGCTGACTGCGAGCGACGGTCCCGATGGATATCTGCCCCACGAACCGACGCTAAGAGCGGACGACGGCACCATGACTTTCACCGGCGCGCTTTCATCTTTTCCCTATACGCCGGAAGCATCCATGGCCATGCTCAAACATATTTACCGCGATCTCGGAGACCAGGTGTGGGGAGTGTACGGGCCTCGCGACGCAATCAATTTGAGCCAAGACTGGGTTTCCCCGATCTTCATGGGACTGAACCAAGCGCCAATAACGGTTATGATCGAAAACTACCGGACAGGATTAATTTGGAAGATGTTCATGTCGAACCCCGAGATTCAGCCCATGCTCGGTCGCATCGGGTTCAAACCGGATGTCAGCCGAACGAATGTTCCCCGAGCGGCTACGCAGACTCACTGATCACCTCGTTAAGAAAAACTTCTCTTCTTCGTCGTGCTACTTGAGTGGCTTCAAGGCAGATGAAGGGCCAGAGTCGTTACGGTGTTGTCTTTTGCGAGTTTTCTGACGCGCGGGCGCCAGCCTTCTGTCGCAGGGCCGTTCGCATTGGTGTATTCGAGGACATAGATATCGTCGCCGCTTACCGCAATGCCTGTAGGGGACCATGGGCGTTCCGCCTTCAAAACGGATATAACCTGACCGTCAGGGGTGATCTTCAGAACTCGATGGCAGCTTGTGGCTGCAACATATACATTGCCGTGAGAATCTACTCCCAGACCCCGGAGAAGCGGGGAGGAAGCATTAGCCGGGTTGTGATCGGCGGGATCGCTGTCACAATCCGTCACTATGACGGGGTTTACGATTTCCGCAATGGATCCGTCGCTCTTGAGTTTTACTATTCCATTCCACGTCGCGACGTAAATCGATCCGTCCGGGCCGGAGGCCAATCCTGTAATGCCGTCCTTCAACTCTGCCAATTTTTGTTTGAGTAAGGGTGCAAAAACCTGCTGCTGCCCAGTTGGCGAGAACCGCACGACGGTCATTGCCCCCGCCGGAAATGATTCTTCCTGCATCCCGTTGCTTCCGTAGTAGAGATTGCCATCAGCTCCCACGACAAAGGGAGCTCCGTCACCAAAAGATCAGTGTGGGGCCAGCGTTGTCGACTGTGACTCTTTTAAACATTTTAGGTGTCACCTTCGAAAACGCGCCGCCTACATCGAATGCAAGCCAATGACCACCTGTGTCCTCGTGAATAGTTGTAAGTTTCCCTGATGCTTCGATCCGAACTAGGCCGTGGTACAGAAAATAGACATGGCCTTGGGCGTCAACAGCGATGCCCGAGGCCGGGTGCGCGAAGGACCTGTTTGTGAGCAAGAAGAACTGACATGCGACAATTACGACGATGCTTGCTGATCGTGAGGACATCAGCAACTCCGGGGTTTCATTCTCCTCTTAACGAGACGGGCTCGCAAGCGATCCGTCACTTTCGACGCGTCCTGACGCCAACTCGGAAATTAATGTGCTACTCACTTCGATAAGTCGAGGTAGGGTGACCTTCTGGCACGCGAATACCGTAAGTGTAGGTCGTCGGATAACCTCACGGGATATCCCACGAGGCCACCGGGACTCCCCTGGACTGGAATGTTATTTTGCATCGAATGTGACGATCGTATTCGGATTGGCGCGAACTGATGCGGGTCGGAACGGAGTGCAGCTTCTCACGTTCAGTATTGACACGGGCAACTTGCTCTTCCAGGATCACTTTATTCCCGCACCCTCCACGATAGTGATGTAGCGATCAATCGGCAGGGTAGTGAAGGCCTCCACTTTCCCGCTTGGCTGGGGCCATTGAATCTCAAGTCGATCGATCCGTGGCCGTGACCCGATGCCTAGCACTTCGCGCGGATCGTGCGATGAGAGATAGCTGCCGCTACCTACCTTGAGGAGGCTTCGCTTCAAGTCCCCGGCGGTCCATGTGATACGAACGCCGATGGCATCCGGGTTCGCCTTTTTCCCGATCAGTCGCACGCCAAGCCAGTGATTCCCAGCGGCTGCCGTGTTCTTCAATAGAACGGGGGGACCATTGTTAACGGCAACCAGGACATCGACAGCACCGTCATTATCAAAGTCTCCTATGGCCATTCCGCGGGCGGCGTAGCTCGCAGCTATTGCAGATCCGGCTCTCTCGCTCACGTTCTCAAGACCCTTTCCCGTATTGTGAAACAAGAGCATCGGCTCTTCATATGTGACGTGGCTGGAATGCTTTTCGATTTTGTCATCGGGGTGGCCATTAACAATGAGTAAATCCAGATTGCCGTCATTATCGTAGTCGAAAAACTTAACCCCCCAGCCACTCATGAGGCGGGTCGCTTTGCTCACACCCTGCGGGCCTGCAATATCCTCAAAGGTCAGGTCGTGGTTGTTGCGGTAGAGCGAATACATTTCCTGGTCAACGTTGGAAACGAACAGGTCCTGCCAACCGTCCTGATCAAAGTCTGCGGAGTCCACTCCCATGCCAGAGCGAGTGCGGCCTTCCTGGCTATAGGCCACGCCGGCTTCAAGGCCAATTTCTTCGAACCGGCCTTTGCGGTTGAGAAAAAGGAAATTCGGAAGCGTGTCATTGGCCACGAAGAGGTCAATCCATCCATCATTGTTGATGTCCGTTGCCACGACGCCCCAGCCTTTGCCCGGTATTTTGGCGATGCCAGTTTCTCGGGAAACGTCCTTAAACGTACCGTCGCCATTGTTGTGAAAGAGCCAGCTAGGCGCCGGAGGATAGACACGCGGAAGGCAGTAGTAGCGCTCGCCAGTCGCTTCGTTGCCGCAGAACTTGTTCCTGGATTTGTCAAACTCCACGAACTGGCAAACGAACAGATCAAGCTTGCCATCGTTGTCGTAATCGAACCAGACAGCACTGGAAGCCCAGCCCGTCACGGCCAAGCCGGCTTTTTCGGTCACGTCGCTGAAGGTTCCGTCTCCGTTGTTGTGGTAAAGAATGCTGCGGCCATACTGGCTGACGAACAAATCGGGATAGCCATCGCCGTCGTAATCGCCGACAGCAACACCCATACCGTAGCCGCCACCCGGCACGCGCGCCTGTTCTGTGACATCCGTAAAAGTGCCGTCGCGATTGTTCCGATAGAGTGCGTTACGCAACGGCGGTTTTGGGTCGTAGAAATCGCACTTCCCGCTGTTCACGAGATATATGTCCATCCAGCCATCATTGTCGTAGTCAAGAAAGGCGCAACCGGCACCCGTGGTCTCGGGGAGATAATATTCCGACGAACGTCCGTTCACATGCCGCCAGGAAATTCCAGATTTCAGCGCAGGGACGTCTTCGAAAAAGACCTGTTTGGCTTGCTCTTCAATGGCGATGTTCGCGGCGTTCTCTTGCCGAAGAGGCAAGCCACGAAACAGCATGCGGCCTCTCGATGCATACAAGCCTGCGCTTAAGGCCTGCAGAAAACCTCGCCGCGTGAAGCCAGGCGTTCCGTCCTTTCCTAAGTCTGACGCTCGCACCATCAAGGGTGGCTTCACTGGGGCGGCTTCTCTCGATCTTCGGTTCGCAGCTGCCCCTCTGAAAGACCGGACGGTCGCTCGCCATATACGTTCGTGCCCGCTTGGCTTGCTGCCTGGGCATTTAACCGTTTGAACTCTGCACGGGCTTTTGCCGCCTCAACCTTTCGGCCCACCCGCGCATAGGAGTTCCCGAGCGCGAAGTAGACGTTCGCCTCGTTCGGAAACGCTTTCTTTGCGATTTCGAATTCAGGAATAGCGCCCGCTGCATTTCCCGTATCCAAGCGCAACAGGCCTAGCAGGTAATGGGCAAACGGCATGCCTGGCGCTAGCTTCGCTGCTTCCTCGGCGTACTTCAGTCCGTCCTGCGAGTCCGCCTGGTAGCGTGCCGAGGCAATCTCCAGCATCGAATTTACATTTTTCGGATCGCGGTTCAACTCGCGATTGAATTCCTCGATGGCCTCGTCAGTCTCATGGGCTTCCAACAGCAACCTTCCATAGGCAAAGTGCAGGTTCGGGTAGTTAGGGAATTGGCTCGTCAATCCTGCGTAGATTTGTTTTGCTCGGCGAAATTCCTTCGCGGCTGACAGTGCTTCGGCCTCGCCCGCCTGCTCAATCACGGTCGCAGCCTCAGTGTTTTCCGCGGGCGACTCTTGGGGACTTATCAGGAGCGCCGATTGGCCCAGCGCAGTCACCAGCTCTTTCGTCCTGACTCGCTCCTTAGCTACGTGATACAGCGTTTCGTGGGCGTCGCCGAACCTCCGCGCCCGCAGTTGCAGCACTCCCAGGTGATACAGCGCCACTTTGCGCAGCTGATCGTCCTTCACAATGCCAAAGCGCTCAGCCGCCAGCAGGTTCTTCAGTGCCGGTTCGTCCCTGCCTAATTCGAACTGACACAGGCCGAGCATCGCGTGCGCGGTGCCGTTCGAGGCTTGTAAACTGACCAACCTTACAAAGGCCTGTGCCGCTTTCGCATAGTGGTCCTGGTCGTACTGCAGTGTGCCCAAAGACCACCAGCCTTCAGCCCAACTTGGCCGGAGTGCCAGGGCACGAGTATAGAGCGCTGCAGCTTCTTCCAACCGATCGGCATCGCGCGCCGATGCGGCTTGCCTGGAAAGCACACTAAAGCTCGTCGAGGAAGGTTTCGTCTGTGAATGCCCGTTGACCGGCAAAAGAAACAGAAATGCCGCAAGAGCCAAGATCGGCAGCTGCTGTGACGTGCCGACAATGTGGCCCGATGGACAAATCCTAAGCCAGGGTACAATGCGGACACGCAACGTGAGCACTCGAATAGTCTAAACGCAAAACTGCCAACGAGTCAGCTTTGTGGCAAGGCAAGTGCTCGTTGGCAGCAATTTTCTTGAGGCAAGCGGAGGTGCATGCCACTGCTCGGCCTCCGCTGGAGTTAGAAGTTAAACCGAGCCTGCATCTCAATGGTGCGCGATCCAAGTGCGTTCTGGGCCTCACCAAAGTGCGTGTTCTCGATGTCATTCTGGAGGTTGGCGAGATTGAGCTTGTTAAACAAGTTGTAGAAGTTGGCGCGGAATTCCAGCTTTGCGCCTTCGCCCAGGAGTTTCATGGTCGGCAAACCAAACGCTTTACTGAGAGTTGCGTCAACATCAAAGTAGCCGGGCCCCCGGAACGAGTTGCGGGCAATTCCCGGACGTGTTGGCAAAGGACCATAACCTTGCTGACCGCTGGGACACTGCGCCGCCGGGGGGTTCGGAAAGAGACAAGTGAACAGAGTGCCGGCGACCACGGTAGGAGGCGTAAAAAGGCTGGTTACGTTGACCGTGCCATTACTGCGGAAATTCGGCTTGAATCCGCCAGCGTAAGCTGCTGGAAGCAGGGCACCCGATCCAGCATCTCCTGATTCGCCGCCCCCGTTTGGTCCGAAGTTGAAGACTGGCTGAAGTGTGTTATCAAGCTCACCCAAACCATATTGCGGCGTGAAGGGGAAGCCGCTGTGAGCGTTCAGAATCCCCGATACGCTCCAGCCTCCGGCGATCTTCTCCATCCAGCTATTGCCGCCGCGGAAAATCGTTGGAGACCACACGCCGTACAGCTTGAAAGCGTGGCGGACGTCGTAGTCAGACGTCGCAAAGGCAGTCGCCAAGTCCCATTGATAGAAGGGGCCCGCATATGCATTCGATCCGGGGTCCATGGTGTGACTCAGCCGATACTGCGTGTCCAGCAGGAAGGACTGGCTGAACCTATGCTTCGCTTCCAACAGTAGGGCGTTGAAGCGCGCATTGCCGTCATTCCCATAGAAAGTGACACCGTGAACAAGTGGGTTGAACGGAAGGTTGGCTGCGGATGCAGGGTTATAGAGGTTGTAGTGAGTGGTCAGGTGTCGCGTCTGGCTTCCTTGATACCCAACCGAAGCCACCCACTGGCGACCCAAGGCATATTCCGCTCCGAGCGTGTAGTGCAGATCGTACGTGGTCGGCTCGTTCGCAGCGAAGGCGGTCAGGTCAGTACAACAAGTAGTCGGTAGGTTGCCAGGTCCAAACGTCACAATAGCATTTGGATTTGGCGCGTAACCATTGGGGTTATTGACGCTCGAGGGGAAGGTACCAATGTAGGTGAGATTCCCGGCTGCGAGCGAAAAAGACTGCCCGTTATCCACAAAGGGTGGGTTGAAACGGGTGTCCAGTGTATTGGATTGGGCGACGCCGTTGTAAGCGATTCCGAAGCCGCCGCGTATAACCAGCTGGTTACCGAAATCATGGCCGGCCACTCCCCGCGGGCTCCACGCAAAACCGAGCTGCGGGCCGAAGTTTGACTTCTGCGCGTTGAACTCGTTGCCACCAGTACGGACCCTAAGGTTACTGAGAAGACCGGCCCCGCTACCAAGTACCACCGTACCCAGTTTGCCCTTGAGCTCTGAAACCGGGCCAAAGTACTCCCAACGTAAGCCAGCAGTTACAGTCAGGTTCGGCCTCAGCTTGTAGTTGTCTTGGAAAAAGAGACCCGCAACGGTGGATCTAAGGTCCTTGCGTAGAGCAGAGGGTACGCCGGTCTGAGGATCAAACTGCGCATTTTCCGTTACCGGAGCATCGTTGAGAAAGTCCCAAATTTCATTGAACTGGTAGCCGGGACGATCAGCCCAGAAAGGTGCATCCACTGAGAGCAGACGGGTAAACTCCCCTCCCATCTTCATGGTGTGCGCGCCATGAATTTTAGTAAGCACATCCTTGCCAGCGTAGGTCCACTGGTCAAAACCATTGAAGGAACCGATTCCGTATCCGTTCACCGCATTCGCTCCCGTAAGGCCGCCGAGGCCGTTGAAGCTGACTTGCGGCAGTCCCCACGGGGCTTTAGGATTCAAATCGAGGTCCTTGTCCATCCAACCGGCAGCATTGACGCGCGCCTCATTGATCAGACTGGGGCCAAATGTGTGGCTCCACAGCAATGTAGCCGCGCGGTTCGTGTTGCCGCTGTTGAACAAATTCATAAGGCGGTCGCCATTTCCATTGATGCCCTTGCTGGAGTTCGGCACGTAGTACATGTTGAAGGCAACCAAGTCCTTGCTGGTGACATTGAAGTCCACACGGCCGTTGTACTGCACGTGGTTGCTGTCAACGGGCTCAGGAAGACCCGTGAGGAAAACAATGTCCGCAGTTGTCGGGTCGAGGTTGTTGGCGCCGCCTAAGCCGTCGCCGCCGGTGCCGGGCGACGTATTACTCAAATACGCGGGATCGGGTGTGCCGCGCGCAAGCGTCAGAGGTCTACCGATGTTTAGTCCTTGGCCCGGAATGGTGATGCAATTTGACCCTTCGGTCAGACCAATGCTGGCGCAACTTTGATCCACTTGCGTGCCGCCATTGGGACCGACTCCGGGAAAGCTATAGAATGCTGCGGCGTTGGTTCCGCTCGCCGCCAGGCCGCGGAGGGCCGCCGTCTCATACCAGCCACCGGTGGTCGTCTGCTTTGCCTTGTTCGTCAGCGTTTCGTAGGCGAAGAAGACGAATATCTTGTTATGCAGAATGGGGCCCCCGGCCGATCCGCCCCAATCGTTGAACCGGTTATCATCCCTCACATTACCGCAATACCCGCCGGCTTTGGTGTTCTGGCAACCCGACAAATCACTGTTATAGCCGTTGTACTTCGTGAAGGCGTTCAGACCAGGGCGATGGGCCTTAAAAAATAAACTCCCATGGTATTGGTTGGTACCGTTTTGCGAAATTACCTGGACCTGCGCGCCTCGGTACCTTCCGTTTTCGGCGTCATAGTTATCCGTCACAATCTTTACTTCCTTGACGGAGTCCTCGTTGGGCGTGATGACGGATGTTCCGCCCCAGGTGACACTTGTAGTTCCGACGCCGTCAATCTGGTAATTATTTTCGCCGGTTCGGGCGCCGTTGGCCGTAATCTGGCCGCCATTCTCAATCTTGAAGATGCCGTCCGTGCCGCCGGTCCCGCCAATCGTCGTTCCGGGCAGGTTCTGGGTTCCGCCACCGGACGACTGTGCTCCGTCGCCAAACGCACCCGGCGCGAGTTGCAGTAACTGGAACACGTCCCGGCCGAACGAGGGCAGCGTCTGGATTTGTTGAGCTGACACAGTGCCACTTACATTCGAAGTTTCGGTGTCAATGAGGGGTGTCGCATCAGTGACAGTCACTATTTCAGACGCCTGACCGAGCTCTAGCTCAACATTGACGGCGTTCGCCTGCTCGGCGATCACCTTGACCTTCTCGAGCACTTTCTGTTTGAAACCAGCCTTCTCGACCTTGATGGTGTATATGCTCGGGGAAAGCCCATTGAAGTTGTAAACACCCGCCGCGTTAGTGGTGGCGGTGCTGGCCTGATTCGTTTCCTGATTTGTAAGAGTGACGGTCGCATCCGACACCACAGCGCCCTGGGGGTCAGTTACGGTTCCCTGAATCGAGGCGCGATATTGCGCCAGCGCCGAGCAAAGTAGAAACATCGAAGAGAAGACGACCAGCAGCAACCGGGCCAGCAAATTTCGACTCATCATGGAGCACTCCTTCGCCAACGAAATAGTCTTATGGCAGTTTCCGATAGAGCCCACGTACTCTACAGATAAAACTGGAATGAATCGATTTACTTCAATATATGCTGCCCGCAGCTTTAACACGTTCTTTAGAACACTGTCAAGCGAATTGGGGCTTAAGTCTCTTGTAAGGCGGCACGCAATGTGCGAGACTGCGCAACGTGCCAGGAAGAAAAGTTCGCGCACATTCCGGAGAAAAATCTTCTCGAGTACACCGGCCGATTAATTTAAAGCAGTTGGCCGAGCATCTGGGATTTGCCCCGGCCACGGTTTCGCTGGTACTAAATCGTTCTTCTGGTGCGGATTCGATTCCGCAAGAAACAAAAGAACGAATTTTGGCGGCGGCGCGAAAGCTGAACTATCGTCCGAATTTCTTCGCCAGGTCGCTGCGCACCCGCCGGAGCTTTACTATCGGCGTCATCGTCCCAGAAATCAGCGAGGGCTACACTGCCACGGTACTGGGCGGAATCGAGGACTATCTTCTACAGCAAGGTTATTTCTACTTTGTGACCAGTCACCGTCACCGATCCGACCTGATCGACGAATATCCGAAGATGTTTCTGGAACGCAATGTGGATGGAGTGATTGCCGTCGATACTGCGTGGCATCACACGTTACCGGTGCCTGTGGCGACGATTTCTGGACACAACTACGCCGCCGGGGTCACGAATATCGTTCTGGACCACGACCGAGCTTCGGAATTGGCGCTCAAGCATCTGCAGCACTTGGGGCATCGCAAGATCGCTTTCATCAAAGGCCAAGAGTTCAGTTCCGACACGGAGGTGCGCTGGAAGGCCAACTTGGAAGCTGCGGCACGCCTCGGCATCGAAGTGCGATCAAAACTAACCGTCCAACTGGAAGAAGATTCTCCCTCACCGCAAGTTGGGTACAAGGCGACCAGGAAATTGATCAAATCGCGGGAGCCCTTTACCGCTGTGTTCGCGTTCAATGACATTTCTGCGATGGGTGCGATGCGCGCGCTGTTCGAATCGGGTCTGCGGGTGCCGGAAGACGTTTCGGTGGTCGGATTTGACGATATTCAGAGCGCCGCATATCAGCATCCGGGCCTGACCACGGTGAGGCAACCGCTGCGCAAGATGGGCAAAACCGCAGCGGAAGTCGTTCTGCGGCTGGTCGGAGCACCCTCGGCAGAACGGCGGGCCAAGGAAATCAAGGAAATCGTGGTTGAACCTGATTTGATCGTAAGGGAGAGTACTTGCAAGGCAAATCATCACTGTCCGGTTCTGAGTGCGCTACCTTGAACGTTGCGGAGGTCTGGCGGAACTGACAATGCAGATCTCCTCGCCGGAAACATCGACGCAGCGTGCACAACTAAGTGCTAGCGTAATTGCGCACGCCGCCTTCGTTCCGACCGGCATGATAACTGTATTGCTGGGTCCATTGTTGCCCACGCTCTCGGCGCGATGGTCTCTGAATGACAGCCAAGCTGGATACCTGGTGACGGAGCAATTTC
>Ga0193751_1002879_pt1 | contig 10333 bp, 11 predicted proteins | sample L1c2metaG_FD_143050 | JGI IMG/M metagenome (GOLD analysis project Ga0193751, IMG submission 143050) | Soil microbial communities from a riparian zone of the East river system, Colorado, United States - L1c2 | ecosystem: Environmental > Terrestrial > Soil > Riparian zone | place: USA: East River...
CGCCTCGCTTCAGGCAGACATCGTACGGATCCTCCTCACGCAAGACGACGGGGCCAAGGGACCCGACCGCACGAAGGGCGTAGGATTCTCCCTACAGATCACGACGGAACAAGACATCGATGCTATCGCTGCGCGCGCACAAAAGGCTGGAGCTCGCCTTGAGACCGAGCCCGCCGACGTCATGGGCGCGCGGGCTTTTCGACTTCGAGACCCGAACGGCTTCCTCTGGGTCGTCTCGTCGCCGCGTGCGCGCTAACATCGGACTCTCACCCTTATGACATCCGACTTTCACGGCCGTTACGCCAAGCAGTTTCTCGCCGGCTGGGGCACCATGGACTTCAACGGTCACATGGCAAATACCGCCTACCTGGACCTCGCGGCCGACGTGCGAATGGCGTTCTTCGCCGAGCACGGGTTCCCACCGGCCGAATTCCGGAAGCTTGCGATTGGTCCAGTGATGCGAAAGGACGAGATCGAGTTCTTCCGCGAGATCGGTCTGCAGCACGACACGCCCTAACCAACGTCGCAGGCAACGAGCATTTTCTGGGCGTTAGAGAACAACCCGAGGCCAATCATGGATTCGCAGAAGCTAGGATTCGCCTTTTCGCTGCTCGCCGGTATTGGAATCCTCGTAATTTCTTTCGCCTTGACGCGGGGACTTTGGACTCCAGGTCTTTCCTTTAGCCATTTCATCAATCTCCACGCGGTCTACATCGCAGCCACAGGGGTTGGCCTCCTGTGCTCACTGGCTATCAACGTCTCATTCAAAAAACGAATTGAAGCGCTGGAGAGTGCCGTGAATCGAATGAGCGGCGCGAAATGAATCCTGGAACGCGCGCGGGCGTATTGTTCGCGCTTTTGGCGATGGGCATCAAGCCCATTACTGCGCAAACTCCGGCAGCGATAACCCCGTCTCCCGCTTCTCGCCCGACGCCTCCAGTACGCGATCCTCACACTCCCGGATTCGTCAGCGCAACGGAGCTGCCTGACGGTAGCGTTCCGCCGCCCGACGCGAACGGGAACTTCATCATCGAACCGACACACAGTCCTGCATTTGAAATGGTCGTGCACGAAGGCGTACCGCGCGGAACGGTTCACACCTTCACGATGAGCTCGGCCGACAGCAAGATCTTTCCGGGCATCGCGCGCGATTCCGGAACATTCGGCACCGTCAGTCCAACCGATCCCGCAACCTTGATCGTGACGACGAGCCACCCCGCCTCCTACACGCGCACGGTCGCCGTCTACGTACCGGCGCAATACGTCCCCGGTACGATCGCACCATTCATCGTCGGGGCCGATGGGCCGGATCAGTCGTTGTTCACGGCGCTCGACAATCTCATCGCCGAGAAACGAGTGCCACCGGTGATTGCGATCTCAATCGGCAACGGGAGCGGAGACGCGCAAGGGAGCGAGCGAAGTCTGGAATACGACACGATGTCGGGACGCTACGCGGAATTCGTCGAGACCGAGGTGCTGCCGCTTGTCGAGCGGCAATACAACGTGAAGCTGACGAAGGACCCCGAGGGCCGCGCGACGATGGGCGGCAGCTCCGGCGGCTCGGCGGCGTTCATCATGGCCTGGTATCGCCCAGATCTTTATCATCGGGTCCTCGCCTATTCGATCACGGCGACCAATCAGCAGTGGCCGCACAACGACGAGACTCCGCACGGCGCGTGGGGATTTCACGAGAACATCATCCCCAACAGTCCAGTCAAGCCGATTCGAGTTTGGATGCGAGACGGCATGCACGACTGGGTCATCGCCAGCGAGAACATGGCGAAAGTTCTCGCTGCCAAGGGCTACCACTACCAGTTTGTTTTTGCGCGCAATGCGCTACACGTCGATCGCGCCGTGAAGCAGCAGACGCTGCCGGAAGCGCTTACCTGGCTATGGAGAGGGTACGCCGCCCAGCCACAATAAGGCGTCGACGATCAGTCGATTCTGAGTCGGGTTGGCGAACGTGTACGACAGGGTCCTGTTGGTCGTGCCGTACTTGTGCTCGTAGTCGATGTCGTTGTGGCCCATGTTGAGATAGATCATTCTGAACTTCTTGTTCGACCAAACGACCGGATAGTAGCCCCTGTGCCAGATCTCGCTTTGCTTTGGCCCAGTTCCCAGCGGAAAACTGGTCGAGTCTATGGACACGAGAATGTCGATGTCAGGATTCTTTCTCAGATCTTTCTCCCAGCGGTACCATTCGCTCGGCGACGATCTGAAAGTCTCCGGCAGATGACGAGTAGCCGGATGCTTGCGGTCTTCAACGCGTAGGACGGCGGAGACAGGTCTCCAGGTGTTGCTGACGTATTGTCCGGACCCGAGGAAGGTGTTGTGATACCAGTCCCAGTTTGCAGGGTAGGCTGAAGGGGTTAATGCAAAGCCGGAAAAGTGAAAACCCATCCACGCTCCACCGTGCTCCATGTACGTCTGGAACGCAGCTCGTTGTGCAGAATCTTCGGGACGCGTATCCAGAAACACCACAACCTGGTATTTGGAGAGAAAGTCTGAATTCAGATTGCGCCAATCAGACGTAGTATCAAAGCTGAAGTTGTTTTTCGCCGCCACTCCCGGAAACCATTGCTCGGCCTCATGCACGAAGCTGATGTGCGCAGGATCCTGTTTGGCGGTGAAGAACGCTATCACGCTGAATTTTGGCTTGCTGTTGTTGGCGTTGAGGGCTGACGAGAAGCAGACGAGGGCGGCAATGCCGAATGCTTTGAGGATAGACATGCTGACGATTCTACTAAAGACTGGTCGAAATCTCCAATGCGGGTTGGCGGCGGCCTGCATTATGGCGACTACCGTGCAGGCGCAGGTCAATCCCGATTGGACCGAGCCATTTCCGCCGTTCCGGATCGCGGGGAATCTTTACTACGTCGGCAGCAAAGACCTCGCGATCTACCTCGTCACCACTCCTCAGGGCCATATCCTCATCAACGCCGGCTTGGTGTCGAGCGTGCCCCTCATTCGGGCCAGCGTCGAGAAACTCGGGTTCAAGTTCAGCGAGATCAAGATTCTCCTGATTAGTCATGCACACTGGGATCACGACGGCGGAAGCGCCGAGATCAAGGCACTTACGGGCGCAACGTACATGGTCATGGATGGCGACGTGTCCGTAGTTGAATCCGGCGGCAAAACCGATTTTCAGTACGGCAGCCAGCCGACGTCGCTGTATCCTCCAACTAAAGTCGATCGGGTACTACACGACGGCGACGAAGTGAAGTTGGGGGGCGCGACACTCGTCGCGCACCTGACCCCGGGACATACGAAGGGATGCACGACCTGGACGATGAAGGTGGACGACGGCGGCAAGATCTACAACGTCGTGATCATCGGCAGCCCCAACGTGAATGAGGGCTACAAGCTCGTTCGAAACGATTCATATCCGGCGATCGCGTCCGACTATGAGCGTAGTTTCCGAGTGCTGAGCTCTTTGCCGGTCGACATCTTTCTGGGCGCGCACGGCAGTTACTTCGATCTTCAGACGAAATACGCGAGGCTGAAGGAAGGAGCGGTAAATCCTTTCATTGATCCCGCCGGCTACAAGAGGTACATAACTGATAGAGAAGAAGCTTTCCGGACGGAGCTGGCAAAGCAGAGAGCCGCTCCCCCAATCTGAAATAATCGGATCGATCGTTCCCACCAACGAGGTCATCGAATGAAGCGCCACCTCCTTACGTTCGCCGCTTGTGCGGCGGGATTGCTGTTCTGCGCCAACCTCGGCGCGCAAACCGGCTCCGGCGCCGCCGGGGAAGTCCGAGCTGCTTATCCACTGTCAGAGACGCTTTATCTCGATCTCCATCAGCATCCCGAGCTCTCCAAGCACGAAGTAGCAACTGCCGCGAAGCTCGCCGACGGGATCCGCCAGCTCGGATACGAGGTAACAACAGGAGTTGGCGGCACCGGTATCGTCGGAATTCTGAAGAACGGCGCGGGTCCGACAGTGATGTTGCGCACCGAGCTCGATGCGCTGCCCGTCACCGAAAACACCGGACTACCATTCGCGAGCACCGTGCGCACGAAGGACGACGCAGGCATGGAGGTTGGCGTGGCGCACGCGTGCGGTCACGATATCCACATGGCGGCGTGGATGGGAACCGCGCGGATCATGGCCGCCGATCGCAGCAAGTGGCGCGGTACTCTGGTACTCATTGGCCAGCCGGCCGAAGAGCTGGTATCGGGCGCCAGAGCGATGATCGCGGATGGATTGCTCACTCGGTTCCCGCGACCGGATTTCGCTCTCGCGGTGCACGATGATGCCCGCACGCCCGCCGGTATCGTGGGCTATCACGCGGGACCGATCCTGACCAATTCTGACGCTCTCACCATCACGATCTTCGGTCGGGGCGGACACGGCGCGCGTCCCGAAGCCACAGTGGATCCGATCGTCATCGCCGCACGCACTGTGTTGGCGCTACAAACCATCGTCTCGCGAGAGACGTCTCCATTCGATCCAGCAGTCATCACCGTGGGCTCGATTCACGGAGGGACCAAGAACAACATCATCCCCGACGATGTGAAGTTGCAGCTCACAGTCCGGTCCTTCACCGATCCCGTGCGTCAACACCTTCTGAGTGCAATAACACGGATCGTAAACGCGGAGGCAGAAGCGGCTGGTGCTCCCCGCGCGCCATTAATCGAACGTGGACCGACCACGCAGGCGCTGGTGAACGACACTGCGCTGACGCGACGCGTATCAGCAGTCCTCATTCGCGAATTTGGAGCGCGCGCGAAGGACGCGCCGCCAGAAATGGCCAGCGAAGATTTCGCCGAGTTTCAGCTGGCCGGGGTGCCGACGCTCATGCTCCGAGTGGGCGCTGTCGAGCAATCGAAGTACGACGCCGCCATGAAATCCGGGACGCCGCTTCCCTCGCTGCATTCATCCCAATTCGCGCCCGATCGCGAGCCGACGATCAAAGCGGCGATGCTTGCCGAAGTTCTTGCCTTGCGAGAGCTCATGCCCGCTCGCTGACGCCGATACAATCAGGCCATGGTCAGCGCAGCATCACGAAGACGCCGGCGCAAGCCCCGCGAGGACGCCGCGCATGTAGGCGAATGACTGTCTCATTCCCGGCATCGGATCCGTCTCGTCGATCTCGTACTCGAGATTGACGTAACCGGCGTACTTCATTTTTTCGAGCTGCCGGAAGAGTGCGACAATCGGGATCTTCCCTTCACCGACAATGCACTGTGATTCCTTCACCTTGAGATCGCGCAGATCTTTTGCATGTATGTCGAGGAGTCGCGGGCCGGCGTCAACTGCCGCGCGAACGACGTCAGTGCCGGTGCGAACAGTGTGGCCGATGTCCATGCACAGTCCCACGCGCGGATCCATTCCCTTCACCGCCTTGAGCACGTCGTAGGGCGAGGGAAAATCTTCGTCCTCCGGGCCGTGATTATGGAGCGCGACCCTGATGCCGTACTGCTTCACGAACTTTTCCACGCGTGGCAATACGCTCGGCTTGCATGTGCTCACCATCACCGGCATACCGGCCGCTTTGGCGTAGTCGAAGTACTTTTTCACGCCATCATCGGTGTCGGTTTCGAACGTGATCAGACCGCCGCCTACGATCTCGACGCCTGCCGCCGCCACTTCCTGCCGCGCCGTGGCGATCTCGGCTGGCGACGCGTCGTACGCGAGATGCACCGACTTGAGGTTGATGTATCGGACGCCGAGCGACTTGGTCATGTCAATCGCTTGCTCGCGCGAGAAGTGGCGAAGCGAGTAGCTCGCAACCCCGAGCTTGAGACCGACATCTTCGCTCGGCTGCGCCAGTGTCTTTCTGTTCTCGCGCATGAATGCCTTGGAGTTTCCAGGTCTCGCGAGCGCTGCGCCCGCGGCTCCAAACGCCGCAACTTCTATAAAGTTGCGACGCCTCATACGACTGGCCTCCACCGCGCGTCGTATTCGCGCGACCATAGCTTCGCCGCCGCGTCGTCTCCAACGATGTGTCCAGTCGTCGGATCAGTTGTGAGCTTGCGACCGACTTGCTGCGAGATGGTCCCGAGGTGGCACAGCGTCCCGGTCTTCGCGCCGTCCTCGATCGGAGCAGAGAGCTTGGTGCCCGTGCGCACCGCGGTTGTGAAGTTGTCGATATGAAGTTGCGTCAACCAGTCGTCTCCAACTGTGTTGAGGGCATCGCCCTTTGGTCCAGCCTTTACCTCTTTGACAACCTTGTTCTTGAGGTCATAGACGACGTAGCCGTCGCGATCCACTACGACGCTTCCGTTGGTGCCCAGCACCGTGGTGCCGCGAGAGCGTCCGTAAAGATCGAGTCCGTTGCAGCTCTGCCCTTGCCAGATGATACTCTTTCCGCCCTCGAACACGAACGTGGCTTCCTGCGTATCGGGAAACTGCCAGTCGTCGGCGTAGTGAAATCGTCCGCCCGTCGAATCGACGCTGGTCGGGTAGTCGACGCCGAGCAGCCAGCGGGCGACGTCAATCTCGTGAGTTCCGTTGTTGCAGATCTCGCCAGTTCCCCAATTGGTGAACCAGTGCCAGTTGTAATGGATGACGTTGTCGCGGTAAGGCGTGCGCGGCGCGGGTCCTTGCCACAGCTCATAGTCGAGATTCGCCGGCACCGGAACGACTTTGCCCTTCCCGATACTCGTGCGCGTGTTGGCGTACCAGGCCCGCGCGAGGTAAGGCGTTCCGATCCCGCCCCCGCGAACAAGCTGCAAGACCTCTATGAAGTGCGGACCCGACCGAGCCTGTGTGCCGAGTTGCACGCGCAGGTTGGGATGTTTGCGGGCAGCCGCGACGATGAGCTCGTCTTCCCGTGCATCGTGTCCGCTCGGCTTTTCGACGTACACGTGCTTTCCTGCATCGAGAGCGAGGATCGTCGCCGCGACGTGCCAGTGGTCGGGAGCCGCGATTGAGATCGCGTCGACATTCTTGTCATCGAGCATTCGCCGAAAGTCGCCCACCGCCTTCGGTGCTTTCCCCTGCAGGGGCGTCGTCGCCGCCACCGCTTTCGCGAGAACGTTGGAATCGACATCGCACAAGTACCCGACCGTTGTGTTAGCTCCATGCGCGAAATCCTGAGCGTGCACCGCACCGCGTCCGTTCAAACCCATCACGCCGACCACCATCTTCTCGTTCGGCGATCCCTCGAACGCGAACAGTGGCCCGAACATCTTTCCTGACCCACGCGCCACGGCGAATGCGCCGACCCCGGCGGCGGAGGCTTTCTTCAGGAAATCACGGCGGTCCAGCGACTCCTTCTTCATCGGCGCTCCCGACAGTTATAAGGGGCGAATCTTGATATTTCGGAAAAAGACTTCGTCGACGTGATCCTGCAGAACGATGTGGCCCGCGCGCTTGTCGGCGAATCCCTTGATATCGCGGTATTTGCTCTTGGCGAGCAGCGAATCCATCGCCGGGGTACCAAGCTCGAACTCGACGATCTTTTGACCGTTCAGCCAATGCTCGCCGTGGTTTCCGCGGAATACTATCCGCGACGCGTTCCACTCACCTACCGGTGCCAGCACTTTGTTCGCGTTCGGCGGGATGAGATCGTAGAGCGCGCCAGCACGGTGGGATGGAACCTTGTTGTCCTCGTGCAGACTGTCGTCGAGCATTTGATACTCGAAGCCAAGTGCCGCGTGGTTGGGCGCGTTTGCCATCGAGATCTCTTCCGAGACGTTGTACTTCACACCGCTATTTCCTGCTCGGCTGATCTTCCATTCCCAGGTGAGCTCGAAGTCGCGGAACGTATCGCGGCTCATGAGATCGCCGCCGGCGGCGGGTTGACCGTCCGGCAGTCGCGGCACCTGGCCGTCGGCGAGCTTCCTGATCGTGCCGTTCTCGATCTTCCAGTGCGCGGTGGGGACGGTGTCGTAGCCGAGTCCGCGCCAGCCGTTGAACGTCTTGCCGTCGAACAGTAGTCGCCAGCCGGCACGTTGCTCGGCGACCGTCAAGCTGTTGGGTGCGGGCATGATCGATCCTACAACCACTCCTTGTTGCATAACTGCATTTGGGGGTATCCCGTCCACCACTGTTCCGCTGCACTTGGATCCCGCGAGGTCGGGGCACTTGCGAGGTGCGCACGCGGTGAAGACGATCGCGCAGGTGAGCACAATCCTATAGTAAATCTTCATGTCCGCCGGGTTATGAGATGCGCCGGCTCGAGGCGAGGCGCGATTGATGTAAAATCGCCCCTGCCGTTACGGACGCAAGTGCACTCCTAACAATCGGCTTGCGCCCAAGCCTAGGCTATAGTGACCAGCCGAAGCCTCTATCGCTGCTGAACGAGATTGAAATTGATCTCGAGGCGTATCGTGTCCGCGACGCTCAGTAGCACCGGCACGCGTGGCTGCTCGATCTTCATGTCGGCAAAAGTGAAGGCGGTTGTCGCTGATCCAACGATCTGGCCCGGCTGGAATTGCGCGGTGCCCTTCCAAATGGTCGGTCGGGTCACCCCACGAACCGTAAGGTCCGCCGTCATTTCGATCGGAGCACTTCCTGATCTCGGAAGTGGAAGCGAAACCCCACGCACGTTGGTCGGAACCAGCGCGATCGTCGGAAACTGATCCGATTCGAGGAGTCGTCGCCGCACGTAGCCGTCACGGCGATCCTGGTCACTCACGAAGCTGCCGGCGTCTACAGTGAATCTGGACGCCTGACGAATGACTTTTCCACTGGAGTCGAACGAGATCGATCCCGTGAGGCTTTTCGTCTCACCAATGGCATCGTTCGGCATATCGTGACCAACGAGCTGCTCGCGTACCCGATAGCGCGCCGCATTCCCCGCGGGTGCCAGAACAAATCGGACCCCGACATTCTGGGGTGCTGTGATCGCGAATGATGCAAATGCCGCGAACACCGTCCGCCTACTAAACATCTCAAGGCTCATGGATCTCTTCGTCCGCGCTATTCTTCGGGCATGAACACAACAACTCCTGACAGGGGCAGACCCACAAATCGCCTGTTGCTTTTCGGGACGCTATTGAGTTGGTGCGCTGCGTTGCTTTTGCTGCGCTTCGTGCGCTCAGGCTCGGTCGCCATGGGCTTTCTTGTCTGGAATCTGTTTCTTGCGACGATTCCGGCGGTCGCGGCGTGGTTCTTCGCGCGCGCGATGACAAAAGGCTCCTCGCTAATCGAGCAAATTGTGTGGTTCGCTGTTTGGCTCGTTTTCCTGCCCAATGCACCATACATCATCACCGATTTCGTTCATTTGACCCCGCGTCCGGGAATCCCGCTCTGGTACGACACCGCGCTGCTCATCTCGTGCGCGGGCACCGGGCTCCTCCTTGGCTACACCTCGATCGCAGACGTGCAGGCCGTGGTCACCCGGAGATTCTCCGCAGTTATGGGCTGGCTGCTGGTGATCGCTGCGGTTCTCCTGTCGGGATTTGGCGTCTACCTCGGGCGTTTCCTGCGCTGGAATAGCTGGGACACTCTGACCAACCCTCGACAGCTATTCTTCGAGATCGGAGACCGCCTGATCAACCCGTTGTCCCATCCGCAGACCTTTGGAGTCACGGCGATCTACGGCGTGGGCCTCTTTCTGGGCTACGTGGCCCTGCGTTTCTGGCAGCCGGCTACAGACTGATGCCGTTGTCGTGCGGCGTGGACATCATCGGGTAAATTGGATGCATGCACTCCAACAGCGCATCTACCCGCTCGTCTTCGGCGCAAAAGGCCGTCGACGCCCTCGCTAACGATTTCCGGACGGCAGCGGATCTGCTCGAGAGAATCGTCGCCGACCGAAGTCTTCTCGCTGATATCCCCGAGGCTGACCGCAACCGTCTTCTCAACGCCGCGGGCCGCATCTCGCGCCCTGACGCGATCGACCGACGTCAGCTCCTGAAGGTCGTCAAGCGAAAGAAACGGGCGGAGAAAATTCAACGGTCGGAGAGCCTTCTCGCAGCAACCGGGATTCGGAAGCTTCGGCGCCAACCGGTCTTCATCACTTCGCCCAACGTTTTTCCTCCAAAATCGGACGAGCTGCTCGGCAACGAACAACCGGGGGCTGAGACCGAGGATCCTCGAGTCTGTTACGTCTGCAAGAGCGAATTCTCGACCGTCCATCATTTTTACGACCGGCTTTGCGCACCCTGCGCCGACGAGAATTTCACGAAACGTACGGAGCTCGCGGACCTGAGCGCGCGAACCGCTCTGCTAACCGGCGGTCGCGTGAAAATCGGTTATCAAGCGGGCATCAAGCTGCTTCGCTCCGGCGCGCGCCTCATCGTCACCACGCGCTTTCCGCGCGACTCCGCTGAGCGCTACGCTCGCGAGCCCGATTTCGCCGAGTGGGGGGACAGACTCCAAATCTACGGCCTCGATCTGCGGCACACGCCGAGTGTCGAAGCATTCTGCGCGGAGTTG
>Ga0193751_1002880_pt1 | contig 10330 bp, 10 predicted proteins | sample L1c2metaG_FD_143050 | JGI IMG/M metagenome (GOLD analysis project Ga0193751, IMG submission 143050) | Soil microbial communities from a riparian zone of the East river system, Colorado, United States - L1c2 | ecosystem: Environmental > Terrestrial > Soil > Riparian zone | place: USA: East River...
CATCATCACTCCGGCGGTGCACTTCTATCTCAGCAACAAGAGCGAATCTGGTACGGAGGCTCCGGTTCGCCGCGCTGCATAGAAAAATTCCCGAGCTGGCGTGCACATTTTTTCAATAATGTGGTTGCCGAAGGTTACCGGTTCAGCCCAACCCTCGCGCTGTCATTACACTCGTAAGAGCGGCGCCTTCCGCGTTAAACTATTGATAGATTTGAGCGCCCCGCCGGTGTCTCAAGGTGTTCGATCTTTCGAAGCCGCGTCCCCCTCGTTTTGCCTTGAACACTTGTACTGGCGGCGAACGTGCTCCAACTAGCCTCAATCCCGCAGTGGAAGGCTAGCGCGTGGGTCGAACTGGTGGAACAGAAACCGTGTCCGAGGATAAAAACAAACCAATCCACGATGAACAGACCCTCGCGAAGGTGCTGGAAGCGGCCTACGTGCTGCAGGAGCACAATCGCCAACGGCGTAACCAGAAGGCCGACCCCAAGGCGATGAGAGATCAGCTCATTGCGGAACCTCCAGACTCGGGTAGCGGTATCCCGCAAACGCAAGCCGCTCGACCGACCGCCAACTTCGCGCTTACTCTTGCCCAAATCGTCGAGATCCAGCATCAGGTTCAAGTACGACATCTGGAATTAGAGAACGTGATGTCGCTGGTCGCCGAGCGCCTCAGCCAGTTCTCCGGGGCGAGCGGTGCGGCGATTGGAATTCTCGATGGGAAGCGAGTGCGCTATCGGGCGGCAGCAGGCGCAATGGTGCTGCCCGCGGGAACCGAAGTTCCGTTGGAGAAAGCGCTCTGCGTTGACTGCCTTCGAACCGGGAACGTTCTGCGTTGCGAGAACGTGAATACCGAAGGTCGAATCAATCAGGAGGCGTGCCGCCGCCGCGGCATCCTGGCTATGTTGGCGGTTCCGGTTTTTCACGATGGGGTGGTTGCCGGAAGTCTGGAACTCTATTTTCCGGAAACACGCACTTTCACCGAGGAAGACGTTCACCCCTGCCAACTCATGGCTGGCCTGGTCGCCGAAGCGCTGGCGAGAAATGAAAAGGTCAGCTGGAAAAAATCTCTCGCCACCGAGCGCGCCGTCATGCTGGAGGCTCTGGAGAAACTGAAGCCGAATCTCGCAGCCCTCGCCGACACACCCGCTGCTAAGGACTTTGCGGCCATCGCCCGTGCCGCTTCCTCGGCGGGATCCGCTTCAACTTTCTTCTGCCGTACCTGCAATCACGAACTCGTAGGTCAAGAGCAGTTCTGCGGGAACTGCGGATCGCCACGCAGCGGTGACTACGAAGCAGCCAATATGCAGAGCAAGATAGCATCACTTTGGCATATGCAGGAGGCGAGGAAAAAAGCCCCAGACGCTCCCTCTGGGAGTGGCTCGGTTGGCCACGAGGATTTACAAACGAATCTCGCTGAGGTCGAGGCTGACGAGCGTAAGACTGATTCCATCGGCGACGAATTGCCCGAGCCGGTTGCTTTGGTCGAGCCCTATGTGGTCGCTGAATCTCCGCTTCACGAGGCGACGGAGTCGGGCGAAATGCCTGAAGTGGGGGGAACCGCGGATTTTGAAAATGCTGCACACGCCGATCTCGAAATCCCCAGGCACGCGATCGCGGAAAACGACCTTGAAGCGCCAGAATCGACCGCTCTCGTAAAATCGGAACGTTCCGCGACCTGGAGTTCCGCCGCCACCGCCCTCGACTTCTTTCAGCAACTGTCCATAGCTGAGAATCGCGGCGCCTGGATTGACCTCTGGAAAACTCGACGCGGGGACATCTACCTGGCAATTGCCGTAATCCTATTTCTGGGCGCAGTTCGATGGGGAATGTCGTCCAATTCCGTGAGCGCAACCGGAAATCCGGTGGCGGGTCATCACAAACCAGCTCCTGACGCCGACCTTTCGCTCTTCGACAGAATCCTGGTTAAGCTGGGCTTGGCGGAAGCGCCGGAACCCCCAGAGTACAAAGGAAATCCCGCGACCCAGGTTTGGGTCGATCTCCAGACCGCGCTTTACTATTGCCCAGGCGCGGATCTCTACGGAAAAACTCCAAAGGGAAGATTCAGCTCTCAGCGAGCGGCACGGTTGGACCAGTTTGAGCCCGCCTTTCGCAAGGCTTGCGACTAAGAGACCTTTTGGGCCCGGTTGAGCCCACGTTTCAGCGGGTTTAATTTGACAACCCTTAGCCGCCGGAGTGCAATCATAGATATCAGTTTCGTCTGCTCATTTTGGTCAAGTAGTGGCAAAGGGAGAATCCTATTTGTCCCCTGAAACCGAACCTTCAGAAGAGCCTAGCACCTTGCCGCCCCCCGAGTTGAACCCCCTGCTAAATCCGTTGTTAGCGGACAACATGGGCCGGTGGGCTCAAGTTTATTTCACCAGTCCGCCTGAAAGACGTGATGAGGCAGTGCATGAGCTTCTGCGCGAACTGGAAGCGGCAGGAACCGCGGCTTCTTCCCCAGTTCCCGCTTCCTCCTCGATCGCTTCAGCCGCAGCGCCTTCTTCTTCAGTCAACGAGCCAACGGCATCCGACGAGCCGACGGCATCGTCCGCGAGTCCGACTTCCTCCCAGGAATCGCAAGTTCATACCACGTTGGTTCGCTGTCTGGCATGCGGCCGAAAAAACCCTTCCACGCAGAGATTCTGTGGCCTGTGCGGCACCCGTCTGGGAGACGAAGGACCACGGGACGATCTCCGCGGCGATCTGCCCGTCGGCGATCTACCCATCGAAAACGTTCAAAGCGCGAGCCCCCAAAGCTATCTTCGCAGTGATCATGATGTTTATGAACCGGCCGTCTATGAACCGCCAGCGAACAGGAACGACTTGTCGCTATTCCAAAGTATCGGCGGCGTCAGCCGCTACGACGAAGATTCGGACCAGATTTTGTCCACTCCAGACTCATCTGGCTCGTTTCGGATGTATGTTATTTTCGTGGTGGCAATTTTCTTGGGCGTGATCGCGTATTTGGCATGGCGAAGCGGCCAATCGTCGCAAGCGAAGCGTCCAGAACCTTCCGCTCCCGCAAACATTGCGGAACAGCCATCGGATTCAGCACCGATTCCGGGAGGTGCATCGAAAGCGGATGTTCCAGCGAAGGCCGCTGTTCCGGACCGGACCCCGCCAACAGGACCTTTAAAAAACGGCTCTGAGCATGATGCAGCAAAGCCGAGTCGCAAAGAAGCGCGCAGCCGGCCGGACAGCGCAGCCGCGATTTCGCAGAGAAATTTGAGGCCGCAGACAAACTCTCCGACTTCAGCCTTGGCGGCGGGCGGCGCGGACGAACTCGCGGTCGCACAAGGCTATTTGAACGGTACAAACGGCCAGGGTCGCAATAGCGGGGAAGCGGCGAAATGGCTGTGGAAGGCAATTGCCAAGCACAACGCCAATGCAACTTTCCTTCTATCGGAGTTGTATTTGAAAGGCGACGGCGTATCAAGGAACTGCGATCAGGCGCGTGTATTGCTCGACTCCGCGGCACTCAAGGGAGTCAAGGGTGCAGGAGAACGCCTGCGGCATCTTCAGGCTTTTGGATGCCAGTGACTCCGGAAGTCGAAACGATTGCTTGAGATTCAGGAAAGACCAAAAATAATCGGTCCGAGGACGCCCTATTTTTCCAGACGCCCTCGGCCAATTGGATGGATAGAAAATTACTGGGTTAAATTACTGGGTTAACAGCATCGACGGACTCCGACGCGACTCATACCATAGCGCGAGTTCAACGCGGTTCCACAGTCCGAGTTTGTCGTAAATTACCCGCAGGTAATTCTTTACGACATGCTCGGTGGTTCCGATGGCATCAGCCACCTCTTTGTTCTTTAAGCCTTCGGCAACGAGTTGGATGACTCGATGTTCACGTTCATTTGGGACACGGGTGCCATACCGTCCATTTGACATGCTTGCCTCCGATATAAAAGGGTCGCGAGTTTTACTCGCTTGATACCACCTGTGATTCCGAAACGAAGAAATAAGCGATTGAAATGCGCTTTTACAGTTCGCCGGGCCATCTTCAACTGGCTGGCAATCTCAGCGTTGTCACACCCTTGCAGAAGTAGCTCGACGATCTGCTGTTCGCGTGGGCCCAGCCGCACCGCCTGTTCTTTCATCGATTCCCCCCTTTGAATTACACTCGGAAATGTGGAACGGCCGACCTTACTGAATCCCACAGCATCCATACTGCCATTTAGCTGGAAAGCGCGTCTGTGACGGTCGAACATCATTTTCCACAGGCACTTGCAGGCAATGGGTGTGACCGGTACCGTACAAAGATTTCGTGGAAAATCCCGGTAGTCTGCGTTTGTGCGGGTTTTGGCCACACTGGGAGTGCATTAATGCCGATAGCGGGAACTTCTCATGATTGTCCCGGGAAACCCTGGCCAGCAGGGCATTTCAGCACGACCTGTTTTACAGGCGGCAAAAAAAAGGAAAACCGGTCGCCAAGAACTCAGTGACAACAGGCACGATCAGCCTGCTTCAGGTGAACACCTTAGTCGAAACTTCCAGCCTACAGTAAACCCTTGGCACAAATTACACGATGCCGGGGATTCGGCGAGGATTTCGGCTCAATCGAGTCAAACCAACCAAATTCACGGCCTAAGTGACACTTTTTCCGCTGAATTCCGGACTGCCCGTTTTGCCTGGGGCTCACTTCATGTTGTCGAGGATGGAGCCTACAATTCCGCCGACTACTCCGCCTTCAACGGTCTCCCGCCGCGTTTGATGCGGCATGTACTTCTCCAGCGCGTGAGCCAATCGCGCAATTGGAAGCGTCTGCAGCCAGATCCGGCCCGGCCCGGTGAGAGCGGCCAGGAATATTCCGTCACCACCGAAGATCATGTTCTTGATGCCGGGCACGGTCGTGATCTGGAACGAGACGCTGCCCTGGAATGCACCGACATGTCCGGGATGTACCCTCAAAGTTTCGCCGGGCTGAAGATCGCGCACTACGAGTTCGCCGGAAAGTTCAAGCCAGGCCGTCCCCTGGCCGCTCACCTTCTGCAGCAGAAAGCCATCGCCTCCGAAGATTCCCGCTCCCAGAGATTGCTGAAAGGCGACGCCAATTTGAACCTGCGGGGTGGCGCAAAGAAATCCGTGCCGATGAATCATGTATTCATGTCCCGGCGAAACCTCTACGGGCACGATGTGCCTGGAAGTTTGGTGGCGAACCCGAGTTCCCCCGCAGCGCCAAAGGCGCGGTACTCGGTCATGAAAATAGATCCCCCGCCGGCAACGCGTTTGAGCACGCCGAAAATTCCTCCCCCGCCTACAAACTGAGTGTGTGTCGTCATCTGGATCGAACTACTCATCCACGACAGTTCTCCGGCCTCGGAGATGATGGTTTCATTCGGTTCCAGGACAAATTCAAGCACCGGCATGGTCGTGCCCGTAACACGGCTCTGCATGGAAGATCTCCTCAAAAGCGCGCAGGGACGTCGGGGTTCCGTTGTCACGAATAGTCTCAGCTCAATCTAACGGCCTTAATAGGATTCGTCGAGACTTTCGTTTGAATAAGGCAGAGCATCGTATCTGGACAATGACGGTACGATACCGTACAGTGTCCTCTGTATTCGGGCGTAGAGGCGGAATGGTCCCGCCATTTCTCGTCATACGCGACACGTTTCGAAGGTTTATAGGCGTTCGCCATGTTATCCGACTTGGAAAAAGCCGAGCTTTCGCGCCTTCACAAACAGCAAGCCAAGACCCGTCACGATGAGGTCTTCGGCGGTTTGTCACCGGCAGGGCGCTCTGCCTACGAGAACAGGCAAATTCGCATTCGCGAATTGGAAAACCATCTATCAGGGCGGCCAGGCAAGTTGGAGTTGCTCACCTAGTCCAACACAACTCGCGTTTCCATCAGAAAATCGAGAGTCCTGTTGTTTGCTCGAAATCCTGGATCTTGGTCCCGGCGAGCTCGACTCAGGAAAGTTCTGCTCGCAGTTACAGCATGAACCGGATAGGTACCGCATCTCCCCGGGGGTAGTGTCACCTTACGCCTACTCCGTCAAGAGTTTACGGGAGCTGCTTATGAATCGACCTTCCCTTCTCTGCGCAAGGGCTCTGTTGGCCCTATGCAGCATTTCGTTACTTGCCAGTTTTGGTTGGAGTGCCGACAAAGAGAATGAGAAATCTGACATTGAAAAAAGAATCGACAATGCCGCTCGCGTGCTGGACGAGATCATGGCCACGCCGGATAAGGGCATCCCAAACAAGGTTATGAGCGATGCGAAATGCATTGCAGTCATTCCGTCGATGGTGAAAATCGCATTGGGTTTCGGCAGCAGCCGCGGAAAGGGAGTGGCCACGTGCCGCACTGAAACCGGCAGGTGGAGCGCGCTTGCGCCCATCACCATCACCGGCGGCAGTTGGGGCCTACAAGCGGGGGGACAGGCCATTGACCTGGTGATGATCGTCATGAACGATCAGGGCATGAAGCACATGCTCGCGAGTAAATTCAAAATTGGAGCTGACGCCTCGGCGGCCGCCGGTCCCGTTGGCCGTCATGCTGGCGCCGAAACAGACTGGAAGATGAAGTCGGAAGTCCTGACATATTCCCGTAGCCGCGGACTGTTTGCCGGAATCGATTTAAATGGCGCGTCGGTCACACAGGACAAGGACGAAACCAGGATCCTTTATGGAAAGTTCGTGCCCTTCGATGACATTCTGGAAGGCAAGGTGCGACGCACGCACATGAGTCAGCCATTCTTGAGCGCTCTCTCGCGTTACACCGGCACGACGACGTCGGAGAACAAACCCTCCGCCGCTCGATAAAGATTCGGCCCGGAATCAGGTAGACGATGCCAAAGGAAAATTATGGCTCACATGATTGAAAGATTGAACACCGACGAGGAATTGACGATCGCACGCGCCAAGAACAGGAAAATCCAGCGCGCCGGGGAGTCCCTGGGGACTGCGGCGGGAAGGGCGGTTTCAAAATCACGCGAGTTCGTAACGCTTGTGCGTGGTCGCGCATACAGAGTTAGACAACGCGCGCTACGAGTCAAAGACGAAAAGCCGTTGCAGATTCTTGCCGTATTTGCCGGGCTTTCGGTTGTAGCTGGATTTGCAGCGCGCATGTGGAGGGCGAGCAAAAATGCATAGCGCCACAAACGGCCGAACTCTGGCAGAGGTCGTGGCCGACATCAAAGAAGAAATCAAGGAACTTGCTCAAACCCGAATTCAACTGTTCAGAGCAGAGTCCCGGCAAAAATTGGCACTATTGAAAATCGCGGCTCTTCTTGCTGCGGTGGCGGTCGTCCTGTTAGGGACCGCCTATCTGCTGCTTACCCTAGGATTGGTAGCGGTCATCGCCGTGGTGTTCGCGAATAATCCGTATCGCTGGGCCTTCGGATTCTTCGGCATCGGGATTCTCTGGACGGTTCTGGGTGGTGTCGCCGCATATTTCGCCAAACGGGAATTTGTCCTCAAAGAGATTATGCCGAGAAGAACTTTTGAGGTGCTGAAAGGCGACAAGATTTGGCTTCAACGGGAAGCAAAGGATCATCTATGAGCGCAAATCCGATCGATCGTTTGGAGATTCAAGCTCTGCAACAACGGAACCAGGTTCACGACACGATTGGCGAGTTGAAAAGCAAGGTGGTGGCTGTCCGCGCCAAATTCGATCCCCATGCCAATGCTCGCGAGCATCTGTTAGCGGCATCGCTGATACTGTCTTCAATCGGTTTCCTTGCCGGTTATGGATTCGCCGGTCTGTTTAGCCAACGTTAATCACATAGAAGGAGAGACCCATGCCGGCACTCAATAAGTTAGCGAAGGTGGTGGCAAAACCAATTCCCCGGATGGTCACGCCAAAGGCCCATGCGATGATCGATTACGCAAGCGTGGGACTGTTCCTGGGAACAACCGCCTGGTTTTGGCGCCGTAACCGGCGTGCGGCCGTGGCCTCTCTGATCTGTGGAAGTGCGGAACTCGCCATTATGTTGCTCACGGATTACCCCGGTGGCGTGACCAAGTTCATCAGCTTCCGAACTCATCGTGAAATGGACTATGGACTGGCCGCGATCGTTGCCACCATGCCCGAATCCCTGGCTTTCGAAGACGCTAACGGAACAAAATTCTTTCGGGTTCAAGGTGCTCTGATTACCCTGCTTGGCGAACTGACGCTATCTTCCGCGTCCTATTCTAAGCGGCAGCGAGTGAGGGCGGCGTAACCAGGCTTATGCCCTCGCTATGGAAATTTGGTGGTCTCACTCCCATCTTGGTCACAGTCGGCGGTCCGTCGAGTCCAGGGCCAAATGAAGTTCACACAGGCGAGCCCGAAGCAAGCGGCCTGAGTTTAACAACGACGCGTCAAGTCACATTTCAGTAAATCAGCTTCAGCGAGAACTGAATCTGCCTTGACGTCCCCGCGGTCTTGCTGATGATGCCAAATCCGCTGCCGCGCACGATGTTCGACGGCAATCCGAAATTCACGATGTTGAATAAATTGAAGAACTCCGCTCGAAACTCCACCGTGCCCATCTCCGCATTTCCTCGATGTCCGAATGGCGTGTCCTTGATCAGCGCAAAATCAAAATCGTGATAGGACGGGCCGCGAAATGTATCGCGCCCCAGCGTGCCGAATCGGCCATGATTCGGCCCGGTCCCGCCAGGAACGTTGATCGGAATATCAAAGAATGACGTGTTGTTCGCACCCTGGCCGAAATAGTCGTCGCGCACCGCGCGGCTTGTCGAAAAATGCGGTGTCGAAATTAAGTCCGGCCGATCCGTTCCGCCCGCTCCTGCGCCCGTCTGCTGTATTCCCGAATACACGCTGAATGGCGATCCCGTGGTCGTCGTCGTAATATTCAGAAATTGCCAGCCTCGGGTTAGCGGCTTTCCCAGCGGCCGCAGAAAGCCAACTCGATCCAGCGGTAGCAACTGGATCACGCTTGCCGAAAACACGTGAGTCACATCAAACGTCGATGGACCTTTCTCCGCCGATGGATTCCACGGATCCTGTGGCAGCGTCTGCAATACCGTACCCGCCGAACCAAACAGTCCGCCCAGCACCGCGCTCACATCGTCAATCGACTTGGAATATGTGTAGCTCGCCTGCAAGCCTAATCCCGCCCGCGCCGAATTCTTGCTCACGCTCGATTGCAGCGAGTGATAGGTGGAATGCGAACCGCTCGTCATTAGTAGTTCTTGTCCAAACCCGCCGGTGGCCTGCCCCTCGGAGTTGAACTGCGTGAATGGCGCGTGCGCCGGGTCGGCCCCGGTGTAATTGTTCGGCGAATAAACTCTCGCCAAATGGATCCCGGTCGTCGCCACGTAGGAGATGTTGACTTTCACGTCGCGGAAGTCATGATCCACGCCCGCCGTCCAACTCCCGACATAACCGTTCCCAAAATTCTTGGCGATCCCGACGATAGTCAACAACTGTACCTGATTGCCCGGCGTGAGGGCATCTAGGTCTTTCTGGAAGCGCGGCAAATCGATCTGAGTGTTGGCCGGAACATCCTGAGTTCCGCCGGTTGCGAACATCGGCTGTCCTTGCACTGTATAGGCTGTCGGCAGATTCAGCGGTACGAATGTGTCGTGAAATGGAACCGCCACTCCTGGTAAAGCGGTAATGTACGGAGAAAACGCAAACGGAATTGCCGCAGTCAGAAAATTATCCTGCCACAAGTTGGGAAGCATCGTAGTGATGGCACCTGCAGCGTGCAGCACAGTGTGCTTACCGGCAGCATAATCGACTCCCAATCGCGGTCCCCAGCCGTTCCAGTCCTGGTTGTATGGCGACTGCGGATTGATCAGCACCTTCTGCGTGGCCGAGCGATCCCCGTAGGACGCAGGTTTGCCATCCGGCCGGAAAAAGAAAGGACCTGAAGTGCGCTTGGTGGCCTCATGAATGCGGCTGTTCACTTCGTAGCGCAATCCATAATTAACCGTGAGCTGCGGAGTCGCTTTCCACGCATCCTGAAAATAAAAGTTGTAAGCCTCCCGCCGCACGCCGGCTTCGTCAAACTTGTCGCCCACCGGAGTAATGCCGGCCGCCGCGGTAATGTTGTAGGAAAATGGCGTCGCTGTCAGCAATCCCGTCAAAGAATCCGGCAGCGGATCACCGATCTGTATGTCGTGCGTCCCGCTCTCCGACTTGATCAACACCGGCGAATAAGCCGGCCCTCCGCCAAACGTATAGATTCCATTCGGGTCCGTTCCAAAAATCGTGGAATCGCGGTTCACCCGTATTTCCACGCCCCACTTGAAACCATGCGACCCGTGCCCCAACGCCATGTCCTGCTTGAACTGATAGAGATTGCTGTACGACCCGAAAATCGAACCGGCCGGCAAATTGAATGCCTGAAATAATCCGTCGGCGAAAGCAATCCCC
>Ga0193751_1002881_pt1 | contig 10328 bp, 8 predicted proteins | sample L1c2metaG_FD_143050 | JGI IMG/M metagenome (GOLD analysis project Ga0193751, IMG submission 143050) | Soil microbial communities from a riparian zone of the East river system, Colorado, United States - L1c2 | ecosystem: Environmental > Terrestrial > Soil > Riparian zone | place: USA: East River...
CGGTGCGGCCGGGGCAGCGCTCCTAGGTTCGCTGATCGACAAGCTGGTGTTCACCGGCAGCGTTGCGACCGGGAAACGGATCGCGGCCGCCGCGGCGGAGCGCTTACTTCCGGTTGTGCTCGAGCTCGGTGGAAAAGATCCGATGATTGTGCTCGACGACGCCGATGTGGACGTGGCTTCGAGCGCGGCCGTGTGGGGAGCATTCGTCAATGCGGGGCAGGCGTGCTTGTCGGTAGAGCGCTGCTATGTGCATCGCAGTCTGTACGAGTCTTTTGTTAAGGCGAGTGCGGAAAAGGCGAAGCAGCTGCGTGTGGGCAATGGGATGGATGCCGAGGCGGACATTGGTCCGATGATCGGGGAGCGGCAGGTGCGGATTGTCGAATCGCATGTGGAAGACGCGAAAGCGCGCGGGGCGCGGGTTCTGGCGGGCGGGACGCGGTTGCCGGAGCTGGGTGCAAACTTCTACGCTCCCACCGTGCTTGACGGCGCGACACAGCAGATGCGGATCATGCGCGAGGAAACTTTTGGTCCGGTACTGCCGGTGATGGCATTCGACAGCGACGACGAAGCGGTGCGGTTGGCCAACGATTCCGAATACGGACTGGCGGCGAGCGTATGGACGCGCGATCAAAAGCGTGGCGAAGGGCTGGCACGGCGCATCCACGCAGGAACTGTGATGGTGAATGACGTGATTTCGTGCTTTGGAATCAGCGAGGCTCCACACGGCGGCGTGAAGGCTAGCGGGGTAGGGCGTACTCACGGGCGCTTTGGGCTGGAAGAAATGGTGAGGGTGAAATATCTGGATATCGACCGCATGCCAGGGATGAAGAAAGTCTGGTGGCACGGCTATAGCGAAAGCTTTCGACGGCAGATGGAGGGGTTTCTGGATATGCAGTTCGCGCGGGGACTAGGGACGCGCGTGCGCGGGGCGCTACGGGCGGCGGGCGCGGTCAGACGGAAGAGGTTATAGAGGGCTGCGCCCAGGCCGAACAGCCGAGAGCCTGCCCTGAGCCTGCCGAAGGGCGGCTATTTCCACATGAGTCGGGGTGGTTCCGAGCGCTAGTCATCGATGCGGTCGTCGTGGCTGGCGGGTTGGGAGATGACTAAGAAGCGCACGGGGCTGGACGACGGATTGCGAATTTGATGGCGCATGCCGGGAAGGATTCGGATGCCGCTTCCGGCGGGTATGAGCATGTTCTCGCCGTTGATTTCAATTAAAACTTCGCCGGTCAGGATGTAGAAGAATTGCTGGGATCGCTCGTGGTGGTGGCGAATCTCGGCCGCGCCCGGGGGCATGAACTCCTCGATCACGCTCAATTGTTTGTCCTTCACCAAATGCCAGCCGTCGCAATCGACGCCCCATCGATAATGTTCGGCAACGTCGCGGCTCACGGAGGCCGGGCTTGCCGATCCAGATACGTGCGAGCCTGGATGCGATCCTCCCTTTTCCGAGTTGGGGTTCTGCAAACGTGTATCGGACCGGGCGGACTTCATGTTTTCTGAATTGTGTACAGGAACCGGCTGCTCCAAGCCCAACTCCGCGGATCCCAGGTGGCTTTTCTTCGCCATGCTTTTCGTCTCCTGCTCTCCAGTGTAATCTTGTTTGCCATGAGCGATCCAAATCGACCGAACCCCAATTCCGATTCCCGGCGCGAACTGTTGCGGCATACGCTGGCGACCCTGGCTTATCGAGGCGGCAAGGCCGTGCGGCACGCACCCGACGGCTTCGCGGAATTTCAGGCGGGTGAGGGGACTCGGACGCCAGGGCAGATTCTGGCACATGTGGGAGATCTGATGGACTGGGCATTGTCGATTGCAATGGGGCAGAGACAGTGGCACGACTCGAAACCATTGCCTTGGGAGCGGGAAGTTGCCAGATTTTTCGCGACCCTGAAGAAGTTCGACAATTTTTTGGCGTCGACCGAACCCCTGCAGGCTTCACCCGAGAAGTTGTTTCAAGGCCCGATTGCCGATGCACTGACCCATGTCGGACAGATCGGTATCCTGCGAAGGATGGCGCGGGCTCCGGTGAAAGGCGAAAGTTATTACGAGGCCGAGGTCGAAGTGGGGCGGGTGGGAGCGGATCAGGAGAAGCCGAAGCGTGAGTTCTAGGCGGCGCATCCGAATTGGGCGATGCTGCCTCACACGTTTGGCCTCCGACGTTTCCGTTACAATGACCCTGTAAGGCCGAATCTGGCGGCGTGTGGGCCGCTCGAATGAGGGGTACGTCCTTTGGCGACTGGCGAAGTGACCGCTTCCGGCTCGCAGAATATTCCGCAGCTTCCCAACCATAAAGTGAAGGTCAAGAAGGCCGGGCAGCGGGCCTGCAACGAGAAAAACGAGAAGGGCAAATTCTGCGGAGGGCATTTGAAGCGCTGGTTTTATACCACGGATGTCCTGGAACAGGCTTGCGGCGATGCGCAAAAGGCCTGGGGTCCGAATGCCGAGGTTTATCGTTGTGAGCACTGCAAAACTCTGTACTTGCCGAATCCTGGGGAAGCGAAAGTGAACGTCGCAGGGCAGGGGATGATTTCTGTGTTCGGATTGACGCTGCCGCCGAAGGAGAAGTGAAAGTTGCTAGCTACTAGCTTCTAGCAACCGCGTCGGCGTTGGAATGTCACGTTTGATGGCCCTCACTTGCCAGAGCGTGACCGGCTTTGCTCGGTCGGACAGCCGAGGCGGCTGTCCCTACATGAGTTTTGCTAGAAGCTAGTAGCTGGAAGCTGTCTCCAATGCATACTTCCGATCTAATCTACGACTGGAACAAGAATTATCCGCCGGGGTTGAAGCCACAGGGACCGGTGTTGATCAACGACGAGACCCTGCGCGATGGGCTGCAGTCGCCGTCGGTGCGCGATCCCTCGATTGCGGAGAAGATTGAGATTCTTCACTTGATGGAGGCGCTTGGGATCGATTCGCTCGACCTGGGACTGCCGGGAGCGGGTCCACGCGCAGTGGAAGCCGTGACTGCGCTGGCTCGCGAGATTGTCACGCACAAGCTGAAGATTCGCGCCAACTGCGCCGCGCGGACGCATGAGAACGACATTCGTCCGATTGCCGAGATCGTACAGAAAACCGGGCTGCGCATTGAGGCCGCAACATTTATTGGTTCCAGTCCGATTCGAAGATTCACCGAAGGATGGACCGACGACTTTCTTCTGCAGACTACGGAGAAGGCCGTACGGTATGCGGTTTCGCTGGGGCTTGACGTGATGTACGTCACGGAAGATACGAGCCGTTGCGATCCAGAAACGGTAAAGCGGTTGTATGCGACCGCGATCCATGCGGGCGCCCGGGCAGTCTGCATCTGTGACACGGCGGGGCACGCGACCCCAATGGGCGCTCTGGCGCTGGTGCGCTTTGTGATTGAAGAAGTTGTGAAGCCTTCGGGCGAGAACATTCGTGTGGACTGGCACGGACACAGCGACCGCGGGCTGGCCATTGCGAATTCAATGGCGGCGATCATTGCCGGCGCGAATTGCGTGCATGGTTGCGCCATCGGGCTGGGCGAGCGCGTCGGCAATACGCAGACCGACCAGATACTGGTCAATCTAAAATTAATGGGCATTGTGCCCTGGGACGAGCAGGACCTGACGAAATTGAAGCAGTACTGCCAGGCGGTGTCGCGGGCGACGGGCGTTCCGATCCCAGCGAATTATCCCGTGGTGGGCGAAGACGCTTTTCGCACGGCGACCGGCGTGCACGCTTCGGCGATCATCAAGGCATATCGCAAAGATGACATTGTGCTGGCCAACACGGTGTATTCGGGCGTTCCCTCGCATGTGTTCGGGATGGAGCAGATCATCGACATCGGTCCGATGAGCGGGAAGTCGAATGTGCTGTGGTGGCTGGAGCGCCGCGGCATTCCGGCCACGGACGAAGTCGTGGATCGCATCTATCAGCGCGCTAAGAAGAGCGATCACACGTTAAGTGAGGCGGAAATTCTGGAATGCGTGCCGGCCGCGGCGCAGAAAAAGTAAGCACGCATGCCTCCCTTGCGACATGCGATTCTTGGCGCCGGCGGCGTTGGCGGACTAGTCAGCGCATGCCTCGCGAAATGCGGCGCCTCGGTTACTCTGGTGGTTAGGGCCCGGTCGCTGGATCAATATCCCGAACAACTTCATCTTGAAAGCGCCTTCGGTAGCTTCACTGTCCCGGTTTCGAGGGCCGCAGAAGTTCCTCCCGCCGACGTCCTCTGGATTACCGTGAAGGCAACACAACTGGAGACGGCCCTTACCGCGCTCATAAAGCCCGAGTCGGTGAGGGCGATCGTTCCTCTGTTGAACGGCATCGACCATCTTGCGGTGCTGCGCGCGAAGTACGGCGCGGACAAAGTCGTTGCGGCTACCATTGCCGTCGAGTCTGAGCGGATTGCGCCCTGGCACATCGTGCATCGGTCTCCCTTTGCGCGGTTGAATGTGTCTTCGGCTGGACGAAGTCTGCTTGGCGAGACTCTCGCGAATCTTCAGAAGATGGGATTCGAATGTCGGTTCATCGATGACGAAGCAACTCTGATGTGGAGCAAGATTGTATTTCTCGCGCCGTTCGCCCTGAGCACGACCGCCGCAAATAAAACAGTCGGCGAGGTTTTGTCCGATCCGCATTGGCGCGCCCAGGGTGAGGCTTGTGTGCGCGAGGCGTGCGCGGTGGCCGTGGCCGAGGGCGCCAAAGTGAATGCGGAATCGATTCTCGGGTGGGTGAAGACGGCCCCCGCGAATATGCGCAGCTCCATGCAGAAAGATGTCGAGCGCGGGAATCCGCCGGAACTCGACGCGATCGCGGGACCAATTCTGCGGGCCGCTGCGCGGCATGGGATTGATGTGCCGGTGACGAGGAAATTGGTCGCGGCGGTCGAGCGCAGAGCTGGAGGTGCGACGACTCTGCCGGCGTAATTTCATTTTTGTCCTCCTGAGGGGAGCGGCGTCTTCGCGAATGCGAAGCCGCCGCGGAGTCGAAGGATCCCTTGCAACTGCGCAGCGTTGACGGTTCGTAATGGAGTTTCGTTTCAGCTGCAGGCGCTAGGCTTCGTGAAGAGAATTTCCTGCAAGGCCACAAGTCGCGGACGACTTGCAGGGATCCTTCGAATGCGCCGCTGCTTCGCTTCGCGAAGGAGCGGCTTCGCTCAGGATGACAGGGCGGAGCAGACTAGCTGGCTAGGCGTGACCGAAGTCGCGGCTTTCCGTCCCTGTGAGTAACCACCCTCCCGTAATCCAGCGTTTCCCCGCTCGCCAATCCCTATTCCGATCCGTGCGTTGTAGACTTAGAAAATACTTATCATGAGCCCGATTCCCCCGCGCCCGGACTTGCCGGACCTTGCGCCTGCGGTAAAGCAGGAAGTGCAGCTGGAGGTGGCGCGCCTGGCGGCATCGCCGGAGGTGCGGTCGGCGTTCAACTGGTTTCGCACGCAGGAGCCTCAACTGGCGCACTGGCAGATGGAGATGGCGCGAATTCCGGCGCCTCCGTTTGGGGAGTCGGCGCGCGCGGCCTGGCTGGCGGAGCGCTTTCGCGAAATCGGGTTGGACGATGTGCGCATCGATGACGTAGGCAATGTGTTTGGTACGCATCCCGGCTTTGGGCGCCGATACGTCTCGCTGAGCGCGCATATTGACACTGTGTTTCCCGCGAACACGCCGCTGAATATTCGCCAGCAGGGAAGCCGGATTTATGGGCCGGGAGTCTCCGACAACGGAGCGGGGGTGGCGGCGATGCTGGGAATTGCGGCGCTGCTGCGGACGGTTCGCATCCGGCACGCGCTGCCGTTTGTGTTTATTGGCAATGTAGGCGAAGAGGGCGAGGGCGATCTGCGCGGCATGCGACACATTTTTTCCACGCCGCGCTGGAAGGATTCGATTGCCTACAGCCTGGTGCTGGATGGCGCGGGCGCGGACACGATTGTGGCCGAAGCTCTGGGCAGCCGGCGGTTTGAGGTGATCGTGCGCGGGCCGGGCGGGCATTCGTGGAGCGATTTTGGCGCGCCCAATCCCATCGTGATTCTGGCCAAGGCGATTGAGGCTTTCACGGCGACGGCGGTTCCCACACAGCCTAAGACGACTTTCAATATTGGCGTAATTCGCGGCGGGACCTCGGTGAATTCGATTCCGGAATCAGCGAGCATGAAGGTGGATATTCGTTCGACTTCAATGACGGAGATGGAGCGGCTGGAGCAATCGCTGCGGTTGGCGTTGAATCGAGCGGTGGAAGATGAAACCGTTGCCGCCGAAATGCGATCTTCCGCGCAGAAGCGTCCGTCCGGCGTGAGTTGCGAAGTGCTGGTGATCGGAAACCGTCCGGCGGGCGAGTTGCGGGCGGGAGCGCGGATTTTGCAGGTGATGCGCGCAGTGGATGCTCAGTTGTCGAATGCGGCGCAGGTGCAGCGGGCATCGACCGACGCGAACGTTCCACTCTCATTGGGGCAGGAAGCGATTGCGATCGGCGGCGGCGGTTCCGGCGGCGGGGCACATACATTACAGGAATGGTTTGACTGCAACGGGCGCGAATTGGGTTTGAAGCGGATTTTGCTGACCATGCTTGCGCTGGCCGGAGTGGGGAATGAGTCAGATGCCAGGGGGTCTTCATGATGTTGATGCAGGGCCGGTTACGTCAGGGGCTAAGGCCCGCATTTTTTTGCGTGCCTGACGGCACCCTTCGACTCGCTTCGCTCGCTCAGGGTAGGCTAAGAACTGAAGCCGTGCCCTTCCCAAGGCGATTCACCGCCCGAGTCCTGTCAGCGACCCTGTTGCCTTGCATATTGGCCGTGCTGAGTATGCCGTGCACAGCGCAGAGTCCTTCCGACAACGCAACGACCCCAGCCAAGCCGAGGGCAGACATTATTTTCGAGCACGGGAATGTTTACACAGGCGTGCCGGCCAATGCGCAGTTCAGTGCGATTCTGCGCGAGGAAGCCATTGCGGTGCGAGGGGATCGCATCCAGGCGATGGGCAAGAACGCCGATATCGAGAAGCTGAAAGGGCCACAGACTCAGGTGGTCGATCTGAGCGGACATTTCGTTATGCCAGGATTCAACGACGCTCATCTGCATCTGGACGATGCGGGGATGACCAAGCTGAGTGTCGATATGACGGGCGTGAAATCTCTGGATGAGTTACGGGCTCGTCTCGCGAAAAAAGTGGAAGGGGCGAAGGCCGGAGACTGGATTCTAGGGTCGGGATGGGACGAAACGCTGTGGCCGGTCAAAGTAACGCCCACGCGCTGGGATCTGGACGAAGTATCGGACGGCCATCCCGTATTCCTGGTACGAATTGACGGACACATTGCAGTCGCTAACACCCGCGCGCTGCAGTTGGGCAGCATCACGCTGGCCAGCCGCAACCCACAAGGCGGGCAGATCGACCGCAATCAGAATGGGGAACCCACAGGCATTCTGCGGGAAACGGCGCAGGCTGCGGTTACGGGAGTAATTCCGAAGCCGAGCCACCGGCTTCGCCGAGAGGGCCTTGAGCTTGCTCTTGCCGATCTCGCCGAGCATGGCGTGACATCCGCTCAGGATTATTCGCCGGTGTGGGAAAATTTTCAGATTTACGAAGAACTGGAAAAAGAAGGCAAACTGACGGCGCGCATCTCGGAATGGCTGCCTTTTGACGACCTGGTGGAGGAGTTGAACCGGAAGCGTGACTCGCATCCGCAATCAGATTTAATGCTGCACACCGGGATGCTGAAGGGATTCATGGACGGTTCGCTCGGATCGCACACGGCGGCCATGCTGGAGCCGTACGCAGACGATCCTAAGAACTCGGGCTTGCCGCGATACGAGGCCGCGAAGCTGAATGACATGACTAAGGAGCGCGTGCTGGCGGGTTACCAGATTGGTTTTCATGCGATCGGCGACAAGGGAGTACAAATGGCGCTCGACGCCTTCGCCGGAGCCGAGAAGGCTGCGCGTGAGGCTCACGTCAAAGCGGGCAACGGCGGTGATGACTTTCGCCTACGGATTGAGCACGCTCAGGTGACTACTCCTGTGCAGATCGGTCTATTCAAAGGACTGAAAGTGATCGCTTCCATGCAGCCCAGTCATTTACTGACCGATATGCGTTGGGCGCAGGATCGACTGGGGCCGAGGCGTGCTGCAACTTCTTACGCCTGGCTCGCCTTTCTGAATAAAGGCGTGACGCTGGCCTTTGGGACAGACTATCCGGTAGAACCGGTCACGCCATTTCGCGGACTCTATGCGGCGGTCACGCGCAAGAGCGAGGACGGCAAGCAAGAGTATTTCCCCGCGCAGAGGCTTACCATGGATCAGGCCATCGCTGCCTACACGACGGGTTCGGCCTTTGCCGAGTTTGAGGAGAAAGAGAAAGGCAAGCTGTTGCCGGGAATGCTGGCGGACTTTGTGGTCCTGGACCGCGATGTGACGGCATCCTCGCCGGAGAAGATACTTGCCACCAAGGTGGTCCGTACAGTGGTAGGCGGAAAGACGGTCTACGAGGCGAAGTAAATTCTCAGTGCCGCTAAGGCTTCCCTAACAATACTTTACCCAGGAGCGTAAAACGCTTTCGTCGGTGGATGCGTCTAATAGTGGAGCCCTCAGCGTCAGCATCGCCCAAACGAGCAAAGCGGCCGCCGGTGGTTCAGATGGGTATACTATAAGGGTTTAAACAGTTTCGGAGGCGAGTAGATATATGGATTCTGGCGCGATGTGGATGGGCATGAAGGCTCATCGCTGGGCTTACACACTCAGTATTCTGGCAACGCTAGCGGTCGGCATTTTGATCGGGACGGTGGTGTCCTATGGGGTTAAAGGGAAAGAAGGGCAAAAGAGCGATGCGACACCGCTCAGCCTGCCCTCGCCCCAGCAAATGTCGAACACGTTTTCGCAGATCGCGAAACAATTAGAGCCGAGCGTGGTCAATATCAGTACGGAATCGACCATCAAGAACGTGCGCCGGCGCCGCGGACAGGGACAGAATCCCGATGAAGACGACAACGGTGGCGGCGGCCTGGACGACTTCTTCAATCATTTCTTCGGTGGGCCCGGCGGCCAGGCGGTTCCTGGTGGACCGGGCGAGGGCGCGATCCGCGAGCGCTCACTGGGTTCGGGCGTGATCGTCGATCCCAAGGGATACATCGTTACGAACCGCCACGTAGTCGAAAAAGCGGACCGGATTCGAGTCCGGTTCGAAGATGATCCGCCAGGGGTGCAGCACGATGCCAAGGTCATCGGCACCGATCAGGAAACGGATCTGGCTGTGATCAAGGTCGAAGTCAACCGCATACTTCCTTCGGCCAAAATGGGAAATTCCGACAGCATGCAAGTTGGTGATTGGGTGTTGGCAGTGGGCAGCCCGTTCGGATTATCAGAGACGGTCACGGCGGGAATCGTTTCGGCGAAAGGGCGAGACATCGTGCCCGGCCGGCAGTTCCAGACTTTCATTCAGACTGACGCCGCGATCAATCCCGGGAACTCGGGTGGACCGCTGGTGAATATGAACGGGGAAGTGATTGGCATCAACACCGCAATTCTCAGCGAAACCAATGCCTATGCGGGCGTGGGCTTTGCGTTGCCGTCGAAGACGGTGGTCGATGTATATAACCAGTTGACGGGTCCGGAACACAAGGTCTCCCGCGGGTCGATCGGTATCATGTTCGACGCAGTGGAGAATCCGGCCATTGCCCGTGTATATGGTTCGGGATCGGGCGTCACTGTCTCAAGCGTGGTGGCGGGTAGCCCAGCAGACCAGGCGGGATTGAAAGTCGGAGACACGATTGTCAGCGTTGACGGCAAGAAAGTCAGCAAGGGCTCGGAGTTGGTGGCTGACATTGCGTCGCGCAAACCTGGGTCGAAGGTGAACCTGAGCTTCCTGCGCAATGGCAAGACGCAGGAGACGTCCGTGACCATTGCCGATCGCGCCAAACTCTTTGCCGCGCGTCTCGGCGACGAACAGGGAAGCGAGGATGAGAGCACTCCCAAGCAAAGCAAATTCGGGGTCACCGTCCGCAAAGTGACGCCGGAAATGGCTGACCGCCTCGACATGGCCGCAGGCAAGGGTGTGATCGTGCAGGACGTGAAACCCGGTTCATTCGCCGAGGACGTAAACCTGGGACGCGGCGACATCATCCTGGAAGTGAATAAGCAGCCGGTCAACAGCGAGGATGAATTCTCCCGGATCGAGTCGAGCCTGAAGAGCGGCCAGGACGTGGTATTCCTGGTGCGATCCCGAGGTTCATCGCGGCAGGATGGAACGATCTTCCTGGCCGGTACACTTCCGTAACTGAAACAAGCCCAACGAATGCTGGCATTGCAACGTCCAATCGAGGATGATTACGGTGCCAGCGTTTGGTTGGGCTTTTCATTTTGAAGTCAAAGGCTTCGC
>Ga0193751_1002882_pt1 | contig 10327 bp, 10 predicted proteins | sample L1c2metaG_FD_143050 | JGI IMG/M metagenome (GOLD analysis project Ga0193751, IMG submission 143050) | Soil microbial communities from a riparian zone of the East river system, Colorado, United States - L1c2 | ecosystem: Environmental > Terrestrial > Soil > Riparian zone | place: USA: East River...
CGACTTTTACGATCCGGTGCGCTGGTTCTTGCGAAAGCTTCGAGGCAAGAAGCGAAACTGAGTTAGACGCTTGTGGACTACCTCGAGCTGTTGATAAGCTCCTCGAGATCAAACCGAGACGATTCGGAGATGCAATGCCAGAATTTGTAAAAGTTGCCAGGATCGATGACATTCCGGCGGGCCACGCCACGATGGTCGAGGTCAACGGTAAAGAGATTGCACTCTTCAACGTTGGCGGTTCGTTCCACGCCATCGACAACACGTGCACCCACGTGGGCGGGCCGCTGTGTGAGGGGGCAGTCGAAGGTGTTGAGGTAACTTGTCCCTGGCACGGTGCAGTGTTTGATGTCACCACCGGCGAGGTGCTCGGTCCTCCTGCCGGCCAGGGCGTAAGCCGGTATAACGTTCGAGTCGATGGCCCGGACATTGAAGTCGAAGTCTGACGACTTAATAAAGAGATCGGCATGGACCTTCAGCTAAAACCCATATCGAAAGAAGGCATTCCCGAAGCAATCTCAAAAGCGGAGCTCTATCGCAATCTAAACGAGCCTGGCGAGGCCGAGTCGATTTGCCGCGACATATTGGCTGCTGATCCTGAGAATCAAACAGCACTTCGTTTGCTCGGGCTTTCGATCACCGACCAATTTACCGGCAATTCGTCTGATCGTTACAGCGAAGCACAGAGTACTTTCCAGAGTTTGCGAAACGAATACGAGCGCCTCTATTACGCCGGCATTCTTCACGAGCGACAAGCGAAGGCCCAGCTCGCCGTGGGACGCCCGCCGTACACGGTGGCGCCGCTCTTTGAGCAAGCGCTGGATTCCTTTGAAAAGGCCGAAGCAATCAGGCCTCATGGAAATGACGATGCCATTTTGCGCTGGAACCGTTGCGTGCGCATTCTGCAAAGCCGGCTCGGGTCCGATTGGCGCAAGCTGATCGAAACGATTGACGCCGGTGACAGTCCGCCAATCTAATCTCTCCCGGAAACGCCTAACACGATTTGACCCGCGACTCTTCAGTCCATCGGATGACCGCCAGCCACCTCTCCTTTGCCTTACAAAGTACTTGACACGGCAGAAACATCGGGTATAAGTTAACCGGCAAGATGATTCGAGTGGCCAAATCAGCCGAGCAACCACCCGCGCTCCACGACCGTGCGATGGACAACCTGCGCTACATCCGTGAAACGATGGAGCGCGCTTCGGCCTTTACCGCAGTGCCGGGTTGGGGACAGGTGGCGATTGGCGTGACCGCGTTGGCGGCGACTTACCTGGCAGCGCGTCAGCCCACACCCCGCGCGTGGCTGGGAACCTGGGTGGCCGAAGCCTTAATTTCACTCTTGATTGCCGGCTGGTTGATGGATCGAAAGGCGCGCGCTTTAGGAGCGCCCTTGCTTTCGGGTCCGGGACGCAAAGTCGCATTCAGCCTTTCACCGCCGATGGTTGTGGGCGCCCTTTTGACCGTCGTCCTGTTTCGATCGGGATTGACCAAAGATATTCCCGGAATGTGGCTGCTGCTCTACGGAACCGGCGTAGTCACCGGCGGAATGTTTTCAGTCAGCGTAGTGCCCGTGATGGGCATTTGCTTTATGGTCCTGGGGGCGGTTGGACTATTTACTCCGGCCGCCTGGGGTAATTGGCTCATGGCCGCAGGCTTCGGTGGTCTGCATATAATTTTTGGAACAATTATCGCGAGGAAGTACGGTGGCTAAAGCGCAAGCGCTACGGCGCGAACCAAAAAATCGACAAACTGAGAAAGAACGGCTGCGCGGTATACATGGCGGCGCGCCACACAGCGCGCATCATATCGACCGCATGATTCATGAGCGACTTCGTTTGGGAATCATCAGCGCGCTGGCTGTTAATGAATCGCTCACGTTTAACGAACTCAAGCATACGGTCAAGACCAGCGACGGTAATTTAAGTGTGCACGCGCGCAAACTTGAGGAAGCAGGATATGTTAATTGCACGAAGTCTTTCGAAGGCCGCACACCCAAAACTGAATACAGTCTAACAGCGGCGGGCCGTCGCGCCCTGGAACAATACCTCAATCACATGGAAGCGCTCCTCGGCAAGATGCGAAAGGGATAAGCAAAGGCAAAAAAATTTTAGCGGCTGCTTTGCCAGGCAAAGCGCTTTGCTCAGGTGAAACACGATTAAGAGGGCCTTCGATGAACACTAACGTCAATTTGTTAGCGCCGATCGGTGTGATGGCTTTATTGGGCACGGGCTTTCTTTTCTTCCTGGCGGCATTGGTGTTGGTTCAATCGCTCGTGGTGCGCAAGATTCGCCGGGCAAAGTTCGTTCTGCTGGCCATGCTGCTAATCGGTGGGGTTTACCTGGCGGCGATCTTGATCTTCTCGCTGGCAAGTCATGAAAAAGTCCTGGCGCGCGGAGAGGAGAAACATTTCTGCGAGATCGACTGTCACCTCGCCTATTCAATAGTCAAAACTCAACAGTCAAAGACGCTCGGCAAGCCGGTGACAACAGCGCAAGGCACATATACGGTCGTAACCATCAAGACTCGCTTTGACGAGACCACCATTGCAGCACGGCGGGGCGATGCATTGCTGTATCCAAACAGTCGGGTGCTGACGCTGGTTGATGAGCGAGGAAACAAATACTCACCGTCGGGCGAGGGCCAGCGCGCGTTTGATTCAGCGCAAAGCGATAGCAAGCCGCTTACGACATCATTGCGGCCCGGCGAATCCTACACCACCACCGTTGTTTTCGATTTACCAGCGGATGTGAAAGCGGCCACCCTGCTCATCAATGAAGGTGAATGGGAGACGCATTTCGTCATTGGCCACGAGAATAGTCCATTCCATAAAAAGACGACCTTTCGAATCGATCTACCGCCGGCGCCGCTGTCCCCTTTTTATCGTGCCGGGGAGGGAAAAGCCGGCGCGGCCGATACGCGATCGTTGGGCAATTCAGAAAGGAGGGATCGATCCTGAGCGTGCGATCGTCAATCAGACGCGTGAAGCTCATTCTTCCGGCGTTGACGGAAGCGACGGGTCCGTATTGGCGGCCGATCAAGTACTCGTTATTTCCGCCACTTGGGTTGGCAACTCTCGCGGCGTACCTTGATCCTGACCTTGAGATCTCTCTGCAGGATGAGCATGTCGAGAAGCTCGATCTCAATGATGAACCTGACCTGGTGATCATTCAGGTCTATATCACCAACGCCTATAGGGCATACCGGATCGCGGACCACTATCGTGCGCGTGGGTCCTACGTCGCGCTGGGTGGCCTGCACGTCACGTCGCTGCCGGATGAAGCAGCGCCGCACGCGGACACGATCTTCATCGGTCCCGGCGAGCACACCTTTCCCCAGTTCCTGGGAGACTACGCGTCAGGAGCACCGCAACGCCGCTACGAATCTTCGGTGCGTACGCTGGAAGGGCTTCCGCCCATACGGCGGGACTTGATTCAGCGACACCGATACCTGGTGCCGAACTCAATTGTCGTCTCGCGAGGCTGTCCCCACCATTGCACCTTCTGCTACAAGGACGGATTCTTCGCGGGAGGTCGCTCGTACTACACGCAGCTCGTGGACGAGGCACTTGCTGAGATTGCCCGGCTTCCCGGCCGACATCTTTATTTCCTCGACGATCACCTTTTCGGGAATACCCGGTTCGCGCGAGATCTCTTCCGCGGCATGAAGGGAATGGGCCGCGTCTTTCAGGGGGCGGCAACTGTCGACTCGATTCTGCGCGACGATCTGATCGAAGAAGCCGCCGCCGCCGGTCTCCGAAGTTTGTTCGTTGGTTTCGAAACGCTTTCCAGCAGCGGCCTCGCAGGCGCCGGCAAGCGCCAGAACCTCGGCCGGGATTACAGCGAAGTGGTGCGCCGACTCGACAGCCTCGGCATCATGATCAACGGCAGCTTCGTCTTCGGGCTCGACGGAGAAGACCGCGACGTCTTCCCTCGCACCGTAGACTGGGCGGTCAAAGCCGGAATCACGACGGCCACTTTTCACATTTTGACGCCATACCCCGGCACGGCTCTGTTCGCGAACATGGCCGCACAGAAGCGGATCGAAACCCGCAACTGGGACCTTTACGACACGCGGCACGTGGTCTATCACCCCCAAGGCCTGGCGCCAGACGAACTCAAGCGCGGCTATGACTGGGCGTACGAATCCTTTTACCGTTGGGGCTCTATCCTGAAGGCGTCGTCGGCGCACGCATCGGCAAAACACTCTTTGAAGCACTTCTTCTACAGCGCAGGTTGGAAGAAGTTTGAAACGTCCTGGGACCTCGTGATCCGAGTCAAGCAGTTGTCCCAGTTGCGGCCGCTGCTCGAAGCCGTGCTCGCGCCGGTGGGTCAGCCCGCTTGCAGTTCAAGTGTTCGCGAAGCTACTCCGTATGATTACAAACCCAAACTGTGGAGAACCACATTGTCGTGATCACTGAGTGACTGGATAATCTCGCTTAACTAATCGTCAGACATGTTCGAGCCATTCAAATTTCAACCAACCAACGACGCCCCCACGTCATCAGGGAGCACTTCCATGATCAAACGCATCGCTGCGATTGCCTTCATCTTCTTATGCACGACCTTTGCCTGGGGTGTCCTTGGAACAACAATTTTCCAACGCACGTACTCGTCCGACAATTCGTCTGAAGTCCGCGTCGCTTCGACCTGGGGCGCGCCGCAAAATCAGTTGCCGCCGATAGCTTCATACGACGAGATGGTTCCGAAGAAGGAGGTGACCACCGAGAATGGCCAGAAGAAAGAAGTTATAACGCAGGAGAAAGTAACTAACGTGCTGCCGCTTGAAAGCAGTCACCTCAACGTCGATCTCAATCTGGAGCACCGGCAGAAGGGCCTGCTGTGGTACAGCACCTATAAAGTTGGCTTTGACGGTTCATATTCGTTTCGCAACACGAGTGACAAAGATCAGACGATCGTTTTCGCGTTGAACTTTCCCACCGCTCAGGCGATTTACGACGATCTGATGTTCACCGTTGATGGCGTGCCGATAAACTTGAAGAACGAAAAGAACAACGCCAGCGGGACCGCCCGTGTGGCGGCTGGGAAAACTGCGAATCTGAAAGTCGGATACAAATCGCAGGGCCTGAACGATTGGCATTACAGCTTTGGTAATTCAGAAGTGAGCAGCCCGGGCTATGACCCGTCCCGGACGGCCGGGGCGAACGTCGCTCAGGTCCGCGACTTTTCGTTGAAAATGACCACGAACTTCAAAGATATCGATTTCCCCGAGAACACACTTTCACCCACTGAAAAGACCAAAACCGCGAACGGCTGGCTCCTGAACTGGAACTACAAGAACCTGGTTTCCGGCTATCAAATTGCGATGACCATGCCTGAGAAGCTGCAGCCCGGCCCGCTGGCGGGACGCATCAGTTTCTTTGCTCCGGTTTCACTGTTCTTCTTTTTCTTTCTCATGCTGATCATCACTACGCTGCGCGGAATTGAACTGCATCCCATGAATTACTTCTTTCTCGCCGCGGCCTTCTTTTCTTTTCATCTGCTGTTGGCTTACCTGGTCGATCACGTTTCGATCCATCTGGCGTTCGGCATCTGCTCGGCAGTGTCGGTGTTTCTCGTCGTCTCGTACCTGCGTCTGGTGGTGGGGACGCGCTTTGCCGCCCGCGAAGCCGCGTTGGCTCAGTTCATCTATCTGGTAGCATTCTCTTACGCATTCTTCCTGAAAGGTTTCACCGGGTTGGCTATTACGATTGGTTCAATCCTGACACTGTTCGTGGTGATGCAGGCGACCGGGAAAATTCGCTGGAAGGAAAAGTTTGCTTCGCAGGATCCGGCGCCGTCAGCAAACCCGGCGTAACACGGTTTGCGGCAATTTTGGTCTCTCCCGTCCTGAGGCCAGCCGCCCTCAGAACCTCGCGATCAAACCGACTCGCACTCCGCGAGGAGAGCCTGGCGAAATGTTATTGTTGCTGTCCGCGTTTAGATAGAACTTCGTATTCAAAAGATTTTCAAAATGCGCCTGGAGTCTTATCTTCTCGGTAATAGGAACGTACACCGCGGCCTCCACTTTTGTGTAACCGGGCAAGGTAACCGTGTCGTCGATCGCCGTGAACATGTCCGATCGGTGAATGATCCCCAGGCCGATTCCCAGTCGCGGCATGATCTGATACTTGTTCCACAGCGACACCGTATGATGAGGCGCTCCAGCAACCCGGGCACCGGCTCGCGCTGCCGTCGTGGTACTGGTAATGAAAGCATCCTGATAGGCATACCCACCAGCGATACTCCACGCCCGCGTCATGTTGCCGTTTATTCCGAGTTCGTAACCATTGGTACGCTGGCCGCCGGTTTGTACGATTTTGACCGGATCGTTGGGATCGGTTGCACGCGTGTTGGTCCGATCCTGCCGGTAGACCGCGGTTGTAAGCGAAAGGTTACGGTGCAAGTCCCACTTTGCTCCCAACTCATAGTTGCGAAAGTTCTCGGGTCTGACCTGTTGAGTAATTGCAGTCAGTGATGAAAACTGATCACCTGAGCTTGGCAAATAAGAGACTCCATAGTTCGCATAGATCGAAAGAGGCATGAACGGTTTAATGACAATGCCCACGCGCGGCGAAACGAAACGGTCTATGCGCCGCAGCTTATCACCGCTGCGGTTGTTGTGAAACTGAAGGTCGAAGTAGTCAAAGCGCAGGCCGGCCACGATCTGCACGTGCCGCGAGAACTCGATCTGATCCTGAGCATAGGCCGCAGCCAGGTTCGTCTTAAGACGATTGTTCGCGTCAGTCGCGCTCTGCCGAAAAGTCATCGGTGTGTTGATAACCGGACTGTCGTAGGGGACCGTGATGGAAGTAGCAGTGCTATTGAAAAAGCCCGTTTTGCGAAAATTGTCTGTTAGTTGGCGGCCCACTTCAGTTCCGGCTAGAAACGTGTGCTTGATCCGTCCCATTGACCAGAGATAAGTCAGGTCCGTCTGATTGAAAATATTCCCGCGTTTCGTCGCGTTGTTGTAAGCAGAGAGAGCGACTCCAGCTTTATCGGTCGTCACCACGCCCGGTACGAAATTCTGATAGCCTCGATCATAGACGCCAAACATCGTGCGATTCCGAATGTTCAGGCGGCCTGACTGATGTTCGACTAGCGATGAAACGAGATCGACTTTGGCCTTCACATAGCTTTGATCTGGATCCCCGAAGAAACTTGAAATGGGCGTGTCCGCTGGTTTGCCTTGAAACGACGGAATACCTCTATCCGCAGTTCGTTGGTCGTGAAAGTGTTCATAACCGAGCGCAATTCTTGTTTCTGAGTTGGGGGTGATCGTGATGGTTGGGTTAATACCATAGCGCTCGAGATAAACGAACTTGCGAAAGCTGCCCGAGTTCTCATAGAGACCATTAGCGCGAAAGGCCACCTTATGGCTCAAGGGCTGATCGAAATCCACCGTGAATCTTTTGTTGTGGAATGAACCGGCTTGAAGAGTCATCTCACGGACTCTTGCGAAGCCCGCCTCTTTGGTAACTCGATTGATGACCCCGCCGCCGCCGCCGCGCCCGAAGATCATTGCGTTTGGTCCCTTCAAAGCTTCCACCCGATCGACGTTGTAGAGATCGCGATAGTACTGAACGTCATCGCGAACCCCGTTCAGAAAGAAGTCCGCGCTGGTACTGTTACCGCGGATAACCAACTGGTCGCGATTGTTTTCACCCTGATGAGACGTGATGCCCGGAACATAGTTCACCACATCGGCGAGGCTTTCCATGGATTGCTCCCCAATCTGTTCTTTGGTGATCACAGTGATGGATTGCGGTAAATCACGCAGCAAAGTCGAGGTCCTGGTGGCGCTGCTCACTTCTTGCGCGCGCCCATAATCGTAACTGTTGCGGTAGAGCCGGCCACCTCTAAAAGGATTTCCAGCGATGCAGAAGTGGCCGGTTTGACCTTGACGGTGCGCGCAGTCTCGGCAAAGCCTTCGGCATTCACCGTCAGGGCGTATTCACCCGGAACCAGGGGAAGAGAAAAGTCTCCATTCGCATCAGTAATGACTGAGAAAAGGGCACGCGATCCTTGCGCATTGATTCGGGCGCCCGAAACAGCAGCGCGATTCTCGTCCAGAACGCGTCCGTGGATCGACGATCGTTCGGTCTGACCCTGCGCCTGGCAGAGCATTACCGCAATCAGGATCATCAGAGATAGAGCAAGGCCCCCTCTTAATCCCGATTGCAATCGTCGTAAACAGCTCCCTAATTCCGAGATTATGATATTGAAAGTCGTTTTCATAATGCTTCGGGAATATACCATGTAGAACAATACCGGCGTCAAGAGCGATCGCTGTTCAGATTGATCCGGATCACAGAGCTGGGGACGTTGCTTGTCCCGGGAGTCGCAAGTTCCCCCAAAGGAAGGTTGACAGAGGAAGGCACTCAAAGGACTGGCCAGTCCCTTGAATGCTAGAATGCTGGCACAATGGCGAGAAGCGGCAACCAAACAAGTGCAGAGGCCCATACCGGAAAGATCAAGCTCACGCGCCAGAAGGAAGGTCCGTCGATTACTCCGGAAGAATTTCTGTCGCTGAAAAAACCAAAAGGTGATCACGTTCTTCAGATTGGAGGCGAACGCGTTTCGCTCACCAGTCTCGATCGCGTCTACTGGCCGGACGAGGGACTCACTAAATTCGATTTAATCAGCTATTACCTAAACATCAGCGCGCACATCATGCCGTTTCTGAAAGACCGCCCGGCAATTTTGCAACGCTATCCGCGCGGGATAAAGGCGCCGATGTTTTTTCAGCAGGACCTGGAAAGCGCGCCCGACTTCATTAAGACGGTGCGCCTGACCAACCAGGAAGGGCGTGAGCTGAACTATGCGGTTTACACCACTGTCGGATCGCTGCTGCATTTTGTAAACCTTGGGACAATCGAGCAGCATCCGTGGCATTCGACGGTGCAACACCTGGACAAGCCCGATTACCTGATGCTCGATCTGGATCCGAAAGAGGCACCCTGGAAAAATGTCCTGGATGTCGCGTTGGTTTGTAAGGAGGTGTTAGACGAACTGGGCTTGCCGGCTTTTCCCAAGACTTCCGGATCGTCGGGCGTTCACGTCTACTTGCCCCTGAAGCCAAAATACGATTTTGGAAAGATCGCCGAAATCGCCATGGCACTTGCCAACGAAGTCGCACATCGCGCCCCGAAAATCGCTACCACCCAACGCTCACTCGCCAAGCGTCAGAAGCAGCAGGTGTACGTTGATGCGATGCAGAACGCTCGCGGCAAAACGATCGCTTCAGTTTATAGCGCACGCGCCAAGCCGGGCGCCACGGTTTCCATGCCCCTGACATGGAAGCAGATTCAGAAGGGTGTGAAGATTTCAGACTTCACGATCAAGAATGCGCCAGGATTGCTTAAGAAGACTCACAATGCATGGAAACAATTCTTTGAGAATGCGCAGGTCCTGAAACCAGGCAACTGACCGTTTTGGAAAAAGTGTAAGTGCATTTCCGCGCCCTTCAATCTGGCGTCTCCAGTGAGTGATCATTGCCAAACTCGGAAACGATCCGAAACTTCATAGAAAACTTTCGCATTGACGGAAAAGGAGGTCGCGCTTTCCTCGGAAAATGCGGATTGTCGCTCCTGAGTGTTTGGCATTGCCATTGCTTAAGGCGACAGCATCCAGGTGGATTTTGGAATTGTCCGCCACGCGTAAGCTTCCCGGCTTACTCGCTCAGCGGATCAACTCTTGAACTGCGAAAGGAGCAGCCCAATGAACTCGAAGCTAAAGCAGCTATTCCTATTTGTCCTGCCACTGATAGGTACGATCGTTTTCATGGCCGGGGCGACGGCGTTGGGCCAATCGACGGCTACGTTTCAAGGCACGGTCACCGACCAGAAAGGCGCCGTGGTGCCCAACGCAACAGTCATTGTGCGAAATCAGGCAACCGGTATTGAGCGCACAGTGCAGACCGATAGCGGTGGTAACTTCCAGGTAGCAGCTTTACCGGCAGGCATGTACTCGGTAGAGGTACAGGCTCAGGGGTTCAAGAGCGCTACCGTCAGCGATCTCGGCATCGAGGTCGCGCGCACCGTCAATAAGAACTTCGAACTCCAGATAGGATCGCTCGAGCAGAAGGTCAACATCACCGCCGACACTCCGGTGATCGAGACGGCCACGACTTCGGTAGGCCAGGTGATTAATCAACGGACCGTGCAGGAGATCCCGCTTAACGGCCGGCACTTCGTCGATCTGGGACTACTTATCCCGGGGTCGGTCACGCCGCCGCAAAATGGTTTTCTGACTGCGCCGCTTCGTGGTCAGGGATCATTCGGATTGAACACCGCTGGCGGACGTGAAGACACCGTCAACTTCATGATCAA
>Ga0193751_1002883_pt1 | contig 10326 bp, 12 predicted proteins | sample L1c2metaG_FD_143050 | JGI IMG/M metagenome (GOLD analysis project Ga0193751, IMG submission 143050) | Soil microbial communities from a riparian zone of the East river system, Colorado, United States - L1c2 | ecosystem: Environmental > Terrestrial > Soil > Riparian zone | place: USA: East River...
ATCCACGCCTCATAGGCGCCGCTCGTCAGCGTGTACGACACGCCCCAGCACGCCCAGAGGACGATCGCCAGCCACGGCGCCGAGACGAGCCCGACCGCCATCCAGGCGGCGCCCATGCCGACGTAGCCGACGATCTGCGACAGCCGGCGGCTGTAGAGGTCGGCGACGACGCCGGTAGGCAACTCGAAGAGGAGGATGGCCCCCTCCATCGCCGTGCCCATCAGCACGAGCTGGAGCGGCGACATGTGCAGCTCGCGGACGAGGTACACCGCCATCACGACCCACGTCGGCATCCGGAGGAAGAACTCCAGGCCGTAGAAGACGGTGGTGGCGCGGAGCGGCCGCACGTCCTAGCCGCTCCGCTTCAGCTTCCCGTGCTTCTTCGCGTACCGCTCGCCGCGGCGGAAGACCGCGAGCCCGACCGGAGTGGCGAGGACGGCGATGATCAGCAGCGGCCAGACGTTCGCCCACGCCAGACCCGCTCCGTCGACGATGGACGCCCGGTCGCCACGAATCGCGTACGTCGCCGGCGAGATCTTCGCGATCCACTGCATCCACTCCGGCATCACGCTGACCGGGTAGTAGACGCCGGAGACCACGAGCATCAGGCCTTGCGCGACGAAGCCGAGCTGCGCGCCCTTCTCCGGCGAGATCAGCGGCAGGACCGAGGTCATGATCCCGACGCCGATGAACGAGAGCGACGCGAGCGCGAGCAGCGCGAGCGCCGCGCCGTAGTTGGCGCGCGGGGCATGCAGGCCGATGAACGCGGCGACCGCGAAGAAGAGGATCGTCGCCCGGATTAGGCCGTACAGCACTGCGAACGCGCCTTGCCCGAACAGGTGGGCGAACCGCGACAGCGGCGCCATGAACGTGTACTCGATCGTCCCTTCCCAGCGCTCCCAGGCGACGATCTCGGTCATGAACTCGAAGATGATCCCGAGGAAGGCCCAGATCGTCGCGCCGACAAGGAGCTTCGTCGCCAGCGTGTTCTCGTGCGCCGGCGAGAGGTTCGCCGCGCGCGCGATGAAGACGATCGTGAGCGTGTTCGCGATCGTCCAGACCATGAACGCGAGATCCCAGAGGAAATAGCGCTTCGTGAGGTAGACGTTCCGCTCGACGATCCCGAGCAGGCCGACGAGCTGGTTGCGCATCTCTACCGCGCGTCTTCCCGCTCCGGCCCCGGCAAAGCCGGTGCCTGCGCTCCTGGGCGGCTCCGTCGAGCCTACGCCGCCGCTCATGCAAACACCTCCCGGTACTCGTCGTCCTCGTCCTGCCCCTCGTTCTCGAACTCGCGGCCGGTGGCGGCGAAGAACGCCTGCTCGAGCGTCTCGACGCCGAAGCGCTGCTTCACGGCCTCGACCGGCTCGAGGAACAGCAGCCGGCCGCGGTCGAGGATCCCGATCCGGTCGGCGAGCGTCTCCGCCTCGGTCATGTCGTGAGTGCAGAGGAGGATCGTCGCGTCGTGCTCGGCCCGCACCTGCCGGATGAAGTCCTGCACCTCGAGCTTCGAGCGCGGGTCGAGCCCGGTCGTCGGCTCGTCGAGCAGGAGCAGGACAGGCGAGGTCAGGAGCGCCCGGGCCAGGGCGACCTTCTGCTGCATTCCGCGGGAGAGGTTCTCCATCGACTCGCCGCGCCGGTCGGGCGGGAAGCCGACCTTGGCGAGGATCTCTGGGATGGCCGTGCGCGTCTGCCGGGGAGTCATCCCGTAGAAGCGGGCCGCGTACGAGAGGTTCTCGGAGGCCGACATCTTCTTGAAGAAGCTCGCCTCGACCGAGACACGGTTGACGAGCCGGCGTATCGTCGACTCCTCCCTGAACGCGTCGTGGCCGAAGATCCGCGCCTCGCCGCCGTCGTTGATCAGCAGCGTCGAGAGCAGGCGGACGAGCGTCGACTTCCCCGAGCCGTTCTGGCCGAGGATGGCGACGCACTCGCCACGGGCGATCGTGAAGGTGACGTCGTCGAGCGCCGGCCACGGACGCTTGCGCGCGAAGCGGCCCGCTTTGCGGTCGCGGCGCCGGAACGTCTTCCGCAGGTCGCGCACCTCGACGGCGGGCGTCTCGCGGTCTAGACGTGAGGCGAGATCGGTTGTGGATGGTACGAAAGTGGACATGCTGCTCCTTCAGAAGCGAAGTGGGAACGGAGGACGGAAACCGCCACTACGGGCGGTGCGCGGACCTAGAGAGAGCCGCGCGGCTCGGTGAGGCAGGTGCTACCGCCCACCGAGTTCCGGTCCATCACGTTCGCGAGCAACATGGCGCTCGCAGGCTAGGCGAGGTGGCGCCTGCCGTCAAGTCAATATCGCCACGGAGACAGGTTCCTGTCTTATGTCCCTCCGCTCCGTTTGGCGAAAGCCTCGAATCTGTCCCCGTGACCTTTTCTAGGCACGGACTTTGCGGTGTAGCGTCCAGGCGATGCCCTCGTCCTCGACGTACGCCGTCTTCCTCGCGACGGTGATCGCGCTCCTGCTCGTGCCGGGCCCTGCCGTGCTCTACGTCGTGCGCAGCATCGAGATGGGCCGGGCCGGCGGGCTCGCTTCGGTCTGGTCGCCGAGCCGGGCGCGGTGAGCGGGTTCGTCGTCCGGGATCTGCGGCCGGAGGATTGGCCGGCGGTGCGCGCGATCTACGAGGACGGCATCCGCAGCGGCCACGCGACTTTCGAGAGGCAGGCGCCGTCGTGGGAGGGATGGGACGCGGCGCACGCAGAGCCCCGGCTCGCCGCGGAGCAGGACGGTTCCGTCGTCGGCTGGGCGGCGCTCTCGCCGATCTCGGACCGCTGCTGCTACCAGGGCGTCGGCGAGGTGAGCGTCTACGTGGCCGAGGCGGCGCGCGGTGAGGGCGTCGGGCGGGCGCTGCTCGAGCGGCTCGTCGCGGGCTCGGAAGACGCCGGCTACTGGACGCTGAGCGCCGGCGTGCTCCCCGAGAACGAGGCGTCAGTGCGCCTCCACAAGGCGTGCGGCTTCCGCGAGGTCGGCATCCGCGAGCGGCTCGGCGAGCTGGGCGGCGTCTGGCGGGACGTCCTCCTGCTCGAGCGCCGGTCGCAGGTGGTGGGGACGTGAGATACCAGTTCGTCGACTGCTAGTACAACTTATTACGCAGAACCCGCCTTAGCTCGCCACGGCTTTACCTGCGGCCGGCCCGCTAGCTTCCAACGAATCGCCGGGTTGACCGGACGCAACAGCGCTCGAAGTAGCGGTAACGCTTCCCGCTAGCGCATCCGACGCTCACGGCCACACGTGGCATTTCTTTAACTTCAGGCCGGATCCGCACCAGCACACGTCCGCCCGCCGACGGATGCTTCCCACGGCGCCGCGAATATCGGGCGAAAGTGGCATGCACTACCCAGTCGCCTCCGCCGGGCATGCCCCCTTACGACGTCGAGCGTCGGGCTATCGATCGCGCGCGCTCGCGTCGCGCCCGACCGCCGCGAACAACTCGTCCGGTCGACTGAGCCCAGACGCGATGGCGCACGCACCTAATGCGCGTCGCGGGCGGGCGGGCGCGAGATGCGTTGTTCGCGCGTCCAGACAAGAGTATTCTCGCGGGCGCGGGGGGCATCGTCGGGCTTACCAGGAGGATCGGTCATGCTTGGACGCGCGCTTCGGCATCTGCGGCAGAACACCGTCGCCTACCTTGCACTCTTCTTCGCGCTGAGCAGCAGCAGCTACGCCGCGGTGACGAGGCTGCTTCCCGCGAACAGCGTCGGCACGAGGCAGGTGATCAACGGGTCGCTCAAGAAGGTCGACCTGAGTCGCAAGACGGTCGCGGCGCTTCACGGAGCGCCGGGGCAGACCGGACCGCAGGGACCGCCCGGCCCCGCCGGAACCGTCGCGTCCCTCGATGATCTCAGCGGCAAGCCCTGCACGGTCAAGGGCCAATCGGGGATCGTCCACTTGCTCAAGCCAGTGTCGAAGGGAGGGTTCTCCGTCTCAATTGTCTGCCTGCGCGCCGATGAGTGGGAGCCGAACGATTCCCTCACCAGTCCAGTCAGTGTCAGCTCCGAGTCAAATTCCGACAACACCTCTAAGAACGTGAACCCCAGCATCTACCCAGCCGGCGACAACGACTTCTTCAAGCTGACGGATGCTGTCAGTCAGATCTTTCTGGGCGGTGTTCGTAGCGAGCCCGTCGCGATGAACATCTACAAGGACGGCACTCTCGTTGCGAGCAACGTCCCAACTGGCAGCTCGTACGTCACAGGAGACGCAACGAGTCACACCTGGATCGTGCAGGTGTCCGCTGCGCCCGGTGTGATGACCGTGTACGGGCTCAGCTTCAATTGCAGCAGCACGTGCTTGTCTTCCTGAGTGACGTCGTCAAGTCCCGCGGTCCAGTTCGTCGACTGCCGCTGGGAGCTTGGGAATCCGGAGCGGGGTCGCGAGCTCTACCTCGCGGGGCACGTCCCGGGCGCCGCGTTCCTCGACGTCGACGAGGATCTCTCCGACCTCTCGGTGCCGGACTTGGGCCGGCATCCTCTGCCGTCGGCGGAGCGGTTCGCCGCAGCCGCCGGCGGCGCGGGAATCGGGGACGGCGTCTTCGTCGTCGCCTACGGCTCGATGGGCGGCGCGGAGCGGCTCTGGTGGCTGCTCCGCCACTTCGGCCACGACGACTGCGCAGTCCTGCTCGGCGGGATCGAGTCCTGGGGAGGCGAGCTGCGAGCCGGCGAGGAGGAGATCGAGCCGGCCGAGTTCGTCCCGCGTGAGCGGGGCGGCGACACGATCGACGCCGGTGAGATCGCCCGCCGTCTCGCCGACCCGGCGCTCGCGCTCGTCGACGCGCGCACCGCGAACCGCTGGCGCGGCGAGCCGAACGAGATCGACGATCCACCCGGCCGCATTCCCGGCGCCGCGAACGCGCCCTGGAACGAGCCGCTGCCCGAGCTGCCCGACGGCGAGCTCGTAGCCTATTGCGGCTCGGGCGTCACCAGCTGCGTCACGCTGCATCGGGCCTGGCTCGCAGGCCGCGAGGGCCGCCTGTACCCGGGCTCGTGGAGCGAGTGGTCGAAGCGCCGATTGCCGCTCGAGCGCGGCTGAGGTCGTGAACGCGCAGCCGAAGTTGATCGCGGCAGGCCGGGCCTCGGAGGTCTTCGACCTCGGCGACGGGCGCGTCCTCCGCCGCTTCAAGACGGGTGGCCATCCCGAACGCGAGGCGCTCGCGATGCGGCACGCTCGCCTCCTCGGCTATCCCGTGCCCCAGGTGCTCGAGGTCAGGCCCGACGCACTCGTGCTCGAAAAAGTGGAGGGCCCGACGATGTGGGAGGCGGGCGGCGCCGAGCCTTCCAAGGTACGAGCGCATGCCGCTGTGCTCGCGCGGCTCCACGGCGAGCTGCACGAGATCGAGGCGCCGGACGGCCTGCCCGCGGCCGGGGGCGGAGACCGTCTCCTCCACCTCGACCTACACCCCGCGAATGTGATCCTCTCGCCGGAAGGCCCGGTCGTCGTCGACTGGACGAATGCGCGGCGCGGCGAACCAGCCTTCGACATTGCCGTCACCTGGGTGATCGGCGCGACGAGCACGGGTCTGGGAAGGTTGGGCCGCTCGTTCTTGCACTACTTCCTCGCGTGCTTCGACCGCGAGGAGTTGCGGCTCGTCCTGCGCGCGGCGGCCGAGTACCGCCTCGCCGACGTGAACGTCCTGGAGGAGGAGCGGCGAGCGATTCGCGAGCTAGTCGCCCAGGAGGGCGTCTAGCGGCGCGAGACGGCGGCGCTCGCGGCCGAGAGCGCGAGCTTCGTCAACGACCGCGGCATCCGCTGCGCGCTCTTGATCGTCGAGCGCAGCGCGTTCGCGAACTCCTCGACGTCCGCGTCACTCACGACGAGCGGCGGCAGGATGCGGATCACGGCCATGTCGTGCCCGGCGACCTGCGTGAGGATCCGATGCTTCGTGAACAGCGGCACGACGACGAGCTGCGCGAAGAGGCCGCGCTGGGCGCGCTCGATCAGGCGGTACGTCGTCCGGCCGCCGTTCTTCGGCTCGCCGAACTCGATCGCCCACGCGAGCCCGAGCCCGCGCACGTCGCGCACGACGTCGAACTCGTCCGCGAGCGGCCGCGTCAGCTCGAGCAACCGCTCGCCGAGCCGCGCGCTCTCCTCCACGAGCCGCCGCTCCCGGTACTCGTGCAGCGTCGCGAGGCCGGCCGCCATCGCGAGCTCGTTCGGCGCGAAGGTCGAGCCGTGCGACATCGCGTGCGGCATCGAGTCGAAGACCGCCTCGTGCACCGAGCGGGCCATGAGCAGGGCGCCGACGGGGACGTAGCCGCCGGAGAGCGACTTCGCCACCGTGACCAGGTCCGGCTCGAGACCCCAGTGCTGGAACGCGAACATCCGGCCAGTCCGCCCGAAGCCGGTCATCACCTCGTCCACGCAGAAGAGCGTCCCGTAGCGGCGGCAGAGCTCCTGCGCGCCTTCGAGGTAGCCCTTGGGCGGTAGGTGGACGCCCTTCCCCTGCACGGGCTCGACGAGGAAGAGCGCGACGTCCTCGCGCCGGAGCTGCTCCTCGAGCGCCTCGAGGTCGCCGAACGGGACCTGCTCGAAGCCGGGCAGGAGCGGCTGGAAGCGCGCCGTGAACTCGGCGTTCCCGTTCGCCGAGAGCGAGCCGAGCGTGAGCCCGTGGAAGCCGTGGTCGGCGGAGATGACCCGCTCGCGCTTCGTCGCCGCACGGCCGAGCTTGAGCGCCGCCTCGACCGCCTCCGTCCCGGAGCTCGTGAACAGGCAGCGCTCGATCCGCCCGCTCGCGAGCCCGATCAGCGCCTCCGCGAGCAGGCCGGGGAGGAGGGTCGTGCCAAGAGCGAGCATCCCCGGCGTCTCGAGCTCGAGCGCCTCGACGAGCGCCGCGCGGACGCGCGGGTTGTTGCGGCCGACGCCGTACATCCCGAAGCCGCCGAGCAGGTCGAGGAAGCGCGTCCCGTCCTTGTCGTAGAGGTACGCGCCCTCGGCGCGCGCCCACGTGCGGTCGAAGCCGATCGTCCGCAGCACCCGCACGAACTGCGGGTTGATCGTGCGCGCCCAGAGGTCGAGATCCTCGCCGCGCCGCGAGTCGAGCAGCGCCTCGAGGCTGAAATCGCTCATCGCGGCCGGACTGTAGCGCCGCGCTACGCGCTGCCGAACTGCGCGGAGAGCCGCTCCGCGTACCAGTCCTCCCAGCGCTCCTCGCGGGGCTCGGAGGTGTAATCGCGGTCGAGCTCGACGAGCGCGTGGGTGAGGTGGCTGCGGACAGGGGCCGCGCCGAGCAGCTGCGGCAGCTCCGAGAGGTTGAGGAGCCAGTCTGCGGCCCACGTCGCCGTCCACGATGCGGTAGACGACGTGGTGCGTCTCGGCGGCCTCGTGCAGGAGGTCGGCGATCATGGCCGTGTCGCTTATGCCGACGATCGTTGCAGGTCTGGAGGGGCACGCCGGGCGGGAGCGGCACAATGTCCCGCGGCCCCCGTAGCTCAGTGGATAGAGCAGCGGTTTCCTAAACCGCGTGCGCAAGTTCGATTCTTGCCGGGGGCATGCTGCACGCCGTTGAGAGCGGCCCCGACGGCCTGGAGGCGTCTCGGCATGCGAAGATCGGCCCGACGTCGCGGCTCCTGAGCGGATCCCGAAGGAGGACAGATGACAACGGTCCCGCGTGAAGCGCACCTGCCGGCGCTCGACGAACACCACCGCAGTGAGGTCGGCCACGAGCTGCAGTCGACACTCGTCGAGCTCGTAGACCTGTCCCTGATCGGAAAGCAGCTGCACTGGAACGTCTTCGGGCGCCCGTTCAAGCCGCTGCACGAGCACCTGGACGAACTCGTCGATTCCTGGCGCGAGCTCTCCGACACCGTCGCCGAGCGCGCCGTCGCGCTGGGTATCGCCCCCGACGGTCGGGCCGGAACCGTCGACGCCAGCTCCGGCCTCGACCCAGTCGACGCGGGTGCACTCGACACCGACACCGCGCTGCGCGAGCTCGTGGCACGCCTCGCAGACGTGACCGAGCGGATCCGAGCCCGCACGGACCGCCTCGGGGAGCTCGATCTCGCCTCACAAGACGTCCTCGTCGAGGTTGTCCGCGAGCTCGAGAAGCAGCTCTGGATGATCCGGGTTTCGCTCCCGGCTTAAGCGCGCGCGACGACTTCGAAAGGGCGTGAGATGGGCGCGACACGCACCAGCATCGGCTTCGTCGGCCTCGGGAACATGGGCGGGAATATGGCGGCGCGGCTCCTGGTCGCGGGGTATCCGGTCTGTGGCCAGCAGCGGAGCCGCGAACGCGTCCAGCACCTGATCGAGCAGGGGCTTCAGTGGTGTGAGACGCCTCGAGAGGTGGCGGAGACAGCCGAGGTCGTCGTCACTTCGCTTCCCGACGACGCCGTGCTCGATGAAGTCGCGACGGGTGCGAGCGGGATCCTGGCCGGGCTCAGAGAGGACAAGATCTGGGTCGACGTGAGCACCGTCAGCCCGCAGGCAAGCAGGGAGCTCGCCACCCGGGTGCGCGCGCAGGGTGCGTGGATGCTCGACGCACCCGTGTCGGGGAGTGTCCCGCAGGTGCAAGCCGGGACGCTGACGATCATGGTCGGCGGTGACGAGGACGCCTACCGCCGCGTCGAGCCACTCCTGCGCGAGCTCGGGACACCCACCTACATCGGCGACAACGGGCAGGGCCTCGTGCTCAAGCTCGCGATCAACGTCAGCCTCGCCGTGCAGATGCTCGCGTTCGCCGAAGGGCTGCTCTTGGCCGAGCGGTCGGGCATCGACCGGCAACGGGCGCTCGACGTCATGGAGGGGAGCCCGATCGGCTCGCCGATGCTGCGAGCGCGCGCGTCGATCATCCTCGACCCGCCCGAAGAGGCGTGGTTCGACCTGCGCTTCATGCACAAAGACATCGAGCTTGCGCTCGACGCGGCGCGAAGCCTGGAGATCCCGCTTCCGACCGCCGAGCGCGCCGACGAGGTGCTCGAGCGAGCACTAGCGCTCGGCTACGAGCGGCGCGACCTCGCCGCCCTGTTCCAGGCCCTCGAAGACATCGCGACCGGCGAACGTACTCCCGAAGGCTGAAGAGCCCATAGATCAGATGGCGACGCGCGCGATCGGGGAGTCCGCCTGGCGAGACATCACGGAGACGCTTTGGCCACGTGCAGCGGTGAAGGAGGATGGACTGCCGCCCCTTCTGATCGTGCTGACGATCGTGACCGGGGTCGTCGACGCACTCGCCTACCTAAGGCTGGGTCACGTTTTCGTCGCCAACATGACGGGCAACGTCGTCTTCCTCGGCTTCGCCGCTGCCGGGGCAGGCGGTCTCTCAGTGCCTGGGTCGCTGCTCGCGCTCGCCTTCTTCCTGTCCGGCGGTATCGTGGCCGGGCGGCTCGCCGGCCGCCTCGGCGATGACCGGCGCCGCGGGCTCCGTGTCGCCGCCGCGGTCGAACTCGCACTGTGCGCGGTGGCGATCGCGGTCGCAGCTTTCGCCGGCCAGCATCTCGGGAGCGGCAGCCGCTACGCGCTGACCGCCCTCTTGGCGCTCGCTATGGGGGTACAGAACGCGACCGCCCGCCGCCTTGCGGTCGCCGACCTGACGACCACCGTCCTCACACTGACCCTGACCGGCATCGCCGCGGACTCGTGGCTTGGCGGCGGCAGCGGTCAGAGGACTGCCCGACGCGTTCTCGCAGTCATCGCGATGCTGTTCGGCGCGATCGCCGGTGCGCTACTCCTGCTCCACCTCGCCCCGGTTGCGCCGCTCGTGCTCGCCGTAAGCCTGCTCGCGATCGTCACCGTCGCCGCTCGCTCGCGGGCGCGCCAACACGGCCGGCCCCGGCCGGAATAGGACCGCCCGCATGGTGCAGTCCGAGGCGCGTCTCGAGTCGGAGGAGTGGCGGGTTCCGTCACCGCGGCTGCTGCGGTTGCGTCGTCTGGAGGTCGGCGTGCCGACGCTCCTGGCGATTCTCGTGCTCGCGTCAGCCGGCGGGGCGTCCGGATCGGCTACCGCATTCGGGTTGGTTGCAGCGGTACTCATCGTTGGACTCTTGCTTTGGCGCTTCGTTGGTCGGCGCTACCGCTCGTGGGGTTATGCGGAACGCGAGGATGACTTGCTCGTTCGGCGAGGGGTCGCGTTCGCGCGCTTGTCGATCGTCCCGTACGGCCGCATGCAGTTCATCGACGTGACCGCAGGCCCGCTCGAGCGCGCGTTCGGTCTCGCCACCATTCGTCTGCACACCGCGGCGGCGGCTACCGATGCCCGCATCCCGGGCCTGGAGCGCGAGGAGGCGGCGCGATTGCGCGACCGCCTTGCCGAGCTCGGCGAGGCTCAGGCGGCTGGTTTGTGACGACCGGCGCTCCCGACGGGTGGCAGCGGCTCCATCCGCTTTCGCCGGTCG
>Ga0193751_1002884_pt1 | contig 10322 bp, 7 predicted proteins | sample L1c2metaG_FD_143050 | JGI IMG/M metagenome (GOLD analysis project Ga0193751, IMG submission 143050) | Soil microbial communities from a riparian zone of the East river system, Colorado, United States - L1c2 | ecosystem: Environmental > Terrestrial > Soil > Riparian zone | place: USA: East River...
ACCCGCAATCAACGTTTGCTTGATTCCCAGAGCGGCCGAGCGCACGAGACTTCCGACGACCATGGCCGTGCGCGACGCAACCGTCGGCCCGCTGTTCGGCACTTGATTTGTATCCGGCTGCGCGATTTGCACATCTTCATAGGGCAAATCCAGGGCTTCGGCCGCGATTTGGCAGAGCACGGTGTTAGTCCCCTGCCCGAACTCGGTGCTTGAAACCAGCACGCGGACAGTGCCATTGCCATCCGCGCACCCTTCCACCCCGACCACGGAGGCCAGATAGCGTTCGCCCGAACCGGTGAATCCTGCTCCATGCAGAAAGGCGGCAATCCCCATTCCTCTCTTGATTGGCCCCACCGCGTTCTCCTGCGCGAAGCGAGTTTTCTTGGCGGTGTAGTCCGAAAGTTCGAGTGCTCGATCAAGAAGTTTTCCCAGATCAATTTCTTCGCGGATGGTTTGTTCGGTGGTCGTCGTCTCACCCGGCTTAAGGAAATTGCGGCGGCGGATTTCTACCGGAGAAAGTCCCACGGCTTGCGCAATGCGATCCATGTGCCGCTCCATCGCGAACAAACTCTGCGGCGCTCCAAAGCCCCGAAACGCCCCGTGCGGCGGAGCGTTTGTCGCCACGGCCTTCCCACGAATGCGGATGTTGGGCCAATAATATGGACCACCCGCGTGAATTGTGCCCCTAGACAGGACCACGGACGACAACGTCGCATATGCGCCGCCATCAATCGTGAAGTCGATCTCCCCACCCAGAATTTTTCCGTCCTTGCTAACCGCAGTGCGGTGACGCGTGCGCGAAGGATGACGCTTCGTAGTCGCCGTCATGTCTTCCAGGCGGTCATAGACGATTTTCACTGGCCGTCCAGACTTAATGGCGAGAAGCGCCGCGTGGCCCGCAATGATCGAGGGATAATCTTCCTTGCCGCCGAAAGCGCCCCCAGTCTCAGCCTGCACCACACGAATTTTCTCCGCCGGCAGATTGGACAACGCCATCAGCGCCTTGTGTACGTAATAAGGACACTGCAGCGAACCCCACACCGTAATTCCCTGTTCGCGATCGAAGGCCGCAATCACCCCGTTGTTCTCGATGTACAGCTGCTCCTGCGCCCCGGTGGTGTACTCGCCTTCAACGATGTGGTCGGCCTTTGCCCAAACGCTATCGACATCGCCCTTCGCGATCAGGAAAGTTTTGAGTATATTGTCCATCCCCCAAATAATTTCGGAACATCGTTCGCTGTCTTCAATGGTAAAAACGGCCGGCAAGGGTTCGTATTCGATCGAGACGCCATCCGCAGCCTTCCTCAGGACATGCGGGTCCGCATGCGCCAGGAGCAGGATCGGCTCCTCGGCATGATTGACTTTCCCATCCGCCAGGCAGGGCTGATCGTCTCCGATCAGAGCGATGCAATTCTTGCCCGGAATGTCCTGCGCCGTGACCACGACAAATTCGCTCCACTCGAACTGCGGGTCAAACGAAATGTGTTTGATTACACCGCGAGGGATCTGGCTGCGAACCGTCGCGCCGTAAAGCATCCCCGGCATGGTCATGTCGTCGATGTACCGCGCCGCGCCAGTCACTTTGTCGCGGCCTTCCTTGCGCGGCACCGACTTGCCGATGATGTGCTCTTCCGTCATGCGCAAACCCTTCATGTGTTATCTAGCGCTGAATCTCCCGTCCTCTTGCCGCGTCGGAAAATTGCCCATCCCTGAAGACGACCTGTCCGCGCAAATACGTCGCCTTCACCACACCCCGCAACTTTTCCCCCAAATACGGAGACACAGGATGCCGATAATGCAGCCGATCTTTGCTCACGACGAACTCTGCTTCTGGTTCGAAGATAACGACGTCGGCATCAAATCCTTCCGCGATTCGGCCTTTGCGCGCGGAGCACCCAGCGAGTCGCGCCGGCTGTTCAGACATCCACCGCGTTAGATCGGTCAAGGTGAACCCCCGTCGGCTGGCCTCCGTCCATATTACGGGCAACGCCAGTGAAAGGCTCGAAATGCCTCCCCACGCAGTCTTGAAGCTGCCTTCGTCGAGCCGCTTCATCGCCGGCGGACAAGGCGAGTGATCGGTTGCAACCAGATCGATGATCCCCTCTTTCAGCCCCTGCCACAGCCTTTCGCGATTGTCACGCGAGCGAATCGGCGGGGCGCATTTACACAATGTCGCCCCATCCGGAATTTCTTCCGCACAGAAATACAAATAGTGTGGACAAGTTTCAACACTGACCGGAAGCCCCTCCGCCCGCGCAGCGCACAACTCCGCCAGCGCCGAGCTCGCCGAGAGATGAACAATGTGCAAGCGGAACTTGTACTCCCGGCAGAGCGATAGCAGCAACCGGATCGCAGCGAGCTCGGCCTCCTCCGGCCGCGATTGCAGATGAGTCGAATAGCGCCTCCAATCCGCGTCTTGCAACCGTCGTGTGGCTTGATCGACTGGGCCGGGAAGTTCGGCGTGCACAAGCAGCGGCAGGCCGGTTCGAGCCACGTGAGGCAACGCGGCGCGAAGCTCGGCCTCGCTGACCATGGTGAACCCATCGATTCCAGGATGGATCAGAAAGCATTTGAACCCGGGCACGCCCGCGGCCCCGAGCGCTTCAATCTCCTCCTGATTGTCGCTGACCACGCCGCCCCAAGCCAACCAATCCACCCAGCATCGCCCCGCAGCGGCTTCCCGCTTGGCAATAAGCGCGCCGAGAGTAGCAGTCGGCGGCAGGCAGTTGAGCGGCATGTCCACCAGCGTCGTGTAGCCGCCTGCCGCCGCCGCGCGGGTCGCCGTCTCAAATCCTTCCCACTCAGGTCGCCCTGGGTCGTTGATGTGTACATGAGAATCGACAAGTCCCGGGAGAATCACAGATTCGCCGAAGTCGTGCACCTCGGTGTCAGCAGAGAGTTCATCGGCAGGCACGATGCCGCTAATTTTCCCTTCGCGCACGATGATCGCTCCGGGACGAATTCCATCCGGGGTCGCGATGCGCTTAGAAACGAAAGCCTGCCCGTCCATGCCCGAGCCTATCGTGCCGGCCCGCCTTTTTCAACTTTTCAGCGGGAGGGCAGCGGACCAGCCTCGTCCCAGAAATGCTTTGCGTATTTCGTAGCTCCGCTTATACTTGCTGCCTTAAACATCTGCCTTAACATCGGCTGCGAAAGAGTCCATGTCGACCGATTTGCGCGCAGATTCGGGGGTAGTTGGGGTCCGCGCACCCTTGACGATTACGCGATGACGGAACCAAACCACATGGACAAAGCTTTCATGGCCCGCGCCATTCAACTCTCGCTCGAGAATGTGAGTTCCGGGCGCGGCGGTCCGTTCGGCACCGTCATCGTCAAAGAAGGCATCATCGTAGCGGAAGGTGCGAATCAAGTTACGGCGATGAACGACCCCACGGCGCACGCTGAAGTGCTGGCCATCCGCCAGGCGTGCCAGAAACTTCGCTGTTTCGAACTCCGGGGCTGTGACCTTTATACCTCCTGCGAACCCTGCCCTATGTGCCTGGGCGCGATCTACTGGGCCCGGATTAGCAAAGTTTACTTTGGCAATCTCGCAGCGGACGCTGCCAAAATCGGCTTCGATGATTCGTCTATCTATGCGGAAATCACCCAGCCGCACGCCGAGCGCGAGATTCCCATGATTCAGATGATGCGCGAGGAAGCACTGGCGGCATTTCGAGCGTGGGAGCAACATCCCGGTAAGATCCGTTATTGAACGGGTATTAGAAGCTTGCACTCCGACCGCGCGTTCCGGGCGTCGTCGGAACCACTTTCACTCAAGGCAGACCATTGATCGATGGTTACTTCAAACTCGCCGAAAACAAAACCACCATTAAACAGGAGATGCTGGGAGGCCTCACAACATTTGTAACCATGGCCTACATCATCGTCGTGAACCCGCAGATCCTGGCGCAGGCGGGAATGCCGCCCGAAGGCGTCGTGTTTGCGACGTGCATCTCGGCCGCCGCCGCCACGCTGGTGATGGGCCTCTACGCTAACTATCCCATTGCCCTGGCCCCGGGGATGTCGCTGAACGCCTATTTCACTTATGCCGTCTGCCTCAACATGCATGTTCCGTGGCAGACAGCATTGGCCGTGGTTTTCTTTTCTGGTGTCGCGTTCCTGCTTTTGACCGTGACGCGCGTGCGCGAACAAATTGTCAACGGTATGCCCGACTGCCTTAAACACTCCACGGCTACCGGTATCGGAATGTTCATTGCCTTCGTCGGATTGCGTAATGCCAAACTCGTGGTCGCGAATCCTGCAACCTTCGTAGGCTTGGGCAACTTCTCCGATAAGGAGGTGCAAACCGCTTGCTTCGGCCTTGTCTTGACTCTCATCCTCATGGGACGGAAGGTTAACGGCGGGATTCTGATCGGCGTCTTCGGCACTACACTGGTGGGAATTCTGCGTGGCATGTCCCATTGGCCTACTGCGATCGTGTCTCTGCCCCACCCTTCCTCTACATTTCTGAAGTTGGACTTTCGCGGCGCCATCCATCTTGGTTTTCTCGAAATCTTGTTCGCATTCTTGTTCGTCGATCTCTTCGACAATGTGGGCACTCTGGTAGGCGTGTGCGAGCAGGGCGGTTTCATCAAAGACGGCAAGATTCCCCGCGTGGGCAGGGCTCTGGTCGCCGATGCCGTGGGTACACTGTTCGGCGCGTTAACCGGCACGTCCACGGTCACCAGCTATATCGAAAGCGTGGCCGGCGTCGCGGCGGGAGCGCGCACCGGCCTGAGCAATGTTGCCGTCGCCGCTCTCTTCTTGCTGGCCACTTTCTGCTCGCCTCTGGCCACCGCGATTCCAGCCTATGCCACAGCGCCCGCGCTGATCCTGGTAGGCGCGCTCATGACGCAATCCATTTCGCACATCAAATGGAGCGAGTTCAGCGAGGCGGTTCCGTCCTTCATCACCATGCTCGCTACTCCGTTGACCTTCAGCATCGCCACCGGTATCAGCTTGGGGCTAATCTCCTATACGGTAGTCAAAATCGCTATCGGCAAATTCCGTGAAATTACCCCGCTGATCTGGATTCTCACCGCTCTTTTCATTCTGCGGTACATCTATCTCGCGGTCGCTTAACCGGCTTATGGCGCGATATCAGACTTCATCCCAAGCGCTTTTAAATATCCCTCATTCACGCGACACCGTTGCAAGCGGACACTCTCCAGCAAGTCGGCGAAAGCGCGAGCGATCATCTCCTGTTCAGGCCGGGCCTTCAGTCGCTCTTCCACGTGGGCAGTGCCACGAGGCAGCTTTGCAAACTCCACAATCTTTTCCCAACCAGCAGGCGGGATAATACTGACAACCGCCGACGGCTTTCCCATCTTCTTGTACGGCCAGAAAGCCCATCCGATGTCGTTTTTTTCAAGTGCTTTCACGAATTGCGCGATCCACTCATCGGTATTCTCCCCGGACTCGCCCATCCAGATCGGCACATCATAACGTTCGCGAAAATCAATGTATTGCCGTAGCACGCTCTCATCCGGCGCCGTCCAATATTTGTGGAATGTGTATGCGACGTTCGCATCGAAAGGTTTGCCAAAGACCGAAAAGTTCCCGTCCCACTGCGCGCCACCGAGAAAGAGAATATGGTGAGCATCCACCTTTCGTATCTCGCCCGACAACTTCTTGTAGACCGGCTCAAGCGAAGAATTCAAAAGTGCCAGCTTGGGAAAATGCGGGATCGGCTCATTCAGCAGGTCATAACCGAGCACGGCCGGCTCATCGCTATAGTGCGTCGCCAGCCGGCGCCAGATAGCAATCAGGTGTTCTTGCTCTTGTGGACTCTGGTATAGCCAGGGATATCCGGCGCTGTCATCGATGTTCGCGCCCGTCTGTCCGCCCGGTGCGGCATGCATATCAAGGACCACATACAGACCTTCGGCGCGGCTCCAGAGGATCAACCGGTCCAGCAGCTTGAAGCCCTGCGCGTCGTCGCTCTCAAAAAGGCTGTAATGCAGAGGAACTCGAATGGCGTTGAAGCCGGCCCGATGCAGGAGCGCGATGTCCTCCCGCGTGACGTAGTTCTCGCGGTACTTCTGCCAGAATGCGTCCGCTCCTTCAGGTCCAAGCAACTCTAACACCAACGCGCGGATCTCACTAGGAGATTGCGGGCCACCTTCGAACAGCCACATGTAACCTTCTGGCACCAGCCAATTACCCAGATTTGTTGCGCGAAGAAAGAGCGGTTTACCAGCGGCATCGACGATCTGTTTATGGTCGGTGTGTGCGAACTGCGCGCTCCCCTGGGAAATCAATGCCAGGAGAAGAAGTGGCAATTGTAGAAGTCTGAACTTGAACATGATTCTCTCCAGCGGAAAGCCTACACCACGGCAATGAACCAGGGACCGGGTTCGCTGAGATGAGATTTGTCCAGCTTCGTATTGTCACGCATAAGCCAGCACTACCGCACCAGAGAAGATCAGTAGTCCCCCAACCCACTGATGCCAGGTCAGCCGCTCGTGGAGAAAAATTGCGGCGAGTGCGATCGCAATTACCACGCTCAATTTGTCCACAGGCGCCACCCGTGAAGCTTCACCAAGTTGTAGGGCTCGGAAATAGCACAGCCAGGATAAGCCGGTCGCGATGCCCGACAGGATCAGAAAAACCCAGGTTCGCCCACCAATTGTCGAGATCGGCTGACTACTCGTGAAGAAAGCGACCGACCAGGCGAAGATCAGAATCACCACGGTTCTGATGGCGGTCGCCAAGTTGGAGTTCACGTCGGCGACTCCAACCTTTGCCAGCACTGCCGTAAGGCCCGCAAAAAACGCCGAGAGCAAGGCCCACGTGAACCAGTTCATATTCATCGACATCTTTGAGAGATGGGAGATACTTTGCGTTGTCAGACCCCATCACTCCGCGGTGTGCCAGCTCGAATCCGGGCCGCGCTCTAAGTCTTTCGCGACTGTCGGCGTTTTGGACCCGAGGTCCTTTTCGTAGACAATCCCATTCTTAGTAACGATGAAAGTCATAACCCCTGACGACCGGTAATCCGCCGGATACGCTACTAGCGACACGGCGGCGGTCTTCCTGCTGCCAGACAAACGGTTATTGCTTCCAGCCGCAGAATTTTCTGTCACCATTCGAAAGTAGTATCCGTGGAAAGGGGACGACTGGCTGCCCGTGTCACGAGCGGTGTTATCAGCGTTCGCAGGTCCGCTACGGACGAGGATTTGAGCGTACTGGCTGATCGGGTCGGCGTCCGCCGTTTCTGTCTGGCTGCGCTCTTTTGCATGTGCCAGAACATGGCAGACCTGGATTGCGGTGGTTTCATTCTCCCCGACGGTCCGAAACAGAATTTCCTCTTTACCCGTATCGGAATCGAAATACCACGCGCCATTCTTTGAGACCAGCGGGATGGGGAAGGGCCAGTTTTCCGCGCCGATATACAGTACCGTACGTCCGTCGGGTTCTTGAACCAGACGGTGCATCTGCTGATATTTCTCGCTGAACCGTTCGCGTTCGAGCTTGTCCTCTATCTCGTCATTTGACGAAGTCACTTCCTTGTCTGCTCCGAGGATCCTTTCCAGAGCCTCCTCATCGCCGTTTTGGACAGCCTGGAACAGAGCGCTAGTCGCTTTCCCCGGAGACGAAAAAGTTTCGGGTCCGGATTTCTGAGCGAGACTCAAGTGGGAGTAGCCCACAATCAGCAATGCAAGAGCGCTTAGGGTACCCACCCAGTTGAGCCTCGAACTGGAAGCTGTCTCGGTAATCAGATTCGTCGTGTGCATGATTTCATTCTCCCTATGTAAAGTTGCTTTCCTATGAATGAACCGAGTTACCGGCGGCCACCGCCTCCATGACCTCCGCCACCGTGAAAGCCTCCACCGCCTCCACCGTGGAACCCGCCGCCGAAACTCGACTGCCCGCGAGAGGAGAATCCCCTGGCAACTCCTCCATGATTAAAGCCGCCGAACGCGCCAGAACGGCCGCCGGGCTGAGCATGAGGCGACGCGAATCCGTGCGGCGGGGTTGATCCATGGAACCCCGGATTTCCGCCCGTGCCTCGGCCCTGAAGTCCGCTTCCACCATGAAATCCGCCTCCATGATTGCCGTTCGCGCGCTCGCGATTGAAGGTGTTGTGATTAGCGAAGATTCTGCTACGGGATACGTATGTGTTGTGGTTATAAATGACATCGTGGTGATGCCAGTCCGATCCCCAGTGGTGCCAGCCCCAGCCAAATCCGCCAAAGTAGCCGATTCCAAAGCCCAATCCAAACGCGATTCCAGGGCCCTCAAGGAACAGTCCTGGATACCAATACCAGCCCGGCCAAATCCCGATCGGCTCTCCATACGCAAGCCAGGGATCATACTCAGGCACGTAAACCACCTCAGGGTCGGCGGGTTCGATCACAATGGTTTGCCCCTGATTGCTCACCTTTTCCTGCGATGTGCTCTTTAAGTTCCCCGCTTTCTGCGCACGATCACGCATCACCTGAACCGCGTCCATCACGTCCTGCTGTTGGTTGACGTAAGCGTCGCCGAGCGATGAGGTCCACGAGAGGTTTTTGTCCATGTTGGCGAGAACCGAGGGAAACTCGGTAAGGGCCTTCACGCTCGGATCCCAGGGTTGCTTGTCAACTTCCTGGCCCAGTTGTTCTCCCTTGAGATCGGTATGTTGTTGCAGCCACCGATCCGCTTCCACAATCTGGTCGGGATAGGTAGCAGCTGCGAGAATCTGCGCCACCAATGCATCCGGATACAGCGCAATCGGCGCTACGAGCTGCTGCAGTTGTGCCGGAGTCTGTTGCGCGTCCTGAACCGGTGGCGACGCTTCGGACTGAGGCGCTTGATCGGCGAACGCCCCCGGGGCAGTGGTCAGCAAAAGGCAACCGGAAAGAAAAAGGGACAAACTTTGTTTTAGGAACATATCAATTCTCCTGCGGCGGCGACGGCATCGATGGTCACCGCCAGTTCTGTCATGAATCAGTTGGCCACCTGAGCGGCAAGTCGAGACACAAACTCCCGAATCGTGAGCGGACATGCCGCATGGTCGCATTGACATGCGATTTCCACGTCGTTGCTTCCTGCGTCGCGGCACGAATCTCCGCAGTACTTTTCTCCGGGTGGCACATCGCACAGACAAGGTATGTGTGCGCACTTTCTAGTTTGTTTGTTTGCCATTATGATTTCGTCCTTTCCTAATTCCATCCAACTTCTCGAATCACTACTAAACCATCTCGACTAATTGCATGCAGGTCTCCAAACCTTCCCGTTGCCGTTAACACAATGCTTTTCCAAGATTTATGTGATCAGCAACAGAGAATATGAAACGCCGAAGGTGTCGACAGGAGGATAGCGACGTCGGTATTTCGACGCCCTTCACACTTGCGAGTCAGAAGGCGCAGCGGTTCACCGCTGCGATAAGCGGCCCGGTTTCAGGGAGTGGAGAGCCGGGCGTCCCCGCCCGGCCACCTCAGGCTAGACCGGAGAGACGCCCGTCGCTCCACTGGCTTTAGCCGCTGCGAGCGACCGCGGCGCGCACCAAGATGGTTTCATCACTTTTTACTTTTATGTACTTTCGCTCGAGTACCCGCAGGCGCTTTCCTCTTCAATCTGATCTGATTGTAATCAACGGCGGCACGGACGAGATTTTTTAGAGCACGCTCATTAATCTTATCGCCCTCGAAAAGATCGATCGCTCGCCACGCGTTGCCTCCGAGGCCCGCGTTGAAGAGCTTGTCAGGATCTGGGAGCCTCGCCCCGTGGGAAAAGGTAAGCTTCACCTTATCCTTGTGGGCGTTGCCGACCGCGATCATTCCGTCGTGAGACCACACGGGGCTTCCCATCCACTTCCACTCTTCGACGATCTCAGGGTCTGCCTCGTGTATGATTGTGCGCACTTTCGCGAGCGTCTTCCCGCGCCAGTCGCCAAGTTCCTTGATCTTCTCGTCGATTAATGCAGGATTCCATCGGGACGGGCCTTTTCATGTGCAGCTCCAACTCTCGCACTTACGCCAACCCGTGGAGGGTACCCTCCCCCTCCCCCCTAGCTCGGTATATTAGAATCAAGACTTTAGCGGATAGGTTTGTAAAGTATTCAATCTTAAGTGGTTAAGTATCAAAGTCTTGATTCCATTCAACTTAGAGCCAAAGTTTCACATCGGCGAATACTCTTCTATCGTGACAAGCGGTTGTGCTTAGGTCAAGTAAAAAATCTGGCAGGAGGGCATCTTCTATGTGGAGTATACTGTGGAATAGGTTCCACATATGCAAGTCGTTCAAATCGTGCTGGATAAAAAGCTGTTACACGCCGCCGACCAAGCCGCGAAGCGCACGAAGCGAAACCGGTCCGCTCTGGTGCGCGACGCTCTGCG
>Ga0193751_1002885_pt1 | contig 10321 bp, 8 predicted proteins | sample L1c2metaG_FD_143050 | JGI IMG/M metagenome (GOLD analysis project Ga0193751, IMG submission 143050) | Soil microbial communities from a riparian zone of the East river system, Colorado, United States - L1c2 | ecosystem: Environmental > Terrestrial > Soil > Riparian zone | place: USA: East River...
CTTGCCAGGGGTGACCTCGCGTGTCAGCTCGATCACGCGGTTCAGCGCGCGGTCGAATGTGCGCACGCGCTCGAGCGGGGTCACGAGCCCGTCGCGAATGCAAAGCACGGGTTTGACCTGAAGCACCGATCCAAGCAGGGCGCTCGCGCGGCCGATGCGACCGCCACGCCGTAAGAACTCGAGCGTCGCGACGGAAAAGTACGTGTGTAAATGCGGGCGCATTGCAACGACCCTGCTCTCGATGGCGGCGGCGTCGAGATCCTGCGCCGCCAAAGACGACGCCACCAACGCGATGAGCCCAAGCGACATCGACACGACCTCTGAATCGATGACGTGCACGCGCTTGGGGTCGGTCATGTCCGCTGCCTGGCGGGCCGATGCCACAGTGCCGCTCAACTTCTCGGAAATGTGGATCGACACGACCTCGTCGTGGTCTTCGAGCAGCGCCTCATAAACTTCCGCGAAGCGCCCCGGCGACGGCTGCGAAGTGGTTGGATGCGTCGTTGCGGTCGGCAGCCGGCGGTAGAACTCCTCCGGCGTGATGTCGACGCCGTCGAGCAACGACTTGCCGTCGAAGTGAAGTGTCAGCGGTACCACTGTTATCGCTTTCGTCGCCGCCAGCGCGAGCGGAAGATCGGCGGTCGAATCGGTGACGATCGCAACCGTGCGCTTGCTCAACTGAAGTGTTCCTCTTCGTCGTGCTGTGCCTTTCGGTGGTGGAACAGCCGGCGCTCGAGCGGCCTGATGGCGATGAGGGTAACCAGCACCAACGCCGTGGTGAATATCCCAATCCACACGTAGCCGAAACCGACCACCATGCCCATCGCCGCTACTACCCAGATCGAGGCCGCGGTGGTCAGTCCCCTGACCTCAACGCCTTGCCTGAGGATGGCCCCGGCGCCGAGGAAACCAACGCCGGTCACGATCTGCGCGGCGATACGGGTTGGATCAGTCTTGTTTCCGAAAATCGGCTCAGAGCCAACGGCCGTGAAGAGGCACGCGCCCACTCCGACCAGCGCCATCGTGCGGATGCCGGCCGCGTGACCATGCCACTCGCGCTCGGAACCGATGATGATCGCGAGGACGAGGGTGACGACGATGCGAAAGGCGAAATCCAGATCGCCGCTAACTGGCAGCGGCTTTAACCTCGGCCCGGGCGCCCGCCGGGTTCGTCCTTGGCCTTGGGCTCGTCGGGAAGCTCGGGCAGGTCAAGGCTGTTGACGAAGTCCCGGAACACCGCCAACCGCTCATCGTCGATTGGCGTTTCGGTTTTCTCTTTGTCGTCGGCTGACTCGTCAGTATCGGGAATGATGCCTGCAGCCTCCATGACCTCTGTGGCCACGAAGATCGGGCATTCCATCCGGACCGCGAGCGCGATGGCGTCCGACGGTCGGGCGTCGAAGTCGAGGTCGCGCCCGTTCTGCTTCACATAAAGGCGCGCGTAGAAGACCTGATCGGCCAGGCGGGTGACCACGATTCGCTTGATGCTGACGCCCAGATCGCCGAAGGCGGTGGCCATCAGGTCGTGAGTAAGCGGGCGCCCCAGAGCGTTGCCAGAAATCTTGGTGGCGATCGCCTGGGCCTCGAAGGACCCGATCCAGATCGGGAGGTACCTATCGGCCTCCTTCTCTTTCAGGATCACCAGGTGCTGCGCCGTCGGCATGTGGATCCGGATGCTGTCGACGGAGACCTCGATGAGGTTTTTCATCCTCGGGCCCATTCTACCCCTGGGGCTTCTGCTCACCCCCCCGTTTGAACTCGCTTGGCCGGGTCTCCAGGCGGGTCGCTCGTAAAATCCGAACGTGGCGAAGGGGAAGCGCGGGCGCCTGGTACTGATCGACGCCCACAGCCTCATCTACAGGGCGTTTTTCGCGCTACCGCCGATGAGCACCTCGGACGGCCAGGTGACGAACGCGGTCTATGGCTTCACGTCCATGCTCGCCATCGTCCTTGCCTCGCGCCCGGAGTTCGCGGCGGCGGCATTCGATCTCGCTGCGCCGACTTTCCGATCCAGGGAGTACGAGGAATACAAGGCGGGCCGGCGTGCCATGCCCGAAGACCTGCGTCCGCAGATCGAGAAGGTGCGCGACGTCCTGGAGTCGTTCTCGATACCGATCTACAGCGTCGAAGGCTTCGAGGCTGACGACGTCATCGGCACCCTGGCCCGCATAGCGGAGGAGCGAGGCCACGCGGTCACGATCGTTTCGGGCGACCTCGACTGCCTGCAGCTCGTCACCGAATCGGTGGAGGCGCTGGTGCCCCGGCGCGGCATCACCGACACGTTCGTGTACGGGCCGGACCAGGTCCGTCAGCGCTACGGCTTCGAGCCGCCGCAGCTGATCGACTTCAAAGCCCTTCGGGGCGACACCTCGGACAACATCCCCGGCGTGCCAGGGGTCGGCGACAAGACTGCTGCCAAGCTCGTGCAGGACTTCGGTTCCGTGGAAGCCATCCTGGACCGCGTCGAAGAGCTGCCTGAGGGACGGCTCAAGAAGTCGCTCAAAGAGCATGCCGACAAGGTCCGGCTCGGGAAGCGGATGGTCACAATCGTCCGTGACGTCCCCATCGAGCTCGACCTCGAGCGTTCGCGGTGGACGCGGTACGACTACGACAAGGTCCGCACGGTTTTCGACCGGTTCGAGTTTCGCCAGCTGCTCAGCCGCTTCCCGCCACCGGACCAGGTGCCGGTGCAGCCAACGCTCACTTTTGAGACCGCTCCGCGAACCGAGGGACTGAAGATCGTCGACGACGCCGCGGAAGCCGCAAGCCTCGTGGCCGGCGCGACAGATGTTGGAGTGTTCGCGTTCACCGAGTCCGCGGGTCGCGGCGCGCGAACGTGCGGCCTGGGCGTCGCCACCGGGCGCGACACGTTCTACGTCGCGCGCCCGGACGCGATGGACGCGATCGCCAGCGAGCTCACCGAGGGCAAGCCGATCAGCGGCCACGACGCCAAGGAGACAGAGCTCGCCTTGCGAGCCCTTGGGGGTGGAACGCGAGAGTGGGCCTTCAGCACATTTCTCGCCGCGTATTTGCTCGGCGCGGGATCGCGAGATCCTCGGCTCGAGGACCTCGCACGCGAATTCCTCGACGTCACGCTGGTCAGCACAGAGCAGTTGCTGGGTACGGGGCGGGCCGCACGCAAGCCGGCCGATGTCGCCGTCGATGAGGCCGCGGAGTTCGCCGCGCGCCGTGCTGAGGCGATACTGAATCTGAGGCCTCGGCTCGAGGCGGAGATGCGAAACCTCGGCGTCGATTACCTGTTCCACGAAATCGAGCTGCCTCTCGCCGGTGTGCTGGCGGACATGGAGTCGGAAGGGGTCGCAGTGGACGTTCCTTACCTCAAGGCGATGCAGGAAGAGCTGGGCACTCAGCTCGCCGCCATCGAAGCCGAGGTCGAGGAGGTGGCGGGCCAGAAGTTCAACCTAGGAGCTCCGCAACAGCTGGCGAAAGTGCTTTTCGAGGACCTGAGGCTGCCCGTCGGCAAGCGGACCAAAACGGGCTACTCGACGGACGCGGACACGCTCGAGGCGCTGCGCGACAAGCACCCCATCGTCGGCCTGATCCTCGAACACCGGCAGCTGTCGAAGCTCAAGTCGACGTACGTCGATGCGCTTCCGCAGCTGGTCGACCCGCTCACCGGCCGGGTCCACACGTCATTCGGGCAGGCGAGCACGGCGACCGGACGCCTTTCGTCGTCCAACCCGAACCTCATGAACATCCCCATTCGCACGGAGCTGGGGCAGCGGATCAGGCGTGCATTCAAGGCCAGCCGCCCAGGGCACGTCATGGTTTCGGCGGATTACTCGCAGATCGAGCTGCGCATCGCCGCGCACCTGAGCGGCGATCCCAATCTCATGAACGCTTTCAAGGCGGGCTACGACATCCACACCGCGACTGCGGCTGCGGTGTTCAAGGTTCCCATCGAGTCGGTGGATCGCGACCAGAGAAGGCTGGCGAAGGTGGCCAATTTCGGATCGATCTATGGTCAGGGCGAGTACGGGCTTTCGCAACAGCTTGGCATCACCGGCGATGTGGCGCGCGAATTTCTCGCGCAGTACTGGTCCACGTACTCACGCCTGCGCGAATACCTGGATGACGTGAGACGCAAGGCGCGCGAAGAGGGCTTCGTAGTCAGCGCGACGGGTAGGCGGCGGGCGATCCCCGACCTGCGGTCGCCCAACTTTCAGCTTCGCGGCGCCGCCGAGCGGATGGCGATCAACTTTCCGATGCAATCGCTGGCCGCGGACATCATCAAGATCGCGATGGTGCGGCTGCAGCGCGAGATCGAGGCGGACAACATCGAGGGCCGCATGCTTCTGCAGGTGCATGACGAGCTGCTCTTCGAAGTTCCCGAAACTGAGCTGGATCAGTTTGCGGAGAAGGTCCCTCGCATCATGACCGGCGCGTATGAGCTCGAAACCGGGATCGAGGTGGAGACGAAGGTCGGACCGAACTGGGCCGACATGAGAAAGCTCGCTGTGGTTCGCGTTTAATGCCAGAACTTCCTGAAGTCGAGACGATTGTTGCGGACCTGCGGCCGCACCTCGTCGGGCGGACGATCGTGCACTGCGAGCTGCGCTTTCCATCGATCGTTCGCCACCCCGAGCCGGAGACGTTCATCGACTCCATCGCCGGCATGCGTATCGATGCGGTGGGCCGGCGCGGAAAGTTCATCTTCATCGCGCTCGAGGGCGGGCGATTGCTCGTGGTTCATCTCGGCATGACCGGTCAGCTTCGCCTCTTCGACGCCGCCACCGAGGTTGCGAACCACACGCACGCGATCTTCGACCTCGACGATTCTGAGGGGGGACTCCCCCCTGAGGGCGGCGCGCCCGGCAAAGCCGGTTCGCGCCGCACCCCCCTGGGAAGGCAGCTTCGCTATCGCGACCCGAGGAGGTTCGGCCGCCTCCTGCTTGGCACAGAGGACGAGCTGCTCATCTCGAGGACGCTGCCGAAGCTCGGACCCGAGCCCATCGATCCGGCTTTCGACGCCCAAGCGCTGTTCGAGCGTTTCCGTCGGCGGCGCGCACCGGTGAAGGCAGTGCTGCTCGATCAGTCGACCGTCGCGGGCGTCGGCAACATCTACGCCGACGAATCGCTGCACCGCGCACGGCTGAGGCCGGATCGCGCCGCGGGGAGTCTCAGCCGTAAATCGGTCGGGCGCCTGCATGAATCTCTTCGCGATTCGCTCGAAGTCGCGATTCGGAACCGAGGCAGCTCGGTCGACACATATCGCGACGCCTGGGGCGAAATGGGCAGCCAGCAGGAAGAGCTGCTCGTCTACGGGCGTGCCGGCGAGCCCTGCGTCACCTGCGGCCGGCCGCTTTCAATCGTTCGCATCGCGGGACGCTCAACAGTCTTCTGCCGCCGTTGCCAGCACTGAAGGCGCGGCTCGTCGCCGCCTCCGCGCTCGCCGTCGCCTTCGTCGCGTTGACGATGGTGCTCGCCGCCGGCGCTCTAAACATGCTCGACAAGCAGGTCCTGGAGGGGATGGCGAGCCTCTGGAGCGAGCCGCTGCATCCCCTGTTCCAGGCCATCGCCGAGCTCGGCGGCCTCGAAGTGACGGCGCTGTTGATAGTCGGGCTCACGGTCTTTCTTATCCGCGGAGGCTTTGGCGCCGACGCCTGGGTCGTGCTGGTGTTCGTCGCGGGACAGGTGCTCGAGGTGCTGTACAAGGCCAACCTGCACCACCCGGGGCCGCCCAGCAGCGTGGCGCACGCCGACGGCCCGAGCCTCACGGAGCTCGTCTCGAGCACCGGGCCTCTCGCCAATAGCTTTCCAAGCGGCCACATGGTGCGAGCCGTGATCGCCTACGGCTTGATCGCGTTCGTCGTCCAGCGCCTCGCGCCGTGGCCGCTCGCTCGCTCTCTTGCCATCCCTGTGGCGACGGTGATCGTGCTGGTACTCGCATTCGACCGCCTGTATCTGGACGTGCACTGGGAATCGGACGTGGTCGGCGGGCTGCTTCTCGGCGCGATTGGCCTCGTGGCGGGCACGGTCTGGCTCGACCGCCCCATCAAGACGGACAATTAGCCCCAGATGGACGAACGCCCTGTGATGATCCTGGTCACGACCGGCGGGCGCAACGACGCCGAGCGCCTTGGCGAAGGCCTGGTCGTGGAGCACCTGGCCGGCTGCTGCACCGTGATTCCCATGGTCCATTCCTTCTATTACTGGGAGGGTCAGCTCCGGCGCGAGCACGAGTCGCTCCTGCTCGTCAAGACCGTCGAATCCCGTGCCCACGCGGTCCAGGAGTACGTCCGCAAGAACCACCCCTACGAGCTGCCTGAGATCATCCAGATCGCCATCGAAGACGGGCTGCCCAGATATCTGCAATGGCTAGCCGAGCAGGTGTCAGAAAGACCGGTATAACCGGGGTCGCGGGCGTTAAGTGAACACTTAGACTCTCATGGTTGGCGACCGGCAATTGACGATCGCGGGGGGCGTCGTTCGGGCGGCAAGCGTCGCCAGCGGAAGCGCGCCGCGGCGGAGGGGAGCCCGATCGCCCAGGTAGAGGTCGCGCAACCGGACCCCGGCGACGATCTCGAGGCCCTGGCCAAAGCGGTATCTGTGATGACCGCTCCCGACCAGGTTGCGCTGCTTCCTGAGCACGAAAGCGTCGCCGAGCCGGCGGTGCTGGTGCCGGAGACAGAGGCGCGGCCTGAGGAGTTCACGGACCTCCTCGGCCAGGCGGTCGGGATTCGCCTGGAGTCGGTCTGGCGCGAGTTCGGCGGCCGCGATGAGATGCACGTGACCGCCCTCAAGGACATCTCGCTGCAGATCGGCCCATGCGAGTTCGTCTCGATCGTCGGCCCATCCGGATGTGGCAAGACGACGCTGCTATCGCTCATCGGCGCGCTCGACAAGCCGACCTCGGGCCACGTTTACGCGGCCGGCCTCCCCATCGACCAGCTGTCGGACGGCGATGCTGCGAATTACCGCCTGCAGCGCGTCAGCACGATCTTCCAGACCTTCAACCTGATCCCGTCGATGACCGCCGAAGCCAACGTGGCGCTTCCGCTGACTCTGGCCGGGATCGAGCTCGAAGAGCGCACAAAACGGGCCCGTCACCTGCTCAAGCTGGTCGGCCTCGCCGACCGCGCCAAGACGAGGGTGAGCCGCTTGTCCGGCGGCGAGCAGCAGAAGGTGGCGGTGGCCAGGGCGCTGGCGAACCGGCCTGGTTTGATCCTCGCCGATGAGCCCACCGGCAGCCTCGACTCGGCGGCCGGAGAGGTCATCCTCGGACTCCTCGACGACCTCAATCGGCGGGGCGCCACCGTCGTGCTGGTCACCCATGACCCGCAGGTCGCACGTCGCGCGCACCGCGTGATCCGGATGGTCGACGGGCGAGCCATCGAGCTGGAGCGCGGCAAGGACACGATCCGCAACCAGGACCCTGTCACTCCGCCCACGAGGCTCGACTGGCGTGACACGCTGAGCGTCGGGTTGCGCGGAACGGTCCGGAGGCCACTACGCACGATGCTCACGACCACCGGCGTCGCCATCGGCATCGCGGCCATGACGCTCATCGCCGCCCTCGCCGGCGGGCTGCAGGGAGCGCTCTCGTCACCGGCGCTCGCGCGGAGCCAGCTGCATCAGGTCGCCGTGTATCCGACCGGCGAGGTGGCCGCGGGGTTCACCTCGGGAACGCTCACGACCCTCAGCAAGCTGCAGCACGTGCGCGCGGCGTGGGGCGAAGTCGCGATGACAGGGACGTTCCTCGTCGAAGGTGCGTCGACCGCCTCCGCGGTGCCACCGCCGGGCGCGCTGGTGTCCCTTCCGCCAAGAAGCAGCTCGCCAGACATAAAGACGGTCGCCGGACGCCTGCCGGCCTCAGATTCGGCGACCGAGGTCGTGCTGACGGACCGGACGGCGATCGACCTCGGGTTCCGCAACCCGGCATTTGCGATCGGGTCGACGGTCGACTACAACGCCACGTCGGGGACGCTGGTCGTCTCGGGCCCACCGGCGAACCCGGTCAGCCACCAACTGGTCCTTCCCCTCCAGGTCGTAGGCATCATCTCGAGGCAGTACATGCCGGCAGGTGCGGGCGGCGGCATGGTGCCCTACTCGGTGGCCAAGGATTACTGGACCCGACTTTCCTTGAACAACGGCTGGAAGAGCGGTGAGTTCGCGAACATCACGCTGCTCGCAGATTCGGGCGGCGCCGTCGATGGCCTGCGCAACCGCCTGACCTCGCTCGGCTTTCAGGCCCAGAGCTTCGGCGACCTGTTCCGCGGATTCGAAGACCTGTTGAGCCGGCTGCGAATCGCGCTGCTCGCACTGGCGGTGGTCGCGCTGCTGCTGGCTTGTCTGGGGATCGCCAACACGATGTACAGCGCGGTGCTCGAGAGGACCAAAGAAATCGGCGTACTGAAGGCGCTGGGTGCCAGGGCGCGTGACGTGCTCTTGCTGTTCGTCGCGGAGGCGGCCGTCATCGGCTTGTTCGGTGGCATCATCGGAACGCTTGGCGCCGTTGCCCTGGCGCAGGCCGGCAACGCTGCAGTGGACCGGTTGGCGCAGAGCGTGGCCGGGGCCGGCATCGAGGTGTTCAGGACAGACATGCTGATCGCGGTCGTGGCGCTCGTCCTCGCTGTGGTGTTGAGCACAGTCAGCGGTCTGCTACCCGCGGTGCGTGCGGCGCGCCAGGACCCAAGCCGGGCGCTTCGTTACGAATAGCTAAGCTCAGGCGCTGTGAGGGCGTCCGCGTATCCCCTGGTCGATGCTGATGAGGCGGCTGCGCTCGTGCTCGACCACACGCCGGTGCTCGAAATCGAGCGCCGCACGCTCGAGGAATGCGCCGGCCGGGTGCTGGCCGAAGACCTGATTGCTCCCTCCGCGCTGCCCGCGTTCCCATCCAGCGCAGTCGACGGCTACGCGGTGAGGTCCAGCGACGCCGGACACAGCCTTCGGGTGATCGGCGAATCCGCGGCCGGCCGCCCGTTTGCCCGACCGGTGGCGCCCGGCACCGCGGCTCGAGTCCTGACCGGCGGGGTCGTGCCAGATGGCGCCGACTGCGTCGTCATGGTCGAGGATGTTCAATTGGACGGCGAGGTGGTCACGGTGCCGTCACCGCTTCGAGCCGGCACCAACTATCACAAGGTTGGCGACGACGTCCGCGCGGGCGAGCGGGTGCTTCGCGCGGGAACACAGCTCGGCGCCGCCGAGATCGGTATCGCCGCGGCGATCGGGCAGGCGATGTTGCCGGTGGGACGCCGTCCGCGAGTGGCCTTGATGTCGACAGGCGATGAGCTCGTCGAGGTTGGGAAGAGGCCCGGCCCCGGCCAGATCCCCGACTCCAACCGATGGGCCTTGCTTGCCGCGCTGCGCGACGCCGGCGCTGATGTGACGCTCCTCGGCATCGCCCCGGATGAGCCCGACGCTCTGCGAAAGCTCGTGGTGGACGCCTTGGAGAAGGCGGACGTGCTGGTGACCTCCGGCGGCGTTTCGGTTGGGACGCATGACCTCGTCAAGCCTCTGCTCGAGTCGCTTGGTACGGTGCACGTTGGCCGCGTGAAGCTCAAGCCTGGAAAGCCGTTCACTTTCGCCACGCTGCCCCACGGCAAGCTGGCTTTCGGGCTGCCCGGATTCCCCGTCTCGTCGTTGGTGACGTTCGAAGTCTTCGTGCGGCCTGCGCTGCGGAAGCTCCAGGGCTTCTCCGAGCTTCAGCGGCCGGTGCTTCCGGTGCGCCTTGGTTACGACGCGCGCGGCAGACCGCACGGAATACCAGCGGGTGACGCTGAAGCGAGAGGGTCCAGAGCTCGTGGCCGAAACTACCGGGTCCCAGTCCTCATCGCGCCTGCTGTCTCTGGCCGGCGCCCACGCCCTGGTCCGCATCGCGCCGGGGGACCTGGGCATCAAGGCGGGCACGATCGCGGAAGCCATCATTCTGGCCTTGCCCTAACCTCCGCCGAGCCAGGTCTTCCTCCGTCCTGCGGTCCCGGCGTCGTCTCGCCTCGTCACGGACGTCCTGCAGGATCTCGCGAGCGGTCCGCTTCGCCATGTTTGTATAACGCGCCGCCAAAAAAAGCTCCCCATGGGAGCTGGTGCTCGAACGTCCGTTCGACTTAGAATTAAGTGGCCGATGCCCTCCCGCTTTCGTGTCGACGCACCCTTCAAGCCCGCCGGCGACCAGCCGGAAGCCATCGCGCAGCTGGTCGAAGGCGTGCAGTCGGGGCTCTCGCAGCAGGTCCTCCTGGGTGTCACCGGGAGCGGCAAAACGAACGTCATGGCCTGGGCCGTCGAGCAGCTCCAGCGCCCCGTTCTTGTCCTGAGCCCGAACAAAACTCTCGCGGCGCAGCTTTGCGCCGAGTTCCGACGC
>Ga0193751_1002886_pt1 | contig 10319 bp, 11 predicted proteins | sample L1c2metaG_FD_143050 | JGI IMG/M metagenome (GOLD analysis project Ga0193751, IMG submission 143050) | Soil microbial communities from a riparian zone of the East river system, Colorado, United States - L1c2 | ecosystem: Environmental > Terrestrial > Soil > Riparian zone | place: USA: East River...
CTTCTTGTTTTTTCTCCTTCTTCGCCAATACTTCAACTGCTTCAACGGCCATTCCTTTGACGTATACCATCTCACCGCCCAACCATCCGCCGAACCCGATTACGATCACACCTAGGACAGAAAGCAAAAATGGTACTTTGCTCCCCTCTTCAAGTCGAAAGCGCAACCACAGATTCAACGCAAAGATCACGACTGAACCAAGCCCCAGGAGAAGATGGGTTGTAGCTATTCGCTTCATCTCAGCTTCGTCTATCGAGAGATAGTCGATAAAGCCGGGAATGGCAGCCAAGAGTGCCCCGACAATTCCTCCGGCGATGGAGTACAGGGCAACGGTACTCCAAACCTGGGCCCCTCCAAAAAGGCGAACAATGTCGCAGACTAGTGCAAAGACCCAGAGCCCGATCGGGAAAGCTACCAACATTGGGTGAACGGGGTGCTTTCCAATACTAGCCGGACTTGACATATGACTTCCTCCTTCGTCCATGCGATAAGCTCTTGGATGTCTCAACGGCAAACCTCCTGAAACCGCTGTAATGCCGCAGACGTAAGATGCCAAATCACGCTACTTCGGCCCCCTAAATGTGCTTAATTTCTCATAAGTACCTTATGTCATTGGCCCTTCTGGCAAGTGCCCGCCGCCGCGGCGTGTCGCCCGCAGTTTGCGAGTAATGCGAACAACTGGTTTTGTGAGGTGACCCGCGCCCATGCGTCCTGCACCGTACGGACTGTCATTGCATCCCTGGCGCGTAGTTTTACGGTTTCAAAACCCACTGCTGAATTCTTTCAAACACATTCCTAACAACTCGATCACAGCGCACGGCATGAAAACTGAATACTTCTTTCCGCTCCGTTCCCGCGCGCGCGTAAAGACTCTTGCGTAACAAAGCCCGCGCCCGATGAAGACGAACCTTAACGTTTTCTTCGCTAATGTCGAGAACATGCGCGGTGTCGGTGGTGCTCATTTCCTCCACGTCGCGGAGCACAAAAATAGTTCGGTAGGCGTCCGGCAGCTTTTCTACTGACTCTTCCAATACTCTGCGGATCTCCATGTTCGATGCTTGCTGTTCTGGATTCGGCGCCAACGAGGCAAGCCTATCCATGTGGTCTCCCTCCCGATCTGACATTGGGTCCGACTCCTGATATCGCTTTCCGCGACGTTGTCGCGCCAAGGCTTCATGCACTGCGATGCGTGTGAGCCAGGTGGAAAACTTCGCTCTACCGGCAAATTGGTCGAGATGCTCGTAGGCGCGCACGTAGGCGTCCTGCATGACGTCCTCGGCTTCGCCTTGGTTGCGCAGGATAGCGCGGGCCACGCGGTAGAGGCGCTGGTTGTGACGGCGCATGACGATTTCAAACATCCCCGTCTCGCCCGCCAACACGCGGGACACAACGTCTTCGTCACTCAAGGGTTCTTGCGACGTGGCCACTTCCGCTGGGCTGACCATACAAACCCTCCATAGCATGGAGTCTCGACAGCAATAAAGGTTACAGATCACACCTCGCAGCTAGGGGGAGAAATGAGTGGTTCAAGCCGTGTAACCGATACGCTGCTGGCAACTCTATTCTCGTGAAGGAGGCAAACATGCACAAGGAATTTGATTCACGACTGGATCAGGCCTGGTGGGTACTGCGGATCGGGCTTGGGTTAGGGCCATTCCTGGCAGGCCTGGACAAACACTTCAACCTATTGGCGAACTGGACTGGATACATAAGCCCGCTGGTCCTGAAGATATTGCCGTTCACGCAGTCATATATTACGAAGGGAGAAAATATCAAGAGACTGAGACTCATGATAACCATGATTCTACCGATGACACTGGTGTTGGCTTGCCAGATCGGTGCTCAAGCACAGACGGCCGGTTCGACGGCCTCGTCAGCCACTACGCTCCGACAGGACATGCGCAAGCTGTGGACTGACCATACCGTGTGGACGCGTGACTACATCATTGCCGCGATCGGAGATCAGCCCGATGCATCGACTGCCGCGAACCGCTTGATGAAGAATCAGGAAGACATTGGCGAAGCCGTGGCTAATTACTACGGCAAAACGGCCGGAGACAAACTCACGAGCTTACTGAAGGAGCACATCTCCATCGCAGTGGATCTCATCAAGGCGGCGAAGGCTGGTGACAAAGCCGGGCAACAGCAAGCCGACGGCCGGTGGCAAAAGAATGCCGTCGATATCGCAGACTTCTTGAGTAAGGCGAATCCGAATTGGCCGAAGGCGGCACTCGTAGATCTGATGAAAACACACCTATCGACAACCACTAACGAAGTGGTCGCCCGGCTGAATAAGAACTGGGATGAAGATGTCAGGGCCTGGGATGCTGTGTACAATCACATTTTGATGATGTCGGACGCGCTATCTGACGGAATTATCAAACAGTTCCCCGATAAATTCCGTTCCTGATCGGAGGAGAAATCCATTGCGCCTGATTAGCGGAATTATGATCGGTATCGCCCTCGTACTGGCTTCCGTCCTGATTATCGTTTGCACCATGAGAGTTAGCGCGGAGGCCCCAGGGCAAATCGAAACTCGCGTCATGACACACATCAAGTACTGGCGAATTGGCGGGAAGGATCTGCAGAATCCGGAGCCCGACATTCAGGAAATCACTACCGAAGGTGCGGAACACTTCCAACACCATTGTCAGATCTGCCACGGGCTCGACGGACAGGGTACCGGGGTTCCGCTGGTGAGTAAGATGTCTCCGCCGGTAGCGAATCTTGCCTCCCCTCGGGTTCAGGCATACAGCGATGGCCAGTTGAAATGGATCATTGAAAATGGCATTCGCTCGACTGGAATGCCTGGTTGGAAGGGAATTCTCGAAGATCAGGAAATGTGGCGCATAGTCCGCTATCTGCGTCACCTACCTGCGCGAGGCAGTTTGGGGGCGCCGGGTGTGTACAAAGAAGAAGAAGAGCAGCATGAGCATATGCACGGCGCCGAACCTAAGGAAGATCAGAAACAAGACAAGAAAACGGGCGAACAGAAGAAAGAACATCATTAGCCGGGGTCTTTCGTTGCTTCTCCTCTACACTCTTGGCCTGGCCAACGACTGACGACCAACGACTAACGACTAACGACGGCTCTTAAAGAACGTCTGTAGCATTTCCGCACTGCGTCCGGCCAGCACTCCGCCGCGAACCTCAATCTTGTGGTTCAGTTGCGGATGATTCACGACTTGCATCACCGAATGCACTGCCCCCGCCTTGAGGTCGTCCGCGCCGTACACCAGGCGCTTGACGCGGGCATGCACCAGAGCGCCGGCGCACATGGCGCAGGGTTCAATTGTAGCAAACAGCTCGCAGTCTTCCAGGCGGTGGTTACCAACGTTGGCACCGGCTTCGCGCAGAGCGATGATCTCGGCGTGCGCTGTGGGATCACAGCCGGCAATGTTGCAGTTCCATCCACGGGCGACGATCCGGCCGTCGTATATGACGACCGCGCCTACGGGTACCTCTCCGGCTTCGAGCGCGCGTTGGGCGCAACGGAGGGCTTCTTCCATCCAAATCTCGTCAGGGGCAGTCTCGGGTCTTCTGTCTTCGGTGTTGGACCGCTTGGAAGGGAGTGGTTTTTGTGGGGGCACTCGTAGGACGCTCCGCTCCGCATTCTAAATCGTTCGGTCCTGAAATGCAGAAAGCTGCGTCGAACCGGAAAACTTGCGGCAAGCGCCCGATCATGCGGTCGGAACTTATATCACGCTCAGCACCGCTCGCACTGCTTCGGGTACCACTGCGTTAACAACCGCCGGAACCACGATGTGAATCACCGGGTAGGCAATCACGACCGCGGGCACGACCAGCAGCAACCACGTTCTGGTTGGCAGATTTGTGAAATACGCTTTCATGACATCCTCTCTCCTTCGGGTACGGAGGGGCCCTTGCGAAAGTTCCCGTCTGAGCTCCGCTCCGTTCAACTAAGACCGCATTATGAACTTAGACGTTTGGGAATAATAACGGTCAGCGGGCATTTGAGCGTGGGCGGATCTAATGGTCCGGAAGGTTCAGCCGAGGGAGGGAGGCGCGCGCAGATGCCCCGAACGAGCTGCCGGTCTGCCCGCAAGATCCCTTCCCTCCGCCTGAAGAACGGCTACTGTCAGGATGACTCCGCTCACACAATGTGGCGGCCACCGGCGGGTTTTGGCGATTCGCGGGATGATGGTAAGCTAGCTCCATTATGGGTATGCAGAGTTTGCTCCGCAAAGTTCTTCTTGTCGACCTGCTGAAAGGGCTGAAGGTTACCTTCCGCTACCAAGATCCCAAGGAAATCTATACGGAGCAGTATCCCCTGGAGCGGCCGCAGGTGGCGGAGCGCTATCGGGGCGCGCCGCGGTTGAACGTGAACCCCGACACCGACGAGACCATGTGCATTGCCTGCGATTTGTGCGCGCTGGCCTGCCCGGAGAATCTGATCGTGGTTTCGAGCGCGCGCAATGAGCAAACGCGGCGCAAGGAACTCACCGACTTCACCTACGACCTGAGCCGCTGCATGTTCTGCGGTCTGTGCGAGGACGCCTGCCCGGTGGACGCCCTTGAACTCACCCAGGACTTCGAACTCGCCAGCTACACCCGCGAAGGCTGGATCTGGGATCGCAAGACGCTGGAAAAAGGGCCGCAGCCCACGCAGTACAAGCGGTAACTCTCACCTATCAGCAAAAATAGCACTGGCTCGCGCATTTCCTCGGCGTAAGACAATTTACACCCTGCGATGCTTAGGCTTTTACTGACAGCTGATAGCTGATAGCCGTTGTTCTCACGGCTGCTGTTGCGTCATGCAGTGCATCGCGCCCAACCCCCAGATGAAATCTCCGGAGTAAATCGGCACGATCTCCCGGGTACGAAACAGTTGTGCAAGCGTGTTGAGGGCGATGCGGTCGTTGGGGCGATTGAAGACGGGTGCGAGCACGACTCCGTTGGCAATATAGAAGTTAGCGTAGCTGGCGGGGAGGCGGCGGCCTTCAAAGACTACTGGCTGTGGCATGGGTAGTTCGACGACGGTGAGCTGTCTGCCGTTCTGATCGCGGGCGGCCTGCAGGCGGCGCAGGTTGGCGCGGAGAGGAGAGTGGTTTATGTCCTTCGAGTCGGGTTCGACCATAGTGACAACGGTGTCCCGCGACACGAAGCGGGTCAGGTCGTCGACGTGGCCGTGTGTGTCGTCGCCGGCGATACCGCGTCCCAGCCAGATGGTGTGAGGCGCGCCGAGGTAGTCGGCAAAGGCCTTTTCATAGTGAATGCGCGCCATGTGAGGATTGCGTTCCTGCACTTTGCTAAGAAGGCATTCTTCGGTGGTGAGAATTGTGCCTAGTCCGTTGACATCGATCGAGCCACCTTCGAGGACAACCCGCTCGCGCGCGGCAAATGGGTGAATCTCCTTAGCATGAGCGGCCTTCGCCATCAGGCCGCCAACTTTGTCGTCGCGACGCCAGTTGGAATATTTGCCCCAGGCGTTGAAGCGGAACTTGAGGACAAGTGGGCCGGTTTTATGTGCGGACAGCCGCCCCCGGTTGTCCGGCCGGGCGAAGCCAGGCTGCGGCATCAAGAAAATGCACCCGGAGTCCCGCAGCCAGACGCGGTCGGTGGGCCAGCGGTGGAAGCGGACGTTGGTGCAAAGAACGTCGGCTTGTTTCAGTATCTTGCGCGCCTGCCTGACGGCCGCCGTGCTGTTAACGATCAGCTCCACCCGCTCATGCCTTGCCAGGTTGCGAATTATCTCGGCATAGACCCACGGGATCGGTTCGAACTTTCCGGGCCAGTCTTCCCGATTGTGCGGCCACGCCAGCCACGTGGCCGAGTGAGGCTCCCACTCGGCAGGCATCCGATAGCCGCGTGCGGCCCCTCCTGAATCTTTGACACTTAAAGTATTACTTGAGGATATGCGCGAAGCTTTAGCCAATGGAAGATTTCCTAGTCTATCAAGCGGTTAGTGATGGGAGCATAACTGTCGATACGGCGGTCGCGCAGAAAAGGCCAGTTGCGCCGGATGTCTTCAAGAGCTTTCAGATCAACGTCGCCCATCAAGATTTCCTCGCGGTCATGCGATGCTTCCGCCAGCACCCGGCCGAAAGGATCACAGAAGAAAGACCCGCCCCAGAATTCCAATCCCTGGCCCGGAGCGGATTTGCCCCGAACGTTGCCGGTTTCGAAACCGACCCGGTTTACCACCGCGACATATACGCCATTCGCAATCGCATGCGACCGCTGGATGGTGCGCCAGGCGTCGTGCTGGGCCACACCGAACTCAGCTTTCTCCGCGGGATGCCACCCAATCGCGGTGGGATAAAACAGCACATGCGCGCCTTGCAAAGCGGTCAGGCGCGCGCCCTCGGGATACCACTGATCCCAGCAGACCAGGGTGCCGAGGCGTCCCGCGCTGGTGTCGAGGGCGCGGTAGCCGAGGTCGCCGGGGGTGAAGTAAAACTTTTCGTAATAGAGCGGATCGTCCGGAATGTGCATCTTGCGGTAGAGGCCGCGCAGGGACCCGTCGCTATCGAAGATGGCTGCGGTGTTGTGGTAAACACCGGCCGCCCGCTTTTCAAACAAAGACGCGATGAGAACGACGGCATTTTTTCGAGCAGCAGCAGATAGCTTTTCGCTGGTCGGGCCGGGGATGGGTTCAGCCAAATCGAACAAGGAATGATCTTCGCGCTGGCAGAAATACTGGGTCTGAAACAGTTCCGGCAGGCACACGACTTTGGCTCCGCGCCCGGCGGCATCGGCAACGCGGCTCAGGGCCTTCTCCAGATTCTGTTCCGGCTCCGGGCCGCAGGACATCTGCACCAGCGCCACGCGAAATTTTTCAGGCGGCAAGCGTTGCGACCTCCGCGAACAAATATAGCAGGCAGCTGGCAGCTCTCAGCTCTCAGCGTTTCCCCTGTGTCCCTCCGTGACCTCTGTGGTTCAGGCTTTCTTTTTAACCACAGAGGGCACGGAGGCACACAGGGGACGACTTTAACTCCGAGTAATCTCTCGTTGAGCTGCAAAGGCCCGGGTCAGACGGGGATTGCCTGCGACCAGTTTTTCGAGGCGCTTAATGACCTCTTGCGAGGGCATGGAGCGGAGTACGGCGTCGATTGCGGCTTCCGCATTCAGAGACTCAGTACGGACCAGGTCAAGCAGAAATTCCAGCGCCGCATCCTGGCGCGTAAGGGCGATCGCCGAAAGCAGAACCGAACGCCACCACGGATCGTCAGCTTTGACGAAGGACTCTCGCAGGACATCGAAGCCTTCGGCGGAGTGTGTGCCGGCAATGGCGAGCGCCGCTTCAGCGGCGCTGTCGTCCGCGCTGGCGAGGAACCGTCGAATCCACGGAATCGCGCTTACACCGTCAAGGCGCAGAATTCCGCTGTAACACGCGCCGAGCACCTCGGGTTCATCGTTGCCAAGAATGGCTCTCAGCCTGAGCAAAAGCGAGGCCGACGGCGAGCCCACCTGTTCGATGGCGTGCGCCGCCTCAGCCCTCACCGACTTGTCTTTGTCGCCCGCAAGTTCGATGAGGTGCGCCAGCAAGTCAGCATCGGTGAGGCTTCGACATTGCACCAGCGCGAGCGCGCACGTAGCCCGCAGAGTTCCGGCGGTGTCGGACTGGCCTCCCCAGACCGGCTCCATCTGGATGTGCCGCATCCCGCGAAGAAAAACTTCGGCCTCCTGATAGTCTAGGGCGGCTAGCGTACGGCTCAGCGCGTTCTTGGCCCAACACTGGGGATCAGTCTTCACCGGATTTTCGAGGAAGCGATCGAATGCGTTCAGCAGTTCCGGCATCAACTGGATTATTCGGGCTTCGCGCACCAAGTCCGCCGCTTTGGCCACCATAAAATTGTTGCGATGGCCCAGCGCCTTGCGCAACGGCTCGAGCCGATCTTCATCGGGAAGATGGCGAAGCGCGTCGAGAGTTGCGATTTGTTCTTCGAAATTGCGTTTGCCGGGCATCGTGCGAGTGTAAACCTGGCGCTACCGAATACTTTCGCGGAATACTTTTGCGGAATACTTTTCCCTTACTTGCTGGAATATCTACAGCCCGCCGCCGAATCAGACCTGCCACTTACTTACCCCTTCGCCTGCCAAGCCTGACCGTGGTGATATGCCCAATTCCCAATGTGACCTGCGCGGGCAGCGGCGACCCCGGTTTCTATCGGCGCATTCGGTTCTTTGCGCGTCTTGATGCATTCGAAGAAATTCTCCATGTGTGAAATCGTGCCATCGCGGAAGCTGTGTTCGGTGAGAACTGGATTCTGCTCCTTTGGTACACCTTCGCGATACACGGTGAAGCCGCCGCGATCGATCTTCAAAGTCGCTTCCGTCCCGCGGAACTCGATGCCCCCATCGTCGATCGAGGAATTCATCATTCCCTCGTACACTACATCGAAGCCTGGATAGCGGAAGGCCGCCTGGATGGTGTCCGGACAATCCCACTGATCGAAAATATATTTGTCGGCGAGCACCTGTGCCTGCCGCGGCTGATCGGCTTTCATGGCCCAGTGCACCACGTCGATCCAATGGGTAAACAAATCGGTCATCGCGCCGCCGCCAAAATTCCAGTACCACCTCCAGTAGTTAAATTTCTCTTCGCTGAACGGCTGCTCCGGAGCGCCTCCCAGCCAAAGCTTCCAATCGAGCGCCTGCTGGTCAATCGGTTTCGCCGGCCAGTGTCTCTGATAGTTCTGCCACCAGTAGGTTCGCACCTGTACGACCTGTCCGAGACTGCCTGCCTGAACAAGGTCAACGGCATCGCGAAAATGAGTCCAACTGCGCTGCTGCATGCCGCACTGCAAAATCTGCTTGCTGGAACGAACCGCGCGCGTAAGCGTGGCGCCTTCCTCCATGGTGTGGGTGACCGGCTTTTCAAGGTAGACGTCCTTGCCCGCGGCCAGCGCATCGACTGCCATGCGGACGTGCCAGTGGTCCGGCGAAGCGATGAACACCGCGTCCACGTCTTTCGCTAATACTTCACGATAATCCAGGTGAGTCGTAGCGAGACCGTTGGAGCGCAGCAGGACGGCTTCGCGGTTGGGTCCGTACACGTCGCTGACGGCCACAATCTGATAAGGGGCGACCTTGTCGGCTGCATCGAGAAGATTCTTCATGCGGCGGCCCGCTCCGATGACTCCAATGCGAAGCGTGTCGTTGGCCCCGAATACTCGGGTTGAGGCAAGCGCGGTAAGTCCGCTGGCGATGAGGAAACTGCGGCGGCTAATCATGTTTGGCAGGGCCTCCAGTCGATTTGTTGGGACTGATCCTATCAAGTTTTTTGGGTTCCCTTCGTCCCCTAAAATGTGTGTAACTTTCTTCGAGCAGTAGCGTACTGCTTTATGGATGCCAAGAGGAACATGGCGAAAGAAACGCAGCCCCGCGAGGGCGAAACTAGGCAGATGGAGGGGCTCGATTTGGAGAGCGTAATAGAGCGCGCTCAGGGCCACGATGCCGAGGCCCTGGCGGAGATCTATCGCCGCTATGTCCGGCGCGTATTCGGATTGTGTCGTTACATGCTGAACACACGGGAAGTCGCAGAAGATGCCACCAGCGAAGTCTTCCTCAAGCTGCAGCGATCCATCGAGAGCTACGACCGTTCGATACCGTTCCCCAGGTGGCTGCTGCGGGTGGCGGGCAACCAATGTATTGACGCTTTGCGGCGCCGGCAGCGTGGACTGAAGGTGTTTGTGGAAGTTGCAGACGGAGCCGCCGTCATCGAGGCGGCCAGTTCGGAGCCATCGCCGCTGGGTGCTGTCATCAGCACACAAGAAAGAGCGCAGGTGCGGGACACGATCGCACGCCTGCCGGAGAATTATCGCGTGCCGTTGGTCCTGCGCTATTACGGCGAGCTGAGTTACGACGAAATCGCCCAGGAGTTGGGCCTGGAGAAGAACTACGTGGCGGCGCTGTTATTTCGGGCCAAGCAGGAGTTGCGCCGGAAACTGGCCCCTAGGAGCAAGTGATCATGGAATGTTATTCGGAACAGATCTGCGCTCTCGCCGTGGACGGCGAACTGGCGGCGGACGAGGCGCGGCGCCTGCGAGAGCACATAGCCACGTGCCGGCGCTGCCGGGAGTTAGTGGATGCATTGCGCGCTGAGAACCGCGTTTTGAGCGAAAGTCTGCACGAGCTTCCGGAAGAAGCACCCAGCCCAGCGGGATTCTCCCATCCGCGCAGATCCTGGCTGCGCAGATCCTGGGTGTGGGGCGACCTGGCGGTGCTGGCTGGGGTCCTGGCGCTAGGTTCGATCAGTTCCATCTGGTTCGACGAACTGAGTATTCCGGCAGCGCTGGAATGGTTCAATCCGTTCAGCGCAAGCGGCCGCGCGAACTTGATCTTCAGCCTTTTTG
>Ga0193751_1002887_pt1 | contig 10318 bp, 7 predicted proteins | sample L1c2metaG_FD_143050 | JGI IMG/M metagenome (GOLD analysis project Ga0193751, IMG submission 143050) | Soil microbial communities from a riparian zone of the East river system, Colorado, United States - L1c2 | ecosystem: Environmental > Terrestrial > Soil > Riparian zone | place: USA: East River...
ATTATTACGATCGACCAGGAAGGCGGGCGCGTTTCTCGATTGCGCTTGATCGGTAACGAGCCGCCGAACGCGCAGCAGTTGCGCGACAAGGATGACGTCGATCTTATCCGGCGGCACGGCGACATCACCGGACGCTTGCTCCGCGCTTTTGGTTTCAATCTCGATCTTTGTCCGGTGCTGGACATTTCTTTCGACGACAACGCCGACAATTCATTGCGTGGCCGTTGCTATGGTAAAACAGTCGAGCAGGTCGTACGCAACGCCGGCGCGTTTAATGATGCGATGCGTAAGCAGGGGATCGCGAGCTGCGGCAAACACTTCCCTGGATACTCGGCCGCCAAATCCGATGCGCACTACGAATTGCCGAGGATCGATCGGAGTCGCGAAGAACTGAATCGAAATGAACTTGCCGTTTTTCGCCAATTCGCTGGCATGGGCGCTTCACCCGAACCGCCTATCGTCGATTGCATGATGATTTGCCACGGGTGGTACCCATGTTTCGAACCGAAAAGAAAGCCTGCATCATTATCCTATCAAGTCGTGACAGAATTGCTGCGCGACGAAATGAGTTTTGAAGGTCTGGTCATGACTGACGATCTCGACATGGGTGCGATCCTAAATGAGTACGGCTTCGAAGAGACAATTCGCCTCGCGATCGCGGCAGGAAATGACCTGGCCATGATCTGCCATCGCATTCCAGAGATTGCGAACGTGCACCGAATTCTCGCCACGTTGCCGCGCGACCAAATTAATCGCGCGCTGGAGGACGTGTCGCGCTTCAAGGAAAAAATTTCGCCGCCTCATGAATTTTCCGAAGCCGATTTTCACAAGATCGACAATGAAATCTGGGACTTGCGCGTCGCCGTCCTCGGCGAAGAACGCGCTACGCAGCGCAGTCCTGAAGATGCTAAACGCTCGCCGGTCGAGACCTACTAAGCTCCCCTGTGCATGGATCGTGGCCTCAGGACAACATCGCGGCCGACCAGATAGAGAAGAACGCACAGAACAAGAAACGGGATCAACGCGAGCAGATCGGCGTGCGCACCGTTGAAGAATGGATTATTTGCCGTGGACCAATCTTCGACTCGTTTGCTTACATCAACAAGACTCGGGACACCGGCCATGAAAGCGATCACAATCCCGGCGAGCGCGCCACCGGCGATGTAACCGGAGGCAAGCAGCACTCCGGGACTTTTGTCGCCTTCGGCGGTCAACTCCACCTCGGACAGATCCTTGTGGCGGAATTTGACTCGCAAATAGCGATCGACCAACAGGCGAATCATTCCACCGATAAAAATTGGGCTGGAGGATGAGAGTGGCAGATAAACTCCGACTGCAAACGCAAGTGACGGAATGCCACTCATTTCCAGCACGATCGCTATCATCACGCCGAGTAGCACGAGTGCCCAGGGCAATTTGTGGCTGAGAATGCCCTTGATGATGTAAGACATCAATGTGGCTTTGGGCGCATCGAATTTCTGAACGGCGGATCCATCCGGTCGCACTCTATGGGTTCCGTTGATGCCAGGATCGACGAGGTAAACGGGAACGCCTTGATCGTTCACCAAATAGCGCTGGGCGGGTCCGCCGCCAGGATCCGTCCGTTGCCAGGCTCGATATGTATTCTGATCTGAGGCCGCTTGCGGTCCCTGCAACTTTTCCGCTCGGCCAAACTCTGTCGTCGGTGCGCGCAAATCTGTTGCTGCGGTGACCGGCACGTAAACTGTGGAAGCATCGTTTAATTTTAAGAGGATCGGTCCAAGTGCGACTGCGGAAGTCAGTGCGCCGCACAGGATCGCGATCTGTTGAAATTTCGGTGTCGATCCAACCAGGAATCCCGTTTTCAAATCCTGCGACGTCGTGCCGCCATTGGAAGCAGCGATGCAGACAATTCCGCCGATGGAAAGCGCGGTGACAAAATAGTGCGATCCGGTCCAGCCGACGATAAGGAATACCAAACAGGTAAGCAGCAGCGTCGCTACCGTCATTCCTGAAATCGGGTTCGAAGACGAGCCGATCTCGCCCGTCAATCGCGATGAGACCGTCACGAAGAGGAAGCCAAACAGCACGATCAGAAACGCGCCGAGCAGATTTCCGCGCAGATTCAACTGCGGCACAACCATAATGACGGCGATGATTGCGAGGCAACCGATAATCACGACGCGCATCGACAAATCGCGATCGGTGCGCGGGGCATGCTCACGCGGGCCGTGCTGGCCGAGTAGGTCTGCTAGGCCGCCCCGTAGTCCGCGCCAAATCGTGGGGATCGACCGAAACAGACTGATGATTCCGCCCGCTGCCACCGCGCCCGCGCCGATATAAAGGATGTACGCGCCGCGAATGTCGTTTGGAGTCATCTCGCTAATCGGAATCGCCCCGGGAGCGATCGGCGTGGTGGAGTGTTCGCCAAAAAACTTGATCGCCGGAATCAAAACGAGATACGAGAGTACGCCGCCGCCGCACATGATCGAAGCGATGCGCGGCCCGATGATATAGCCAACCCCGAGCAGCTCGGGCGAAATTTCCGCTGCGATTGAGCCAGCTTTGAATGGCGCTGCGAAAATTTTCTCGGGCGTGTCCTTCCACATTTTGAATGCGCCCATCGCGGCTTTATAAAGGAGCCCGATGCCGAAGGCGGAAAAGATGACTTTTCCGCCACTCGCGGCCTCTTCGTTGACGATCTCAGCGTTCGCGGTGGTATGTGTTTTGTCCGCGACCGCGAGCGATTCCTTGGAAGCCGCGGCTTTGAGGACCTCCGCGCAAGCCGTCCCCTCCGGGTATTTCAGGACTCCGTGTTCAGCGACAATCAGCGCGCGACGGAGCGGGATCATCATCAGAATGCCGAGTAATCCGCCCAGAATCGCGACAAGCATTACGCGCGCAATCTCGATATCGAACCCGAGAATCATGATCGCAGGCATGGTCACGCCCAGGCCGAAGGCGATCGATTCCCCGGCGGAGCCTGCCGTTTGCACGATGTTGTTTTGCAAAACGTTGGCGTCGCGAAATCCCAATTTCGAGAAGATGCGAAAGATGGTGATCGAAATCACGGCAACCGGAATGGACGCGCTCACCGTCAATCCAACCTTGAGGACAAGATAAAGCGACGACGCGCCGAAAATAATTCCGAGAACCGTGCCGGTGAGAAGATGGAACAGCGTCAACTCCGGCAGTTGCACCGACGGTGGAATAAAAGGCTTGAAGTTAGCAGCCAGCGGATTGGTCGGCCGCGCGCCGACAATGTCAGGATATTCCTGCGGCGGATTCGCGGTATCGACAGTCGCCATTTGCAGAAGCTTGGAAAAAGCAGTCCGAGAGCACAAGCGTGATTTCGCTATGGTCATCCCGAGCGAAGTCGAGGGATCGCCCGTGGGCAGGAGCTTGAGGCGATTCCCGGGGGATCTTCGACTCCGCTCCGCTTCGTTCAGAATGACGAGCAGCGTGTGAACCGGGCACGCATCTTGACCAATCCGGCGACTCCACACTATCCTCCGATTTCATCGGTCGGGCGGTGAGCCGTCTGTGCACCGATTACAATTCGAATTCACATCGTGAGCGCCAGCGAACAAACCCGCGCAAACACGCGCAAGGAACTTACGATTCGTGGCCTGATTATCGGCGTCATTATCACATTGGTATTCACGGCGGCGAACGTGTATTTCGGGCTCAAGGCTGGTCTTACTTTTTCGACATCCATTCCAGCGGCGGTGATTTCGATGGCCGTGCTGCGCGGTTTCCGGGATTCGACTATTCAGGAAAACAACATTGTGCAGACGGTTGCCTCAGCGGCGGGCACACTGTCGTCGATCATTTTCGTGTTGCCGGGTTTGATCATGATCGGCTGGTGGACTGGTTTTCCGTTCTGGATCTCGTTCGCGATTTGCGCGTTGGGTGGCGTTCTGGGCGTCATGTACTCGATCCCGCTGCGCCGCGCGTTGGTGACTACGTCTGACCTGCCCTATCCCGAAGGCGTCGCGTGCGCCGAAGTGCTGAAGGTCGGCAGTAGTAGCGATTCCGCGCATGCTTCCGACATTGAACACGGGCGCGCAGGTCTGCTTGCGGTGCTGTGGGGATCGATCGTTGCAGCCGCGTTTGCGGTGATCGTGGCGACGCAACTATTTGCCTCAGATGTGGCGCAGACCTTCCGAATCGGCAAGCGCGGTGCAGTAAGCGGTTATGATTTCTCTCTTTCATTCGCGCTGCTCGCGATCGGGCACTTGGTTGGTCTCTCAGTCGGCCTTGCGATGCTCTTGGGCGCGATAATTGGCTGGGGATGGGGCGTGCCGCACTACTCCGCTTTCGCACACGATGTCAGCACCGCCGCGGCCGCACTCGCTCAAAGTACTTGGAGCCATAAGGTGCGTTTCATCGGCGCGGGCTCGATCGGTGTGTCAGCTGTCTGGACCTTGCTCAAATTGGTAAAGCCCGTCGCCAGGGGCCTCGCCGGCGCGATGGCCGCATCGCGCGTACGCAAAGCGGGCAACGCCGACACGCTCCCTATCACGGAACGCGATATTCCTATTGGCATTGTCGGTCTTTCGACGTTGGCCTGCATGCTCCCGATTGGATGGCTGCTTGGCTATTTCGGTAATACCAGCGGCCTCGGCGCACATGTGACAACGCTCATGATCGGCGGCGTCGCCTATGTCGTTTTGATGAGCTTCTTCGTATCGGCGGTTTGCGGGTATATGGCGGGTCTGATCGGTTCGTCCAACAGTCCGCTGTCGGGGATTGGCATTCTGGTGGTGATTGGAGCTGCATTGCTGCTGGTGGTCGGCATAAAACCGTACGTGTCGCCGGACTCGAGTAAGGCACTGATGGCGTTCGCGCTTTTTACCACCGCGGTGATCTTCAACGTTGCTGCGATCGCCAACAATAACCTGCAGGACCTCAAAACCGGTCAGCTGGTCGATGCGACACCGTGGAAGCAGCAGCTAGCGCTCGTTGTCGGTGTAGTCGCCGGCGCATTTGTGATTCCGCCTGTGCTCGATCTGGTAAATCATGCCTACGGCTTCGTGGGCGCGCCGGGCGCCGAGCTGCGTCCACATCCACTCCCGGCGCCTCAAGCGGGCCTGATCTCCTCGCTCGCGCAAGGTGTGATCGCCGGCGACATCGACTGGAGTTTGATCCGAATCGGCGCGTTTATTGGCGTCGGGATCATCCTGCTCGACGAGATCCTCGCACGCACGACGCGACACATGCGCGTTCCTCCACTGGCCGTCGGTCTCGGAATTTATCTACCCACGCAGAGCACTCTGATGATCGTAGTCGGTGCGGTCGCGGGTTGGTTCTTCGACAAACGTGCCGACCGCACCCCGAGGCCGGAGGCCGCCAAACAGCTTGGCGTGCTGCTCGCGTCCGGCCTGATCGTCGGCGAGAGCGTGATTGGCGTTGTGATCTCCGCCATCGTCGTGTTTTCCGGCGTATCTGCGCCGCTGGCACTTGTCGGGTCAGGCTTTGATACAGCGGCGATCATCATCGGAGGCGTTGCATTCGCCGTAACGGCAGCCTTACTTTACCGGTGGATCCTGCGAATGGCGGCGCCAAGATCGACATGAAACGGAATTGGAACTGGTCGCTATGGATTGGATTCGTTTTCGTCCTCGTCGTGCTCTTTAGCTACAATTTCTTCGTCCAGTTTCCGGTCACCCGCGATTTTCCGTGGGCGAATTTTTTGTTGTTTGGTGTCGGCGGAATCTTGCTCGTTACCGGTCTTGTCCGCGCTTTTGGCAGACCGCAAGCTTATCGAGGCAAAATCTTCGGATCGATATTCGCGCTTCTGAGCTTGGCGAGTTTCAGTTTGTTTGCCTACGGATCGTTTTACCTGGCGCGCCAATTGCCTACTTCGACGTCGGCGCCGCGCGTCGGAGAAAAAGCGCCGGAGTTCGCATTGCCCGACCAGAACGGCAAACAAGTCGCGCTCGCCGATCTTCTCTCGGGCAAGGCCGCGTTGCTGATTTTCTATCGCGGCCACTGGTGACCGCTTTGTAACTCCGAGTTGCGGAGTTTTCAGAAAAAACTTTCGGAATTCGATACGCGCGTTGTTCGTGTCGTGGCCATCAGCGTCGATTCCATGGATACAAATCAACAACACAGTCAGAAGATGGGTTTCACGTTTCGCTGCTTTCGGATGCGGATGCCGCAGTCATCCGGCGTTACGATCTCTTGCATCGAGGCGCCGGGCCTAAAGGCATCGATATCGCGCGTCCGGCCGAGTTTTTGATTGATTCGCACGGTATTATTCGCTGGGTCATTTGACGGACAACATCGCAGTCCGAGCGCGACCAGAACAAGCGCTCCAAGCCTTCGACGAGCTGCACGGCGATTGACGCAACTCTATTGCGCCAATAAGATTCCAGCCCCGTGCATCCGGAACTGGAACAACTCCTCGTTCTTCAAGATCGACAACAAAAGATCAAACAAATCCAGACCGAGGTAGAAACCTTGCCGCTGCAAAAGAAAAGCCTCGAAGCGCAATTGGCAGCGAGCGTGGCCGGAGTCGAGGTGCTCAAGCAAAAAGCACGAAAGGTCGAAATGGATCGAAAGAAACTCGAGCTCGACGTCGGCACTCGAAACGAAAGTATCTCGCGTCTTAAAACCCAACAGTATCAAACACGGAAGAACGACGAGTTTCAGGCGATCGGACATGAGATTGAGCGTTATGAAAACGAAATTCGCAAGATCGAGGACGAAGAACTCGAACTGATGATAGAGGCCGACAAGCTGAAAGCCGACCTCGGCGTCGAAGAAAAGAAAGCCGCAACGGTCAAGGAATCAGTCGCGCGCCAGACAGCGGATCTCGAGGCTAAATCAAAAACTTTGGAGTCGCATCTGGAAGAGTTGACGAAAGAACGCGAGGAGATCGCGGGCAAAATCGACGAAGATTTGCTGGGCCGTTTCGAACGTCTTTTCAAAAGCAAAGGTGACGCGGTGGTTGTCCCGCTGGAACACGAAGTTTGCACCGGTTGTCACATGAAAGTGACCACGCAAACCGCGCATCGCGCGAAAGCGGGGAAGGAAATCGTCAGCTGCGACAATTGCGGGCGCATTTTGTATGACGCCGCGTAAGATCGACAATCACACATTAAAGCGAAAGAGAATCACGTCGCCATCGCGCACGACGTAATCTTTACCTTCCGTTCGCAGCTTGCCAGCTTCGCGCGCCTTGGCGAAGGAACCAAGCGCGACGAGATCGTCGTAGTGAATCGTTTCCGCCGCGATGAAGCCGCGTTCGAAATCTGAATGGATGGCGCCGGCAGCCCCCGGGGCTTTCTCTCCGGCGTGAATCGTCCAGGCACGCGTTTCTTTTTCGCCGGTGGTTAGAAACGTACGCAGACCGAGCAGATGATAGACCGACCGAATGAGTTGGTTGACGCCGCTGTCTTGGACGCCCAGACCACGCAAATATTCCATCGCCTCATTTTCGCTAAGATCGACGAGTTCACTTTCAATCTGCGCGCTGATGACGACCGCTTCGGTCGCGAAATGATGTTGCGCGTAACTCTGGACCGCAGCGATATGCGTGGCTGCGAGGTTGTAACCGAGGTCGATGACCCCGGCTCCGGTTGGACCTTTCGATACGTGTGCAGCGCCCGCGGTTACAGAAGCTACCGCGAGGTCCGGCTCAGCCACATTGCACGCGAAAATTGTCGGCTTCGATGTGAGGAGAAAAAAACCGCCCGCGATTTCTCTTTCTTCCGGAGTCAATTCAAATGTAATAGCGGGTTTGCCCGCGTCGAGATGCAACAAAAGCTTTTCGACGACCGCGTCCTCGGTTTTCGCGGTCTTCGATCCAGCACGGACCTCCTTTTGCAAACGATCTTTGCGTTTTTGAAGCGACGCGAGGTCGGCGAGCACCAGCTCCGTGTTGATCACTTCGATGTCGCGAATGGGATCAATCGTTGCGCTAACGTGATGAACATCCGGATTTTCAAAACAGCGGACAACCTGCACGATCGCGTCCACCTCTCGAATGTGATGCAAGAACTGATTGCCGAGGCCCTCGCCTGCACTCGCGCCTTTCACGAGGCCAGCGATATCGACGAACTCGATCGCCGTCGGCACGACCTTTGCCGAGTGCGATATCTCGGCGAGTTTTGTCAGGCGTGGATCAGGCACAGTGACGATGCCCACGTTTGGGTCAATCGTGCAAAAGGGATAATTCTCGGCCGCCGCCTTGTGGGTTCGGGTAACAGCGTTAAAAAGCGTTGATTTGCCGACATTCGGCAAGCCCACGATACCGGCGCTTAACATAAGGATTTATAGCGGCGGTCTATGACCGCCGAAAATTTCGCAGAATACGACGCTCACAGAGCGTCGCTCCAATTAATATCGGGCCGGCGGGATTTGAACCCGCGACCTCTTGAACCCCATTCAAGCGCACTACCAAGCTGTGCTACGGCCCGATTTGTGGCAAACTATTCACCAACCTCAGGCAAATCGCCACCGATGAGGACAACTCCCAAAATGTCATATCCCTGCGCCTGCGGGTTGGGATGTTTCTTCGTGATTGGGTTAACGGTCGGCGCGTTAGCCATAAATGTTGGAGAGCAAACAACGATAACCGGGCAATTGCCTGCGACTGAAAAGATTCACGCAATCCGGCTCAACCAAGATGCGTTCGACTACGCCAGAGAGCTTATTAAGCAGGGGCACATTGTGGTGGATGGCCGAGGCGCATGGAGTCAGCACCAACCTTCAGCCGAAGAAGAGAACGAATTCATTCGTCTGCACGGATTCGGAGAATATGCAAAATGGCACCTCGGAATCGACGACGCGCACGGCGAAAAGACCAAAGCACGATATAAATTTCCCTATGGCGATCTCAAAAATGTCCATCGTTGCGCTCTGCTCGCTGTAGAAAGCAGAGCCGCCCAATACAAGCATTACGGCATCGAAAATGCCGCACTCGAACTGCGTGAGATGATTAGCGCGAGTAACAGAGACCGATAAAACCTTGATCGAGATGGAGCGCGCGGTCTGCGACTCATCTCGAGCTCCAGGCAGTCAAAAAAGCGTCGATCAATTCCGGCAGCTCGTCGCTATAGCCGCCTTCGAGAACCGCTGCGGTGGGAATGCCGATCTTACGCAGCCAATCGCCGAACTTCGCGAAGTCTTCGTGTTCCAGTGTCATCTGCACGAGTGGATCGCCGGAGTAAGCATCGAAACCGGCCGAAACAAGAATCAGATCAGGCTTGAATGCGATCAGATTTTCCAGCGCGCGTTCCGCAAAATGGACATGCTGCGCTCGCGGCGTGAAAGGAGCCACCGGATAATTGTCGATGTTCGCAAACGATTTCGCGCCCGTTCCAGGATAAGCGGGAAATTGGTGAATGGACGCAAATCTGATTCGTGAATTATTCGCAACTATCGCTTCCGTGCCGTTGCCGTGGTGTGCATCAAAATCCCATATCCCCACACGCTCTGCGCCGTTCGCGAGGGCAGCTAAAGCGGCAATAGCAACGTTATTTAAATAACAAAAGCCCATCGCGCGGTCTTGCGTCGCGTGATGCCCCGGCGGACGCATTAAACTAAAAGTATGCTGACCGCTCACTGCTGCGCGCGCAGCTTCAATTGCCGCGCCAGCGGAGCGCAATGCGTGTTCGTAAATATTCGGATAAACCGGTGTATCCGTATCGAAATCGCGGACGGCCACCTCTATTCGCGCGATGTGGTCGGGGGAATGGACGCGCAACAGTGCGATTTCATCGGCAACCATCGGCTCGCGCCACTCCCACTCTGGATGTCGATTTTTCAATATCGCGACCGAGCCTGTGATTCGTCCTGGCCGTTCCGGATGTCCCGGGCTGGAATATTCCACGGAACGCGGATCGTGAAAAATGATCATCGAGGTTGCAAGACGACCCTCGAACGCATATTCGACTACGACTATGCTAAACGGCCAGAGAATTGTCGCGGTGATGCCTGCCTAGAACGTTCCTTAAGCGGTAGAGCGAAGCAGTCCCCAACGCGCCAAGCGGAAACGCAGGGCAGTTGCGAAACAACCGAAGCCGTAACGCACGCTTCTGTGGAAATTGATCGACTATTGCGAAATTTCCGCGCTGATACAAGAGAACCAGCAGCCCGCAGTTCCCTTATCTCACAACGTAGTGGCCGTGGATCCAGACTCTTCGACCGTAACGCGATGTCCAATGTCCCGGCCTCCAGACGTAATAGGAGCGGCCCACGTAATAACCAGCGCCGCGATTGTAATACGGCCGATCGCCAACTTCGACCGTAACGGAGCCCGGGTAAGCTGCATACCCTGTGCCGTAGTACGGCCCTGGACCACCATACGGCCCTGTACCACCATAATAGG
>Ga0193751_1002888_pt1 | contig 10317 bp, 3 predicted proteins | sample L1c2metaG_FD_143050 | JGI IMG/M metagenome (GOLD analysis project Ga0193751, IMG submission 143050) | Soil microbial communities from a riparian zone of the East river system, Colorado, United States - L1c2 | ecosystem: Environmental > Terrestrial > Soil > Riparian zone | place: USA: East River...
CTCTGGGTATCGGCGCGACAACCGCCATCTTCTCGCTCGTGGAAGGCATTCTTTTGCGTCCACTACCATTCAGCAATCCTCATCGTCTCGTTCTGGTGGGAGATCATTTGGGAGGCCAACCGGGCATTTCCGTCACTGCCCAGGAGATCGGCACCTACTCCAACGCAAGCAGAGCGTTCTCCTCTCTTGGCGGATACATCGGCGCGAGCTATGAACTTTCCGGCGGGACGAACGCCGAACAAGTAGACGGCGCCCGGTTCACCGGCGGCGTGTTTCCAACCCTCGAAGTTCGTCCCATGCTGGGCCGCGTTTTTACGCAGCAGGAAGAGGACGCACATGAGCCACTCGCCGTGATCAGTTATGCGCTATGGATGAACCGGTACCACCGCGACCCGCACGTTCTCGGCGGCTCCATTGTTCTGGATCGCAAGGCGTATTCGATCATCGGCGTGATGCCGCGCAGTTTTGAGTTTCCGTTGGTCGACGGGCAACTTGACCAGGCGCAGGTCTGGGTCCCCATGAGCTTGACACCAGGCGAGATGTCGGAAGAACACGCGGGATTTTGGGGATACCACCTGGTGGGCCGGCTGAAGGATGGCGTGACTCAGCAGCAGGCAGCACAAGATGCGGACCGGGTCGCACGGCAGGTTATGCGGGATTTTCCCGCGCATATGGCTGCGATTCACATTCAAGGAGACGTCAAGCTACTGCGCGAGTTTGCGGTTGGCGAGGTGCGGCCGCTGTTGCGCACTTTGTTTCTGGCCGTCTCCATTGTGCTGCTGATTGCTTGCGTGAATGTCGCTGGTTTGCTGTTAGTGCGGGCGATTCGGCGGAGACGCGAATATGCGGTTCGGCTGGCTTTAGGGGCACGTTCAGGCGTCATTCTCCGCGAATCGATTTTCGAAGGAATGTTGCTTAGCTTGGCCGGTGGGCTGGTGGGGCTGGCGTTTGCCGCGATCGCGATCCGGACCGCTTTGCGCCTGTTGCCAGAGTCTATGCCGCGCGTCGATTCAATCTCCATGGACGCAACCGTCGCAGGCTTCGCTCTGCTCCTCGCCCTGACGACTGGCGCCTTCTGCAGCCTTGCGCCTGCCTTCGCAGCCTTGCGGACCAACCTGACGGAAACCCTCAAAGAAGGTATGCGGACCGGGACGGGTTCGTCGAGCCATACCTGGTTGCGCTCAACCCTGGTCGTCTCGGAGATCGCCATCGCTCTGGTGCTGCTCACAATATCGGGAGCTTTCTTGCGGAGCTTTCAAAAGATGCGAGCCGTCTACCCCGGCTTTCGACCTGACCACGTCCTGGTGGCAAGCTATCAACTGCCGCTCCGGCAATATTCCACGAATGCTTCCGTCGCCGCCTTCAATCAGGCAGTCGTCGAAAAGTTGTCGAGCAAGCCGGGAATCGTCGCGGTCGGCCTTACCAGTGCCTTGCCGGCTACCGACTCTTACGCAGCAACTGCATACACCATTGAGGGTGAGCCCGCAGCCAGCTGGAAGCTGAAGTTCGCCATGTTTTCGATTACTTATGGCGACTATTTCCGGGCCATGAGCATTCCGCTGATCGATGGCCGCTACTTCAGCGAGGACGATCGATCCAACTCGCCCCTGGTCGTAATCGTCAACCAGTCGATGGCCGCACATTGCTGGCCCGGACAACGAGCTCCTGGCAAGCGGATGCACGTGGGGAATCCGCAGAAGGGCCTGCCATGGGCGACCGTGGTCGGCGTCGTTGCCGACACCAAGATGGGCTCTCGCGATGAGCCGAGCAAGGATCAATGGTATACGCCCGCGCTGCAGCCAGCGACTCTTTATGGCTTGGAACCCCAGGGCTCCGAATCTTCGGGAAGGCTCACCGACGCCGCGGGGGGGTACATTACGTTGCGTGCGGCTCTGCCCCCGGACCGGATGACGCAAACTTTGCGCGCGGCCATCGCCGAGATCGATCCGCTGCTGGCTTTGCAGCAAGTGCAGCCCATGGATGACGTGATTAAGAACGTGGAAGCGCCGCGGCGTTTTAATACGGACCTTATTACCGCCTTTGCCCTAAGCGCACTGCTGCTTGCCGTCACAGGGATTTATGCGGTGGTCGCCTTCTCGGTCTCGCTACGGACGCAGGAGATTGCGGTCCGCATGGCACTCGGATCGCAGCGCGCGGGCATCGCCCGACTTGTGCTGCTTTCGAGTGCGAGGCTGGCGCTGCTGGGATGCGGGATCGGCGTGGTCGGTTCGGTGGCCGTGTCCCGGCTGGTCAGTTCGTTTCTCTTTGAGGTGAGCGCGACCGATCCGTTCATCTATTTCGCTGGTGTGCTCCTGATGATGATACTGACACTGCTGGCGTCGGCGATACCTGCAAGCCGAGCGGCGTCTGCCGATCCGGTCAATGCTCTGCGGGCAATTTAGAAAGAACCCGTTGCGGTGTTCGGGAACGGACACGAGGTTTCGCTTTCGGACAGCCGAGGGAAGGACTGGGACGGGCACAATATCGTAAATCAAGTCTTTTCAGCGCGCTTCGGGCGCGCCCTGATTGGCATCGAGAGTGTAGTGAGCGTCGCATGCTTAAGTGTATCCGGCAATGCCAGGATGCTAGAGGGCGGGTGAGGGCGAGACGTAGCAAGCCACGTCTCTACACGATGTTTTGTTGATGCCGCGTGAGGTGCACATGCGAACTCTGATGGGGAATCTTCGATATAGCTGGCGGATGTTGCGGAAAAATCCGGGGCTGACGGCAGCGGTGATTGCCACGCTGATGCTGGGCATTGGGGCTACGACGGCGATTTATACGGTGGTTTATGCCGTGCTGCTGGCGCCGTTGCCTTATCCCCATCCCGAACAGTTGGTGATGGTTTGGTCGAAAGTTGGCGGGGGCCGAAACCCGATGTCCGCTGGCGATTTTCTCGATTGGAGAGAGCAGAACAAATCCTTCCAACGACTGGCTGCCTTCACCGGAGGCAGTTTCAATCTGGCGACGCAGGACCAGCCTGAGCAGATTGCCGGCATGCGCTGCTCGCCCGGTTGGTTCAATATGCAGGGAATCCCGTTCCTCATGGGACGCGACTTACTCCCCGAAGAAGGTGTACCCGGCAAGGACCGCGAAGTCATTTTGACTTACAAATTGTGGAACCGGCTGGGAGCGAATCGTGGCATTGTCGGCGAGGCGTTGCGCATTAATGGCGAACCGTACACCGTGGTCGGAGTGTTGGCACCGGGAATCGGAGACCGATTTGGTTTTGAACTGGCGGCTCCGCTGGCTTTCCGGCCGGAACAGATCAATCACGATTACCACTGGTTGCTGGCGATGGGACGGATGAAACCGGGGGTAACGCGGCAACAGGCACAGGCTGACATGGAGGCGGTTACGGCTCACATCGCAGCCACGTATCCCACCACTAACAAAGGTTGGGGCGCTTCGGTTGAGCAGCTACAGAACGATTTTCTTCCTCGTGAACGCATTCGCAATTTGTGGCTGCTTCTGGGGGCGGTGGGCTTTGTGCTGGTGATTGCGTGCGTGAATATTGCGAATCTGCTGTTGGCGAAGGGAGCCGCACGGCTGAGAGAAATTGCGATTCGAAGTTCGGTGGGCGCCAATCGCCGGCAAATTTTTGCTCAGTTTCTTACTGAGAGCGTCGTGCTTGCCTTGATCGGGGGCGGACTCGGGATAGGGCTCGGAGTGGGATTGCTGCGCGTGATTTTAAGCATTGTGCCCGAGGGGATTTTGCCGTCGGAAGCGAATTTTCAGCTCGACATTCATGTTCTCGTCGTTGCGCTCGCGGCGACGACGTTAGCCGGATTGCTGTTCGGATGCGCGCCGGCGTGGTACGCATCGCGGGTTGATCCCGCAGAGTCTCTGAAAGAGGGCGGACGTTCGGGGACGGGCGGGGGCAGCCATAAGTTGCGGCGAGGGCTCATCACAGGGGAGTTCGCGCTGGCGTTATCGCTGCTAGCGGGCGCGGGGCTTGCCATGCACAGCTTTTGGAATTTGACGCGCGTCGACCTGGGAGTCCGTACCGATCATGTGCTGGTATTCGGGCTGAATCATCCGCAGGGGCGATTCAAGAATCCCGAGGAAATGAATAGTTACAACCAACAGATGTTGGGCGTGCTGCGCGGTGTGCCGGGAGTATCATCTGCCGCTACCGTCACAGGGATGCCGCTGCTCTATCACAGCGACGGCATGCCGTTCACCTTGGTGGGCGGGCCGGCGTATGCGGACCCATCGCAGCGGCCAGGTGCGGGTTTTCAATCGGTCTCCCCCGACTATTTCAAGACCTTCGGCATCCAGGTGCTCCAGGGGCGCTCATTTAATGACCAGGACACGGCGTCGAGCGTGAAGGTGGCGATCGTCAACGAGGAATTTGCCAAACGTTACCTCAAGGGACTGGACCCATTCCAGCAGCGCCTGTCCATCGAAGAGATCATTCCCGGATTGCCGAAACTAGGTCCAGCGGTGGAATGGCAGATCGTCGGTATCATCCACAACGTCCGGTATGGGGATTTTCGCGACGACGATCCCGAGATTGACGTCCCCTATACCCAATCGTTAGCTCCCAATGTGACGATTGGGGTGCAAACTGCCGAAGATCCGGCCGCGATGAGCAAGACGATTGCGGCGGCGGTGCATTCGGTCGATCCGCAGATTGCACTGGCGCGGCCGCGCACTCTCGACCAGGTGAAGGAGGAGTCTCTGGGTGAGGACCGATACACGATGGTTTTGTTTGCCAGCTTTGCGGTGGTTGCCCTGCTTCTGGCGGCGGTTGGAATCTATGGGCTGATGGCATTTGCCGTGGCGCAGCGAACCAATGAGATTGGGCTGCGGCTGGCTCTGGGGGCGAGCCGGGTGAATGTGATCTGGCTCATTTTGAAGGAGGCGTCGATGCTCGCGGGGATTGGACTTGTAATAGGGCTTGCAGGATCGGCGATGGTTGGGCGAACCATGCGAACTACTTTGTATGGGGTGGGAGCGACGGATTTTTCGGTGATCTTGTCGGTAGGCGTGATTTTGTTCGTTACGGCGATGTTCGCTTCGTACCTGCCGGCGCGGCGGGCGGCGAGGATCGATCCGATGAAAGCTCTGCGAACGGATTAACGGATTAGAAGTCCATCTCGTATGAAACGGACGAGTAAACCGCTAGATCCGTGACTGCCTAAAGCCCATCATTTGCACTCCCTGCGGCACGGCGGAAGCCGTACCCTCCCAAAACCGTTTATCCGATCTTGCCGCACCCTGATCCAACGAACGCCCGCAAACTTAAGGCTGCGCCCCGTTGCTGGTCGGAGGCCATTACCTTGGTCATCTTGGGGAAGGTAACGATTCCGGCGATCATGCTAAAGAAAGTCACGCCATGAAGTTCCCAAGGGAAAAGTCCGCATGAATATCGATGACCTGCTTCGGATTGCAACGGAACGGCGAGCCAGCGACTTGCATTTGAAGGTGGGGAACTATCCTCATCTGCGCATTGACGGCGAACTCGTGCCGTTGACCGAACAGCCCCGCATCAGCGCGGAAGACATGCTGAATATGGCGTTCAGCATGATGTCGGCGCGGCAGAAGCAAAAGTTCAAAGAGACCACGGAAATCGATATGGCGTACGGCGTGGCCGGCCTGGGACGCTTCCGTGTAAACATTTTTCAGCAGCGCGGCAACGTAGGGTTGGTGTTGCGCGTCATTCCTACCAAGATTCGCGCGCTTGACGAACTGTTTTTGCCTAAGGTGGTAGAACAGATTTGCGACATGCCACGCGGACTGGTGCTGGTGACGGGAGTCACGGGATCCGGTAAATCGACGACGCTGGCTGCGATGGTAGATCGCGTGAACTCGTCGCGAGCGGAACACATTATTACGATTGAAGATCCAATCGAATTTCTGCACCGCGACAAGAAGGGTTACGTCAACCAGCGCGAGATTGGAGTGGACACGCCGGGATTCGGCGCGGCCTTGCGCGCTTCTCTGCGTCAGGATCCGGACGTGATTCTGGTGGGCGAAATGCGAGACCTGGAAACGATTTCGACCGCGCTGCACGCGGCTGAAACCGGTCACATGGTGTTCTCGACTTTACATACGCTGGATGCGGTAGAAACAGTGAACCGCGTGATTTCGATTTTTCCACCGCCCGAGCAGAAGCAGATTCGCATGCAGCTCGCAGCCGTGTTGCGCGCCATAGTAAGCCAACGGCTCGTACGCCGCTGCGATTCCGAAGGGCGCGTTCCGGCGGTGGAAGTGATGATTAATACCGCGTACATTCGCGAGTGCGTGCTGGTGCCCGAAAAGACCCGGTCGATTCGCGACGCGATCGCGGCGGGTACGTCGCAATACGGCATGCAGACCTTTGATCAGTCGCTGTGGGATTTGTTCCAGGCGGGACTGGTGAATTACGAAACCGCGCTTGAGAACGCTTCCAACGCCGATGACTTCAAGTTGCGCATGGCGGGTATTGCATCGACGGCGGACATTTCGAGGCAGTCGATGCAGTCGGCGGGGTTTGGACGGTAGGAAACGACAGGGTCTTGGGTCGTAGGTCTTCGGTCGTAGGTCTTGGGTCTTTGGAATTGCTTTTTCGTTGGGTTGCCTCTTTGAATGGGTGCGCGTATGCGCGCCCTTTTTCTTTCTGCGGGAAACTGTACTAAGTACGCGGGGCGGTTTTGCGCTATCGTTAGCTGGTATGGCGTTTCTGCGTCCCAAACGACGGAGCTACTCGGAAGACGAGTTGTACGAATATGCCGTGGGGACCTTGGCGCGGCGCATGCGGACAGTCGCTGAGTTGAAACGTCTGATGCGGGCGCGCGTCGAAGAAGCCGAATCGGAATATGGTCAGACGCTGGTGGAGCTAGTGATCCGGCGGTTGAAGGATCAGGGATATCTGAACGATTCGCAATATGCCGCGTCATACTCTTCGCTGCGGCGCGACAATCAGAAACTGGGGCGGATGCGCGTGATTACGGAGTTGAAGACGCGGGGCGTGCATGGTTCTGTGATCGAAAAGGCCGTGGAATCCGCGTATGAGGGCGTGAGCGACGAAAAGCAGGCTCGCGAATTTCTCCGCAAGAAGCGGCTGCAAAAGCCGAAAGATCAGAAACAGACGGCGCGCATCTTCCGGCAACTGGCGCGGGCTGGGTTTGGAATGAAGACGATCTTCACCATCCTGAAGAAGTGGGATGTCGATGACGAGACGCTCAGCGCTCTGGAAGGCGAGGGCGGTTAGGTGCGTCAGCGGTAGCCACGATCGCGCGAAGATTCAAACCTTTAACCACAGAGGGCACAGAGGTTCACGGAGGAATTGAAAGCCTCCTCCGTGTTCCCCTGTGCCCTCTGTGGTTGACGTTTGGTTTCGCTGCGCGTTGTTCATTTAGAATTACTTCTTCATGCTGACCGGTTCGCAAATTCGCCGCAAATTTCTGGACTTTTTTGTTCAAAAAGGACACAAAGAGGTGCATTCGTCGTCGCTGGTGCCGGCGAACGATCCTACGCTGCTGTTCACCAATGCTGGGATGAATCAGTTTAAGGACGTGTTCTTGGGACTGGAGAAGCGCGACTACTCGCGGGCTACGTCTTCACAGAAGTGCGTGCGAGCCGGGGGGAAGCACAACGACCTGGAGAATGTCGGGTTCACCAACCGGCATCATACGTTTTTTGAGATGCTGGGGAATTTTTCGTTTGGCGATTACTTCAAGAAGGACGCCATCGCTTACGCGTGGGAACTGATTACTTCGCCGGAGTGGTTTGGGATCGACAAGAGCAAGTTGTACGTGAGCGTCTTCAATGGCGAAGGCGGCATGCGGCGCGATGCCGAAGCCTACGATCTGTGGGCGGCGCAGGGCGTGCCGAAGGATCGCATCTTCGAGATGGGGCTGAAAGACAATTTCTGGCAGATGGGCGACACCGGGCCCTGCGGGCCGTGCAGCGAGATTTACTACGACATGGGTTCGGCGGCTTCGGATCAGGGACATGCGGATTGTGCGTTTCCGTGCGACTGCGGGCGGTATGTGGAGATTTGGAATCTGGTGTTCATGCAGTTTGACCGCGATGCCTCGGGCAAGCTGACGCCGTTGCCGAAGCCGTCGATTGATACCGGAATGGGGCTGGAGCGGACGGCGGCGGTGCTGCAGGGCGTCATTTCGAATTACGAGACGGATTTGTTCACGCCGCTGATCAAGAGGGCGGCGGAGTTGACTGGAACGTCGCTGAAGAAGGAGTTGGACGAGGAGGCGCATACGAAGGCGGCGGCCTCTCTACGCGTGATTGCGGATCACTCACGGGCGGCGGCGTTTTTGATATCGGATGGTGTGTTCCCGGCCAACGACGGGCGCGGGTATGTGCTGCGGAAAATTATTCGAAGGGCGATCACGCATGGCCGACTCCTCGGGCAGACGGAGCCGTTCCTGAACCAGATGATTTTTGCCGTACGCGATCTGATGCAGGACGCATATCCGGAACTTAAGGAAAACGCAGATCGCGCAAAGAAAGCTGTTTTGATCGAAGAGATGCGGTTCGCAAACACTCTCGGCGTGGGATTTCGACGCTTGGCCGACGATTTGGATCTCAGGGTTATCCACATACTCGACGCTTTACCGGAACGAGATCTACTGCAGATAAAGAAGTGGCTGCAAGAAAAGGGTGAACCTACCAGCGCAATTGACCTTCGGCTCAGTAAATCCGCTGGGGCATATGAACTTCCGGCTGAGCCAATCATGGCAGCAATCCAAGATCTCGGCATCGAAGTTCCAAATGAAGCGATGGTTCCGGCACACGAACACGCCGCAATAAGAGCGAGATATCGAGGTCTTAACGCCTTTAAGCTCTACGACACTTTTGGTCTACCACTAGACTTCATGCAGGACGCGGCTCGCGATCAGGGAATTGAGTTTGACCACGCCGGTTTCGACCTCGCGATGGAGGAGCAGAAGACGCGGGCTCGGGCTTCGTGGAGAGGGGCGGCCAAGCAGACAGCCAATCCTGCTTATCAGCAGCTTCCGAAATCGCTGTTTGAAGGCTACCGGCAGACCCGGTCCGACGGGTGCGAGGTCCTTGCCATCATCCGTAGTGAAAGATCTCGCCTACGCGGCGGTCCCTTTCTTCCAGGCACGAAGTTCGACACGAGCACTCCGGAAGAAGAAATGGGCTTGAGCGCTCCCGAAATCAAGCCCGGAGAATCTGGCGAAATCATTCTGGATCACACGCCGTTTTATGCGGAATCGGGCGGGCAGGTGGGGGATCGGGGATGGTTTTATTCGGACGATCACAACACTGTCGTCGCCGAAGTGACGGGATGCTATTACCCGGTTCAGGGAGTGCGGGCGCATCAGGTGGTCGCCAAACAACCGATTCGCGTCGGGGATAAGGTTGACGCCGTTGTGAACACCGATATTCGGCAGGCGACGATGCGGAATCATACGGCTACGCATTTGTTGCATGCTGGATTGCGGGAAGTTTTGGGGAAGCATGTGAAGCAGGCAGGGTCGCTGGTAGCGCCGGATCATTTGCGGTTTGATTTTTCGCATTTTACGGGCGTTGAAGATGAGGAGTTGCAGGACATTGAGGACTTGATCAACAAGGAATTGCTGCGCAATCAGAAGGTGGAGACCATTGTCGATGTGCCAATTGACGTGGCGGTGAATGAGTATCACGCGATGGCGCTGTTTGGGGAGAAGTACGGCGACAAAGTTCGCGTGGTCAAGATCGGCGAGTTCTCGACGGAGCTTTGCGGCGGCACGCACACGGCGGCTACCGGGGAGATTGGGCTGATCAAGATTCTGAAAGAGGGGAGTGTGTCTTCGGGGGTGCGGAGGGTGGAGGCCATCACTGGGGAGGGATCGTTACGACATTTTCGCAGGGATCATCAATTGGAGAACGTGGTGTCGGCATTCGTTTCTCCCACCCTTTCGCAAAAAACGCGAAAGGATGGGGCACCCTCTTCTGAGGAGGGACCGGCGTCTCCGGCTGAGGCTTTGAAGGCTGAGTTCGAGAAGAAAGATGCGGAGATCAAGCGGTTGACTCGCGAACTCGATCAGGTGCGCATGAAGTCGGCGTCGGCTTCCATCGGTACGGCGAATATCGGGGAACGGGTAAAGGAAGTGAAGGGCGTCAAAGTTCTGGCGCATCGCGTCGACAATCTGGAGCGGGCGCAGTTGCGGACTCTGGTCGATCAGTTGCGCGACAAAATCGGGTCGGGGGTGGTGATTTTGGGTTCGGCATCGAACGGCAATGTGGCGCTGATCGTGGGCGTGACCAAGGATTTGACTGGGCGCGTGCAGGCGGGCAAAGTCATTGGACCGGTGGCGCAGAAAGTTGGGGGCAAAGGCGGAGGGCGTCCCGATTTGGCGG
>Ga0193751_1002889_pt1 | contig 10313 bp, 5 predicted proteins | sample L1c2metaG_FD_143050 | JGI IMG/M metagenome (GOLD analysis project Ga0193751, IMG submission 143050) | Soil microbial communities from a riparian zone of the East river system, Colorado, United States - L1c2 | ecosystem: Environmental > Terrestrial > Soil > Riparian zone | place: USA: East River...
CTTGCGAAGGAAGGTCGCGCAGAAGCATTTATTCCGAAATCTGAGAGCGGATTACGAGACGCGCTGAAAGCGGTGTTAGATCTGTTGGAATCGGAGTACACGCTGGCGTACTACCTCCCGAGAACCCCAGGCAAATTGCGAAGGATCGAAGTCAACGTAGACAGACGGGGTGCGCGAGTGCTTAAGAACCGCTTCATTGTAGCGAATCCGGATGCGGCGGAGCTCGTCCATTATGTGGAAGGTACGTGCACCGTTTCGCCGGAGTTTCATCAGTATCCGTACGACTCGCACGTAACGGAAGGGCCGGGTGGTATGGTGTATCGCGATGATCTTTTGGACCCCCGCAGCGGATGGCCACAGCATCCCGGCTCGCATTACGTTTCCGGCGGATACGAACTGTCGACTCTTGAGCGGACGGGCACGGACGTTACTCCGCGGCAGATGATAGCGACGGGGGAGATGTCGAGCAGCTCAACGTCCATCGTTAGAACGTATCGAGACAATATCGTCGCGGCGTACGGGCCTTCCTGGCACGATTTTCGCGCCTCCGCGACGATAAAGCCAGCATTCGAGCGGCCGCACCGTTGGGATATTCATAGGCAATTCTCGCGTCCAGTCCATTCGGCCGCAGGCCTCGTTTTTCGCATGAACGAGGAGGGGTACTATGCGCTGCTGGTCAGCTCTTTCACCGAAAGCAGGAATAACCTTGCCTTTGCGCTCGTAGCTATGACATTTCAGGGCGATTCCTTTGCGCAGTCAATGATCATGCCGTGGACCACCGTCGATCGAGCATCACCCAAAGAAGTGCAAATCGCGGTGCAAGATATCGCTGATGAGATCACGATTTCTGTGGACGGGCAGCAGGTTGGAGTGACGCACGATGACAGGTTCGCTGACGGATATGTGGGATTTACGGTATCGGCGCCCGCACACGCCAGCTTCAGCAACTTGCTTGTTGAGCAGCGATGAAAACCGGTGCCCATTAGGGGCACCAGCGAGATTCCCAAGACAAGGCGAGTTTCCGTAAAGCTTGGGGTGTCGTTTTTCCACATTAAGTAGACTGGCAATCCTTTGACCACCAACTAGTCTAGCCCCGCGTAGCCCGTCGAACTTGGCCTCGAAATCGGAATCTATAGCAGGATCATTGAAATTGAAAACGTGAGCGCCCGCCACCTACAATGTCAGCTATCGTTATTCTGTGTTTGCCCACGTCCAACTCGGCTTGCCAGCAGTTGGCTACGATAGAAAATTCATCCTTTGTATTGCCCTATTGCTCTCGATTTCAATCTTCCCGACCCGTTCGTATGCGGAGACCCCCGCTCAGTCTGACGGTCAACCCGGAAATCTTCTGGCTGACGCCAAATCGTTTTTCCGGAAGGGCAACCTGGCTGACGCCGACCGCACTGTTCGCCTCTACCTGGAGAGTCACCCCAATTCTGCAGACGCCCATTTTCTGCTGGGTCATATTCTGTTCCGCGAGATTCAGTCACGAGCTGCTGTCGAGCGGCAGTCTCAGGCTCCTAACCCAACGGGCAAGAAAGCCCTGAGTTCAGATGCTTCAGACGCAACCGGCTCAAAAGCCATCCAGGAGATGGCGAAGGCCTCGCTTGCGGAATTCACTGCCGGCGCAAAATTCCGCACGCCCTCCGCCGGCGACTTGAAGACCGTGGCTTTCAACTACATTTTGCTTGGCGACCTCGCCGACGCCGACAAATGGTTGACGAAAATGCTGGAATGGGCCCCCAACGATTGGGAAGGCTGGTACCACCTCGGACGTACCAGGTACAACGAGAATCGCTTCGCCGAAGCGATCAGCGCCTTCCAGCAATGTCTCAAGCTCAATCCTCAAAATGTGCAGGCGGAGGACAACTTGGGCTTATCTCTTGCTGGTCTAGGCCGCAACGATGACGCCGCCGTAGCGTACCATCAAGCCATGGCTTGGCAAGCGCAGTCGCTCACTAAAGACCCTGGCCCCTATATTGACCTCGGTAGCCTTCTTGTTGATCAGAACCGGGCAAATGACTCTATTCCTTTCCTTCTTCAGGCCGTCGAGATCGCCCCGGCCGAATGGCGCGCGCACGAACTCCTCGCCAAGGCTTACACCCGCGTCCAACAAATTCCCAGAGCACAGACGGAATTAGAAAGGGCGATCGAACTTTCTCCGCAAACTGCGAATCTCCATTGCATGTTGGCTCCCATTTATCGCAAGCAGGGACTCGCGGAAAAAGCCAACGCCGAATATGTCCACTGCAGCGCCCTCAGCAGCAGCGCTTCCCCGTCCGAGCTTCGCCGGCGCTAGGAATGGTTCTTGATCTCGGAGGATAACCGCTGTCCAAGAAAATGTTCACCGCTCTTTGCCTTTCTCCTGCAGCAACTCCGTTGCTCGCTCCGCTGTTTTTGCGCGCGAACTCTCTTCCAGTTTGCTGAAGACTTTCATCTCCGCTTGCGCTTCTTGCGTCCGCCCTAGTGCGCGGTACGCCTGCGCCAGGAGAAAGTGCGTCAAAGATTCTGCCGGATCGGCTTTTACAGCAGCCTCCAAATCAATGACGGCTTCCGAGTGCCGCTCCAGCTTGATCAATGCCCGAGCACGGTCAACGCGGGCTGACATCAGATCTGGACACGCATCCAGCGCTTTCTGGATTTCCGCCAAAGCTCCCGCTGAGTCTCCGTGCTCCTCCAGAATGATATTTCCAATTTTCCATTGCGCCAGACAATTGGAAGGGTCGTTTGCCAGTTCCGCGCGAAACTGCTCCGTCGCCGCGTCCCACATATTTAGCGACCAATATGCGTTCCCCAGATGGTAGTGGGTACCCGCCTGCTGCGGCGCCACCTCCACGGCCTTTTTGTATTCCAGGAGGGCACCGTCATAATTCTTCATACTCTCCATCACTTCGCCTGAAATTTCGTGGACCCAGACGGAATTCGGATCCAGGTTGGTGAGTTTCGAAAGGGCTTCCTCCGACAATTTCATATGTACTTTTCCGAGCAAATACCAGACTTCCTGGTCTTCCGGCAGGCGCTCGGAGAGTCGCCGCAAGTCGTCTGCAGCGCTTTGGAATTCTCCAAGCTTAATCAAGTCATTGGCAAGGAGGAGTCTCGCATTCGTGTCTTTGGGATTCGCGCGCAGGGCGGATTCTAGGTTTCGTTTCGCTGCGCTGTAATCACCCAGTTCGTAAAGGGCAATGCCCAGAAGAGCGAAGGTGGACGACATCTTCGGATCCATCTTCAGGCCCTTTTCCAACACGTTGGCTGCCTTCCTGTATTCGCGCTGCCTCACATAAAGCGAACCCAGATTGTTGTAGGCGGGGGCGAGGCGAGGCGCGATTTGCAATAGAGCTTCATAACTGGCAGCGGCGCCTGCGAGGTCGCCACGTGCCTCCTCCTCCCTCGCCTTATTGTAGAGTCTTGAAACTCGGGGATCATTCTCTACCGCTCCGGATTGCGCTACAACCCTAGTCAAAACGCAGAGACAGATAAACCCAAGAAAGGAAAGGCAAAGCACCAGGCTGACGAAATCTCTTGGAGGCCTCATAGCGGGGACTTCACGAAATCGATTTTATCGTCACAGGCTGCCATGTCAATGCAGGCGGCTTTTAACCTGGCAATAAGTCACCTGTTCATTTTCGCCCTGGCGTGGAAATAAGGCGGTGAAATAGAGTGTGCATCCGCAGACGCGACACCCGACTTAAACTCCGGAAGATTGCGGGGTAAAGTCCTTTCGGAGCGGGTGCGCTTCAGTATTGAATACGAATTGCTCCAAGTCGAGCACCTTTGCGGGTGCAAACAGCAGGTATAAGTATTTCAGTGTTTCTGCAAGAAAGAAGCTCTCCATGCGATCACCTTGTTTCTTGGTCTCGACATTCTGGAGAACGGCAAAGGCAACATCGGTCCTGCAATACTTTACCAGGCTATCGAGAAAGGTTTGGCCCATTTCGCGATAACGCGAGTCATGTGTAAAGGAATAAAGGTAGTAATCAGATTCGATAATCTCCGGGCGCAGCGCGTAGCCGTCATAAGCAATCTTCATCTTGGAGTAATCCAGCTCCTCGGGCTCGATGCCATAAAGCGTCCACATTCTGTACGAGGAGTCCTGCAAGCGACGCGCGCGATCCAGATCACCCGACAATGCCAGTGTGCCCGCGAAGAAGGCGTCTAGCGAACCGAAATCCGTGCCTTTTCTCGTTCCCGTATTCATATCCACTTCGCCGTACCAGAGCCCGGAGGAGTGCTCATCTGCCACGTACTTGTTGACCGCTTCGATGCTTGTACGCCACATCTGTTCACAATCTTTGTCACCGAACATTAGCCACGATTTGAGCAGATACTCATAGTAGGAATCGATCCCGCCACCGACGCAACTGGTGGTGTCCGTCCACTGCCCGGTCTTTACATCGATTCCACTCCCCACCAGACCAATCGAAGATCGGCGCTTATAGAGTTCGACTACGGCTCGCTTCGCCTTGTCGTAGTACATAGGTTTTCCGGTAAGCTTGCCGAGTGTTCCAAACTCGAGCAGCAGTGTGCCCACCTCGGCAGGATTGGTGTGCTCACCGTGCACGGCCCCAGTTTTGAGGTTTACGTATACATACGGCATCCCTGTTGGGGAATTGAATACCGGCAGGAGACGGCTTCCCAGATCCTCGGACAGCTGCAGCAAACGCTTGTCTCCCGAAAGCAGATAACTGCTCAGGAGGCCACCAAGCATGCGAATGGTAATCTCGAAGTTCTTGACCGAGATATCGCAATTGAACGTCAAGTGCTTGGCGATGAACTCGCGTGTGCTCTCAGCCTCATCATGGAGGCCCATGATGATCATCGTGTCCAGCGAGTCGACGGGCGTCATGTAGAGCGGCAGAGCATACCAGTCCCGATAGCTTTTGCTCAGAGGACGAAGCTCGTCGTGGCCCCAGGCGTATTGTTTATAGCCATTCCAGGCATGCAGAAATTCTTGCCGCACCCGTTTGGCGCCCTCATCCGTATCAGCCGGCGCAGCCGATTTATTTGTATCGGCACCCAACGCGAGTTGCCCACTCCGGTTGGCCGCCAAGGGATGGGGGAAGAAAACCCAGTTTGCAAGGCCAGCCGCACCGATGTGTGTCAAGAATTGTCTTCTGGAGGATCTCATGGGTTGGGCGCAGCTCCCCATCGTAGAGATATGGACAGCATCGGAGGTAGTGTTCTGACTTCCGACCGAAAATGTCAATGCATCTCAGTGTCCTTCTCATGCTCCCGACTATGTCTTTGAAATCAGGCTACTTGTGAACTGTTGTTCCGGGCGGATAAGGTGGCATGGTCCGGGCGGCGACCTGTCTGAATAAATTACCCATTAGCCTTTTCCGGCAAGTTGGTTAGAAACGATCTTGATAGTGATCGCTTTCGCGTGTTACGCTCGCCACCAAAATTGGGGTTCGGCTCCACGGGGTTTCTGACATGGACGCCCTCTCTTTTCGCCACAACAGCATACGCTTCAGCGTTTTCGAGGTTGACGTGTATACGGCGGAGCTCCGCAAACATGGAATCCGCGTCCACCTCGAAGAGCAGCCCTTTCATATCCTTCTGCTCTTGCTCGAACACCCTGGAGAACTCATCACACGGGAACAGTTACGCGAACAGTTGTGGCCTGCGGGCACGTTCGTAGACTTTGACCGCAGCCTGAATAAGGCCGTGAGCAAGCTGCGTCTTGCCTTGGGGGACTCAGCTGAAATTCCACGCTTTATCGAGACACTTCACCGGCGGGGTTACCGCTTCGTTGCGCCCGTTCAAGTCGAACAGATGCTATCGCATTCTGCAGCGGCGTCGAGTCCGCTTCTGCCGCAAGCACAGATTCTTTGCGCCGGCTACGATAATAGCGTACGTACTCCCCGGTTCCGTTTTGGTCAGAGGAACGCGGTCATGGCGACTTCGCTTCTGTTTTTGTTGGCGGGCCTAGCTTATTACACGCAATTGCGCGGGGCCGGTGCAACCGGCTCGTCGAGTAAGGTGCTCACTCCACGCCGCTCCGTCGCGGTACTTGGTTTTCGCAACCTTTCCGGAGGTGAGGACCAGGCCTGGATCTCGACCGCCCTTTCCGATTGGTTGACGACAGAGCTGTCCGCCGGCGATCAGCTGCGAACCATTCCAGCCGAAAGCGTGGCACGGACCAAAATCGAGCTGTCCCTGGGGGAGACCGATAGTCTGGCGAGAGAAAGCTTGAGCCGCATCGGAAGCAATCTGGGCTCTGATCTGGTAGTCGTCGGCTCCTACGCTAGTTTGGGCAATAGTCGAGACGGCTCGATTCGTCTCGACTTGCGACTGCAGAACACGCGGACTGGAGAAACCATTGACGCCGTTTCGAAGACCGGCAGCGAGTCTCGTCTTTTTGAATTGGTCTCTGAAGCCGGCGAGCACCTCAGAACTAAGTTAGGTCTTGAGGCCGTCACTCGCACCGAAGAAGCTCAGGTTGCCGGCGCCTTGCCTTCGAACCACGATGCTGCCCGCTTGTACTCCGAGGGACTGGCAAAGCTGCGCGTGTTTGACGCCCAGGCCGCACGCGATCTGTTGGGCACGTCAATCGTCGTCGAGCCGAACTTTGCGCTTTCGCATGCCGCTTTGGCCACCGCCTGGGCCACACTCGGGTACGATGAAAAAGCCAAGGACGAAGCTAAACGTGCGTTCGAACTCTCGAATGCCCTGCCGCGAGCCGACCGCCTTTTGGTTGAAGGTCGATATCACGAGATGTCTAGAGAATGGGACAAAGCCGTCGATATCTATCGGGTTTTGTTCGCATTCTTTCCCGACTCCCTCGATTACGGATTAGCTCTCGCACATGCTGAGGTCCGTGGAGGAAAAGGCAAAGAAGCTCTTGAAACTGTCGCTGCCCTTCGAAGCCTTCCCGCTCCCATGGGAGACGATCCCAGAATCGACCTTGCAGAAGCTTTGGCCTCGGAGTCCTTGAGCGACTTCAAACGCGATTTAGCCGCCACCGTTCGAGCCGTCAAGAAAGCAAAAGCTTTGGGAGCGTCATTATTGCTTGCACAGGCGGATGCCGATGAGGCCTGGGCCCTCGACAACCTTGGTCCCCTCGACGAAGCGGAAAAACGTGCCCAGGAGGCAAAAGATCTGTTTGCAGCCGCACACGACCGCCGGGGAGAGGCGCAGGCTGCGACCGTTGGCGCAATAGCCTTGGGCTTGCAGGGCGAGAATCTTAAGGCAAAGAACATTTACGAAGAAAGCCTGCGAATCTATCGCGAACTCGGCGACAAGAACGGGGTCGCAGTCGAACTAAACAATCTGGCCGACCGCTTAATGAGTCTTGGTTATCCTCAGGCAGCACGGCGCAACTTCGAAGAATCGCTCACCATCTACCGCGAGATCGGGCATCAGGATGGGATCGCTATGGCGAAGAGCAATCTTGGTGGCGTCCTGCTGGTTCTCGGCGATCGCCGTGGCGCAAAGCAGATGTACATGGAGTCCCTGGACATCTGCCATCATATCGGCGACCGTAGCAAAGCTGCCGGAAATTTGGCAGGTCTCGGCAGCGTCATGCGGGCAGCGGGAGAGGTCGAACTCGCCGCCAACTACGAGAACGAAGCAATCTCGGAATTCGAACAGATTGGCGATCACTCCAGTGCGGCGGAGGTGGAAACCGAATTGTCCGCACTGTTTGTGGATCAAGGCAAGCCCTTGGAGGCAGAAAGTCTCGCGCGAAAAGCGACCGATGAATTTCGCAAAGAGAAGTCTCCCAGGGACGAAGCGCTCGCATCCGCCGTGCTGGCTCGTGCTCTTCTGGATCAAGGCAAAATCGCCGACGCAGGGCTAGTGACCGAACGCGCGCTCGTTCTTTCCCAGAAGTATCAGCATCGCGACGCCGAGCTCGCCGTTTCGGTCACCGCCGCACGCGTGCGCGCTGCAGCAGGGAACCCTAACGACCGAGAAAACGCCAATAGTGAATTACGACAGATTGTGGCGGATGCACAAAGAATTGGTTTCATCAACTACGCTTTGGAGGCGAGACTCGCCTTAGGTGAAATCGAAGTAAGTTCCGGGAACATTCCGAATGCACGCCGCGAACTGGAGGCTTTACGAAGGGACGCGAATCAAATAGGGTATGGCCTGGTCGCCCAGCAAGCGGCATCTGCACTGAAGCGAGTTTCTTCTCAGTAGCCCGGCAACGTGTCCCTTCGGTGACACCGACTGAAATCCAGTTTGCTTTCGTTCCGAATCTCGACAGGCTCTTGAGAGTATTCGTTTTCCCTTTCCCTTTGTGACGAGGTGGGTGCGGAAGCCAACATAGAAGCATTCCTGATTTATCCCGATCGTTAGCGCTCAAAGCCAGTGTTGCTTTAACTCCTCAGAGCAGGGAAGCCCCAAGTGGCTCCAACCTTAAGGACCTAGACTAGCAGGCTGCTGAAAAATGACTCCCAAATCCACAGCCTTGTGTGGTACGAGAAGGCATGCGCGGAAACGATCAGCAGAAGAATCACATGTTAAGTTATTTGTCGCCGGAAGCGCGGGTGCGGAAAGATCATCCGCTGCGCGCCATCCGAAGCATGGTGGACGACATATTGAATCAGTTCTCGCGGCGCTTCGACAAGATGTATACCCGTGTCGGGCGTCCGTCGATTGCACCGGAGAAACTGCTGCGGGCGCAGTTGCTGCGGATGAGTCGCATAATCGTAAAGCTGACTGAGTAACGTCGATATCAGCAGACGAGTGGATGCCTCGGGAGCTTGAAAAATTGCGACAACAAAACTGAATCCGGAAGATGGCTATCTGCATGTCGAACTCGTCAAACTGTATTCCAAAAAGGGAATGCTGAACGAAGGTTATCCAGAGTGACCATTTCTCCGATGTTCTGGAGCAGCAAGGGCAATTCGATCGTGCAATTGATGTGCAATTGATGCTAACCAATATGGATTCATGGGGTTTATGCGATTCGTTTCAGTCACACTCATTGTTGATTCCGTATCGGGAGGGCGGAAGATAACTGATGTAATCAGCTCATTGACCTCAAATGAGTGAAATGGGGATTTATCAACAGTTGAGAGAATTGCCCACCGGTTGACCGTAGGCGGATAACTTCCTGTTTGCCGGCCATCTGGGAGGAGTTAAGCGCTTCGGTCAACTCTACGCCGTAGAGAGGACTTATCGCATCAAAGAGTTTCGAACGTGAGCAGATCCAGGTTGGTTTTCGTTACTGCTTCTTTGGCGCCCGGCCTGAAATCCAGTCTGGGAGATGATGAATCCACGGTGCGCCCCAAAGTCAGAAAGGACGGTTCTGAAGGTTTGGATCACTTCTTGTGGTACTGGCTTGCTCCAAAACTTGCACTCGCAGAGATAGACAGAAGCTGGGGTCGTCTGGGGATCACGTACCGAAACGTCGATCTCTTTCTCACCCCGCACAAGCGGACCCGCTCACCTACCTTGACTGTCGCAACCGATTTCTGAGAATAGCTGCGCGACACGGTCCTGAAGCTCTCGCCAGTCTGCCGACTCCTGGTCGAAGATTCGCATGTTGATACCTGACTCCTGCTGGGATGAACGCGCTGTGACTGCCTGGCAGCGAAATTCAACCGTCTTCGTCAGGGGGCGCGCGGACTCATCGGACTGCTAAGGTGACCCGCGAGATGAGAGCCGAATCCAGTTCCTCCTTGCCTGCTTAATATCCAGCAAATGGTCGGGTACCGCTCACCATTGTGAATGTCCCTTTAATTCCGCCGGCAGTAAATGCGTTAATATCGAGGAGTCCGGTTGAGCTTGTGCCGCTGTTGAATCCGCTAGGCGTGGAGATTTCAAGCAAGCGATCGGGAATGATGCGAGCGGCTCGCGCTAACAATTTGTTGCTATCGAGGTTCAGATAGAGTGGGGTACTGTAAGAGTAGGCGGGCACGGTAACGCTGAAGGTCTGGTAAAGGGATGCGTCGCCTTCGAAATCCGATAGGGCAACACCCTCGGTGGTGCGGAATTGTTTCGGCGGGCCGGGTTTGGTGGACACCGAAGCGGAGGCTGCAGATATCCCGATGCTCGCAGTGAGCAAGCTGAGGTTCAAGTCCGTGTATCGAAAGATCGCTGTCTCACGTTTTTGTTTGTCCACGATCTGAAACCAATAGCCGCTTCCCTGGAGCGGGATGTCTATGGGGTCCAGACCCGGTATAAGGGCTGAGCCGGAACCACTCGCCAGGAACCGGATTTCAAATTGTGTGGACGGCTGGACGGTCACCGTAGGCGGTTTAAAGCCGTATACATAGATGTCGACGGCGCGCCAGTATCCGTCGTTGTTGTCTTGATCGCCTACGGTATCGGCGGAGCCTTGCCCCACCTTGAGGTTCCAATTA
>Ga0193751_1002890_pt1 | contig 10313 bp, 12 predicted proteins | sample L1c2metaG_FD_143050 | JGI IMG/M metagenome (GOLD analysis project Ga0193751, IMG submission 143050) | Soil microbial communities from a riparian zone of the East river system, Colorado, United States - L1c2 | ecosystem: Environmental > Terrestrial > Soil > Riparian zone | place: USA: East River...
CCAGGATGGCGCCGACCAAAATCAATTCCCGGTCTCCGCCCATCAACAATTGCGGCCGGTTTGCCGACTCGTGGAACGGTACTTCCCGTGGTCCGTCCATGGTTAAACGACCGCCGCGCCTACCGCGAACAAGCCTCCCAGCAAGGCAGCCGCAGAAATGATGAAAGCTATCGCGCAGACGGCGTACACGGCACGGCGGGCAAATTCATTCCACTCACCTCCGAACACAAGCGTCACGCCGATTGCCACCAACGCGATAATCGCGATTGCCCCGGCTACGGGACCGCTCAACGATTGTTGCAACCTTGTTAGTGGTTGTTCCCACGGCAACGCCTGGCCGCCCGCAGCCGCGGAGGCGGGCAGACTGAGAATTGCCGACGCCAGGGTGAGCAAGCCCGTGTGAGCTACGAGACACCGCCATTCCACTTTTCTCCCGGATACTTTCATTTTGAATTTTCCTTTCGTTCTGAAATTTACAACCAGCGACCACTCGCTCCACTAACGGCAAACCACACCACTAGTGCAACGAATCCTGAACACAGGAGCGCCGCCGCAAACAACACCACCAACGTCCACCGCGTTGTCTCCGGCAGATTCAGCAGTGTGGTGACGAGCACACCCGAAAAACCTAAAACCATAACCGCCAGCGCGACGCGCTCAGCTCCAGGAAAAACCATCCGCGACATTCCCATGCCGGGAAGGAGAGAAAGAGCGACAGCCGCAAGAATCACGGCGACTGTGACGAACAACACGCTCGAAAAAGCACTTGCGTCATGCACAGAATCTATTCCGCTCTGCTGTTTTCTGTTTTCCATGAGGCTTCCTACACATACTCCAGCCTGTAATCTCCGTCGCGGTACCCAGTGACTACCGCGACCTCGCGGACCTTTCGACCCGCGCGAATGCTTGGTTCGCTATCCACGAAGACGACCACATTTACAGCTTCAGCGATCAATTGCTGTTGAGGAGCCGCAGTCGCTTCCGCCACCAAACTCTCCAAGCGAATCAGTGCGCCGTGCGCATCGTTTGCATGCACGCTTGCCGCACCCCCCGGATGCCCTGTGTTCCAGGCTTTGAGCATGCTCAACGCTTCCGCACCGCGCACTTCCCCCACGACAATCCTTGTTGGCTTCAACCGCATGCACGCCCTTAGGCAATCGAGCATCGACACACGCCCGACTGCGAGCAGCGCGACCGAGTTCTTTACGTTGCATTGCAATTCGGGCGTATCTTCGATGATGAGGACACGGTCGTTCGGTGAAATCCACGCCAGTTCATCAAGGACAGCATTGATGAACGTCGTTTTGCCCGAACCGGTTGATCCGGCAACAAGAATATTCTTCCGCTGCTCTATCGCTGCGCGGATCACTTCCAGGTGGCGCTTTCCGCGCACCGACTCAAGAAAGTAATCCCGACGACGCTGGAGGTTTAGCGCATCGCTCTTGTCCGTGAGAATTCCGTCGATCTCGTACTCGTTCAGAGTGAATACGCAATGCGGCCGTTGCCTAATGGCAAATACGGGATGGCGTACCACTGGAGGGATCAAACCCTCGAAGCGGCTTCCATCCGTCGGCAGCTCTGTTTCGAGAATGGGGTTCTCGTGATTGATGACCGTATCGCGAATCGCGGCGATAGTGCCGAACGCACTCAAGGCTTGTGCGGAGGGCATTTTGCCAACAACCCGAAAATCCTCGTGAGTCCGCTTGACCCACAATTGCCCATCGGGATTCAGCAAGATGTCCTCGGTGCCATGATCTTGAAGGCAGGAGGAAACCAGCGGTCCGAGTTCCCGGATCAGTTTTTCATTTCGTCGTTCGGTGACCTGTTGAAGTTCGTGCATCGAGCCCCGCCAATTCGCGCGATCATCCAAATCTGAATCTATCGTGGTGTTTGACCACCTATGATACTATACATACAGCACCATCTAAGTACGCCGAATATTTGTGACTGTCAAGCCAAAAGATGTCAACCACCAAAACCACTGAAGCCGTCGAGAAACAGGCGCGCGCCATGAGGGCAAGCATTTTCGAGGTGGGTCTCTTTGATCCGACCGCCGACCATGGAGCGATGCTCCCGCGCGTATGGGACCTCGACACGTTGCTTCGCTCTGTGTCTTGGCTGCGCTTAAAGAATTCTCAAGGCCGGAATATCTATATCCGGCCGCGTGGCGAACACGCTCTTTCGCTTATCGACGACGCCAGCCCTCAGACCATCGAGATGTTGAAATCAGAAGGCTTTGCTCCAGGGGTGGTTATTGAAACATCTCCGAGCAACTTTCAAGCATGGCTTTGCCATGGGCAGATCCTGCAGAAACAAGTTTCTACGATTGCAGCGAGACTGCTGGCGTCACGCTTTGGCGGTGATCCTGCTTCGGCGGATTGGCGGCACTACGGAAGACTTGCGGGATTTACGAATCGCAAAGACAAATATCGAAGGAAGGACGGAACCTTTCCTTACGTGAGGCTGCATCAGGCTACGGGAGCGGTGTATTCAAAAGCGGTCGAATTTCTCGCAGAAGTCAGAACCCTATATGAATCGGAGCACTCCAAGCCTGCCCCTCCCGTCTCTTTCCGGCGCCCGAGCCTGTGCCGTTGTAATCTCAAGACCATCGAGGACTTCCGAGCGAAGCCAATATACGACGGCGACCAGACGCGCGTGGATCTCGCCTATCGACCCGTTGCGCTGCATCCTAGATCGTTGGGTGGACTTGTTGTTGCCGCAACTCGGTAATTGTCGACGGTCCATGCAAATTGCCTACAGACTTGGCGAGTTAGGTTTGTTGCCGAGTGAGGTTGACAAAATTCATCCGCGCACCAGGGTCGCGCTTGTCGGGTACGTAATGGCTTGTGAACAGCAGAATGAAGAAGCTAAGAGGGCACTTCTTGGTGTTCTGCGCGGCCCGGGGCTGGAAAGCAGAGAACTTATTCGAGTAATTGGAAGCGTCAATCTTACTCGTAAAGGGTTCATCGGTTACACGCCGTCCCCCTACGATGCTGAATACTACTTTGGTCAACTCTGCGTCTTGGTTTTTATCATGCGAGCTGTAGGATTCAAGGGGATGTTGACTCTTTTCGATGAGGTCACAGCAATTGTCGATCTGCGTTCTCGTAGCAGAGAAAAAGCCTACAAAGTCCTCGATTCGCTTTTTCTAAACAACTATGGCTACCGAGGTCTTTATACTGTGTTTGCATACATGCCTCCCTTCATTACGCAACTCAGAAAAGACGCCTCAACTGGCGATTCAAACTATGTAAGCCGTTGGCGCCCAGTTTTTGAGGAACGATTAAGAGAGATCCTGCGTCTTGATCAAACACAGAAAATCGAACTCATTAAACGCATTGCTCTGCTTCACGGAAAAGCCTACAACTGGCCGGCGGCCGAAATATTGCAGGGTAGTATTGAGCAGTTCGTAAAGAATGGCGCGAAAGCTAATTTGTCCACCAGGGATCTAGTGCGCATGAGCGTAGACTTCCTCGAGGAGGCCTTTCGCAAGAGGAGTGACTGAGCTGCCCCGCATATTGAGCCAGAACTGATTGGCTCCAAAACCTCCATAAGTCCTTGAAAAACAAAAGACGCGCCGATTGGACGGAGCATTATGAGTGCGCTGCCCCGACCGCTGAGCTTGCCGTTGGTACCCTAGCCGATTTTGCGTTGTTTTTGCGTTGTACGACCGGGAATGATGGGGCGCGATGGGGAACCATGGACATTCCATTTGAGCCGTTGAAAATGCTAGGAACTCTAGTTCTTTCAACGACTGGATTTCGATTATGAGTCCGCCGCTCTTCCGCTGAGCTATGCGCTGCGCTTTTTTGGCATCGGAATCACGACTTCCCCTTTGATCCTCGCTGCCTTATCCAGACCAACGCCGGGTAGTGCTCTAAAGGTTTGTGCTATGTGGCCACTGGCTAGGTGTCCGTAATATCTCTCCACCATTTTCGTATCAACATGGCCCAATTGTTCAGCGACAACTTTCAATGAAACCCCCAGAGTGATCCATCGGCTCGCTGCGGTGTGTCTCAACTGATGAAATCCGAAAGGTTTAATTTCCGCTAGCGTACAGGCGCGCCGCATTGGTTTTTTTTGGCTATCTTTGACCCAGGGCTCGCCACTGTCGCGCAAGAACATCGTCTTACTCAGATCATGATTGGTACACACATCCTGGAAAAATCGTGCAGCCTCTAGGTCGAGGTGTACGTATCTCTGCTGACCGCCCTTGGATTTGGCGATAAAAAGGGTACCCGCCGAAATGTTGAAATCGCCAACGGCGAGCCGGCCCAATTCGCCATACCTGGCGCCTGTATATAAGCCAGCCCGAACAAGCCTCTGAAAATCCTTCTCCTTTGCGCATGCCTTCACAAAAGTCCGCTGATCCTTCTCACTGAGGAAAACTGCTCGTGCGACTTCGACGTTTTCAAATGGCGACACCTTCCACGCCATAGGATTCGCATTGACGCGGCCTTCTGTTAGTGCCAGGTTCAACGCAGCCCGCAGACGCCGCATAATTCTGTTTGCTGTAGCCCGACGCTTTCGGAGATCCTCTTCGGTCTGGACATGCGGTTCGTTTTCCTGGTCGTGTTTCCGATTCGTTCGTCTTGGGCTAGCAGCAATATCTGCGCGCCATTGCTCAAGCTTTGGGCGTGTCAACTTGGCGACTTGGAGAGTACCGAGCTTGGGGATCACATAGGCGTCTAGATCGTACTTCGTATGCCGATGATCGGGAGCGCCACGTCGCTCTAGGTGCTGCAAATATTCTAGGCAGCATTGCTTCACGATGTAACCTCCAGGTTGAATAACGTGTTGACCTGTGGCCAGCGCCGTCGCGGTCAAAAACCAAGCCCGCGCCTTTTCTTGTGCTTGCGTAAAGTCCAATACCCGCGCACCTTCGGCATCAATGATGTCATCGGCCAATCCGAGCTTTTCTTCCAGTCTGAAACCCGCGTCATAGTAGCGCGCCAGCCAGACACCACCCTTACTACCCTTTCTGTAGCCTAGCGTCCTGCCTGGCGATAACCGCAGCCAAATTCTCAGACCGATTGGCAATGATCTCCGCGCTGTTCTACTGGTGAGTTCCTTGCTGCTTACAGTTCGCGCCATAGGCTATATCCTTTCAGTCGCCAACTCTTGGTCGCCATTATGGCATTTTTGCCAAAAATTTGCCAAAAGTCCGGGCACTTATCGCATGGCCGTGCAGGGCCATGCATGACGGCGCACATGCGACGTATGTTATTTGTAATAAAGGGCTTAATGTTGTTATTGGATCACTAAGAGGGAAGGGCTTAAAAACCCTAGTCGCGCCCCTGATAAGGGCGAGGTCGGTGGTTCAAGTCCACCCAGGCCCACCATTCACGACTTCTCGCCATTCCCAAGTTCCCCGTGTTCCGAGATACCACATACGCTGCTGGCTCATTGACAAAATATAACCTCTGAGCTATATTCCTTCTATGGAATGGGAGGTGGAGTTCACCGAGGAGTTTGAAAAATGGTGGAACGGCTTAACCATCGCCGAGCAGGAAGACGTAAATGCGAAGGTTATTTTGCTTCAGAAGATTGGCCCCATTCTTCCACGCCCTTACGCTGACGTCATCCACTCTTCTCGTCATCCGAACATGAAAGAGTTGCGAATCCAGCATTCGGGCAGACCCTATCGAGTATTGTTCGCTTTTGACCCGCGTCGCTGCGCGATGTTGCTAATTGGTGGTGACAAGACTGGAAATGACCGTTGGTACGAAGAGTTCGTTCCGTTGGCGGATAATTTGTATGACCAACATCTGCAAACCCTGAAGAAGGAGGAAAAAGAAAATGGCTAAAAACTTCAAAGAACTTCAATCAAAAATGCCTTTAGCATCGCGTGTGCGCAGCGAAGAGACAGCCAAGAAAATGATTGCAGAAATGGGTCTTGCTGAACTCCGTGAGGCAATGAACTTGACGCAAGAATCTTTGGCAGACGCCCTTCATGTCAGACAAGCCTCTATTTCTAAAGTGGAACGACGTTCGGACATGTACATCAGCACCTTGAGTAAGATAATAGAAGCAATGGGTGGACAATTACAGATAATCGCCAACATGCCACACGGGAGAGTGGAAATTCGCCAATTCGCCAAAATTCGGAAAAGCGAATCTTAAGTAGTGCCGGTCCGGTAGCCCGTCCTGATATTCAGTCGTCTTCGCGCTTTACTCACCTCACGGTCTCGTAATTCCGTCACCGATCGCGACGACTCATCCGGCACTGTGGGAAGGGATCATGCGCGAGGCCACGGCGGCGCTGGTCACGGCGAGGCCGGCGCAGATTAGCATGACCAGGCGAAATCCAAAGACGAAGGCGTGGGCAATGGCGTCGCGGACGGCTGAGGAAGTCTGTGCATCCAGCCCTGCGGGCACTTCGAGGCCGGCGAGCCTGATGACGCTGGACTGAATCTCGTGAAGCACGGCGGGATCGAGATTCAAACCAGCAAGTGCATGTTGGAGCCTGGAGCCAAACGCGCTGACCATGACAACTCCAAAAATGGCTACAGCCAGCACGCCGGCAACGCGGGACACCGCGTTGTTGATACCTGACGCGGTGCCCACACGCGCCTGATCGACGGAGCTCATGACCACGGTGGTCAGCGGAGCGACGCTGACAGCCATGCCCAAACCGAGTACAACGAAGGCGGGAAAGAAGGTCGCCCAATAGTGGCCGCCGACCGACGGCAAGGCGAACAACAGGAAGCCGGCCGCGGCAATCAGCGGCCCAACGATTAGCGGAAGCTTCGGCCCAAAGCGGGCCACCAGTCCGCCTGACCAGCGCGAAAGAAAAAATATCAGCAAAATCAGGGGCAAGGCCGCCGCGCCGGTGGCGGTGGTGGAATATTTCTGCACCTGAATCAGGTTCAGAGGAAAAAGAAAAAAGAAAATTCCCAGCGCGGCATACAGCAATAGCGTCAGCAGATTCGCGCCACTGAAGCTGCGTGATGCAAACAGCGAAAGTGGAACCATGGGCGAGGCCACGCGTTTTTCAACGAACACAAAAAGAATCAGCGCGGCAAAGCCGCTAATCAAACTTCCGAGGACGAACGGGTGCCTCCACCCCAGATTTGCGGACTCGACAAATCCAAACACAATTCCAGCCAGCCCAATTGTGGCTACGAAGGCTCCCAACCAGTCGGTTTTTTGGGGAGTGGAACTGCGCGACTCTGGAACGTGCCAGAGCGAAATGGCGATGACTGCGGCGGCGATGGGAACATTAATCAAAAAAGCCCAGTGCCAGGAAGCATGCTGGATCAACCAGCCGCCCAGCACCGGACCGAGAGCGGTGGTGATGGCTGTGAATCCGGACCAAGTCCCGATCGCCTGACCGCGAGATTTTTCGTCAAAGGAAGCACTGATAATAGCGAGACTGCTGGGAACCAGAAACGCCGCGCCAATGCCCTGGAAACAACGCGCGACGATCAACTCCGAAATGCTTGAAGAAAGTCCGCAGCCAATGGAGGCGGCGGCGAATAGTGCCGTCCCGAATAAAAAAATCGAGCGCCGGCCAAAGGAATCGCCCATCGCGCCACCGACGAGCAGAAGCGCCGCGAGCAGCAGTCCGTAAGACTCGACCACCCACTGAACATCCACCACCGTGGCGTGAAGGCTCGATTGCAGCGCAGGCAAAGCTACATTGACGACAGTGCCGTCAATGAAGGCCATGCTGGAACCAAGAATGGTGGCCGCCAGGACCCAAGCCTGCGATGGAGTTCTGCATGGAGCATCAGAACTGCCAGACCGGACTACCGCTTCATCGCAAGGCTGCTTCACGGAGATCTCGATTCGTATGGATCGCGCGCTATTTGATAGCGCGAATTTCGGGTTTTGCAAATGCGTTCGCGAACTCAATGGAAACTGTGACGCCCTTGCGGACATTGTTCACCAGCGCCGGTCTGAAACAAGCGATGCATGTTCCGAACTTGTGCCGAACGCTGGGATAGACGACCCCGGCCGAGCCTTGCTCCAAAAGCCGCGCGGCCAAGTGTTGTGATGCGGTGTAGCTGTCGGGGTCCAGACAATTCCGAAAACGCGCGTCCTTGCGAATGTCGTAAAATTTGCCGCGAAAATCGGCGAGGAAATCGACATAAGTAAAGGTCTCGCGCTCTTGCCAGTTGATTTCCTGCAGTTCTTTGCTTCTGTGGTAGGCCACTTCCAATTCCGACGTCGTGCGCGCGAATGCCGCGTACCAGGCGCCGCGTTCCGGACCGTTAAAGCGATTTCCAGTGGGATTGGCATGTGTGAATGCCGCGTTCACAATATGCGAATAAGAAAGGCCAAACACCAATTCTCGGACCGTGATTCCTGGGAGCAGTCCCGCTTCTCCGAGCAGACGATCGTTCGTCGTGCCCTCAAGTTCAAACAAGGCGTTCAACTCCGCAACATCATCCGTGAGCCGCGTCAGGACGCTCTCGTCCTGACTGCTCTCCTTGGGGCCGCTGTAACGCCACGGGATTAAGCGATGGGTGTCATCCCGAAGTACATCTGAAACGGCGGGAAGCGCGCTACCGGCCGCCACGGCGAGAATCGAGAAGCTGGCGCACGCGCAGCATCGCCGGCAAACCGCCTTTGGTTATGTATGACAGCGGGGTATCGCCCGCGAACATGGGATTTTCATTGGCGAGTTGCATCCAGCGGTCAGCGAGTTTCTTGCTGTATAGAATGTTCAGCGCTTTAAAAATCCCGGTGAGAATGGAAATCCTTGTTAGCCGATCCTGATCCAGCCTGGCTCGCGCATTCTTTTTCAATTCATAAAACGCGCCATTGGAGATGCCTCCCAGCAATTGTCTGGCATCTTCATCGCGCAGTTGCCACAGCTCCCCGAGCTTCAGGAACGCCTTGACCGCCGCGGGGCTCAGCCGCTTCTGTACATCCTTGTTGGAAAGATCTGCTGGCTGCTGCCAGGCAATGCCAGCGGGCAGCTGGTTAATAGTTGCCATTATCCGCCGCCTCGGTATTTCCTACAGTACTCCATATATGGAGCATTATACACCCATTTCTGGATACACGGCAACTCAGGCTATCGCTGTCTGTCCCCGACAGCTAACGCCCTTAACGGGCTCCACGATGGCCGAATCGCTGCTTACGGATGCCATGTTTGGCTTCGAACTCTTCAAAAAATTCGCACGCAGGCCGAACTTTTCCCCTTTTTACGTCATCCAGACCTTGACGAATGCCTTCCTCCACGTCGAGACCAGCGGCGATATCCCGCAATTTCTGATCATCATCATGCTTAGTAAGATCCGACATTGAACTCCCCCCTCGTCGCGCGCCCTTACGCGCTACAACAATATTACGCGTGAGCGGATTGAGGCGGCGTTTTGCTCAACCTTGATTGCCCAAACCGCGCGCAACTACGTGGCGGGCTTCGCCGGCGCTTTGCGCCTGGGAGCCTTACCACCCACGTCGCTTAGATGAACGATGGACGCTGCGGCCATGTAACGCACATCATCCCGCGTGTCTTTTAGCGAGCCGCTTATTTTTGGCAGCAGCGACTTGTCGCCGCGCTGGGCTATGGCGTCGAGGGCCGCCGCGCGCACGATCCAGCTTTTATCTTCAGTGGCACTGACCAGCGCTTCGGCGCTGGCTGGGTTCGGATCGTGCGCCAGTTTTTTCGCAGCGGCCGCGCGCACTAGCGAACTGTCGCTAGCCGATTTCAGCACTCTCTTCACCACTTCATATCCGATTCCAGCGAACGGAACAAAGCCTATGCCTTCCTCGAAACCCAGTGCGGCCACCTGCTTGGGATCGTGAAACGGTTTGAGCTGCTCCTTGATGAATCCTTTATTGGGGCGTGCATTTCCGGTGAGTACATCGTAGTACACATCATAGGCGCGACTATCTTTCATTAGCATCAAGGAATTGGCGGCCGCCAGCACCACCGCCGGTTCGTCGTCCTCCAATGCCTTTTCCAATTGCGGAATAGCATGCATCGCATGCATAACGCCAAGTGCGGTGGCGGCGGCGGAGCGCACGTTGTATTTCTCATCGCTTAAAGCTTCGATGGCCATGCCTTCGGCTTCGCGGTTTGCGGAAAGCAATCCGAGAGCGTTCACCGCCTTGGCGCGCTTTTCCGCGCCGGTTTCTTTCACCCCGTCTTGTAATGTCAGCCAGGCGCGTTCTCGCAGAGTCAAACGCGTCTCTTTCGCTGGCGGAGCCTTGGCGGTCGGAGGAGTAGTTGGCGCAGCTTGTTGTGGCGGCGTTGTGGGCTGTTGTGGTGGAGTCTGCGCTGGCGGTTTCTCCGGCGCGGGCGGCGGCGGCTCCTGCTGTGCAGTTGGCGCGGGCTGCTGCGCGGGATCCTGACGCAC
>Ga0193751_1002891_pt1 | contig 10307 bp, 11 predicted proteins | sample L1c2metaG_FD_143050 | JGI IMG/M metagenome (GOLD analysis project Ga0193751, IMG submission 143050) | Soil microbial communities from a riparian zone of the East river system, Colorado, United States - L1c2 | ecosystem: Environmental > Terrestrial > Soil > Riparian zone | place: USA: East River...
GGCTGCGATTTGCGGCGATTTCGCTTTGCAATCGCTGCGTTTCCGCGCGGACATCCGCAATCTCGATGTCGATCCTGTCCACCGCGCGGCGTTCTTCCCCGAGTTCAGTTTCCTCGCGGTCGATTTTTGCCCGTGTCGCCTGCTCCGAGTCGGCGATTTTTTCGATGTCATCATGGGAACGCCTAAGTTCCGCCTCAAGCGCAGCAAGCTGTTTTTTCGAGTAATGTGTGTCCAATACCCGGAGGTCGGCATGCAGGGCCTGGTAACGCCGCGCTTTCCCAGCCTGACGTTGGAGTGAACCGATCTGCCGCGTCACTTCTTTGATGACGTCGCCGATGCGGAGAAGGTTCGCTTCGGTCGCTTCCAGTTTGCGCAGCGCCTCGCGCTTTTGCGTTTTGTATTTCGTGATGCCTGCGGCTTCTTCAAAAACGGCGCGGCGATCTTCCGGCCGCGAGCTCAAGATCATGTCGATCTTGCCTTGCTCCATCATCGAGTAAGCGGCGCGCGCGACGCCGGTGTCGGCGAAAAGATTCTGGATGTCGCGCAGGCGGCACGGCGTTTTGTTGAGCAGGTATTCGGAGTTGCCGTCGCGATAAACGCGTCGGGTAACGCGGACGTCGTGCCAATCGACTGCAAGCTCGGTCGCGCAATCGCTGAACGTGACCGAGACTTCAGCGAAGCCAAGTGGCTTGCGTGTATCGGTGCCATTGAAAATAACATCGGCCATTTCGCCACCACGAAGCGATTTGGCGGATTGCTCGCCGAGCACCCAGCGAATGGCATCGAGCAAATTGGATTTGCCGCAGCCATTCGGACCGACGATTGCGGTCACGCCCTCGTGGAAATTAAAAACGGTTTTCTCGGCGAAGGATTTGAAGCCGAACAGCTCGAGCGATTGTAAATGCATGCGCAGGCCGAAACCTCGGGTGTCGAACGGTCAATATAGTGAGCATGGGAGCGATACAAGCGCAAAATCACACAATTTGTGGGCTGGCCGCGGCCCATAACCGCAACGCCTAGTGCCCGGGCCGGTTCCTGATCCCTCTTGCTTCCGTTGCCAGAATCACGCACGATGCGGCCCATGGCCGCCGAGGAGACGATTTCAATCCAACGCGCGGAGAAGGTCGATCACCAACTCATCCGTGCAATCGGCGTTCCCGGGCTGACTGCGAACATCGTTAATTCCACAATCGGCGCCGGCATTTTCGTCCTGCCAGCCTTAGTGGCGAAGAGTCTGGGACCAGCCGCTCCGCTTGCGTTCATTTGTTGCGCAATTGCGATGGTGCTGTTCGTGACCTGTTTCGCAATCGCGGGCAGTCGCGTTTCGTTGACTGGTGGACTCTACGCTTACGTTGAAGTCGCGTTTGGTCGTTACGTTGGATTTCTCGCCGGATTCCTCTATTGCCTCTCCGCAATCTGCGCGGTCGCGGGCGTCGTGAATGTTTTCGTGAATTCCGTGGCGGGGATCATGCCTTTGTTAGGCAGTCCAATCATGCGCGTCATCGTGATTGCATTCGTTTATGGCATTCTTGTCTTCATCAATGTCCGCGGAGTTCGCGAAGGCACCGCAGCGGTGACGGTTGTCACCCTGGCGAAACTCTTGCCGATCCTGCTTTTTCTCTGTGTAGGGATTTTTTTCATTCATCCCTCCAACATCGGATGGTCGGTGTGGCCGGGAAGCAAGGCGTTAGGAGACAGCGTTGTGGTTTTGATGTTCGCCTTCGTCGGAATTGAAGTCGCGTTAATTCCGAGCGGTGAAGTTAAGAATCCATCGCGCACCGTGCCGCGCGCGGCCTATCTCGCGCTCGTCATTACGACCATCATTTACATCGTGATTCAACTCGTGGCGCAGGGAACGCTCGGCAGCGATCTCGCCAATTACAAGGACGCGCCGCTCGCCGAAGCGGCCGCAAAATTTCTGGGGAACATCGGCCGCACAACTCTGCTCGCGGGCGCGACGATCTCCGCGTTCGGTTTCGTCACCAGCGACATCCTCAGTTCGCCGCGGATGATTTTCGCCTTCGGTCGCGACGGCGCGTTGCCGCCGTGGTTTGCGCACGTGCATCCGCGGTACCGCTCGCCCCATGTCGCCATCATCACCTACGCCTTGCTCGCCTTTGCCTTGTCCGTCAGCGGCACCTTCGAGCGATTGGCTGTGCTTTCCAATGTCGCCGTCCTCCTGATGTATCTCCTTTGCTGCGCGGCGTGCTGGTTCTTGGTTCAGCGCGACGTCCGCGCCGACGGCAAACCATTCAACTTTCCAGGGATGAAAATCGTACCCGCGCTCGCCATTGCTGCGACTATCTGGATCCTCGTGCAAGCGTCGCTCAGCGAAAGCAGCGTTGGTGATGACACGCGCGCTGGCCTGCGGATCGCCGGAATCGTGCTTGCGCTGGCGTCGATCGTGTATTTGATGCGGGCGCAGTTTCGGCGGAAGTCATAGGCAAAGGCCGAAAACTGATTAGCTTTTGAATATGCGCGAAAGTTATTTGGAGGATTTTTATTCGTTTCTGCGGTTTCCCAGTGTCTCGACTGACGACAAGTTTGCCGGAAAAGTCCGCGATTGCGCTGATTGGTTGTCGCAAAGGCTGACGGCGATTGGCCTCGAATCAAAGGTCGTGCCGACCGCGGGTCACCCTGTTGTTTGGGCGCGCAATCAGCATAAATCAGGTCGGCCGACAGTTTTAATTTATGGACACTACGACGTCCAGCCGCCGGACCCTCTGGAACTGTGGGATTCGCCACCATTCGAGCCTGTCCTGAAAAATGGTTACGTTTTTGCCCGCGGCGCGACCGATAACAAGGGCCAGATCCTTTCCCACATTCTCGGAATTCAAGAGACACTCCAAAAAGACGGCGACCTGCCGGTGAATGTCGATCTTGTGATCGAAGGCGAAGAAGAGATTGGCAGCAGTAATCTGGGAAAATTTCTGAACGACAATCGCGCGGCATTGAAGTGCGACGTGGTGATGGTTTCGGACACGGGAATGATCGCGCCCCGGACGCCGACCTTGAGTTACGGGCTTCGCGGTGTCGCGGCGCTGGAATTGAAGGTGACGGGGCCGAAAATGGATCTGCATTCTGGCATTTTTGGCGGCGCGGTCGCAAATCCCGCTACATCACTCGCGCAGTTGCTCGCCAACTTACACGATCGAAAAGGACACATCGCGATTGACGGTTTTTATGATGACGTCGTACCTCTGGCCGATTGGGAACGGGAAGCGTGGAAGCAATTGCCTCTCGATCCAGACGGCGAAATGCTCAACGAAACCGGTGCGCCGTCGCTGTTCGGCGAAGCCGGTTTCAGCACGCTCGAGCGGATTTGGGCGCGGCCGACGGCCGAGATCAATGGGATCGGCGGCGGTTATCAGGGGCCGGGGACAAAGACCGTGCTTCCGAGTTACGCAATAGCGAAATTGACATTTCGCCTGGTGCCAAATCAAAACGCGGACGTAATTGTCGATCTTGCGAAAAAGCATTTTCAAAAAAATTTGCCCGCCGGTGTGACCTTGGAGATGGCAAGCGGCCACAATGGCGCTTGGTATTTGACCGACCCGCACAGCCAGTTCGGCGAAGCCGCACAGCGCGCTCTGCGCAAGGCTTTCAATCGAGACGTGGCGCTGATTCGCGAAGGCGGCAGCATTCCAATTGTCTCAGATTTCCGAAGCATCCTCGGCGTCGAAACATTGTTGCTCGGGCTGGCGCTGCATGATTGCCGCGCCCATTCGCCAAATGAAAATTTTCCGCTGGAGAATCTCGACGCCGGTATTCGAATGAATAAGGCCGTGTTGCAGGAACTAGCCAGCTAATTCTCGAAACGAAGATTGAGTGAAAATAAAATTGCGTTCATTGGTTATGATCGCGATGACCATTGCGATAAGTGTGGCCACTCAGGCGCGCGACACTCAGGAAGAAGGGGAGTCGTTTGGAGACCGGATAAAAAGACTTTTCACCGGCCCATCGCCGACTCCGCACCAACCTTTCAAAAAGGCGCCAGCTAAAAAGAAGACAACGCCCAGGCCCTCGCCTAAGACGGCGTTGGAATCGCCATTTCCACCGCCAAGCGCCACGCTATCTCTTGAAACAGCGTCAAGCACCGCTCCGGGTATTGCCGAAACTTCAGTGCCGCAGGCGTTCGACGCCAAACCTGATTACTTCGAACCAGTTCGCCCGATTAGTCCCGGTCCCAACGCCACTCCGCGGCCCGCGCGCGCACGACGCACGCCAACTCCAGCGCATGTCGCTAAACCGAGGCCGTCGCCAACTGTTACACCGAATCCATCCACAGTTACCGGGGAGATTCCCGCGCCAAGCGCGACGATCTCCGCGGGTGAAATTTCCGGTTATGAGAATTACGCGCCGGAGGTTCGCAAGATTATCGATCTCGGTCTCAGCCTGACGACCCAAAACCTTAAATTTAGGATTAACTCGGCCGATCCTATAAACGGCGGAATGGATGCCTCGGGTTTTGTTTATTACGTACTTTCACAGTGCGGAATCGGCGACGTGCCGCGCGACGCGCGCGAGCAATACGTTTGGGCGCGCAAGGCCGGAACCTTTCAGGCGGTGCTCGGGCGGCGGGACGATAGCTTCGAGCTCGAATTACTCAAACCGGGCGATCTCCTTTTTTGGGCGAGTGCCTACAATGTCAATCGCGAGCCGGACATTTCGCAAACGATGATTTATCTTGGCCGCGAGAGAACGACGAACCAGCGGATCATGATGGGCGCGAGCGAGGGCCGCACTTACAAGGGCCGTTCACATCTCGGTGTGAGTGTTTTCGATTTCAAGGTCGCGCGCCTGAGTTCGAAATCTGAAAAGGAACCAGGCCCGGTCTTTGTCGGTTATGCGCACATTCCCGGTTTGCCCGCGGAGTAAGATCTCTGGGCACATCGCACGCGCCTCGCCGCGCTGCACTCTAACCGGGGTCACGGTGGCGAGTTGTCAGTCTCGGCTTCGTTCTTCGGCGGAGCTGCCGATAACGGCGATCCCGCAGGCGTCAGCGCTGGCGTCGGTCGCGGAGTATCAAGTGCCGCATCGCGGTAATGTTTCGCGATCGTCGCCACCAGCAGGGCCATAACAATCACGATCACGACGCGTTGTTCGCGCTCGGTGAGGGTAAAAATATTTTTCATCGCTATGCGCCTTGGCCGAGAGCTATAGAGTCGCAACCGCGTATTTGATTGGATCGGCCACACCTAGTTCGTGGAATCCTTTCAAACGCAACTGACAAGAATCGCATTTTCCACAGGCGCGACCTTCCGGTGCCGGATCGTAGCAACTGTGTGTGAGCGAGAGGTCAACATTGAGCTCGAGCGCTTTGCCAATGATTTCTGCCTTCGAGAGCTTTATCAACGGCGCGTGAATTTGAAAACGCGCACCTGCCGCGCCCGCTCTTGTTCCGATGTTGGCCAATGTTTCAAACAGGGCAATGAACTCCGGGCGGCAATCAGGATAGCCGCTGTAATCGATTGCGTTCACGCCGATGAAAATGTGTCCGGCCGGGATTGTTTCCGCCCAGGCAAGTGCATGCGCTAGAAACACCGTGTTGCGCGCCGGAACGTAAGTGATTGGAATCCCGGCACCGATCTCTTCTTCCGATCGGTTCTTCGGCACGTCGACATCATCCGTCAGCGCCGAGCCGCCGAAAATCCCATTGTCGATCTTGATCACGCGATGGGCTTTTGCGCCTAACGAGTTGGCCACGTGTCGCGCGGCTTCCAGTTCAAAGCGATGGCGCTGACCGTAATCGAACGAAAGCGCATAGGCTTCGTAACCTTGCATGGTCGCAATTGCGAGCGCCGTGGCCGAATCAAGCCCGCCGCTCAAGAGAACGACCGCGTGTTTCATCTATTCGTGGCGCGACTTTCCAAGTTGCGCAATGACGATCGCAAGTTGGAGACTTGCGGCACATCATCGACCATCACGTTGAGCCTTTGTCGTTCTCTCGGGATACTCAGCCCGTACCGAGAGCGCGATTCCGCCGCGCGCGGAAAACTGCGCTGTCACGATCGCTTCGCGTGGCGCGCATGCCGTCACGAAGTCGTCCAGAATGCGATTCGTGACGGCTTCGTTGAACGCGCGCTCGTTTCGATACGAAGCGAGGTAAAATTTGAGCGACTTGCTTTCGACGCAGAGACGGTCCGGCACGTAGTCGATGTCGATCCTTGCAAAATCCGCCTGACCCGTCACCGGACACAGAGAAGTGAAATCATCTGTCTCAAAATGAATCCGATAAGTTCGCCGCGCCGGATTTGAAAAGGTTTCCAGTCGTGCTTCTGACGGCGACGCGGGCAGCTTGGCCTCGCTTCTGCCAAGCAGAGTCAACCTCGATGATGTTTGTTTCGCCCCCGGCACGAAGGTAAGGTTACGACTCGCTACCCGCTCTTCAATTCGAAAGATGGAGAGAGCCGCGTTGTCGGCACCGAAGCTTTAGGGAGCGACGGCGCACGTCGCTCCATTTTCAATCGGGATGACGCAGCATCGGATCTTTCAGCGCACGGTCGCGGTCGCCCGGCTTATTGTAATTCCAGTAATCAATCTTCAGGCTGTTTTTCATTTTCAATCGCGAGCCGTCTGCCGCGCTCCATTCGCGAAGCAAAAATGGAAAATCGCGGTCGAGAAGAAAATGGTCGGTGCCACCGTCGTGCTTTACATTGACATCGATCGCGCGCGCGCTCGTTTTGAAGCTGACCTTTGCCAATTTGAAAACGATCGCGTCCTTTTTCGAATTGATCGTGCTTGGCGCCAGCTGGATTTCGAATTCGCCTCTCGATTTTGAAAAATCGATCGTGCGCACGCGCAGCGGCAGTTCGTCGTAAAAGAAACCGTTCGCTGGCGCTGGAAAATTTTCCTGCCCATCGGCCATGCCGTCCCAGTAAGTGTGAAAGTCGTAGGCAAACTCGCCGCCGACTCGTCGTCCTTCCTTGAATGTGTTCCCGCAACTGTCATTACTTGTGAGCGAGAATTTCAGTAACGCGCCATTGTCGATCCACCAGTAATTAGAATGCATCTGCTGGCAGACATAAATTCCGGTCGGGACGTGCAGGATTTGATTCAACTTGATCACGTCGATCAAATCCGGCTGCTTCCGGCCCTCCGGTTTTACGAACTGTTTTGGATCAAACGGCTCTCGCACCAGAATGTGCAACACTTCGCATGGGTCCGGCTGTCCTTCGCGCACGATCTGCGCATCGTAGAAATCGAACTCCGCTTTGCCGTCGCCCCAGTAGCTGCCGTTTTGCAAAAACGCCTGCCCGAATTGCGCGGAAGCATTCGAGGCCACGCCAAACACAACCGCTGCCACCGCGGGATTGATCTTGAAAATTGGACGTTGAGCGTTGGACGTTGAGCGTTGAACGTTAGACATCGACAGACGCAACGTTCTGCTTTGAGCAAGAAAGATCAAACTTCAAACCTCAAGCCTGATGATCGCGTCAGCCTCATAGACGTCATCGCCCACGATCCCAAGACCGACGAGGCAGTGCTCGTGATGAACCAGCCGCTGCCCTGGGACGACTCCAATGTGCGACTGCATGAATTGCAGGAACGTTTCAACGCCTACGTTTCATTCTTACTCGATGGTGAATTCGCGGAGTGGAATCCCGAGCTCGCGCAAAAACGAGCGCGCATAGAGGTGCGTTGCGCGCACATGCCCGACCCGCGCGCGATCGATTTGCTCGGCAAGATCCATGACCAGCTTGCCCATCAGGAAATCAAGATGGAAGTCGTGGTGAAGGGCAGCGCGCTGTAGCTGCCGCTGTCCTCAGCGGCAGGAATTGGCAGGAATAATCTCTCCGCCGCCACGGCGCAGCTGCAACAGAATTCAATATTTCAGGAACGAAATGACCGGCGTGGGAGCGAGTTTTTCCCGCCCTCGCAAAAATTCCAGCTCGATTAAGAAAATCGCTTCGACCAATTCGCCGCCCACTTTCTTGATTAACGTCGCCGCCGACGCTGACGTTCCGCCAGTTGCAAGCAAATCATCGATCAGAATGATTTGCTCGCCAGGCGTTATGGCGTCGATGTGCAATTCCATTTCAGCGTCCCCGTACTCGAGAGTGTATTTCGCGCTCTCTGTTTTGTATGGTAGCCGCCCCTTCTTTCGCAGCGGAACGAAACCGATGCCGAGCTCGTAGGCGACCGCCGACCCGAAAAGAAATCCGCGTGCGTCGATCCCCACGATCTTGTCGATCTTTCTTCCATGAAAGCGTTTAAGAAAAAGATCGATCGATGCCCGAAAAAGCGCGCCGTCCTTTAAAATCGGTGTGATGTCTTTGAAAACGATCCCTTTCTTTGGAAAATCTGGCACATCGCGTACCTGCGTGCGCAATTCTTGAATCATATCGGAAGCCATCGGCGCCGATGCTAGCCGCTGGCCGATAAACGTCAACGGCTCGCTCTCCAGCCTGCTCGCCGAAATATTCTCAAAAAAAGAAGATTTTCGGAAACTTCGACTTCCCGATCCCGTAGTCGTCTGTGTGAGGGCCTATTCCCCAGAGTCGGATTTGAGAACTTGGATGCTTCCCCCTCGGATAGATCCCCGGTGCGGTCGGACCAAAGCGAGCCTGATTCCGTGTTCCTCATCATCTTGCGTGGCCCAAAAACCCGACCGCACCGGCTCATCACATCCGCTGCGAGAATTCTCCCTCGAACACTCAAGCGACTCGCTGCCGATTCAATATCGGCGGCGAGTTCGCTGCCTTGAATCGGAAAAAGCGAAAGGCGAGAATTATAGGCAAACCGCAGGCATTCGGAAAAAACGCGGAACGTCCAACTTTCACCAAACCCTCGGGGATTCTTAGCACGATCAAGATCAATGCTAGAGCATTGCCAAGCCCGCCCCGCGCTTCTAGAGTGGTAATTCCCGGTGGATCGAGATTTTCTCATTCTTTCGACAATTTGTTTTTTGGCGGCGGTCGTGCGGACGTCGGTCTCGTTGCGAGCGAAGAATTTTCACGCCGGGTGGTTTAACTTTCTGGTGATCGGTCTGGGGTTTATCTTTCAGACGGCGTTCTTGTCGATTCGTGGGCATGCTTTAGGTCGGTGTCCCCTGACGAATCTGTTTGAGGTTTTTATTTTTCTCGCTTGGTCGGTGGCGTTGATTTACATGCTGGTCGGGCCAGCCTATCGGCTTTCGCTGATGGGGGCATTCACGGCGCCACTGGTAGTTTTACTGCAAGGGTTTGCGTTGCTTATGCCGATTGATAAACCGCACCCGGGGAAAATGCCGGCGAATCCATGGCTGGAATTTCACGCGTCGATTTCGCTTATTGCTTACGGTGCGTTCGCGCTCGCCTGCATTGCGGGGGTGATGTACCTCGTGCAGGAGCACCAACTCAAGACGCACGAGTTGCATTCAATCTTTTACCATCTTCCGCCGCTAACGGATCTTTTTGCGGCCATCACAAAGCTCCTTTGGCTCGGCTTCGCGCTTTACACGCTCGGACTGATAAGCGGTTTTTTCGTCGGTCAACCATTGCCGTGGACACAAGTGATCTGCGCGATCGGGGTCTGGGTCCTTTACGCCGTGATCTTGCAAGGCAGACATCTGCGCCGGCTTGCGCCGAAACGTGTGGCCGCGCTTTGCATTATCGGGTTTAGCGCAGCGCTCACGCTTCTTTGGGGAATCACCTTCACCGCGCAAATGAATCCGCCATGAATCTTTTCTGTGTCGGCCTGAGCCACCACACGAGCAACGTCGAGACACGGGAGCGTTTCGCGGGTCAGGCAGGGACTGATTGCGTATTGCGGCGCGCGGGCTGCGCAGAAGCGCTGCTGCTGACGACTTGCAATCGCGTGGAAGTTTATGCCGCAGCCGAGACATGCGTCCCGACAGAGGAAATTGCACGTTGCCTCCGACGCAGCATCGACAACGAGCTTGGCGATGACATGTCAGCATTCTATCGCCACGAGAACGCTGGATGCGTGCAGCATTTGTTTCGAGTCGCCTCGGGACTCGATTCGATGGTCGTCGGTGAAACCGAGATTCTCGGTCAGGCGAAAAAGGCGTATGAATTGGCGCGCGAATCGGGAGCACCCGGGCCATATTTGCATCGCTTGTTTCAACGCGCGTTTCGCGTTGCGAAACAGGTGCGAACGCACACCGAAATCACACGCGGTGCGGTCTCGGTTGGCTCGGTGGCCGTCGATCTTGCCGAGAAAATCTTTGGAGACCTCGCTAATTGCAAGGTTCTCGTGCTGGGGGCGGGCGAAACGAGCGAGCGCACCGCCCGCGCGCTCATTTCACGTGGCGTTCCCGATCTTCGTGTAAGCAATCGCTCAGGCGAGCGCGCCGAAAATCTGGC
>Ga0193751_1002892_pt1 | contig 10307 bp, 7 predicted proteins | sample L1c2metaG_FD_143050 | JGI IMG/M metagenome (GOLD analysis project Ga0193751, IMG submission 143050) | Soil microbial communities from a riparian zone of the East river system, Colorado, United States - L1c2 | ecosystem: Environmental > Terrestrial > Soil > Riparian zone | place: USA: East River...
CAATGGTGCCCGTACTGCTAGAGCGTTACGGAGCAGCGGCGGCAATGCCGGCGGCAGCGGCAGCAAGAGCGGCGCGTCCGGTGGCACAGCGCAAGGAGTTTGGCGCCGGATCACTCAACGAGAATAAGTAAATCAAGTTGCTGGTAGGTGGGGACACCGCGTGGGCGGTGTCCTTTTTTGTTTGAACTACACGCAGGCCAATTGACCGGCACGTTCGTCGCAGTTACCCTTCTGTACGAAAATAAAATTCTCTCTGCTGTTTGCCGTGTCAAAAGCGACTTTCCTAATGAAGGAGAAAAGCCCGGTGAAGCGATGGATCGTGTGTGCACTTCTCGCTCTCATAGCAGCGAGGTTAGTCTCAGCTCAACAACCATCTCCGACTGACAAAATAATTGATCCCTATCGCTCGACTGTGGATCGCCTGGAATCGCTTACGAATCTGCCACTGTCAGATTGGCGGTTTCACACCGACGTACCGCATCCTGAGGATTCGTCCTTAGATGACTCAGGCTGGGGACCGATAAAAGTCGGGGACAAATGGTCGACCGGGTCTCGCGTGTTGCGCTGCTGGATCGAGATTCCGCAGAAGATCAACGGTTATGCAGTGCTGGGCGCCCGCGCGAAATTGGACCTCCGGTTCGACTTCATGTGGAACAACAAAGGCCCGGTAATGATTTCCGTGTTCTCGAACGGAGCGCTCGTGTCGCGAGGAGATGACGACATGCAGCAACCGATTCCGCTCACGGCCAACGCGCAGCCGGGGCAGAAATTTCTGATCGCCGTGCGCATCGATGCTCCGGAGATTGAAACGCTGCTTCATCACGCTGAGTTGAGTATTGAACCTGGCGCCAGCCGGCCGGATCCGGCGATGATCAGAATGGAGATCCTGGCGGCGCGTCCGATGATTGCGGCCTATGAGGAGGGTCGGGCGGAACGCCAGCAGCAGCTCGACGCGGCGGTCAAAGCCATCGATTTTTCTCTGCTCGACAAGGACGACCAGGCGGGCTTCGATGCATCGCTGCGTCAGGCGCAAAGCAAACTGCAATCGTTGAATCCGTGGTTGAAACAGTTCACGGTTCGTGCTGTCGGGAACTCGCATATTGATATGGCGTGGTTGTGGCCGTGGACGGAAACGGTCGAAGTGGTGCGCAACACGTTTCAGAGCGTTCTGGATTTGATGCGCGAGTATCCGGATTTCACGTTCACCATGTCCTCGGCGCGAACTTACGAATGGATGCAGGAGAAATACCCGGATCTGTTCGAGCAGATCAAGCAGCGGGTCAAGGAGGGCCGCTGGGAGGTCATTGGCGGCATGTGGGTCGAGCCCGATCTGAATATGCCGGACGGCGAGTCGCTGGTGCGTCAGATTCTCGTCGGCAAAAGATATTTTCAAAAGAACTTTGGCGCTGACATCAAAATCGGCTGGAACCCTGATTCGTTTGGATACAACTGGCAACTTCCGCAAATCTATAAGAAGTCCGGCATTGATTATTTCGTGACCAGCAAGCTGCTGTGGGCCACGGACTACACCAAGTTTCCGTACCGGCTGTTCTGGTGGGAAGCCCCTGATGGCAGCCGCCTTCTGACGTACTTTCCCCACGAATACGCTAATGAATTTGATCCGCAGCAGACCACGCAAGACCTGTCGTTCTATGCTCCGTCAATTTATGGCAGCAAAGTCACCGATTCGGCGCAGATGCTTTACTTGTACGGAATCGGCGACCATGGCGGCGGCCCGACTCGGACGATGCTTGATCGGGCAAATCGCCTTCAAAATCCGAACACCGTTTTTCCGAAGATTGAGTTCAGCACCGCCAAAAAATTCTTCGCCGACCTGACGCAGGACCTTCCAAATCTCAAAGTGCCCACCTGGAAGGACGAACTCTATTTCGAATATCACCGCGGGGTGATGACTACGCAAGCGGACACGAAACAGCGAATCCGGCGTGATGAGGAGCTGATGCTCGATGCGGAGAAGTATGCGTCGCTGGCTTCGCTCTTCGGCCGCTCGTATCCGCAAGATCAGTTCGAGCTCGCCTGGAAGAATCTGCTCTTCGACCATTTCCACGACGTCATGCCGGGTTCTGGAATTGCGGTGAACTATCTCGACGCTAAGCGAAACCTGGAAGACGTTGCCCGCTCCGCAAAAGAGATCACGGATGGCGCGCTCGACGAACTACTGGCTCACGTCAACACCCAGGGTGCGAATGCGCGAGGGGACGGCGTGCCGGTTGTGGTTTTCAATTCTCTTTCCTGGCCGCGAGCCGAAGTGATTGAGGCGCAGGTACAACTTTCCGGGCCCGCAAGAGAGGTTCAAGTACTCGATGGCGCGGGCCAACGGGTTGAACACCAGTTGCTGTCCCTGGACTCGTCCACGCATCGAGCGCGTCTCCTTATTCTTGCGGATGCGCCAGCCCTGGGCTACAGAACCTATTTTGTGCGGGCATATTCTGGGCGTTCTGCGGCGAAGACTGGCGTCTCTTCAAATGCGATTAATGGCCACGAGCGAGCTGTCCAGGCTTCGAGGGAGACGCTGAGGAATGCGTACATCCAAATAAAGGTCGATCCGAAAACAGGATGCATCACCAGCCTTTTCGATCTGCGCAGTCAGACGGAAACGCTTGCTCCCTCCGAAACCGACTCGGGCGGCTCCAAAACATCTGTTTGCGGGAACCTCTTGCAGGCTTTCCACGACAAACCTAAGCGATGGGACGCCTGGAACATCGATTCCGATTTCGAGAAAGAACATTGGGATTTGGATAAAGCCGACGAGGTGAAGCTGGTTGAGAGGGGGCCGCTGCGCGCCGTGATCCGCGTGAAGAAACATTTCCAGAATTCCACATTCGTGCAGGACATCACCATGTATGCCGGGGTACCGCGGGTCGACGTGAAGATGCAGGCGGAATGGCACGAGAAACACGTTCTGCTGAAAGTGACATTCCCTTTGAGCGCGCACAGTGACAAGGCTACTTTTGAAATTCCCTATGGTTCGATAGAACGTCCAACCACTCGGAACACACCGGCGGAACAGGCCAAATTCGAAGTCCCGGCGCAGCGCTGGGCCGATCTTTCTGATGCCGACACAAAACACGGCCTCAGCCTGCTTAACGACAGCAAGTACGGATACGATGTGAAGGGCAATGTGCTGCGTCTATCGTTGCTGCGTTCGCCAGAATGGCCCGATCCGCATGCCGACGAAGGTCATCACGAATTCACTTACTCTTTGTATCCGCATGGCGGAAATTGGCGGGACGCTCAGACCGTACGCCGCGGCTACGAGCTAAACTACAAGCTGATCGCCATGCAGTCGCAGAAACACGAGGGGACACTTCCGAGCGACCATTCTTTCGGGCGAGTTGAGCCGGATAACGTAGTGGTCACCGCGGTCAAGAAGTCAGAGGACGATGACTCTCTTGTGCTGCGTTTTTATGAATGGGCGGGGAGAGAAGCTGATGTGAAGCTCGAGCTTCCGGCAGGAGCGCAGTCGGCGTCAGAAACCGATCTGATGGAGAGATCGATAACCTCTCTTGCCGTGCACAATAATGCCGTCACGGTACATACCAAACCCTATGAGATCAAGACCGTGAAAGTCCGATTTGCGCCTCACGCTCCGAAAGCAGTTCCATAGCGTTCAATCGTGACCAACCCACTCAGTCTGCAGACTCGGCGGCCGCATTAAGGTCTGCATCACCACGCAATACTGTTCTGTTTTCTCCCGCAATCCGCGCAGTTGTTCCGGTGTTGCCTGAGGCGCAGCTACGTCAAAATGAAGATGGATGCTCTCAAAGCCGACGGGCACGTCTTTTGAAATGCCAAGCGTGCCCCGGAGATCCAGGTCTCCCTCGACTGTGACCTCAATGCGCTCGGTTGGAATGCCCATCGCCGCCGCCACCATCTGACAGGTGATCTGGGCACAAGCTGCCAGAGCCCCGAGCAAAAGGTCACCAGAACAGGCGCCGGCACCGGCACCGCCGACGCCCTTGTGGGCCTCGGCCTGGTAGATGGCACGTCCGAGATCGACCGAGCATGTCACCGGAACATCGGTCTGCCCGCCTTTCGCCCGCAGGGTGATATGCGAGGCATCGGGGTCATTGCGGTATTGCTCTTTCAGTGGCTTCTGAAGCGATCGAAGATCCATGGCAACCTCGTTCTTTTATTCTTGGCCGTTCTCGCTGACCGGGGCAGCTTCGGCCAAGGCGTCTTGAAGCTGCTCCATCTGCATGCTAGCATTTGTCCACATCAGGGGATGCCCATGCCCAAATTTGTCATCGAACGCGAAATCCCGGGAGCCGGAAATCTAACCGACGCCCAATTGCGGGAAGTCTCGCAAAAGTCAGTCAATGTTCTGAAGGGAATGGGTCCCGAGATTCAGTGGCTCCATAGCTACGTAACCGGCGACAAGGTGTACTGCGTCTATCTCGCCCCGGACGAGGCGACCATCAAGGAACACGCTCGGCGCGTAGGCCTTCCTGCCAATCGCGTCTCCGCGGTGCGCAGACTGCTCGACGCAACAAGCGCAGAGTAAATAGGCTGGTTGCACATTTAACCCGAGGGAGACGCAGGATCCGGCATCAGCACCTCTTCAACGACTTTCTCGACCGGCAAAGTCCAGCCTTCCAACCATGCTGCTACGCCTGCCGTGTTGCTCAACGCCTTGCGCGCCAGATGCAGACTTGTTTCCAGTTTGACCTGTTCCGCTGGCGTAAGCGGGGCGCCAATGTTTTGGCGCAATGCGGCCGCTGCGCCCGCCAGCCGCAGGGAACGCTCGGCATGGAGTTGAGCAGCCGCCGAGCACGCAAAACACTCCAGCAGGCGCGCAATTCCGCGTTTATGTTCGAGTTCCTGGAAAACTTTTATGCTTTCCCGGTACAGTGAGTGGGCTCTTGGATAATTTCGCTGTTCCCTCGCCAAGCTTCCCAGATCAGCCAGCGTGCCGGCAATTCCCCATCGGTCACCGAGCTCCCGAAAAATTCCCGATCCTTGTTCATACAACGCCTGCGCGCCTGCGTAATCACCCTGATCGCGCGCGACATCCCCCTGGTAGTTTAGCGACCAGGCGACACCTGTCCTATCTCCCAGTTCTCGGAAGATTGCAAGGCACTCCGCGTATAGCGAGCGCGCGCGCTCATAGTCTCCCTGCAACTTGAGGACATTCGCCAGATTACTGAGAGCCCGAGCGACAGCCTTCTGGTCGCCCAGTTCCCTCCACAGCCCCAGACTTGCTTCGAACAGCATTTGGGCAGTCGTGACATCTCCCCGGTCGCGGGCAAAGACCGCCAAGGCGTTTAGAGAGACGGCGATACCCGTTTTGTCACCCAACTCATGTGCGATGTTTTGACTTTCGTTGATGAGTGCTTCCGCCGAGGCGTAATCTCCCTGTTCGCCGGCGAGGACGCCCGCGGCAAAAAGCGCGCGCATGCGCAATTTCGTGGGAGCTGCCGCTCCTGCAAGCTTCAGCAATCTACCCAACCTGTCCCTGCCTTCGGCGAGATACTCGCGAATCTCCCAATAGCGAAACAGGGCGGTACCGAGACGCAGGCCCCACTCCGCATCTCCGGCTTCTGTCAGCCACTCAAGGGCCGCGCGAAAATTGTCGTGTTCGGACGCGAAGCGTTCCAGCCATTCCGTCCCCTCCGCCCCGCTCTGCCCCGTAGCTTCTTCTTCCGCCAGCACCAGGCAGTAGGCGGCATGAGCGCGTTTCGTCAACGCCTCCTCCTTACTTGCCTCCAGTTTTTCCAGAGCGTACTCGCGAATCGTTTCCAGCATTGCGAACCGCGATTCTCCTTTCGCTTGTTCAACCTGTTGCGCCAGGCTCTTGTCCACCATGGACGCCATAGCATCGAGCAGATCGAAGTCGAGATCGCCTTTGGTGTCGCACACGGCTTCAGCGGCTTCCAGAGTGCATCCGCCCACGAACACCGATAATCTTCGGAAAAGCTTCTGCTCGGCGGCGTCCAGCAAGTCGTAGCTCCAATCCATGGCAGCACGCAGCGTCTGCTGCCGCTGCGGCAGGTCCCGCGAGCCGCCCGTTAATAGCTGCAACCGGCTCGCCAGGCGTGTCAGCATGGAAGAGGGCGAAAGAACTTTGACTCGGGCGGCTGCGAGTTCGATCGCGAGAGGCAGACCATCCAACCGGGCGCAAATCTCGGCGACAGCAGAGGCGTTTTCGCGGTTAAGTTCAAAATCTGGCTTGGCGGCGGCGGCGCGTTGCACGAACAGCGCGACGGCGGGGCACTGTAACAGGACCTGCACAGAAGGCATGGACCGCGAATCCGGCAGCGCTAATGGCGGCACCGGAAATTCATGTTCGCCGTACACATGCAGCGCAGCGCGACTGGTTACCATGATTTTAAGATTGGGACCTGTCGCCAGCAGCTCTGCCACGGTCGGCGCCGCCTGAACCAGGTGCTCGAAATTGTCCATCAGGAGCAGCATTGGCGCGCGCGATGACTCCTGTAAATTTTTCTTGAGTATTTCGAGCGGCGACTGACCTCCCGCCTCCCGGATGCCCAACGTCTGAACGATCACGGAAGCGATCAAACCCGGATCGCTTAGCGAGGAGAGCGGAACAAAATGAATGCCACCTGGAAAGCTTTCGACCAAGCCATTTGCCACTTCCACCGCGAGACGCGTTTTGCCGATCCCACCCGGACCCGTGATCGTGAGCAGGCGCACATCCTGACGCAGAAGCAGTTCTTTAACGCCAGCTACTTCCTTCTCGCGCCCCACAAACCCGGTTCGCTGCGTGGGAAGATTCGCCGGGCGCGCATCCACCTGCTGAAGTGGCTTCTCCGAAAAACGGTCGCGAATAGTTGCAAGTTCCCGCGCGAGATCTCGGGTCGAGACGTAGCGCTTATCGGGTTCTTTCGCCAGGCACCGTTCGATCGCCCAACACAGCGGAGCGGGCGCGTCACGGTTTTGCCTTGTGATCGGTTCAGGCGGTTCCCGAAGAATGGCCACCAGGGTCTCCGCTGCGGTGCTTCTCTGAAAAGCGCGTTTTCCGGTCACCATCTCGTAGAGCACCAGGCCGAACGAGAACTGGTCTGACCGGAAATCCAGCCGATCACCGCTGGCCTGCTCCGGCGACATGTATCCCACCGTTCCTAGAACCAGACCGGGTGTCGTCGACGCGGTGCAAATATCCGACCCGCTTGGCAGCGCGAGCTTCGCCAGGCCAAAGTCGAGGATTTTGACGAATCCATCGTCAGAGACCATCAGGTTCTCGGGCTTTAAGTCTCTGTGCGCGATGCCCGCTTCATGCGCCTTGGTCAGACCTTCCGCAACCTGCGCCGCGATTTCAATCGCTTTTCGCATTGGCAGCGAGCCGCATGCAAGCAGCTCGCGCAGGGTCTTCCCCTGTACCAGCTCCATTGCGATAAAGGCGCGGCCATTGGCCTCATTAACCTCGTAAATCGTGCAGATATTCGGATGGTTCAGCGCGGAGGCAGAGCGAGCCTCGCGGCGAAAACGCTGAAGCGACTCCGGGTCTTCGGCGAGTTCTTCGGGAAGAAACTTCAGCGCAACATGGCGGCCGAGCTTCAGGTCTTCGGCTTCGTAAACCACGCCCATGCCGCCGCAGCCGATCTGGCCAAGAACGCGGTAGTGGCCGATCACGCGGTTGGCCAAGCCAGATTGTGGATTTAAGGTTGGATCTAAAGATCGAGAGCTACGCGGTCGCAATGGGGACGCGTCCGCGTCAGCAAATGCCGGCGTCTCGATGAAGCTTGCGGATTCACTGTGATGCGCCAGCAGCGATTCCACCTCGCGGCGGAGGTCGTCATCCCCGGCACACGACTGCCTGACGAGTTCGCCTCGGCGGCTTTCTTCCACTTGCAGGGCAGCGTGAAAGATTTGTTCGACTTGTCCCCAGCGCTCACGCTCCATCGGGTTTCTCTCCGCTCAGCTCGCGCAGCAGCCAGGCCTTGGCTAACCTCCAATCGCGCATCACAGTATCGGGTGAAACCTTCAACACCTCCGCAGTTTCCTCTACGCTCAGGCCTCCAAAAAAGCGCATCTCGACAACGAGGCTCTTGCGCTCGTCCACTCGCGCGAGCTGATTCAGAGCGTCATCCACGGCGACCAAATCGGCACTAGCCTGAGGGGCGGCCACCAGAGCCACATCCAGCAACACCGGTTGCGCCCCACTACCGCGCTTATGCGACTGCCGGGCGCGGGCCTGGTCGGTGAGAATCCGCCGCATCTGCCGCGCGCACAGGGCAAAAAAATGCGCGCGGTTCTGCCAGTCAATCAGCTTCAGATCGGAGAGGCGCAGGTAAAGCTCATTGATCAGCGCCGTGGTTTGCAGAGTATGGCCGTCACGTTCCCGCGCCATGCAGCGCTTCGCCGCCCGATGCAGCTCCCGGTAAATCTGAGGAGTTAGCTTCTCCAGAGCACCTTGATCACCCTGGCGCCATGCCTGAAGCAGTTCCGTAATCTCGTGTCCGAGGGCCTGATCCATCCAAAGCCTCTGCACCGCAGGGGGAGTCCAGGGGCGGTCACAGGAAACATTAGCACACCAGTCGCAAGTTTCGGTTCTGTGAGCCGGGGGGGCAAGAATGCTTCTTTCCTCCGTTACAGGTTTTCACCACAGTTCTCGCTATAGGAAGTGACAGGCAAGAAAACAGGCGCGGTTAGCACTAAGGCCGTGACCATAATTCAAAGGAGATTAAAGATGAGAATCCCAATAATACGCCTCCTCGCAGCGTTTCTCGGCGCCGCAGTGACACTCGGTTTTGTGCCCGCAGCGGTTGCGCAAGCCAAAACGCCAAGTGTCGCTCAGGTCGTGGCCTTGGATGAATGCGATCCGCATAGCTTCAATAAGGTGCTTGGGCCTGACTTCTGCCATAACGTCGCCCTCGGCGTGCTTGGATACACCACAACATTGACCGACCTATTTACAAAAGCAGCCGCTGGAACTCCGGATCCGGGATGGGACTTCGAGCCTGACACGGTCAAGATCAAAGAAGGAACTATTCTTACCGTAGTCGACCAGGGCGGCGAGCCGCACACCTTCACCGAGGTGGAGAAGTTCGGCGGCGGCTTCATAGCGGGGCTCAATAACGGAGAGGAGACGGTTCCCGAATGTGCCGGCGGCTTTAAGAACGTCGCGGTCGCCAAAACTCGAATCCTTCAAGGCAGCCAAACCCAGGTCACGAATCTGTCGAAGGGTGAACATCTTTTTGAGTGCTGCATCCATCCCTGGATGCGGGTGAAAGTCGAAGTGAAATGACCCGCGGCACCGGAGAGAACACGAGCCGGGTGCTACAGTCGAACGGAGGCGAAGCATCTGCCTTGATTCGTCTGGCAGAGTGCTTCGCCAACGTTGCTGTTCCGATGACTGCTGGCATTCCCCCGGTTACTAAGCAGCGGCGAGCTTCACACTTTTCGCGGCCTGTTCGATGAGACTTGCGACAGCTTTGGGTTGCGACACGTAGATGGCGTGGCTCCCCTTTACCTCAACGACCGTAGAACCCGCCCGCTTAGACATGGCGCGCTGTGCATCAGGTGGGATCATCTTGTCGTCAGTAGCGATTAGGTACCAACTCGGCTTCTTCTTCCACGCGGGCTCGCTGATCTTGCCGCTAAGAGCCTCCACACCCCACGGAACTTGGGAGTCGGCCATAAACGCGGCTTTTTCTGGGTTCACGTCGCCAGCGAAAGAAGCGGCAAACTTCGCGTTGTCGAGCAGCAGGTAACCGTCTTGTGGCGGCAGTATCGGCGGCACGGGTGCACCGGGCGGCGCGTCCTTGATAAGCGTCGCTGCGGATTCACCCTTGTCTGGAGCAAAGGCGGTGATATAGACGAGTCCCGCAACCTTTGGATCGTTCCCAGCTTCAGTGATTACCGCTCCTCCATAGGAGTGGCCCACGAGAATTGCTGGTCCGTCCTGCGCTGCAAGAATGCGCTTGGTAGCTGCCACGTCGCCGTCGAACGAGATCGTAGGATTCTGGACGACACTGACATTGTAGCCGTCCGCCTTCAATGCCTTGTAAACGCCTTCCCAGCCCGCGCCGTCAACAAAACCACCATGAACCAGAACGATGTTGTTCATTGCTCGGTACCTCCAAGCGATGAAGTCTAAAGACGGGCCGAGTAGGCTGTCAAGCGCGGCTCTCCTCTCCGTAAAGGTTACTTCCGGTGGGGTAACGGCAGTGTGTTCTCTAAGGGACTGACTCGAATGATCGTGGTGCCGGGAGGGGGAGTCGAACCCCCAAGGGCCGAAGCCCGGCGGATTTTGAGTCCGCTGCGTCTGCCAGTTCCGCCATCCCGGCTGAGGGGTAACCGATTGAATTTACAGTCTAGTTTAC
>Ga0193751_1002893_pt1 | contig 10307 bp, 7 predicted proteins | sample L1c2metaG_FD_143050 | JGI IMG/M metagenome (GOLD analysis project Ga0193751, IMG submission 143050) | Soil microbial communities from a riparian zone of the East river system, Colorado, United States - L1c2 | ecosystem: Environmental > Terrestrial > Soil > Riparian zone | place: USA: East River...
GCTTCATGGCTAAGCCGATACCCATGATTGCGGCCAGATAGGCGACTACAATCAGTTGATCAGTCAACGACAGTTTCATCTCTGGTCCATTTGTTGTCGCGGCCAACAAACTCGGCCGACCACTGCTCTGCGGAAAGAATTCCAGAAAATAAAGGGTGACCCGGAGTGCGGACCCAGTCTGGATTGAGAGAGCTCACGGCCCCACGTAGAAAGCGATTTTTAACTTGCAGACGTTTCTAACGAGACTTTATCACCGCTCTTGACAAAGTGGGTAAATAACACGCTTCGATATAACCTGTCAATGAACTTTTTCGCATGAACTCTTTCGCTGGATAGGCTTCTAATTCGATTGATGGCTTGGGGGGACAAAGAACCTGGGCACGAACTTACCTAGAAAAACCACTAGAGCGTTTCTTTTTGTTGTGATTTAGTGGATCGTCCGTTGTAGTAGAGAAAATGGAACCGTTGGAGCTGGAATTCAAAACACTACCTTCCCTACCCTTCTTCTATTTGAAAGGCTAGTTTACAAAAACATTCGCCACGCTCCTCTTCCGCTAAACCGATGGGCCTAACATGAGGTTTTTTGAGCCACCAGACGCGCCGCTATCTGCATGTTGAGTTTCCACGGCTACTGCAATCCTCCATTCATCGGCTGCCCGGCACGTTGCTGGTCATTAGTTGTGCGTACAGCCTCAGAACTTCCCGAACCTGCCGGTCCCAATATGCCCAATCATGCGCACCGGGGAGTTGACGGTACTGATGTGGAATTTTTTTCGCCAACAGGATATCGGCAAGCTCCCGATTCGTTGCGAGAAAACCGTCTTCCAAACCGCAGTCGAAATAGAGATAGGGGAGCGAGCTAATCTGTGAAGCGCTAAGGCCGCGTGCGATCTGATGAAGGTCGTTGGCCTTCCGGATTTCGCTGCCTGGGGCACCGAAAACGGCGTTAATGGAGGGCCGGAGAATATCCCACGCAAATCCTGGGTGATCGTCTGTTCGCATTGTGGGATCGAATGCGCCACTCAGTGAGCCCGCAAATGCGAACTGCTCGGGATGTTTAAGTCCGTATTTGAGGGCGCCGTACCCTCCCATGGAGAGGCCAGCGACACCCCGCGCTCGCCGGTCTTTAATCGTGCGAAAGCGCGCATCCACATCCGGGATTAGTTCGCGGATAAAGTACGACTCATACTTATCTCCAGGAACACCGGCGCGATCCGTGTACCAGCTATCGTGACCTTCAGGCGTGACGATGATCACATCATAATGAGCCGCGTATTCGGCCAGGTTGGTGCGCTTGATCCAATCGTCGTAGCCTCCGAACAAGCCGTGCAAAAGATAAAGCACTGGATAGCGCTTGTTGGATTCCGCATAACCAACGGGCAACAAGATGTTGTAAGGCAGAACCTGCCCGACCAAGTCGCTTTTGAATTGGATCGTTTCGACATCAACTTTGCGCCCCTCCCGTGCCCACGCAGCAGTTGCCAACGAGAGGAGTATCGAAGCCAAGAGAACCCTGCGAGCGAGCAACAACAGGTACGATGTATGAGCAACCTGAGTTCGACGCATGACTTCTTCCTCCTTGCGCAAAGATAACGCGCTCGTTCACATTGCACTACTTAGTTAAGGGTGATGATAAAGAGTTAATAACACGCGGTGCACGGTGCGTCAATAACCATCTAAGAAAGCCGAGCTGGTGTGCGGCTGCCTGAGTTGACAGAGGACTGTGGAACCTTCACGTGGTTGGTTTGTTTGTCGCGGCCACCTCCGAAGCAATGCTGCAAAGCGATGGGTATAGCGCCAAAGAGACTCGGACGCAGTACGCTTGAGGGGCGCACCTTGAAGCTGATTGGAGGTACGATGTAGTTACTCTTGATGCATCCTTCGATAATGGGACCGATGATGGGCCAAGCGCCGGTAATCTCACCGCCAATGACGACAACTTCGGGACTAAGGCCATGCACGAGACTGGCAATCCCCTCACCCAGGTAACGCGCAGTTAATTTAATTGTCTCGAGTGCCGCTGCGTCTCCCTGTCCGGCAAGAGCTATTAACTCGGTTACCGCGCGCACCCTAGTCTTTGATTTGCCCAGTCTTCGATAGCGATCAAGCGTGGCTCGGTCCGAGGCAAAAGTCTCCCAACAACCTCTTCGGCCGCAGGAGCAAGTCATTCCTTTGGGATCCATCGACATGTGTCCGAAACCGCCCAGGCCGATGCTCGTGCCCACGTGCAACTCACCATTAATAATCAATCCCGTACCCAAACCCTCAACGACCAGCACGCATAAGAGCGTGCGCACGCTCACTTCATCAAGCGGCCCGTACCAAAGTTCCGCAAACGCCGCAGCGTTCGCGTCGTTCTCCACGTAGACTGGCAACTCTAACTCCCCTTCCAATAAAGCACGTACCGGAACAGCTCGCCAGCCTAAGTTCGGTGAAACGATCAAGGTGCCGGCGGCCCGATCAACCAACCCTGGAACACTGACGCCTACGGCCTCGACGCGGGCCCGCGGATATTGTGTCCTCACCAGGGCGTGGATTTCGCGCGACAGTGAACGCAGGAACTTCTCGGGATCGCCTTCTGTCAAGACCGATTTCTCGGTCAGTATTCGGCCATTGAAATCGCTTACTGCATAGATAGACTCTTTCACGCCTAAATCTATGGCAAGGACGTAAGCGCTCTCTGCGTTCACGTGCAGATACTTCGGCGGACGGCCTCCGCTCGATGGGCCTTCGACCCCTTCATAAATCAACTTCTCTTTTATTAGACGATTAACAATTGCCGACACGGTCCCGGGCTGTAACCCCGTGGCCTTCACAATGTCTGCACGCGAGATAGGTTGCCGCTCACGTATCAGATGGAGAAAAATCGTCTGGTTAATATCTCGCAAATCGCGTACGCCTATCATCTTCAGATTCTGCGTGCTATGCCGTTTCATGCGAGATACAGCCCTCTCATCCTAAAGTCACTCTTAGTCGATTGTGCCATCTTAGGCCAGAAGAAAGCTATTGTTTTTAAAGCTCAAGTAAGATATTGATGCCTTGCAGTTCGCGTTGACGTTGTCCACAGACAAGAACCTGCGGCAAGTCAAGTTAACGTGTGAGACGTAGCTGGAGGATCACGCGCGCTCAAAGTGAGCGCCTATTTCTAGCTCGAGGTGATTGCCAGCAACGGAGTCTCCTCCGTTGCGACAATAACTTCTATTGAAATTCTTAAGAAATTCGCTTCGAGACGGATTTCACGTGTCCCTCATCGATTCACGATTTTCAATCTGTTCATGATCTTTCTTCGTGCAGAAAATTAGCACTAATTCCGCACTTGCTAATTTCATCACTCCTGATGTCGTGAGTTTCCGCAAGTTCCGGCGGCGACCTGAGCGCTTGGTTGTATTTAGGGCGACGCCTTAACAAGTTGGATCGGAGCCCGGTACATCACAGAGGTACTCAAACGGCAGTGCGCCCTCCGTCAACGGCGAGTTTGGTACCGTGAATGAAACTGGCACGATCCGTGGCCAAAAAGACAATTGCTTCTGCAATCTCGTCCGGTGTTGCTGGACGACCCGCCGGTGCTTGAGCGGCTAACTGATCTAAAGCCTCACCCATTGCCTGCGTGCCTTCTGTTTTCGTTGGTCCAGGACTCACCGCGTTGACGCGGACACCGCTGGGGCCATACTCAGCCGCCCACGCTTTGGTGAGTAGATTGATAGCTGCCTTACTGGATCCGTAGAGGCTCAACCCAGGCATTCCATAATCGGCAACCATCGTCGATACATTTACGATTGCCCCTTTGCCTCTCTTCGCCATCAGTGGAGCGAGTTCGGCGGCTAAAAAGTACGGTGCCTTGACGTTTATCGAATACACGCTATCAAACATTTCTTCCGTCATTTCATGGGTTGGCCCAAACGGGAAGGTTCCCGCATTGTTGATCAGAATGTCGACGTGCCCGTTTCCGAGTTCCACTGCTCTTCTCGCGACTTCCCGCGCGCTCGACGCGTCCCGAAGGTCAAACGATATAAAGTCTGCTTCGCCTCCTGCTGCGCGGATTTCGGCAACTGTCTTTTCGCCACGATTGGTATTGCGACCGACGACTACGACATGGATGCCAAGCTGAGCCAGTTTATTGGCTGCCGCCCGGCCAATACCGCTTGTTCCCCCAGTAATAAGTGCTGTCGACGAATTAGTAGTCATTTTGCCTCCTCTCTTAATCTGAAACCAAACATATACATTCCGCGCCTCGGACAGAAGACAGTATGTGGTGATAAAATCTATTCCGAATGGGAATGGATCTATGGGTAGACTCCGCGAAATGGAGATGTTTATACGGGTTGTGGAGGGGGGTTCTTTTTCGGCTGCCGCACGCGATCTGAACATGGGCCAACCGGCGGTCTCCAAAGCGATCGCCGGACTTGAGGACAGACTTGGCGTACGTCTCTTGGTTCGATCAACGCGAAGACTGTCTCCCACGGAAGCCGGTATAGCATTCTATGAACGTGCCCTGTGCGCGATCGCCGAGGCGAACGAAGCAGCAGCCGCAGCTCAGGGCTTGGGCGCTGGGCTTGAAGGCCGGCTACGAATTAGCGCACCAGTGACGTTTTCGCGGCTACATGTTGTTCCGAAGGTCGGTGAATTTCTCGATGCGCATCCGAAGCTTCAGTTGGAACTCGTATTGGACGACCGCAACATCGACCTGCTCGCTGAAAATATCGATGCCGGTTTCCGTTTGGGTGTTCTAACCGATTCTGCCTTAACGGCACGGAAACTAGCGCAAGCGGATCGCTTAGTGGTTGCGAGCCCTTCGTATTTCGCGCGAACAATCCTGCGGATCTCCAGGAACATGACGCGATCATCTATCGGCAGGCCGCTGGCGGACACGAATGGCTCTTCCGGCGTGGAACTTCGGAAGTATCCATACGTCTTCAGGCGCGATTAACTCTCAGCGCTGCGGAAGGTGTACGCGAAGCGGTTCTGACCGGGCAAGGGTTTGCGGTCGCATCACGATGGATGTTTGCGCCGGAGCTAGCATCAGGCGAGGTAGTGCCTGTCCTTGAAGACTGGAGTCTTCCTCCAATGGACCTATGGGTGATTTATCCTTCCGGCCGTCTGACCGGTGCAAAGGTCCGAGCCTTTGTGAAATGGTTTGAGACTATTATTGGCGAGGCAGCTGCAAAGGTTTGAGCGCGTGGGCGGACAGTGAAGTAAACAGCCTCTTTTGTCATCGTATGTCTGTTCCTTCGATTTTTTCAGATTCTGCGGCTTAGGTTCCTCGTTCATAACTCTTCAGTGAATTGCTTGCCCAGAGTGGGGACCCATGCGCGTCAATATTGCGCCGGGCCGCCCCAACGGATGAGACTCCGTTGGTCGGATGACGTGATCGCATTTTGAACCTACCTGAATGTAGCTGACTTTGACGGCTAACCATTCCGGTAAATATTGGTTTGTTGTGTTTGGTGAGACTTGGTGTAGTTGGCGATTTAGGACTTAAAATCCGTTGACCGCAAGGTCGTGTGGGTTCGACTCCCACCCTCAGCACCATTTCATATCAATAAGTTACAGAGAGACAGGAATTGCATACTAAAAAGTCAACGGACTCTGAGTCCGTTGCACCCAAACCAGGCTCCTGTCTAAGATATGCGTTCCCATATACTTAGAGACACGTCGCTCTGTTAATCACGAGACGAGTCTGTCGTCACCTGCCTTGCTGAAATACGTCCGGTACTTCTACCAGCAGTATTAGTTGATATTTGAGATTGAGAAACAACGCCGTCCTGCGGATACTAGGAGCTTTTCGGAAACGATCAATAGGCAAGCGTTACCTAATATCTCACTCAATCGCGAGCATACCAGATCTCTATTGCTGGGCTGGTCGCAACCACACGAATGTGGCGATTGCTGCGAGTGAGATAAATGCGGCCAAGATAAAAACTGCGCTCGGGTTCACTACCCATAACGCTCCTGCTATCAGCGAAGCCGGTAGGTAAATCACTCCGGTCACGAAATTGTAGACACCCATCGCGGTTGCGCGTCGCTCCCGCTCGACATCTGCGATGAATGCCTTGCTTTGCGCGTCGTCGATCGAAAAGAAGATGCCGTAGAGTATGAACAGAAGGATTATCTGCCACTTCGCCGTCGCAAATGCGAACCCGAGACTCATGCCCAGGTAGATGAAATAACTTAGTATGACGATTCTTACCCTGCCGACGAGGTCGCCGAGCTTACCTACCAGTGGCGCAGCGATGACAAAAGAGACATTAAACAATGCATAGAGCAAGACGACGTCCTTCACTGAGAAGCCAACTCTATTCGCACGCAAGAGCAGAAAACCAAAACTGAAGTAAGCCAGTGAGAAGATTCCAGCCGCGATAAGGTAACGCTTGAAACCGGCGCTCAGCGTCTTCCAAGCCGTGAAGATACTCTCGCGCTCGTATTGAACGCCCGGACGATCCTTGATGAGGCCCAGCACGAAGACGCTGAGCACCGCAGGAACAAACGCGACCCAGAACAACGTCCTGAAGGATGAGGCCGTTTCTCCGAGCCACCAAAGCAATCCAAAGGCAATGAGTGGCCCAACGACCGCCCCCGCTTTGTCGAGCGCCTTATGCACCCCAAACGAATAACCCCGAACTTCACTGGCAGCCATAGTCGACAGCCATGCGTCACGGGGCGCGCTACGGAAACTCTTTCCCAGACGTTCGATCACCCGGAAGAGACTTAGCGCCGCCACCGAGTTAGCAAACAGTAGAGTGATCTTGGCTACCGTCGAGAAACCATATCCGGCAAGGGCAAAGGCTTTGCGTTTGCCAGTCTTGTCAGACAGCCATCCGGCGACGTAATCCAGCGATGAAGCGGAAAAGTCGGCGAAACCCTCGACCAGACCCAGCAACGCACTCGATGCACCTGCGATGGTAGTGAAGAAGACCGCGAAAACCGAGAAGATCATCTCGGAGCTGACATCTGTGAGGAAGCTAACGAGACCGAGCTTGAGTACGTCAGGGTGAACGCCGAGCCAGTTGGCCCTCGAGTTAAGCCTCCTGCGTTCAGGCTCTTCCACATCGTTATGACTTGAATCAGTTTCAGACGGATCGCTCATGGAATTTCCCTGAAATTCTAACCTACCCGTTTGTACTTTGCTTTCGGTACGGATATGGCTTCTGGGAAGAAGAGCACTTCTGCAATGAAGCTCTGCCTGCTAACCGCCAACGCGGTCAAGGCGCCGGGGCGGATGCTTTCGTGTTTACTTTCGTGCCCTGGCGCAGTTCGTCGGTGCCGCGAGTCGCCACCACGTCGTTCTCCGCCAGATCGCCAAAGACTTCAACGAGATCGCCCATCGACACTCCGCGCTTCACGTCAACCCATTCAACTGCTCCATTGCGAATGCGGACGACGAAGGTTCGCTCTGTGGTTACGGCAACGGTTGAGGGTGGCACAAACAATGAAGGTTGCAGCCGCTTGGCGGGCCAGACGACTTCAGGAAACATTCCCGGCGCGAGCCGCGCAGAGTCGTTGAGCACGTCAACCTCCACTGGCATGCTGCGCGTCTTCTCATCTAAGGTATGACTGATGCGCGCAACTACACCTGAGAAAGTCTCACCGGGATAAGCGGGAACCGTGAAGCTTATCCGATCTCCGCTGGTGATTCCGGCAATGTCCGCTTCAGGCACGGCGACCACAAGTCTTAACTTTGAAATCTGCTGAATTCGCAACATTGCTGCTCCACTTCCACCTGATGTTGGACCAGCGAGACTTCCTTTATTAACGTTTCTTTCTGTGATGATCCCGTCAAAGGGTGCGCGGATAATTAGATATGTCTCAATGTCGCGCACGGATCTGGCGGAACTGGTGGCTGCTTTCTCGTTTTCTGATTGCGACTGCACCACAGCCTGTGCGGCCTTTTCGTTTTCTTCCAGCAGGCGAATGTGCGCTCTATCGGCCTCGACATTTTGCTTGGCAATATCGACATCGTTCTCTGCAACGACACCCGGTGTCGCTGATGCTGCCTTCAATCTGCGATAAGTTCCTTCATCAGCACTGAGTTTGGCGGCGGCTTCGGATTTCTGCTCGCGGACGCTGCGCACGCGAGCCTCCATTTCCAGTCGTTGATCCCTGGTCGCTCCTACTCTAGCTTGGGCTTCAGCGGTGCGTGAGGTTAATTCAGGGGCGCTCATACGAATAAGGACTTGTCCGCGCTTCACGACCGAACCGCGATCGACATTGAGCGTTTCGACAAAGCCCTGCACCTTGGGATAAATCGCGACGTCCTGGTAAGCACGCAATTCCCCCGGAAGCTTGAGCTGTCGCTCGACATCTTTCGACACCACATGAGAAACGGAAACGGTCGGTGTCTGAGTTGACTTGTCCGCAATGCCGGCGGCGCCTTGGGTGCGATTTCTGAGCAGCAACCAAGTGACGATCAGGATCGCAGCAACCGCAATGCCCGCCACCATAAGGATTACGCCGAGCTTGATCCGAGGGGTTGGCTTCTTTGATTCAGTGATTTCTGCTTCGTCTGTCATCGTCTTGCTCCGCGCTCTTAGTTCGAATTGTCGAAAAGCATAAAGGCTTCTCGTCGTTACACCTTCAGCTGCGCGCTTACATCATCAGGATGCAAAGAAACCGACTCGCGACTAGCACGCCGCTGCACGATCGCAAACGTCAGCGGAAGTATCGTAAGCACGGCAATCGTTGACGCCGCCAATCCGCCAATGACTGCGCGACCCAGGGGTGCAGTCTGTTCTCCACCCTGGCCAAAGGCCAACGCGATCGGAATCATTCCCGCAATCATTGCAAAGCTCGTCATTAGGATCGGACGCAGACGGCTGACAGCGCCAGAGCGCGCCGCTTCATCCGGCGCAAGCCCATCACGACGACCCGCCTCAGCGAAAGTTATCAACAGAATGGCATTCGCGACCGACACGCCGATCGCCATGATCGCACCCATGAACGATTGCACGTTCAGCGTTGTTCGCGTCACCCACAACATGATTGTCACACCGGCGAGCACTGCCGGAATTGTCGAGAGAACCACCAGAGCAATGCGGGGCGATTGGAAGAAAGCGGTCAATAGCAGGACGATCGCGATGATGGCAATCAATAATCCAAGTTGGAGTCCTGAGCGAGTCTGCTCCATCTGTGGCACCTGCCCCCGCACGTCAACCCGTGAGCCTTTCGGCGCGTCTCCGGCCCGCTTGATGGCTGCATTCACGTCGTTCGCTACGCTGCTCAAATCTGATCCTTCGATATTTGCCGTGATAGTAATCATCCGCTGTTGATTGTAGCGATCGTATTCACCGACCATCGTTCCATAGCTCACCTGCGCCACGTCGCCGACCAGCGGACGCTGGGCGCCACTCGGCATCGCCGGAATGCTCTCGACATCTTCGATACTTTTCATTTGTGACTGCGGAATTTCTACCTGGACTTGATAGGCAGTGCCCGAGGCTGGATCGCGCCAGTAGTTAGGTTGGGTAAAGCGGCTCGACGAAGTTGCCGCAACCAGCGAACGGGAAACCTGTTCGACTGTGACCCCGAGTTGGCCGGCACGTTCACGATCAATGTTCACGTCTATAGTCGGGTAATCAAGTGGTTGCCCAAACTGAATGTCGCGCAGGGCGCGAATCTGATTCATTTGGTCACGCACCGTCTGAGCATAGGCACGATTAGCCGCCAGATTTGAACCGCTTATCGCAACTTCAATCGGTGTGGCTGAACCGAAATTCATGATCTGGCTGACAATGTCTGCGGCCTCGAAAGAGAATTCGGTGCCCGGCAGTGCGGTGGCGAGCTTTCTCCGCAAACGCTCTTTCAATTCAGCAACCCGGATGCCCGAACCGGGCTTCAAGGCGATTTGCAGAACTGCTTCCTGCGGTCCACTGGACCATTGATAGATCGTGTTCACCGGAAAGCTCGGCGGCTGCGCGCCAACGTAGCCGAGAGTGATGTCAACATTATTCTTTCCAGCTTCCTCCGAAACGATATCGAGTGCTTTAAGTGCGATCTCTTCGGTGCGCTCGATACGCGTGCCGGTCGGAGCCCGCAGCCGCACCCTGACTTGGCCCGCATCCACAGTGGGAAAGATGTCAGTGCCCAGCCTGCGCCCAACGAACACCAGAATGAGCAGAACAACTACGGCGTAGACTGCAAGCACTTGCCATCGGAAACGAGAGGCTCGCTCAAGCCAGTATCCGTAGCGCTCTCGGACTCGGTCAAAGAACGATGGATCATGAGTCGTAGCGTCCGCTTCTTTCAGGAGCCAAATCGACAGCACCGGCACCAGCGTGCTCGAAAGCACATATGAGGCGAGCATTGAGAACCCA
>Ga0193751_1002894_pt1 | contig 10307 bp, 6 predicted proteins | sample L1c2metaG_FD_143050 | JGI IMG/M metagenome (GOLD analysis project Ga0193751, IMG submission 143050) | Soil microbial communities from a riparian zone of the East river system, Colorado, United States - L1c2 | ecosystem: Environmental > Terrestrial > Soil > Riparian zone | place: USA: East River...
GCATGGTCGAGGGGAATCCAACCGGATCGTGATCGCCGTAATCCAGCACGAGATGAAAGCACCAGCGCAGTCCGGTCGGGGCCACGCCAAGCAGCACAGCGTCGTCGAGCGCCAGTGGCGTCTCGTTGCCGTAGCGGATGCGCTTGAGATAGCGTTGCGTCAGGGGGAGCTGCTGCCGCTCGTTCGGCGCGCTGCGGTCGATCCCATCAGCAGTTTCGGCCGCGTAGTCGATCCACATCGCATTGCCATGCGGATCGACTATCAGTTCTGGCAGCCAGGCCAGCGTGCGCGACTCATCGACGGGATCTGCGATTCGCGCCGCCGCGTTCGGCCGCGCACCATAGATTGTCAACAGGTTGTCGACATCGCGGCTGCGAAAGTGCACACGCCCGGTTGGGCGATGCAGCCACTTTTCGACTCGGTGACGCAAGCTACCCCGTCGACTGCGAAAATAGGCAACCGACCAGTCGCCACGTTCGAAGCCGCGCGGCATCCACCGCCCGCCTTGGCTTGTGAGCCAGGGCACCAACTCGTCGCCGCCTATCTGATAGGGATCAGTACCGTCCCAGCGGGCGACATTGCGACTGGTGTCCAACCCGACAGCCGGCAAACCGGAAAGAGTCCAGCCTGCACCAAATGCCGAATTGCCATCTCCCGAGGAATAGGCGAGCACCAACGGCGGCGCCAAGTTGCTGCGTCCCGGCGGCGGCACGACTGGCACGCGAAGCGAAGCCGTGCCGGAGAACGGATCAACTTCAACGCTGTGGCCAACTGCGAGATCTTGGACGTCACGTCCGGCGAAGGACAACATGGCCACCATCCTCGCCCATACCGGATGCGCGCGGCGGGCTTTGGCGGATCTTCGCGGATGTTCGAAGCTAGCCGAAAAATTATGATACAGCCAGTGCAAAAAACAAAGGTTGGTCGGTTTTGACCGGACTGACCCTTGATCCTCCATCAGCGACTAGTTCGAGGCGCGTGGCGTCAAGTTGTCGGTCCCGCTTTCTATAGCGGCCGGCAGATTTTAATCTCATTGATGAGATGGTGTTGTGGCTGCGTCGCCCCCTGGTTTCGCAGCTACACTATCCATAACAACTTGGTCTATTGCGCAAATAAAGGGATAAGAGATGTATCCGCCATGCTCCCACAACGCAGTATCGTAAGCTCGAATGTTCCACAGCGGATCATTGGCTGCCACGATCGGACTCATGCCGGAAAACCCAAGCCCGTGTCGGAATTGACTTTCGATATGGCCGTCTTTTTCAGTTGGCCGCGGACGTACTGGCGTCAAACTATTGTCGACTTCGGTTGTGATAACGCGTCCGTTCCTGATGTGAGAATATCCACTGTCCCAACCCATTCCAAAATGATGCATTTCCTCAAGACGGCGAGTACGTGCTAGCCAAAGCCAATTATCTACCACGGCGCATTCCGAAAGGTTCGGATCGGCTGCGTCATGGTAGGTCGCGTCATGTGTAATCGAGTTCACAATGAGTTCGTGCGTTGTGCCGTACCACGTGGCGGCTTGCCATTTTCCGTCACTGAAACTTCCAAAGGGAGGCCTTGTGGGATCGAGATGCCCGATGGTTCTCGTCTGATCTACATTGGTGTTCATGAAGGGAAAATTTCGTGCGAGGGACGCAATTCCTCTAACAATGCTTGAGAGCGGCCAGACCGACAGAATCCGAAACGAGTTTTTAGTCTTGCATTGAAATGGGTCCGGGTCCGCGGTGCTGTCCATCGAATCCGCCAAAGGTCTGAAGTCGCCTCGAAATGCCGGAAACGCATCATGGGTTGCCCAATCGTAATCGGCCCGTTCTTTGAATTCGCCGTCGTAGCGCAATATGAGTTGGCACGCCGTCCACTTGTCGAACGACTGTGAAGTGGCACCTTTGGTGGCTCGCTTTGCAAGAGTTCTGTTCCTCATCGCCTGGAGGTCGGAGTCTCGGATTCGACCGGCTGGCCAGCTGCTGGCCGAGGTCACGGAGATGTAAATGGGGGGCTGATCGGGAGGATAGAGCTCTTGAGCCGCTTTTTCCTCATTCCCATTGTCAATTTTATCAAGCGTCGTATCCAAGTTTGCTCGTTCGCGTGTTTCACGCTGGAGCGTCAGCCACTTCTCGGCTTCCGATGCCGGATTGATAAGCACTACTAAGTTGCCGAGGGGCGGCTTCATAATCGTGCCTGGCTTGTGTCTCCGGATCTCCGCGACCATTCGTTCCTTGAGGGCGGACGCAAGCATATTGCCCCCCAAGCTATGGCCAATAACGATCATGCGTTCCTGGTCGGCCCAGCCGACGCCTGCGTTCCATCCCTGCAGTTGATCGTCAATCTGCTGCAACGCAGACAGTACGCTCGGAGCGATTTGTTCACTCACAGGCTTGCGATCAAATAGCGTAGGCAGCGCTAGAAGCGTTCCGACGAACAGGCCCTTGTTTTGCCCGAGCAACAAATCCGGCAAGTAAAATGGCAGCCCTATAATCTCGCCGTACCAGGTCCTAAATACTCTCTTCAGTCCATTTTCATTGACGCGGGCGCCGCGCCAACCAACATAGATGGCCGTTACAGTTTCATCGCAGTAGCGATGTTGCGTCCTACACCTTTGATTGAGAAAGCTTGTAAGGTAAGCCGCATAGAGCCGCGTGTTCTGCACATTGTCATCACCAGTGCTTGCGTCGTGACGCCACCCGTGAATGAAGACAAGAACGAAATTATGCTTGTGGGCATCATGTTGCGACTGAAGATGTGCCTTCAATGCGTTCAGCTGCCCGTTAACAGAGACGGTTCCATCCGCATTAAAACCGGGGAAGGATCCATCTTGCCCAAATTCGAGGAACGCTAAGTAATATTGAAGTGGATTCTCTTGGGCTGCCAGTGGTGTGCCGGTTCCGAAGTTAGCCGGATTTCCACGCAGCTCATGGAGTTGAATCATGCATGTCAGGGCATTGCTGAAATACAGTTCCTTATCTGTTTCCAGGGCCTCAAGCTCATCATTATTGTAGCGATCCAGATCGCCGGCCAATTTGTGTTGAACGATGCAAGGATTAGAAGTGGGTAGTGAATAGCGGTAGGTCATCGCTACTGGCGTATCGAAGACTGAAAACGCGAGGACATAAACGATCAACGCCAAAACGACTATTCGCCATGTCCAGCGCAGAGTGGTCCACAAAAGACGCAGTGCGAAGCTCAAAAATCGCGAGAGGAAGTGAAGAATCAATTGAATTCTTTCTGGCGCATTATCAAAAAATTGTTTCATTTGGTCCGTCCGACTTCGGTCCTTCGCCAGTCGCTAAGCTTGTCACTATGCCAAAGCTTAGGCTAGTCAAGTGACAGCCGCGCCCCGATCAGCGCCACCTATTCAGGTGGGCGGCGTCGAATTTTAAGCATGGCGCACAGGTGTTCAGCGTTCGAAACGACTTGTCAGCCATAGATCCCGGCGAGCGGCGCGCCTTCGCCCTGCCCTTCGCGTAATGTGCACTTCTGGAACGGGGTCAACGCGACGCGCAAATTTGATTCAATTGTCCAGGGTGTAACATTAGTTCTTGAAGCTTCTTGCCGCGGTCTTCCTCGTTCGTGGCCCTCAGTTCAAGTAACATTCAAGTATCTCCTATGTGAGTGCGTTGTCCCGGCTGAGCGGCCCTGATACTTTGCAAACATGCGCAGCGTTGATGGAGTAGTTCATCTCAGCGCTTCTGATCTGGTGGGGCATCTCAATTGCCGCTACCTGACAAGTCTTGATCTCGCTGTTGCCAGAGGCGAACTGGGTAAGCCGTCAGTCTGGGATCCGGTCCTGGAAGTTCTCGCCGAGCGCGGCGCTTTGCACGAGCAGAGCTATCTCGACTATCTGGAAGCGAATGGTTTTCCGATCGTATACATCGATGGCTTTGGTCTCGACGCGCCTGCTGTCGCCCAAACCCTCGACGCAATGCGCGGCGGCGCTCCCATTATCGCTCAGGGCGCATTGCAGGCTGCGCGATGGGGTGGTCGCGTTGATATTCTGCGGCGCATCGAAAAACCAAGCACTCTCGGAACGTGGTCGTATGAAGTAATCGACACAAAATTGGCGCGTGAGACCAAAGGCAATACGGTCCTTCAGATCTGCTTCTATTCCGATCTGCTTAGGAACGCGCAGAAGCTCGCCCCCGAATTCGCCTACGTTGTGACGCCTGGATCGGACTTCAAACCACGGGAGTTCCGTTACCACGACTACGGCGCGTTCTATCGTCGGGTCAGGAAAAGTCTAGAACGAGCCGTAGAGGATGGCGCCGGCGGCAACAATCTATACCCGGAGCCGAAGCCACATTGCGAGATTTGCCGGTGGCGCCGTCAGTGTGACGCGAAGTGGCGAGCAGACGACCATCTGACGCTCGTCGCTGGCATTTCCAAGCTGCAGATCGCCGAACTTGGAAGGCACGATGTCACGACGGTCGCCGCGCTTGCGGCAGTTCCCCTGCCGCTGCCTTGGAAGCCGGAGCGGGGCGCGGTTCAAAGCTTCGAACGGATCCGCGAGCAGGCGGAATGCAGATGCAGGGCCGTGCCAACGGCGCGGTTGTTTACGAACCTTTGCCTCCCCTGCCCGCCTTTGGTCTCGCCCGCCTGCCGCCGCCATCGCAGGGCGATATTTTCCTCGATTTCGAAGGCGACCCGTTCGTCGATGAAGGCGGACTGGAGTTTCTGTTCGGATATGCCTTCAAGGACGCTATCGAGCTGATTGGGTGCTGTCACGTGCAGAGGAGAAGGCTGCGTTCGAGCGATTCGTCGACTTCGTGATCGCGCGTTTAGAGGTCCACCCTGACCTCCACATCTATCATTACGCTTCTTATGAGCCCTCGGCGCTGAAACGGCTGATGGGACGCTATGCCACCCGTGAGAGCGAGATTGATCGAATGCTCCGGGCTAGCCTCTTCGTCGATCTGTATGCGGTCGTGCGGCACACGATACGCGCCAGCATCGAGAGCTATTCGATCAAGAAGCTCGAGCCCTTGTACGCGTTCGAGCGCGCCGTGGGACTGCCGGATGCAGGAGCCGTTCTAGCCAAAGTGCAGGCGAGCCTGGAGCTCGGCGATTTCGACAACATCGGCGAAGAAGAGCGAACCGCCGTCACCGGCTACAACCGGGATGACTGCTTTTCGGCGTGGAAATTGCGTGACTGGCTGGAACAGGTCCGCTCTGACCTCCTCGCTGCTGGTGCGGTGATCGAGCGGCCGCTACCACAATCTGGGGAAGCGGGAGAGGACCTAAGCGACTGGCAGCAGAAGATCGCCGGGCTCATCGAGCGCCTGACACACAACGTGCCGATCGATCCGGCGGACCGATCGCACGAGCAGCACGCACGCTGGCTCCTGGCGCACCTCCTTGATTGGCACCGACGAGAAAACAAAGCAGTGTGGTGGGATTATTTCAGGCTGTCCGCCCTGTCAGCCGATGAATTGCTTGACGAGAGAGCCGGACTTTCTGGGCTGACATTCGTCGGATCAGTTGGAGGCACCGCGAAGGCTCCCATCCATCGATATAGCTTTCCGCCGCAAGATACCGATCTGCGCGGCGACGAAGACTTGCGTCAAATCGGCGGGGATAAGTTCGGCAAGGTCGTGGCGATCTCTCTGGAAGATCGGACGGTGGATATTAAGAAAAGGAAAGATACGGCTGGCGTACATCCTGAAGCGGTGTTCGCCCACCGGATTGTCGATGCACAGGTGATGGCAGATGCACTGATGCGCATCGGCGAGTACGTCGCGGATCACGGCTTGGTCGGCGAAGGACCTTACCAAGCCGCGCGCGACCTCCTTTTGGTCGCTGCGCCCCGCACAGGCGGAGAGCCGTTGAAGGATGCAGAAGAAACGAGCCTTGCCGCAGCAATGCGGATTGCGCCGCATCTCGATGGTGTGCTCCCGATCCAGGGACCCCCCGGAGCGGGAAAGACCCATATCGGCGCGCGCATGATCTGCACGCTCGCGCAAGCAGGAAAGAGCGTCGGTATCACTGCCAACAGTCACAAAGTGATCCGTAACGCTCTCGACGAGGTGTTAAGGGCCGCGCCTGAGCTTGGTGCGTACATTGATTGCATTCAGAAAGTTCCTGAAGAAGAAGCCAATCTGCCCAGCCTGCAATTCACGACCGACAATGGGGAACTTCTCAGCGCGATCGGCACGAGCTGTCGGGTGGCTGGGGGAACAGCTTGGCTGTGGGCACGTACCGATGCTTTCCAATCCGTCGATACGCTGTTCGTCGATGAAGCGGCACAGATGTCGCTTGCCAACGTCCTCGCTGTCTCTCAAGCCGCAAACAATGTTGTCCTTCTCGGCGATCCGCGGCAACTCGAGCAGCCGATGCAAGGAAGCCATCCAGAGGGTACCGACGTCTCAGCGCTGACGCATATCCTCGGGCCGCACGCCACGATTCCGGAAGATCGCGGACTTTTTCTGGAAGAAAGCTGGCGCTTGCATCCGGAGATCTGCGCCTTCACGTCGGAGCTATTTTACGAGAGCCGGTTGCGTTCACGGCCGGGACTGGAGCTACAGGAAATACGGTCAAAGAGCAGGATCAGCGGCTCGGGCCTGCGATTTCTTCCGGTCGTGCACGAAGGAAACCAAAGCTCGTCGCCTGAGGAGGCAGACGCAATTCGAGACCTGGTCACGGAAATCCTGGATTCGAAAGCGACGTGGATCGATCGCAAAAACAATGAAGTGCCGATCGGACTTGGCAATATTCTGATTATCGCCCCGTACAACGCGCAGGTCTTCGAGCTACTGGACCGCATACCTGGGGGCAGGATCGGTACGGTCGATAAATTTCAGGGTCAGGAGGCGCCGGTCGTCATTTATTCTATCACGACGTCCAGTTACTTGGATGCGCCGCACGGCATGGAATTCCTGTACAGCCCGAACCGTTTGAATGTGGCAACCTCTCGCGCAAGAGCAATCTGCGTCTTGGTTGGTTCGCCCGCGGTTTTTGAAGCAGAATGTCGAACACCCAGACAGATGCAACTGGTCAATGCATTTTGCCGCTACTTGGAATTGGCCACCACCATCTAAGTGCGTCTAGAGTTAGCAATAAAGCTCAGAGCTTTGCCTGGATTGCTTCCGATAAATGCTGTTATCGGAGCCGACCTCTCCATCTGCGGACTAAAGGGCAAAGATGCACCGCGCAGTTAAATGCTCCGCAGCGGGTGTAAGATGTGCTCACGGAAGCCTGAGCGGTTACCGCAGATGATACAAATCCGAGGCATGACTTGAGATACGTTGATCTCGAACGACCGGTTAATCGGATTTGCCTTGCGTAACAGTTACGTGCGCTAAGCAGCGCGCAGCTAGACCGGCACGTACACGTTCCAAACTGTCCTTCTCAGCTTTTGGTCCTACCATGACTTCGGTGATGCATTGCTTTAAACGTAGCTGAATAATCTCGACCCGGGGGCGTACATCTGCATTCACAATAGATATCCGCGGGCGTTTGAGAGAGTTCATCACGAGGAGCCGCAGTTCGTGCTGGTGGCTCCACTTGCTGTCCTTGCCCGTGACGCAGTTCCAAAGAATCTCAGTATACATTGACGCGGCGAGATAACGGCAGAAAGTTGCGGCCTCTTCGCAAGAGCGCAGCCATTTCTGCCTTCGGACCTGTTCGATCACAGTCAATGCGGCATCTATAACCTTCTGATGCCGCGCCTGTCCGTCTTCGGGTCCGTAGTTGACCTTTCCGCAGCGGATCATGTCTTGTGGCTTGGGGTTATCTGGGTCATCAACAGGCGCGGCCTCAAAGAATTCCGCCGCCAGTCCGAACGCAACACCTCGCCCCCCATCTGCATAGTCGGTCCATTGCTTGCCATCGTCCCGCAGACCGAAGCTTACGGAATAAAACGCAATCAACTCTCTGATTCTCTTCCGATCCCCGTCTTCAGCGAGTCCGCGGCAAAATTTTCGCATAAGCCCTTTGCTGCCGTCTGCCGCTTTCTTGAACAGGCCACGTGCCACGTTGAATGCAAAGTCAAGCTCTTCGGGATCGTCCATGTGGTAAATGCTGGTGAACCAGAACAGACCACTGTCCAAAATGGCAAATAACGCGCGCTCATTAGTGTAGTGAAATAGCGGCTCTTTCGGCTGATTGGCGGCACTGTCATCCGCCATTCGGCGGTCGCACGCGCCCTGTAAGGCATCCACCGCGGCGGCGGCCTTTTCATTCAAAGCGGCGAGCTTACCTGCGATGGGTATCATCCTTTGCCGCTTATGGCTGTGACTTCTCACTGTCCTCGCTCTATTTCCGGCAGCTATCCGTGAACCCAGATGACACGCCGATCAACAATGATTGTGGAAGCTGAGCGGGAGAGATGGGCGAACGAAAAGGATCTCCTGATGCTCCACTGCCCCTACCGATTCCAACAGAGACAGCCGCGTTCGGATTCATCGCGACGCCCTAGCTTGCGCAGGGAAGGAACGAACGACTTCCTTGACATCAAACATGCACTGCAGCCAACCTGATTCCGACGGGTTGTAATGACGCGAGCTGTCCGACAAATCAATATTGCGGCTGATCGGCGCGAGGACGCCACACCGCGGCCCTTCGCGGAATTTTCCGAGAAGGCGAATATCGTCCTGCTGGGCGATCCGGGCGCCGGGAAAACACATCTATTTCGGGAGACGGCGGCCAGCGAACGGGCGCGCTTCATTACCGCCCGGGCTTTTCTGAGCACGCCAGCGGCAATGTTGCGCGGCCAGGTATTGTTTATCGATGGTCTTGATGAAAAGCGTACGGGGCGCGGCGATCGGGACACGGTCGACGCGCTGGTCGAGAAGCTTTTTGACGTAGCGCCCCCGAAAGTGCGCATTTCATGCCGGGCTGCCGATTGGTTGGGTGAAAGCGATCTTGCGGCATTGGCGCCATACTTCGATCAGCAGGGCGGTGCCATCGTCGTTCACCTTGAGAACCTGTCGCAGAACGAGCAATTGGGGGTCCTTGCGGAGCAGAATGTTGCCCGCGATCAAGCCGAGCGTTTTCTCCGCGAGGCGGAGGAGCGCGGGCTTGCTGATTTTCGCGACAATCCGCAGAACCTCATCATGCTCTGGCGCGCCGTGCAGACGGGCTCCTGGCCGTCGACGCGGAAGCAGCTTTTCGAGCTTTCGACCAAACTGATGCTGCAGGAGACCAATGCCGAGCGGGCACGGGGGTGTTCTCAGTTGCCGAATTGCGCCCGGTCGCGGGCGCGATCTGCGCCGCGCGACTCATCAGCGATGTCGAAGCGATCAGTTTGGCGGATCAGGAAGGCACGCTCGCTATTCCAGGCTATCGCTCGATGAGTTTGTATACGCCTGATCTCGTGCAGGCGGCACTCGGCCGGCGGGTGTTCGATGCGGCATCCCAGCCGGAGACGGTCGATTACGCGCACCGTACGACGGCCGAATTCCTTGCGGCCGAATTTCTGGCTTCGCGCGTCCGCGATGGGCTGCCATTGGGTCGGGTCGTCGCGCTCATCGGCGTCGATGGGCATCCCGCCTCGGAACTGCGTGGCCTGCATGCGTGGCTTCCGGTTCATCTACCGGAGCATGCCGACGAGCTTATCGAAGCCGATCCCTACGGCGTGCTGAGCTATGGCGACGCCGCGTCGCTCTCGACTTCCTCGTGCGCCACTCTTGTGCACGCGCTCGACAGGCTTTCTCACACCAATCCGTGGTTTCGGTCGGGCGCCTGGCAGGCGCGACGGACATGGTGGGGGAATTTCGTGCAATCCTGAACAATCCAGCCTCGGGATTTGGGGTGCGCTCGGTCGTTGTCGACGCGCTTGCGCTCGGGCCGCCATTGCTCGCGATGCTGCCGGACCTTCAGGTCGTGCTGGCGCGCCAAGCCTCCCCCTTCGCTGAACGGCTGCATGCGTTTGATGCATTGTTGCGGCTCGGCGATGCCGGCAAGACCGCGATCCGCGCCGTCTACGACGGCCAGCTCGGCAATTCCGAAAATGATCTCCGGCTGCGCGCGGCCATCCTTCAGATACTCTACGGCGACCCGTACAGGCCGGACGCCGTGATCGCGCTGGTTCACGCATTGCTCACATCTGACAGCACCATGACCGGCGTGCTGTGGGGCCTGGCCGACAAGCTGCCTGACTGCGATCTGCCAGAGATCCTCGACGGGATCGCGCCGCCGCCGAGAAATGCTGGAGCCGATCGCCAGGGCTGGGAAGCTGGCTCGTTTTACGCGCGTATTCTCGAACGTGCATGGTCAAGCTGCGGAGCGATCGAGCCCGCGCGCATGATGGCCTGGTTACACAAGCGGCGCGCCTTCCGGGGCGGTCTTGGCGAGAACCGCGCGGAACGCTT
>Ga0193751_1002895_pt1 | contig 10300 bp, 9 predicted proteins | sample L1c2metaG_FD_143050 | JGI IMG/M metagenome (GOLD analysis project Ga0193751, IMG submission 143050) | Soil microbial communities from a riparian zone of the East river system, Colorado, United States - L1c2 | ecosystem: Environmental > Terrestrial > Soil > Riparian zone | place: USA: East River...
CGCGCGGCACAATCCTGGTTGCCGGCGGCGGCTGGGCCGCGATCGATCGCGGCAGTGTGTGCGAGGCGCTCAGCCGCTCGGTTCTGCTTGCGCCGAAGGACCGGCCGCAGGCGAGCGCCGGCTTCGCCTTCACGCCCGACCACAAGCGCTGGGGCGAGTTTCACGCGCGCCTCAGCCGGATTCCGCGGCCGGGATCGAGCGTGATGCTCAATATTGGCGCGCAGCCCTTCCTGCTCGTCGCCGGCACCGGCTGGGCGTGGAGCCGCGGACCGCTGCAGGAGCAAGCGATGATCGCGGCGGCCCGGGTTAATCCAAGCATGCGGATCGAGGCGCGCGATGCCGCAGGACGGCGCTTTGTCGACACATATGCCCTCGACGGGGCAGCGACCGCGATCGACGCGGCCGCGGCTCGTTGCGCGCTTCGCGGCGCTGGCAAAATCCGCTGATTCCACCTAGATAGGCGCCCTGCAATGAGTGCCGACACCCAATTGATGCCGATACCCGGCGGACTAGACCCCGTGCCCGTTGCGCGGCGCGCGGTGCCGCGCGCCGACGGCCGGCAAGAGCTGGTCGGCCTCACCAAGGATCAGATCCGCGCCGAGCTTGGTGAGGCCGGCCTCGAACCCAAGCAGGCCAAGCTGCGCGCGAAGCAATTGTGGCACTGGATCTACAACCGCGGGCTGAGCGACTTCGAGGCGATGAGCGACATCGCCAAGCCGCAGCGCGGCTGGTTTGCCGAGCGCTTCATTATCTCGCGACCGGAAGTGGTCGAAGCGCAGGTGTCGTCCGATGGCACCCGCAAGTGGCTCTTAAGGACCCACGACAGCCACGATTTCGAGATGGTGTTCATCCCTGACGCCGACCGCGGCACCTTGTGCGTGTCGAGCCAGGTCGGCTGCACCTTGAACTGCCGCTTCTGCGCCACCGGCACGATGCAGCTGGTCAGGAACCTCGAGCCCTCGGAGATCGTCGGCCAGGTGTTGCTTGCGCGCGATGCGCTCGGCGAATGGCCGTCGCAGCCCGAGGGCCGGATGCTGACCAACATCGTGATGATGGGCATGGGCGAGCCGCTCTACAATTTCGAAAGCGTGCGCGATGCGCTGAAGATCGTCATGGACGGCGACGGGCTCGGCCTGTCGCGCCGCCGGATTACGCTTTCGACCAGCGGCGTCGTGCCGATGATGGCCCGCGCCGGCGAAGAAATCGGAGTGAATCTCGCCGTCTCGCTGCACGCGGTGACCAAGGAAATCCGCGACGAGATCGTGCCTTTGAATCGCAAGTACGGGATCGAGCAATTGCTCGAGGCCTGCGCCGCTTATCCGGGCGCGAACAACGCCCGCCGGATCACGTTTGAATATGTAATGCTCAAGGACAAGAATGACCGCGACGAGGATGCGCGCGAGCTCGTCCGCCTCATTCGCAAGTATAAGCTTCCGGCCAAGGTTAACCTGATTCCGTTCAACCCATGGCCCGGCGCGCCGTACGAATGCTCGAACCCGGAGCGCATCCGCGCGTTCTCGAACATCATCTTCGAAGCCGGGATTTCGGCGCCGGTGCGGACTCCGCGCGGCCGCGACATTGACGCGGCGTGCGGTCAGTTGAAGACTGGGGCGGAACGAAAACGCCGCTCACGCGAAGCGGCCTGAACAGGAGTAACCGAGTGTCCCTGATCGGCAAACTGATCGGAAAGCTGCTGACGACCGGTAGCATTACCTTGATCACGCCGGGCACAGGGCCACGCACCTACGGACCCGGCGGGGGCAAACATCTGACGCTCCGCTTCACCGACCGCAAGGTCGGCTTCGACATCGCCAGGAACCCGCGCCTCGGCCTTGGCGAAGCCTACATGGACGGGCGTCTGGTGGTCGAGGACGGGACGATCCTCGACCTCATGGAGTTGGTCACCGGTCAGAACCGGTGGGAGGATTCGGGCGCCAAGCGCAAGCTGTTCGGCAAGGGGCGGCTCGGCGCGATCAAGAAAGCGTTCCAGCGCAACCGCTTGAAGCGGGCGAAGCGCAACGTCGCCCACCACTACGACCTCAGCGATGAGCTGTACGAAGCGTTCCTCGACGCCGACCGGCAATATAGCTGCGCGTATTACACCGACCCTGGCAACGGCCTCGAGCAGGCGCAGGCTGACAAGAAAGCGCACATCGCCGCCAAGCTCGCGCTTCAGCCGGGCCAGCGCGTGCTCGATATCGGCTCGGGCTGGGGCGGAATGGCGCTCTATTTGCACAAGGTCGCGGGCGTCGACGTCCTCGGGATTACGCTGTCTCAGGAGCAATTGAAATACGCCCGCCGTCGCGCGCAGCAGGCCGGCGTATCCGATCATGTGAAGTTCGAGCTGATCGATTATCGGCTGGTCGAAGGCCAATTCGACCGCATCGTCTCGGTCGGAATGTTCGAGCATGTCGGCGCTGCGCATTATGACGAGTTCTTCGCCAAATGCCGCGACTTGTTGAAGCCCGAGGGAGTGATGCTGTTGCACACGATCGGCAAGTTCGGCACGGCCAACAACGCGCCGGACCCGTTCACCGACAAATATATCTTCCCCGGCTATCATCTGCCGTCGCTCAGCCAGATGTCCGAGGCGAGCGAGCGCGCCCGGCTGATCACCAGCGACGTCGAGATCCTGCGGCTGCATTATGCATATACGCTGCGCGGCTGGCTGCGCCGGTTCACGGCGTCGCGGGGCAAGTTGGCGAAGCTCTACGACGAGCGCTTCTGCCGGATGTGGGAATTTTATCTTTCGGGTGGAATCGTGCTTTTTGAAACCGGCAGCGGCTGCAATTTTCAAGTGCAATATATCCGCGAGCGCACCGCTCTGCCGATCACCCGCGACTATATGGTCGAGGCCGAAGCGCGCTACCGCAAGACCGGCGCGGAACCAGCGCTGCGCAAACCGCGGGCGTCCGGCCGTAGGCGCGCGCAAGTTCCTGAATTCGCCAAATAAAAAGAGCCCGACGAATCCGCCGGACCCTCCTTACCGAGCGGAGAGTGGATTTAGCTCGGGTGGCGCTGGGCGCGCAGTTGCTGGTGCGCCTGCTGCCGCTCCTCAGGCGTGATCTTCCCGTCATGGTTGAGGTCGAAACGGTCGAAATGCTGCAGCGCGACCTGCTGCGCTTCGGCCAGCGACACACGGCCGTCCTTGTTGACGTCGGCCATTTCGAACATGCGTCCGCCGAAGCCGTGATGTATTCCGGCCTGTTCCATATGCGCTTTCATCTGCGCCGCGGCCGTGTCGAATTCGGCACGAGTGACGACCCCGTCCTTGTTCGCGTCGGCGCGGTCGAACAGACGTCCGGCGCCGGTCGCATGCGCCACGGCCGGCTGGCCGCCCTTGGCCACCGCGTGCTGGCTGTGCGCAGCCTCGGCTTCGGCGCGAGTCACCTGGCCGTCGTGGTTGAGGTCGAGGCGATCGAACATCTTCGCCGGATCGAAGCGCTCCGCGCGCTGCTCCGCCTTGGCGGAGTGCTGCGCTTGCATTGCGTCGACCTCGGTCTTGGTGATGAAGCCGTCGTGGTTAGTGTCGAGCCGAGCGAACATCTTGGCGACATGCGTCGGGATATCGGCGCGAGTCTCAGTCCGCATCATATGGCCATGCCGGCCACCTGGCGCAGGCTGGACGGGCGGGGCCGGTTGGGCGAACGCCGCGCTTCCGGCAACAAGGGCGAGCGCCGCGGCGCCGCCGAGCAAGAACTTGGTCATGAGTCGAACTCCTCAAGAAATCTGAGGAGAAGCTAGTGCAGCGAATCTGTCTCGCGGTTGAATGGCGCAATCGGCCGGATGCTCAGTTCGCCGCGTTATTCAACCTGAACGGCTGCACGACGATATAGCCCCAATGCCGAACCTTCCCGGCGCGGCGGGTGCGAATCAACGCATGGGGAAGATCGTCATGCGGGTCGAAGACGTCGCTTTGCCGCGTCACCAGCCAGACGGTGCCGACGCGTTGAGCCGCGGAGGAATCAGCCAGTTGCTGCGCCTGCCGGGGCGTGAGCGAAGGGGTGCTCGGCGACCCTGAGCGATTTATCCCCTTGAAGGCCACCGCGGGAAAGACATCGGGGATTTCGCGAATCCTGAACGAAGGTTTCGGCGCGAGCTGGCGAAGCGGAAGCACGCTGTCGTTTGGGTACAGCCAGACTTCGTCGGCAGGCGCGACGTTGCGTTCCAGATAGGCGCCGATCTGATCCCATTTTTCCGACGCCGGTTGAATCGCTGTCAACACCGCGGCGGGAAGCAAAGTGATGGCCAGCGCGGCGGTCAGCAACAGCCGTTCGCGGCGCGAGTCGATCCGAGCCGCCGCTCCGCCGATCGCGAGATAGGCGGGAGCCAGCGTCGCTGCGAGCGTTCGCGGCAGGAAGACCGGAACGTACGTGGCCGAGATCAGCACCGCGAGCAGCGTCGGACCCCACCACAGTAGGACCAGCGCCCGACCTGACGTCCAGCTAGGCTGAAACGCCGCGCGTTGAACCGCGCGCTTGATCAGGAGGAGCATGATCAGCGCCGCGACGGCGGTGACCACGTTCAGCGCTTCAACCGGAATCGAATAGAAGGCGATCAATTCGAGAAGCTTGAACGGCTCCCATTTGAGCCAGCTCGTACCCCAGTCGCCGACCTGGCTGGCGATGATCAGTAAGCAGGGGAGGTAGAGCAGGAGTACTGCCGCCGCCGCGATCATCCCGCGCTTGATCCGCCCGGAATGGAGCGGATGTTCGAGCCAGGCGGGGGCCAGCGCAGCCGCGAGACAGAATGCGTAAAGCAGGCCGAGACTGTGCGACCACAAGGTGAGCTCGGTCCCGCCGCACAGCAGGCTCCACGAAAGGAGACTTCCCGGGCCGCCTGAGCGGAACTCGCGAAACAATCGAAGGAGACCCAGCGTCGCGACCGAATAAGCCAGAACCATCAACGCATAGGGTCGGGCTTGCTGGTCGAGGTAGATCAGCATCGGCGAGCATGACGCGAGAAAGCCGGACACGGCCGCGTGGAGCGTCGGGCGGCCGGTCGGATCCTGCGCTTCGAGCTCACGCACGGCGGCGATCACCAGGGGGATCGTCGCGACGCTAAGCAAGACCGAAAATCCCCGCACGGCGATGGCGCTGGTCCCGACCAGCGAACTCCACCCCTTGAGCAGCGAATAATAGAAGGGTGGGTGGGTTTCGTAGGTCGGAACGATCGTCCACAGGTCGTGCCACGTGCGCTCGATCGCGTAGAGACTATAACCCTCGTCGAGCCAGAATGGCCGGACGCCCAGTCCGATGAGGCGAACAATAAGCGCTAGGGCGAGCAGCCCAATGAGGAGGTGCGCGCCTTTGAGCTGAAATCCCGCGGCCAGGCGGGCAGTCATTGTGGGGCGCGGCCTATCGATCCTTTGGTGAAGCATTTTGCGCTGGTCGTCAGTTGCGCGCGGTCTGCTTCGCTGGCCGCTGAAGGACCCAGACCTGGGTCCACAGCAGGCTGCGCAATCCAGGCGTTGCGCCGACAAATTTTCCGGCGACGTTCAGCAGGCTTGCCCCGAATTTTCCGCCGAACTCGGCGATCACCGGCAGATAGAATCCGAAGCGGCGCATTTTGACGGGCACGAAGCCGACCGAGACCAGCTGCCGCTTGAGCTGGCGGACGGTGAGCAGGTTGATGTGGCCAAGTTCGTCGGCGCTTCCATAAATTCGGCGAGCCAGCGCCAGGAACGGTTTGAATTGAAGCAGCCGAGCGCCGAGTTCGACCGAGGAATAGCGCTGCGGCGTCGTAAGGATCAGGATGCCGCCGGGCCGAAGCGCCTCGTAGAGCGTCCGCAACATCGATTCCGACGAGGACGGCGGGACATGCTCGAGGACTTCCGAGCAGATCGCCACGTCATGCTTTCCGAGCTTCAACGGCTTTGTCGCGTCCTTGAGATGCGTGGTGACATGCGGGAGTGGTTCGACATTCTCGAGAAAGGCCGGATTGATGTCGACCGCCGTGATCTGACGCTTCGCTGCGGCGAGCGCTTCGGTGAAGACTCCGCAACCCACTCCAACTTCGAGCAGGCGATCCCCCGGCTTGGTGCGTCCAAGGGTCTCTCCGAGCACCCACTCGCGGCGCGCGCAGTGCAGCTGCCGCCGGGTCGGGTTGGGGTCGCTGTAAAGTTGCCGCTGGAACTCGACGTCACCTTGGCGTGCCTGCATAGCCGACGCGTTCACTTGTTTCTCCTCGCTCCCGGCGACCGATTCAATCGATCTCCGCTTATACTATGTGAGAGAGGAGTAACTGGGCTTGGTTAACAGGTTGTAATCCAACGCCGCGGCGCATGGACAATTGCCCCGCTGTCGCTAGGAGGCGCGCGGGGCAACAATGACAGGCTTGTGACAATGCGAGGCGAAAGCCCGTCGACGGCGCACAATGCGGAAGAAACGCGTCCCTGGTGGGAATCGCGGGCTGTAATCGTGCTGGTCGTCCTGGTGACGATGCTTCCCCTCCTTTACCCGCCGATCCCACCATTGGTGGACCTGTTCGGCCATATGGGCCGCTATCGCGTCGAGCTCGATCTCGGCAATTCGCTGTGGCTCAAGCAATATTACAGCTTCCACTGGGCGGCGATCGGCAATCTGGGCGTGGATCTGCTGGTGCTTGTGCTGGCGCCGCTCGTCGGGCTCGAGCCGGCGGTCAAGCTGATTGTCCTGGCCATCCCGCCGCTCACCGCTTTGGGTTTCCTGTGGGTCGCGCGCGAGGTTCACGGCCGAATCCCGCCGACTGCTTATTTCGCGCTACCGTTCATCTACGGCTTCCCGTTCCTGTTCGGGTTTGTGAACTTCGCGCTTTCGGTCGCGCTCGCCTTCCTCGCGTTCGGCCTGTGGCTGAGATTGGGCCGGCTCGAACGGACGACGTTGAGGAGCTGGCTGTTCGTCCCGATCTCATTGGTTGTTTTCTTCACGCACACGTACGGCTGGGGGCTTCTCGGCCTGATGTGCTTCTCGGCCGATGCGGTCCGCCTCCATGACCGCGGCCGCTCATGGTGGCGTGCCGGCCTCGAAGCGGTGCTGCACACGTCGGTAATGACCCTCCCGCTGATCGTCATGCTCGCTTGGCGAAGCGAAACCCATGGCGGCTCGACCATCGGATGGTTCGAATGGAAGATCAAATGGCGGTGGCTCTACTCGGCGCTGCGCGACCGCTGGAAATTGCTCGACATCGTGTCGCTGGCCGTCGCCGCGCTGGTGTTCGTCTACGCGCTGGTCAGCCGCAAGCTGACCTTGTCGCGCAACCTCGCCTTCTCGGCCATCGTACTTGCGCTCTCGTTCGCGGTGCTGCCGCGGATCATCTTTGGGTCGGCCTACGCCGACATGCGCCTTGTGCCCTACCTGTTCGCGGTGGCGCTGCTTGCGATCCGCTTCCGCGGCGCGCCCGATCGCAGGACCGCCCAGGTGCTCGCCGTGCTTGGCGTGGCCTTTTTCGCCACGCGGACCGCGGCGAACACGGTGAGCCTCGCCATGGCGGCCAACGACCAGCAGGCGAAGCTCGAAGCGCTGGACCACGTGCCCGAGGGCGCGCGGGTGATCACGCTTACCGGCATGACCTGCGCCGAATACTGGCCAATGCTCCGCAACAGCCACTTGGGCGCGATGGTCATCGTCCGGCGCGAAGGGTTTTCCAACGACCAATGGCTGCTCGAAGGCATCAACCTGCTCGATCTCAAATATCGCGCGGCGGGATATTTCGCGGCCGACCCGTCGCAGCTGGTGCGGCCGAACCGCTGCCGCGACCCATTGCACCGGACGATCGATGAATCATTGTCGGCGTTGCCGCGCAACGATTTCGATTACGTGTGGTTGGTCGACGTGCCGCCCTACCGTCCGGAATTCGTCGCCGGGATGCAGCCGGTCTGGCGCGGACCGGGGTCAATCCTCTATCGACTGCATTGATGGTCGCACTTTCAGTCGTCGTTCCCTGCTTCAATGAGGAAGCGTGCCTGTCGGCGCTCCATGAGCGGCTGGGCGTCGCAGCGCGCAAGGCGGTCGGAAGCGATTACGAGATCGTTCTGGTCAACGACGGTTCGCGCGACGGCAGCTGGCCGATCATGCAGCGTCTTGCGACGCAGGATTCGCATGTCGTCGCCGTCAACCTGTCGCGTAATCACGGCCACCAGCTCGCGCTGACCGCGGGTCTCGATCTGTGCCGCGGCAGCAAGGTGCTGATTATCGATGCGGATCTTCAGGACCCACCCGAATTGCTGGGCGAGATGCTCGAGGCAATGCGCGCGAATTCAGCGGATGTCGTTTATGGCGTGCGCAAGAGCCGGGCCGGCGAGACCGCGTTCAAGCGCGCCACCGCCCATGGTTTCTATCGCTTGCTCTCGCGCGCCACCGACGTCGACATCCCGCTCGACGCAGGCGATTTCCGGCTGATGAGCCGGCGCGCCCTCGATGCCTTGCTTGCCATGCCGGAGCAGGCGCGGTTCATTCGCGGCATGGTCGCGTGGATCGGCTTCAAGCAGGTTCCGTTCGCGTACGACCGGCAGGAGCGGTTCGCCGGTGCGACCAAATACCCATTGGGCAAGATGGTGCGCTTCGCACTCGACGCGCTGACCGGGTTTTCGTCCGCGCCGCTCAAGCTCGCCAGCCACGCCGGCCTCGCTTTGTCGGTCGGTTCGCTGCTGCTGATTATCTACATCACATATTCTTGGCTGACGGGCCTGAGCATCCAGGGTTGGACCTCCCTGATGCTGGTGGTGGTCATCCTGGGCGCGGTCCAGATGTTCGTCCTGGCGCTCATGGGCGAATATATCGGCCGGCTCTACAATGAATCGAAGCGGCGGCCGCTGTACATCGTGCAGGAAGTCGTCGGTGGCGAGCACCGGGAAGGCCGGCTCGGCTATATCGCCGAGGCGAGCGCGAATAGCGACAAGCCCGGCGTGAGGGGCAAGCGCCCGACCAGGTGACGCTCGGCTGCGAATATCGTTTCCAGAGCGGCGTTGATCGCCGGCGATGGTAGAGTTAGGCCGCCGTCGTCCTTGCGCCGAAGCCGCGACACGCCGCGCTCGACCACGGCGACCGGGAACAGCAGGCTGTTGAAATAGCCGATCTTGCGCAGGCGCAGCGGAGATTCCTCGATGAGCTTCCTGAGCCGGCGTTTCGAATAGCGCCGCTTGTGATGGTTGAGTTCGTCATGGGCCGACCACATCCACTGATGGGCGGGCACGGTCACGATGAACGTGCCTCCAAGCTTCAGTTTGGACGCGACCGACACCAGCGCCGCGCGATCGTCGTCGATATGCTCAATCACATCCAATGCGGCAATCAGGTCGTAGTGGTGCTCGTGAACGCCTTCGAGCTCGGGCAAAGGCGCGTTCATGATTTTTCGGCCCAGACGGCGCTCGGCGAGCGCTCGCGCATCCTCGTCGAGCTCGACCGCGTCCACCGTGCCGAACTGCGCGAGCATCGGCAAATTGTGACCGCTGCCGCAGCCGATTTCGAGGATCGAAGCATTCGCGGGAAGTTGAACTTCCCGGGCGATCAGGTCGGAGAGGACGCGGCGCCGAGCGCGGTACCACCAGTGGCGGCCGTCGAACTCCTCCATGTGCTGATAGAGCACCCGCTCCATCAGCGGAAAACCCATTGGCGGTTGAGCACGAACGTGACGAACGGCGTCACAAACAGCATCGGGAGGATCGGCATCGCGCGGTCGAGGTGGAGCCGCGAGTACAAGAGCCAGACCCAAAAGCTGTTGAGCGCATAGCTGATCAGCGAGACGATGACGAACCGCGCCTTGGTCGCGTGGTTGCGCTCCTTGCCGTGATCGCGGAAGCTCCAGCGGCTGTGCATCACATAGCCGGTGGCCACCGCGACGATATAGGCGACCAGATTGCCGACCTGCGGGTGCCAGCGAAGCACCAGCGCGACTAGCGCGTAGACCCCGACGCCGAGCGCGGTGACGAATGCGCCGCTGACCACGAAGCGGGCCAGCTGCGCCACGACGGTGCGCCGTTCAGGTGGGAGGGTTGAAAGCATCTGAGATTACAGCGCGGTTAAACCTTCAGGGGGGCTGCTTGCCGTTTCAAGTCCAGCGGCTACAGCGCGAAAAATGAACGAGCGCAAGGACAAGGACTGGGAAGATCGCGCGCTCGAGCTCATCGAGCGGCACTGGAAATGGGTCGTCCTTCTGGTCTGGCTCGGCTTTTGCGGCTGGTTCATCTTCACCAAATGGACCGACATCCGCTACTTCAACCTCGGCGATACCGACGACAATATGCGGATGATGCAGGTCCGCGGCCTGCTTCACGGCCAAGGCTGGTTCGACCTCCGGAACTACCAAATGAACCCGCCGTTCG
>Ga0193751_1002896_pt1 | contig 10300 bp, 8 predicted proteins | sample L1c2metaG_FD_143050 | JGI IMG/M metagenome (GOLD analysis project Ga0193751, IMG submission 143050) | Soil microbial communities from a riparian zone of the East river system, Colorado, United States - L1c2 | ecosystem: Environmental > Terrestrial > Soil > Riparian zone | place: USA: East River...
TTCAGCATTGCACAGACACCGAGAATGATCGGCTCGTTGACGTGGAAGTCTGCCGCAGCCTTGGGTTGCGCTCGATTGCCGTTTTGCCGATTCAGGGCTGGCGCGGGGTCAACGGAGTTCTCGAAGTTTTTTCGACCAAGCCGGCAGCCTTTACCGAACAGAGTATTACTTTTCTTCAGCAACTTGCGGCACTCGCAGAACGGGCACGCGCATCGCAACCGCATGATGCGTCGTCCGCCGCGCGGAAGCTTCCGTCCGCGATTGAGAGGCCGCAACCCTCCGGCCTGTTCCCGGCGTCGGATCGTGTCGGGGATGTGGCGCTTGCATTCCTGGGAGATCGATCGCGACCGCTCGTTCTGGGCGCCATCGGCCTGGTGGCGGTCTCGCTGCTCGCCCTGGTGATCTGGCTGGGGCGGCGAGGTCCGGATGAAGCGGACGGCAAGACGCCGTCTTCCGGCGGCACAACTGTCAATGCAACCGTCAATGCCGTAACCGCTTATCGTCCCGGCAAACATCTTCCCGACAATGACCGGGTCTGGAAAGCGAATCCTGGTGGCGAATCCCTGTTTACATACGGCGGAAAGCCTTTAGCCGGAACCCCCGTGCATTTCGCCTCCAAAATGGACGTGGTGTCGGGCAAGAAAACTCATGCGGATCGATCTCATGCAGGTCGATCTTATGGGGATCGATCGCTCCTGCTCGCCGACGTTGCTGGTAACGTTGCCGTCCCGCACGACGTCCCCAGCTCGCAGGCTGGTTCGCACGACGACTCGCGCTCCGACCCGCGGTCAGATGAGACTGCTTCGACCGAGCCGCCATCGATCTCCGCCAGTTCGACGAATCAGTCCGTTATCAATAATAATGGAGTCGTCTCCACGAAAGATTCGTTGCCGGGGCACTCTGAGCCGGTGTCGGAAGGGGTTACGGGCGGCCAACTGTTGCACCGCGTTGCGCCGGTTTATCCCGCCCAGGCTCGTCTGCTGCGACTGGAGGGAACCGTCATTCTGGCCGCAGTGATCATGGAGGATGGAACAGTGGGCGATGTCAATGTTGTCGAAGGCTCGGCTGTGCTTGCCCAATCCGCCGTGGACGCGGTGAAGCACTGGCGGTACAAGCCTTATGAACTCGACGGAAAGCCGGTGAAAAACGAGACCAGAATCACGATTGACTTCAAGTTCCCCGAATCAGAATCATTGAATCATTGAATCATTGAATCATTGAATCATTGGAACTTCGGACAGGCAAAATGATCCGATGATTCAATGTCTCAATGGCTCAATAGTTACACTCCGACCGGGAATGGCTTAGTGTGGGTTTCCGAACCCACTGAGAGTCCGGCGAATCGCCCCTGCAACAGTGACATCAGCCCCGTGACCCAGTAACCGATCACGAATAACAGCAGGAAGGGAACGGTGAAGTAATTCTCATTGTCGATGGCGTAGAAGACCGCCAGCGCGAAATAGGTTCCAATCAGGAGTTCAAGCCACGGAACCCATCCCAGGCGCTTGCGGTATTTTTTTGCGCCGACCTTGTCCTTCTTCGATTCGACGCGGTACTTGGGAGTACGGGCGAAGGCGGTCTGCTTGCCGGTCAGCGCTTCAAGCACGGCGCGCGTATTGGTGACCGTCAGCCCGATTCCCAGAGCCATCAATAGCGGGAGGTAGAGCAGCGATCGCAGCCAGCTTTTCGGAAACAGTTCCTTTTGCGAAACCAGATAGAAGCTGGAAATGGAGAATGTCGAAGCCATGAACAGGGGGAGGTCGATGTAGAGCATCTGGAACCATCCCTGGTAGAAGCGAATAATCATGGCGGGCATCAGCAAAACGGAAAGCACGATCATCAGCGGATAGCTGAGGTTCGCCGTCAAGTGATAGAAGGCTTCGATTTTCACGGATCGAGATGCGTCGCTCGCTAATACCCGGGGGAGTATTTTCTTCGAGACCTGGATCAATCCCTTGGCCCAGCGCGCCTGCTGCGTCTTGAATGCGGTCATCTCCACCGGCAACTCGGCCGGGCACTCGACGTCCTGGAGATAAACAAACTTCCAGCCTTGGAGCTGGGCGCGATAGGAAAGATCGGTGTCTTCGGTGAGCGTGTCATGCTGCCAGCCGCCGGCTTCATCAATGGCGCAGCGCCTCCACATGCCAGCCGTGCCGTTGAAGTTAAAGAAAACGCCGCTGCGTGACCGTGCCGAGTGTTCCAGCACGAAATGGCCGTCGAGCAGAATGGCTTCGACCTCGGTCAGCACCGAGTAGTTGCGGTTGATGTGGGTCCACCGTGTTTGCACCATTCCGACCTTGGGATCGGTGAAGTGATGGATGCACTTCAGCAAGAAGTCGGGTGGCGGAACAAAATCAGCGTCAAAGATGGCAACGAATTCGCCCTTCGCCGTTTTCAATCCTTCGGCCAGAGCGCCGGCCTTGTAACCCTCGCGATTGTCGCGGTGCAGGTAGGTAACCGGATGTCCCAACGCGGCGTAGCGCTCCACCAATAGCCGGGCCACCTCTACGGTTTCGTCGGTCGAGTCGTCGAGCAACTGGATGTCGAGCTTTTCTTTCGGATAGTCGAGCCGGCATACGGCGTCGAGCAGCCGGTCAACCACGTATTGCTCGTTAAAGATCGGCAACTGTACGGTGACGCGGGGCAGATCATCGGACTGGAAATGAGCCGCCGGTTCCGTCGTCTTGTTCTTCTTGTGCTTGTAATAAAGATAGACCATCCAATAGCGGTGCGCGCCATACGCTGCCAGGACGATCAAGACTATGAAATAGGGAATCAGCAACGCCAGATCAAAGGCATTGACCTGGTAAAGTCCCTGGAAAGTCTTGTCCAGAAAATGCTGGCGAAGGTAGGGCACCAAGCCCTTGGAAGCGAGGATCAAGGCCAGGGCTAGCGGGGAAGAAGTGAGCGTCAAATCCATGAACTCAGCCGGACCATGAATCAAAAGGAAGAAAGCAGTCCGAGTATTGTACCTGATCGGTCTTCGTCGACCGAGACCGGTTGCATGGACTGTGTCTTAAATGAGGGTATTCAGAAGGCCTTCAGGCGCATGGCCCCATTCCTTTCAACCCGTAACCGACGCTTTTCTTGATCTGCGTTGGCGGAGCCCATCGCCATAACTAAACTCGCGACGATCCAGTAATCTACAGTGCTGGCCGCGGCTAGCAGCTGTGAGGCCGGGGCGGGCCCTTTTCCGTGTACGGATGAAGAAGAAAGCCTGAAAGGTGATCCAATATATGATACTCGTGTTCACGACTCGGCTGACCCTGACCACGCATGATGTGAAGAGTCCCGTGATCTAGCTTCGCGGTGTACTTCGCTTTGCTTGGGCTCTTTTTGGTGTTATCAAAGCGCATATGCACAAGTCCGTTGCTGAGGGAGAAATGCCCGGACTCTTGCGACGCCTCTACAGGGCTATTTGCCAGAGCCAAACACGCTCCTAGTTTGATTCCTGCGTGGCTGCAATCCCGGCGTTTGTACGAAAATGCCTCTACAACGAAGCTCTTATCCTTCCGGAAGGTAAGTAAATAGGCCACGCATTCTTCGTCGTCAACGCCGTAGACGGGGTTCTCGATCACATCCGTCGCCGAGATGTGACTGGCATCATTCTGCCATTGTCCGAGAATGCGCCTAGTGAGGCCAGAATCCGCTTGCGCGGAGGCAGGTAAAACTGCAACAGCTGCTAAAAGGATGGACACGATCATGGAACGACGGCACATATTGCCTCCGAGAATTTGCGAATTCTAGCACTCCAAAGCACTCTGGCACTACAGACCGACTGGGCCAGAAGTAGCGCCGGGAGAGTTTCGAGAATGAACAAGGCAAGTCGCAAGGTATCGGTAACGCGTATCGACGCCGTACAGGACCAGCCCGCTATTTTCCGAGTGGAGTTTAATTGTGTTACCGGTTTTGATTTAGATTCGTCAACGACGAAGGGCACGAAGGTTTGGAATCCCGCGGTTCCCTTCGTGGACTCGTGCCCTTGGTGGCTAAGCCTTACCGCCATTCTTCACTTCCACTCCTCACCCGCTGGACTAAGCTTCAGTTCGACCGTCTGATGAGAACCTTCCTCCACTTTCACCGCCGTACCATTTGCTTCCTGAGATTTCAGAAAATCGGGGTCACGGTAGACGCCGTCTTCCAGATCCTGCCAGGCATATAGCGTGTAGCTGCCCGGAGCTATGCCGTGAATCGTAAAGCGTCCCCGCTGATCGGTTGATCCGATCCCGAAGCGATCGGGAAGCTTGCGGTATTTTTCCTCCGGCACGGCTACCACCGTGGCGTCGGCCACCGGATGAACTTCATCCCCGTCTTTTTTGACAGCTTTTTCCACGGCCGCATCGACGACCGCTCCCTCGACCGTGCCTCCCTTGGTGCTCACCAGCAGATCAAGTGTCGCCGGGCCGCTTGCCGTGAATCCGGTTTCGATGTTTCGTCCGCCGAGCTTCACCGATTTCATGAAGAAACCCTGCCCATCGCCTCCGTACACCTGCACAATGTAGTTGCCGGAGGTCACGTTTTTCCACTCGAAGTTTCCCAGTCGGTCGACCGGAGCGTTTGTCCCAAAAAATTCCTGAGACATGAAGAAGCCTGGATCTTCCGGCAATTCGGCCTGGCGCAAGTTTGCGGAGTACTGCGTGAAATCCGCCGCCGCGCTTCCCTCGATACGCAGATGTCCGGAGAGCGTGAAAGAAGGCAGGGGAGTAAGCTTCACGCCTTCGACGTCGGCGGCAACGACGCTGATATCCTGGCGCGCGGTTATGGACTGTGAATCGGTGCCGGACGATGCCTTTAGCACGTACGATCCTGGAGCAACCCCGCGAACCTCGAATTCGCCTCCAGGCCCTATTTCGTTCGCATTCGCCCGGTAAGAATCGCCCGCTTTGGAGAACAATTCCACTGAGGGCTTCTGGGCGGCGGTGACACCAGTAATAATTCCGCGAACGCGATACGTTCTCGCCGGCAGCAGCGTGAAGTTGACCGGCATTTCGTCGCCCGCCTTAAGCGTCACAGCCGAGGCCAGCATGGCATCGTAGGTTCCCGGATAGTATGTGTTGACGTAGCGGGTATCTGGCTGGACTTCGCCTGCCGACCATTTCTCCTGCTTTTCGTAATCGCGAAAGTCCGGCGGAGGCATGGCCACAATCCAATACTGGCCGGGAAACAAGCCGGCGATACGGTATTCGCCAAGATCATTCGTCCCCTCGGTCCCGACGCTTTCTCTCGTTGACTTCCCTGGTTTTTTCTTTTGTGCGACGACTCTGACGCCAGACATCGGGTCGCCATCTTCGTCCGTAATGCGTCCGCTGATGACCGCCGTGGGCAACATTCGAAACAGCAAGTCTTCCACCGGCTGTCCCGCCTGAACCGTGAAAACGTTGACGTCAGATTTGAGCCCGTGCTCATTTACCCCGACAAACCCGGCTCTCTCGATGAAGATGCGGTAACGTCCCGGCACGACGTTTTCAATGTGGAAATGGCCGTCGGCGTCGGTCGAGGCGGTGTAGTTTCCGCCTTCTTTCTGGTTTTCCGCGATGACCTGCACCAGCACTTTCTTGAGCGGCTGGCTGCCCGGTTCTTTCACTACCGTGCCTGCAATGGAGGCCGCGTGCGCGGCAGGCACGGACTCCTGCGCGCTCGCAAACATGAAGGCGCTGAGGATGAAAAAAGCGAGGACGAGTGAGCGTGTCATGGAAAGTTCACGTAGGGACAGCCGCCCCCTGCTGTCCTAGCGAGCGCACTCGCCCGGGTTTTCGTTTGTCCGTCCTTGCACCTTGCACTCAAGAGCGGCGGGGCTTTGCCTCGCCGGACAGCCGAGGGGGGCGGCTGTCCCTACGCGGGATTCAGTTCAGAAAATACTGCCGATACAAAGTGTCCCGCTGCGCCGGACGGAAGCCCGCATCGCGTATGATGCGCCGCAACTCTTCTTCGGTTGTGCAGTTGTTCACGCCGCGGCGCGGACGACGTTTTCCTCCAGCATCACGGAGCCCACGTCGTTGCCGCCGAAGCGCAAGCCCATCTGGCAGACTTTCAATCCCTGGGTCACCCAACTGGATTGCACGTTCAGAAAATTCGAAAGATAGAGCCGCGAAATCGCCAATACCTTCAGGTATTCAACCGCAGTGGCTTCATCCCAGCGGCGTCCGCCGAGCGCGGTGTTGGCGGGCTGGAAACTCCACGGGATGAAAGCGGTAAACCCGCCCGTCTCCTGCTGCAAATCGTAAAGGCACTGCAAGTGGTTGACGCGGTGTTCGATGGACTCGCCAACCCCAAACATCATGGTCGCGGTGGTGCGCATGCCGAGTTGGTGCGCGGTGCGATGCACCAGCAACCAATCCGCGGTCAGGCATTTTAAGCGCGCGATTTTATAGCGGACTTCATCGTCAAGAATTTCAGCGCCGCCGCCCGGGATCGAATCGAGGCCAGCGTCGCGCAGGCGCGCAATGGTATCGCGTACGCTGAGATTGCTGTACTCGGCAATCGCCAAAATTTCCGAAGCGGAGTAGCAGTGCAGATGGATTTTCGGAAAGCGCTGCTTGATTCCACTCAGCATGCGCTCGTGCCAGTCGATTTTGAGATCGGGATGCAGGCCGCCCTGCATGAGGACGCCGGTACCGCCGAGTTCGACGGTCTCGCGGATTTTTTCGTAGATGGTGTCGAAATCGAGGATGTATCCTTCCTTCGCCGCCGGCCCCTTCAACGGACGGTAAAACGCGCAGAACGTGCAATATTCCGTGCAGAAGTTGGTGTAATTAATGTTGCGGTCGATGATGTAAGTCACGGTGCCTTCGGGGTGCATTTTGCGGCGGACCGCGTCCGCCTCCATGCCAATCCCGATCAGATCATCGGACCGAAACATCTCCGCGGCTTGCTGTTTGGTCAGGGACATCCTGTTTTCACTCCACAGTAAAGGCTATTCTAGCTGGTGAGGGGCGGTGGATGCGAGTTTGCACGAGCGCCTAGGCTGTCCGGCGACGAGTCTGCGATGTTGGGCGCGGAGCCTTCGGGGCCTCAAGCTTTTGTCTCCGTTTGTACTCAAACAAGCCGTACAGTCCGCCCAAAACTGAGAACGCGATCAGGACGATAAGTATAGGCCAGTAATACAGCGCGAAAAGCCTCACGATGTGCCGTCCGTAGTGCGCCCCTAGATAAGCAAGAATGGCATATCGAATGCCACGCCCCACGGCCAGAGCGGCGAGAAACTTCCTGGTTGAGTACTGCATGGCGCCAGCGGCCAAGAGCATGGGGACGATGGGAAAGGGCGGCGGAAGTATAGCCGGGATCGCGACCGATACCAGGCCCCAGCGTTCAAAAATCGCGTATACCCTTGCGGTCTTCCTCTTCGAGAACCTCTTTTCCAGAGTTTCTTTCCCACCTTTGCGAGCCATGCGGTAGGTGAGATAGCCGCCGACGACGGATCCCGCCGTCGCCATCATCGCGTAGTAGATCCACATATTGCGATTGTGCGCGGCCAGGAGGATGGTGGCGGCGTCCATGCTACCCGGCAGAGGGATAGGCGAGTTGTCGAGGAGGCCAAGCAGAATCAGGCCGGGGCCGCCGAGATGGACTAGCCATCGCAGGGCGCTCTTTTTCGAGACGAGCAGGACGATCGCAAGCAAGTGCATCTTCATTATTGGAGCACGATTGCGGCTGCTAGATGCAAATACTAAACAAACTTGAATTCCGGCGCCTGCGGCAGCGCTCCGATTTCCGCGGCCAGGCGGTAGTAAAGCTTAAGTCCCTCCAGGCTCGGAGGGTCGAGATAATAATGGATGTTATGCGTCAGGTAGACGCGAACGATCTCGACGGTAAGGCCGAGGCGCGGAGCCCACTCTTGCGCGATGGTTTCAAGATTTTTCGGCGACAGCCCATGATCCCGTGACTTCTTGAAGACCTCCGCGATTGCCGCCCCATTTCGTCCGGCAAGCGCCTGTTTGCGAATGGCCCAGAAAGCGAAGACGAATGACTTTCCCGTGCGCGCTACCCATTCCTCCGCCAAGTCGAGCGTGAAATAACGCGTGCGGTCGACCTGCAGCGCCGGGTCTCCGATGAGCAAAGCCGCATCGCAGGCGCCGAGCATGGCATCGAGATCCGGAGCCATCGGCTTATAATCGCGCGCTCCACCCAGCCATTTTGCAAACAGAATTTTGGCGAGCGCGACTGAGGTCATCGAGGCAGTATCGAGCGCAACCGTGCGCACCTGCTTCCACAACGGCTGCTTTGAGGAAAGATCCATGGGCCTTTTGCTAACCAGCAGGATCGACCGCACCGCCCGCCGCGCCGCGATCGCCACGTCGGGAATGATGACGAGATCCGGAACCGTCGCATAGGCCGCCGCCGGAATGATGCCAATATCGGCCGTCCCCGCACGCAAAGCCTCGGCGCAGGCCGAGGGGATGGTGTAGGAAATATCAAAATTATTGTCCGCCCCTTTCTCGCCGTGCTCAAAATCCCACATTAGAGGGGCCGTGTTCAGGTAGGAAATGGACGATATCTTTAACCGGCTCATCACTTTACGAATTCTACCAAAAGTGATGTGCGCGCCATCCTTGACAGCGTTTTCCTTCGCAGGCTAGGGTCACGCAGGATGTCCGATATGTCTAACGTGGCCGTTACCGTCTCCAATCCCGCTTCTTACCAATCTACCTACTGGCTCGCGCTGGCCCTGACCCAGGGATTGGGCCCCACGCGCATCAAGAAACTGATCGAGCACTTTGGCACGGCCGAGCGCGTCTTTCATGCCAGCCTGACCGAACTCGAAGCCACGGGGATGCGCGCCGTTTCCGCGCAATCGCTGGCTACGGGGAAGTCGCTCGAACTGGCGCAGCAGGAATGCGTCAAGGCGGCCGAGGCGGGCGCCAAAATTATTTCACTCATCGATCCTGAATACCCGTCGCGGCTGAAGGAAATTTACGACCCACCTGTAATCCTGTTTGTGAAAGGGAACGTCGAGGTACTCGCCCAGCCCGGTATCGCGATGGTGGGAACGCGTCATCCTACGCCCTACGGCAGCGGGATGGCCGAACGCCTCTCGACCGACCTCGCCGCTCGCGGACTGGTGATCATCAGCGGCATGGCGCGAGGCATCGATACCGCGTCGCATCGCGGCGCCATCGCTGCCAAAGGAAAAACCGTCGCCGTGCTCGGCACCGGAATTGACGTCATGTATCCCAAGGAGAACACGCGGCTCGCGGAACAGATCGTGGCTCTCGGCGGCGCGCTGATCTCCGAGTTCCCAGTGGGAACCTTCCCGGCCCCGCAAAATTTTCCCATCCGCAACCGGATCATCAGTGGAATGTCCGCCGGAGTACTGGTGGTCGAAGCCGCGGAATACAGCGGCACGCGAATCACTTCCCGCTGTGCCCTCGAACAAAACCGCGACGTTTATGCGGTCCCGGGCAATGTGACCAACAAGAATTCCTGGGGCCCGAACACGCTGATCAAGCAGGGAGCGAAGCTCGTTGCCACATGGGAAGACGTATGGGAAGAGCTTCCGGCGGATGTGCAAGCCGCGCTCAGTTCCATGCAGAATGAATCCCACGAACCGGAAACCGCATCTCTATTCCCGGACGAGGTGGCCTCGCCCCACGAAAAAAAGATCCTCAAGTTGCTCAAGGCCGATGAATCCACCCACATTGATCAACTGGTCGAATTGCTGGAAAACGAAATGTCGTCCTCGGAGATCTTTGCAGCGCTATTTGAGCTGGAGCTGAATGGGAAGATACGGCAGTTGCCGGGGAAGAATTTTGTGAAAAGCTTTTAGCTGTCAGCTATCAGCTCTCAGTTTTCAGTAAGAGCGGAGGGGACATGCAGAGTTTTCGGAATCTTCGAGTGTGGGAGAAGGCGCATCGCTTGACTCTGGACGTTTACGCCTCCAGCAAAGCTTTTCCTAGGGATGAAATGTTCGGTCTGACAAGTCAGATGAGGCGAGCGTCCGCATCGATCGGGATGAATATCGCGGAGGGCTGTTGCAGGAAGGGTGATGTGGAGATGGTTCGGTTCCTACAAATTGCGATGGGGTCGGCAAGTGAACTTGAATACCAATTTGTGCTTGCTCATGATCTGGAATATTTGCACAATCCAAACTACGAGTGCCTCACCGCGCAGGTAGTAGAGGTGAAGAGGATGTTGTCGTCCCTGATGCAAAAAGTGAAGGCCCCTAACTGACAGCTGATAGCTGAGAGCTGACAGCAGCGTCGCACAGTTGTTGCAATCCGCCAATTCGTGCTAGCTTCAATTCCAATACCGCCAAACTGAGGAACCATTGTCCAAAGGTCTAGTCATTGTCGAATCGCCGGCT
>Ga0193751_1002899_pt1 | contig 10289 bp, 13 predicted proteins | sample L1c2metaG_FD_143050 | JGI IMG/M metagenome (GOLD analysis project Ga0193751, IMG submission 143050) | Soil microbial communities from a riparian zone of the East river system, Colorado, United States - L1c2 | ecosystem: Environmental > Terrestrial > Soil > Riparian zone | place: USA: East River...
GCCAGGGCGCGTTGACCGGTTTACGACTGAGCACCACAACGTCATGTCCGCTTTGATTAAACGCGCGCGCGAGCACTGTTCCGACCTGACCTGAACCACCTGGGATTATGATCTTCATTTTTCACGCACCATCGATTTAGATGCCACTTGTCCGCGACTTCTCATTAGCACCGTGGCTTTAGCCCGGTGAACTCGGCACCCCGACAACGGCGGAAACCGTTTCAAACGGTTTCCCTTTCAAACCGAATCTCAAATCACCGGGCTAAAGCCGCGGTGCTAATGAGAAGGGCCATTCACCTCAAGCTTCTGCCAATTCCAAATCTCTCAACTCAACCACCAGCTTCAAAGCTCGCTTCCGCACTGGCCGCATCAACGGATTACTCGCCAAAGAAATCAGCTGGTCCAGCAGATCGACTGTCTGATCGATAAGACGATACGTGCGTCTCCGCTTGGGCGACGAATCGTGAATCCAGAACAGAATGATCCCCATGTGATACAGCCACAACAGGTAAGGCAATTCGGCACGGAGGTCGCCGGGGATGCGCGCCTTTGTATCGGCGACCAGATCCTCGAAGAGCTTTATGCTGTCCTGTCGCGTCGGCGCGGAATCATCGGCAAAAGGATTGAGCGGACTGTGCGGGTCGGCTGCGGTCTTGAAAAGGACGCCGGCAAATTCGTGATAAGGCTCGAGCGTCGAGATCTTCAGGCGCATCACAGAGAGCAGACGATCCTTCAAACCTGTCTCTTTTTGCAGCACGGGAAGAACCGCGGCCAGGTGCTCTTCATGAGTGCGGTGATAGAACGCCTGAATCATGTGTTCCTTCGAACCGAAATAATGATAAGCATTGCCCAGCGACACGCCGGCTTTGCGGGCGATCGCGCGCATGGTCGTCTCTTCATATCCACGTTCACGCAACAGTCCGAGTGCGCTGTTAAGAATCAAAGCCTTCGTCTGCTCACCTTTGGCGGTCTTCGTTGATTTTGGTTTGGTCGCAGGGCCCATTTGCTTACCTCGCCATTCCGGTCGCCCGGCTGATCTGATAACGATGCTGGGAAATCAATGACACAACTCGCCGCGTGGTCGGCAGCAACTCAGGCGTCGCCAGACGGTAGGACCACTCGCGATAACGCGACAGGGTCCACAAAACCATCAGCCATGCCTTGGGACCAAAATAGACGGCGCCCTGATCACTGATCGCCGTAAGATCTTCGCCGGTCAGATCATGGTTAAGTTGTGGATAACGCCGGCGGGCCGCTTCTGTCTTGATTGGGATCATCCTGAGTTCAACCAGCTTCGGTTGCTCTGCCAGCCAACCGTGGACTCTGCGGCACAACCCGCACGTCGGGTCGTAAAGAAGCGTCAATGTCGACATGGCCTAAGCCTCCTGCACGTGCGTGAAAGCGTCGGGATAAACCGGCGGTGGGCCGTTGCGCAGCGTGGCGCGCCGGCGCATGCGGCTGAAGATCAGCAAGTTAAAGAAATGCATCCCACCGAGCACGAGCAACACGGTGCCGACTTTAACGGACAGTGCTTCGATCCCTTCCTTCGGCGAAGCGATCCCGTAGCCCAGCTTCAGTGTCAGACTGACAAAGCCGAGATTGATAAGATAGAAACCCACCACCAGCAGGTGATTGACGGAATCAGCCAGCGGTTCATTGCCGTGAAAAACGTCCACCAGGAAAATGCGGCCGTTCTTGTGCAGCGTGTGCGCGACCCAGATGGTAAGCGCGATGCTGATACTTAGGTAAATCAGGTAAGTGGTGATTTCGAGAGTCATAACCAGCCTCCTTCGAGAATTGAACGCGTTCAACTATCGCAGGATAGGCTTGTTTTTACGGGCCGTCAAGCAGTATTTTGAACATGTTCAGAAATATGGGCTGGCTCTTCTTTTCTTCTGCAACAGGGAAGCGGGAGCGAGCCCCCTGAGCTTGAGCTGATTTCGGTTTGAGATACTGTTTCCTGATTGAAAGGCTTTCGATCCGGGAGAAACGCCTTATAACTTTGAAGATCTCTCAGGTTAGGAAAGATGGCTTGCCCCCGCCCGTGTTGAGCGGCCGATGATTGTGATAGATTCTCAAAACTTCAAAATGGATCGTCGTAACTTTCTTAGGTCGAGTAGTGTTGCGCTAGCTGCGGTCACGCTCGAATCGAAGCGTATTGCCGGCCTGCCACCGCTCACGTTGATGCCCGCCGCCGGACGTCTGACGCTCCCGATGAATCGCAACTGGCGCTTCAGCGCCGCGCGTCTTGCGAAAGACACGGCCCGTGCGGATGCGACGAGAGTGGTGCTCAAGGTCGCGGATGAGTTTGGCAACTTGCTGCGCTATGCCACGGCGGCGATCGCCTTCACGATCGAGGGGCCGGCAGAAATTATAGGCGACAATCCTTTTAGCTTGATGGGCGGCTGTGGCGCCGTTTGGGTGGGTGCCGGTCAGCAGCCGGGCTTGCTTCGCCTCAAGGCCATGCATGCCGCGCTCGGTACGCGTGAGGTTGAGATCAAGATCGTTGCTGCAGAGCCGGAGCGCGTTTAATGAAATTTGTTTTGAGCCTGCGGAGCAGGCGATAGCATAAAGCCTGGGGCGCAAGCCCCAGGAAAAGAACGAAGAATTGATCCAGCCCGTGAAACGGGGCGGCAGCTCTGTGTTATCGGAAGAACGTCATGAACAGTCCGTGTTTTGACCCGACGGCGCCCGTCTGAAGGTGCAGCTGTCGCCCGTTTCACGGGCTCTCTCTTTTGCCCTTCGCGATCCTGGGGTTTCGCTTCGCTAACCCCAGGCTTTATGCTGGCGCCTGTTCCGCAGGCTAAGAAATGTTGGTCCGCACAAACTTGATCAGAGGTTTACGAACTCTGGCATGGACGATAAGAATCTCTTCGATCAATTGTTCCTTCCCGAACGCGCAGGGCGTGTGGCCGTGCTATACGAGCACACAGCGATCACTTACGGCGAACTGCGTGACTGGACTGTTCGCGCCGCTGAGATTCTGAATGCATTGGGAATCACAACGGGAGATCGAGTCGCCATTCTGCTTAGTGACTCGCCCGAATTCATCACCTCGTTTGTCTCAATCATTTCCCTGGGCGCGATCGCGGTTCCCATCAATCTGGCTTTACGGCGTGAAGATCAACTGTTCATTCTGAAAGACTGCGGGGCCTGCGCGGCTATTGTCGAAGCGAAGACAGTTGAGAGCTTGGCGACACTCTCGGGTGATGAGACTGAGGTGAAGAATCTACTCCTGGTCAGGCGGGACGACGGATCGGTTGCAGCGGATATCGTTTCAATTGCGGGAATGAATGCGCAGGATTTTTCCGGCGCGAAGCGCCGCTCACTCAATGAACTGTTTCCGGTTCACGCGGATGAAGACATGGACGCGTTCATCCTCTACACCTCAGGCAGCACGGGTGAACCGAAGGGCGCGGTGCACCGGCAGGCGGACATCTTCTATACCAACGAAACTTTCGGTAGCGAAGTCTTGCGCCTGGGCGCAGGCGATCGGCTGTTTTCTTCGTCGCGTTTGCCATTCGCGTATGGTCTCGGGAATAGTTTTACTTTCCCGCTGCTCAATGGGCTTACTACGATTCTTTGCCGCGAGAAACCAGCACCGGATATTGTCAAACAGGTTTTCAAAGACTATCGTCCGACGATTTTTTTTGGCGTGCCCGTAGTCTACAGAATGCTCCTGGAGCATCATCGCAAAGGCAGCGGGCATGAATTGGACACGTCGAGTTTGCGCTTGTGCGTATCGGCGGGTGAGGCCCTGCCGGCGCAATTGGGAGAGGACTGGCAGCGAACTTTTGGCGTCGAAGTTCTGGACGGAATCGGCTCGACTGAGATGTTGCACATGTTCATGTCGAACCACGCGGGCGACGTGCGCTATGGCAGCAGTGGAAAGTTGTTGAGTGGTTATGAAGCGCGCCTGATTGATCATGAGGGCGTGGCGACGCCCAACGGCGAAGCAGGCAACCTCTGGATTCGGGGCGGCAGCGCGGCCGGCCGTTACTGGCAGCGGCCTGAGACCACTGCGGAAACGTTCGTGGATGGCTGGGTGCGCACCGGGGATCTTTACCGTTGCGATGCAGATGATTTCTGGTGGCATCACGGGCGCAGCGATGATTGTTTCAAGCCAACCGGCCAATGGGTTTCGCCGATTGAAGTCGAAAATGTTCTGCTGCGAAGCGAAGCGGTTCGCGCCGTTGCGGTAGTCGAAGGGATTGACGAGCATGGCTTGTCATGCGTGTGTGCCTTTGTTGTAGGCCCCGAAGAGGGTGACAAGATTTCCGAGGAAACATTGCGCGAACTCTGCCAGAGCGCACTGCCGCGGTTCAAGCAGCCACGCCGTTATCTTTTTGTTTCTGAATTGCCTTACACTGCGACGGGAAAGGTGCAGCGGTTTAAATTAAGGGAACAGTTGCGGGCTCAACGTGCCGGCTCCTGACTTTGCGTCTTTGCGTGAGATGCTTGCGCACGCCAAGGCGCAAAGACGCCAAGCATTTCAAGACGATGAACTCAACTGAAAAGAGCATCCAGGAAACCTACGCCCCAAACAACGCGTGCTTTGGCTGTGGCCCGGCGAATGAAAAGGGTTTGCATATTCGCAGCTTTCCGCGCGGCGAGGAAGTTGTCGCCACATTCCAGCCTGAAACCTATCAGGAAGCGTTTCCGGGAATGTTGAGTGGCGGCATTATCGGCACGTTGCTCGATTGTCACTGCAACTGGACCGCGACCTATCACCTGATGAAGCAGTCGGGATTGGATCATCCGCCATGTACAGTCACGGCGGACTATGCGATCAAGTTGCTGCGCCCGACGCCGACAGACGAGCCCGTCGAGTTGCGGGCCCGTGTGATTGAGTCAACCGGCGATCGCGCGATTGTCGAAGGTGAGTTGATTGCGCACGGCCAAGTCTGCGCGACCTGCCGGGGCACGTTCGTCGCAGTCAAACCGGGCCATCCGGCTTATCATCGTTGGTGAGTGGCACTGACTTCAGTCTGTGATCTTAACCAATGGAATCACAGACTAAAGTCTATGCCACTAATATGATCACTACCATCTTTTTCGACATCGGCGGCGTTTTGCTCACGGACGGTTGGGGCCATGACTCGCGAAGGAAAGCGGCCCTGCAGTTCGGGCTAGATTGGGATGACTTCACCGATCGTCACCAAAAAGTCGCGCACCTGATCGAGACGAATCTCCTTACGCTGGAGCGTTATCTCGATCGGGTAATCTTTTACCGGCCGCGCTCGTTCAGCCGAGACACCTTCCGCGAATTTATCTTTGCACAGTCGCAGCCGAAGCCCGAATCGCTCGATATCGCACGGCAACTCGCGGGATCAAACAGGTATTCTTTGGCCACACTCAACAACGAAGTGCTGGAATTGAATCTTTATCGGATCCGGCATTTCGATCTAAGCAGATACTTTCCGGTGTTTTTCAGTTCGTGTTTCCTGGGTTTGCGGAAGCCTGACGAAGCCATTTATCGGACGGCCTTGAATATCATGCAGCGCCCGGCCGAGCATTGCCTGTTCATCGACGACCGCGAAGTGAACCTCGAGTGTCCGCGCGAATTAGGTATGCGCACGATTCATTTCCATGATGCAGGGCAATTGCGACGTGAGTTGGGTGAGAACGGCGTCGGCTTGTAGGTTCAGCCTGAGATCATTGCGATGGGCTATTCTCAAGCCGTCGTTTCGCGGACTCCTCTCTCACTTGACCACAATCTTTGTCTTCTTCTGTTCCTGATCTACGGCCACATAGATCACTTCGGCTTCGGTAACCCGCACACGTTCACTCGGGCCGCCGTAACGCTCTGCTTCCACTACCACGCGCACGGTAATCGACGTCGTGCCGATCTTCAGAGTTTCGGAGTAAAAGCTGACCAGGTCTCCGACGAATACGGGAGCGTGGAAAATCACTTCGCGCATGGCCACAGTCACAAAGCGATCCATGCCCGTGTGCCGGTGCGCTTCGATCGCGCCGGCCATGTCGATATAGCTGAGGATGACGCCGCCAAAAATCGTGCCCTGCGAATTAGTGTCGCGCGGCAGCATCGCAATGCGGATTGCCGGATCAGTGTTCATGAAAGGATAGTAAAGCGTGAACCATAAATCGTAAACCGGCGAAGTATCCCGCATGCTCTTCCCACGCCATGGGCCGAAGCGATCCCAATGAGGAACAAACATTACTGGGCGGTGTCTAACCTTGCGGTTGCGAATTTCCCACCGAGAGGGTTCATCATGTTCATACTATTTGAGCTAATTCTGGCTTCTCCGATCGGAGCGTTTATCTTCGCCCGCTTGCAAGACGTGCTTTACGCCGTAATTGTTGCTTCAGGCTGCGAAGACTGTGGGTTCGATGACCTGGGAAAGCTGCTTTTCGGCGGAGTGCTGGCAGCGATAGTCGTTGGCGCAGTTATTTCAGTCTTGCTTCGCCGGATGAAAGAAAAGGGAGCGGGTTCGCCGGAATTTGTTTCGATTCGTTCGTCGGATACAAGCAGGAAATAATATAGCAAGCGGCGGAAACCTGAACTGCGATCCACGAAACCACAGTAAGCGACACTAAGAAGCTCCTGGTTCGCGTAATTTCGTGGATGGCTCTTACTGCTCTGAACCGGCTTCGGTCTTTTTCGGCGACGAAGAAATACCCTCAGGACTCGAACGGATACCAGGGCGTGTTGCGAAAGATCCAGAAGAAGATCAGGAGCACGAGCCAGGCCCAAAGATAAACCGGCGGAATGAAAAGACGCCGCTGAGGTCGCCCGCTTACGGCACTCCGGGTGAATCCCAGAAAGCCATAGATGATGAATGGCAGCGTGAGGACCATAAGCGGATTCAGCTTGAACGCCGCGACCGGATGCAGGTGAAGCAATTGATAGCACGCGCGTGTCGAGCCGCAACCCGGACATTGGAAACCGGTCACCAGCCGAAAAGGGCATTTGGGAAAGAATTGATTGCCCGGTAGGGCCGGATTGAAAAAGAAGAGGAAGACGCCGATCGTTGCGAGTCCCAGCCAAACAAACGACGCGATCGCCAGTTGGCGCGCGCGGTCGGTGGTCGTTTCAATAAAGTGAAAGCCGGTCATGACTGAAAGGAAGTGGTATGAGAAGAATATCGCCCTGTTTAGGCATCGTTCCAGTCTTCATCATCCAGAGGATTATCCCAGAACTCAAGACTGCTCTGACTCGCCGAAAGCAAATCGTCGGTAGCTCCGTTAGGTGACTCGATTACAAAAACAGTTACGTGGACTCCCGGAGCTAACGGCACATCAAGTTCCAGGCGTCCGCCATCTTTCACTTCGGTATCGTACCTGAGCGCCGTTTGCTGCATGGGAAAGCTACCGCCGAAATCGCCTGAAGATTATACCTCAATTGAGTTGATCCGCATCCCTGATCACATCGCCCTGGTAGTGTCTTGGTTTGGTTTTTCGTTTTTTCTTACTGGGACAAGAACGATCCGCGAAATCACACCAAACCGCACGAACAACCAGTTCCGCTTCGTGTGTTTTCGTGGATCGCTCTACTCTGGGAGCGGCAATCTTAAAATACACTACCCATCGCCTGATCTGAAATCCGCAGCCGACTCTGAAAGAACCCTGAGCCGCTGCGGACACTTTAGTCGCAGCTCGATGCTTTCGGACCTTAGCAGGTCAAAGTTTCAGAACCATTCCTTGCGGCCCTGAATATACGTTCTCACAAAGTCTTCATCCGACTTGGTGAGATACATTATCCCTTCCACAATTCCGATGACATGCATCACGCCGGCGAGGGTAAAGCAACTCAGCACGGAGACCAGCAGCATGATCAGACCTTCTTTTTGATAACCGAGAATGAACTTGTGAATTCCCAAACCACCAAGAACGATTCCCAGGATACCGGCGACGATCTTTTTATCGGCGCCCGCAGCCTGCCAGTCCTGACCCTGCGGTTGGCCGTACAGTGGCGCCGGTGGCTGAATCGGCTGATAAGTCGGTTGGTAAGGTTGCTGATAGTCTGTCTGCGCTTGATAGGCTGTCTGTTGTCCGGCGATCGTTGGCAGCGATGCCTGACACTGCACGCAGTTTTGTGAGTAATCGTCGTTCTGCGCGCCGCACTTAGGGCAAAAAACAGGCATTTGTATCTGATCCTCAAGCGGGAGCGGGGAATCCTCCAGTGTTTGGGAGGATTCCCCAGCATATCCAAGCAGTTCGATGTCGGTGGACAGGCGAGCACAGCGCTGTTGTACGCCACAGCGCCTATCCGGGCATGCAGGATCCTGGACGCTAGTCCGGCCCGATACCTACAGTCACGGACAATGTCCTGGCGGAACGAACTAGCGATTACCCATCGCGCTCAAGCCCACACCCAACACCAGCATGATCACATAAACGAGAATTCCCAGCACGCCGAGTCCAATCGCGATAAAGCTGAACATCTTGGCCTTCTTGGACGCGTCTTCCGCGCCCGCGGTATCGCCGGCTGCCAGCTTGCCATTTACCTGAGCGGCAAAAATAATCGCCGGGATTGCCAGCGGCCAGCAGCAGAATATCGAAATGATGGCCGGCACCATGTAGTTCGGTACAGTTGCAGATCCGCCACCCGACGCGGGGGGCGGAGTCCAGTTTTGCGACATGATTTAGTCTCCTACTTTATTTGATTTCGCACTGCGAGCTTTCCCAAACGATGAGGCCTGCCTGAAGTAATCTCTGCGCGCTCTGATGCCAAACCCGGCCCCGAACACGACGGTGTCCTGCTTAAACGATGAAATGAATTTCAGCTCTTTTTTCCGGGTTTAGACCGCAAATAGCGATGCATAACTAACAAAAGACATGCTGTATTGTCAATCTAATTCATGAATTAAACACCAGGGACGGCCCCGGCTGTTGGGAAAAGCGATAGAGGCCTCCCATCATACGATTGACTACTCAAACCGAAATCGAGGATAGTCTGAGCCGGTTACGAAAGGCTTTGTGGAGGCAGGGGTGCGAATCAAGCGGGGGCTGCCTGGATCTCTATTGCAAGCGCAAGCTGCCAGCTTGCGTGGACCGGCAGTCCGCGCTATCCAAGTAGTGAAACAGATTCTTCAAAACCTCAAGACGGGTGCGGTGACGGTAACGGATGTTCCGGCGCCGGTCGTCCGCCCGGGATTCGTAATAGTGCGCACGGCCGCTTCGCTGATTAGCGCCGGGACGGAACGAATGACGGTGGAAACCGGACAAAAGAGCCTGATGGGCCGCGCGTTCGAGCAGCCTGCCCTGGTCAAGCAAGTCATTCAAAAGGCGAGGACTGAAGGCGTTTTGAATACGATCGACGCTGTTCGTTCCAAATTGGAATCACTCGTCGCTTTGGGTTACAGCGCTGCCGGCACGGTGATGGAAGTTGGCGCAGGCGTTACCGAATTTCATCAGGGCAGTCGAGTCGCATGCGCCGGCGTTGGCTACGCATCGCACGCGGAAGTCCTCGCTGTTCCGAAAAACTTATGCATTCGTTTGCCCGCACAGGTCAGTTTTGATGCGGCAGCTTTCAGCACCCTGGGTGCGATTGCGCTGCAAGGCGTACGTTTGACCGAGCCGACTCTGGGCGAATCCGTGGTAGTGATTGGGCTCGGCTTGATCGGTCAACTTGCGGTGCAGTTGCTGAAGGCGAATGGGTGCCGCGTTTTCGGCATTGATCTGGACGAGAAGAAGATCGAGTTAGCGCGGCAGTTCGGCGCTGACCTGGGTTGTTTGCCGGACGATGATACGAAGAGCCGCGTCATGGAATGGTCACGCGGACGCGGAGCTGATGCCGTCCTGATAACTGCGGCGAGCTCGTCGAATCAGCCGGTAGAACTCGCGGGGGATATTTCACGGCCCAAAGGGCGGGTGGTCGTCGTGGGCGCGGTCGGACTCAATATTCCACGCAAGCCTTATTACGATCGCGAACTCACGTTTCGGATCTCTATGTCATATGGTCCGGGCCGCTACGATCCGGAATACGAAGAGCGCGGCCACGATTACCCTGTCGGTTACGTGCGCTGGACTGAGGGCCGCAACATCGAAGCCTTTCTTGATCTGCTGGCTGAGGGTCTTGTTAATGTCGAACCTTTGATTACCCACCGGTTCAAGCTGGCGGAAAGCGAGCGCGCTTACGACTTGATCACCGGTGATGAATCTTACCTTGGCGTTGTTTTGCAGTACGACACCGAGCGCGTGCTTGAGCATCGCATTGCCCTCGCCACCAAAACATCTGGTTCGGCGTCCGTCCGCGTTGGTTTGATCGGCGCCGGCGGCTATGCGAAAGCGATGCTGTTGCCGAACTTCAAGGCGGCCGGCGCAGA
>Ga0193751_1002901_pt1 | contig 10286 bp, 8 predicted proteins | sample L1c2metaG_FD_143050 | JGI IMG/M metagenome (GOLD analysis project Ga0193751, IMG submission 143050) | Soil microbial communities from a riparian zone of the East river system, Colorado, United States - L1c2 | ecosystem: Environmental > Terrestrial > Soil > Riparian zone | place: USA: East River...
TTTCGATGCCGTGTTCCAGCGCGAAATTGACGAGCCGTGCGGCGAGATCAGGGCGGCTGCGCACGAAGACGAATTGCCCACGCGCCCGATATTCCGCCAGCACCGAGGCGAGACCTGCGGATGCGCGATCCGTTTCATCCGCGTTGATGTCAGCCTCAATCTGCAGCAGGTCGCGCCGCTGCTCGAACTCCCTGCGCTCGAATGGCGGTGCGAGAGCGATCGCTTCGTCGATGGCGCGCATCGCGCCGTCCCGATCTCCGATCGCGGCCCGAGCCTGCGCGAGGCGGGCCAGGAAGTGCGGCATTTGCAGCGCCGGAATACTGAGGTCGCGGGCGAGCGCAACTGCCCGCTCCGCGTCCTCCGCCGCCCCGGCGTCCTGGCCGAGGCGCTGCTCGAGCATGGAGCGCAGGTGATGGAAATACGGCCAATGCATGCGGCGGGTTGGCGGCAAGCGGCGCTCCGTCGCCTCCAGAAGCGCCTTCGCGGCCGCGTGCTCGCCTTTGTTGATCAGCGCGGACGCTTCCGCATGGTCGATCTCGAACAGATAAGCCTCGAGCCCGAAGCGCTCGGCTATCGCTCGGGCGTCCGCCATGACCACCGCCGACTCGCCGTAGCGACCCTTGATGTAGTGCCAGAACGACAGATGCGTGCGCCACCACACCTGCATGAGCGGGGACACTTCCGCCTTGCTGAGGATCGGCTCGATGCGCGCGACCAGTGCCGCGGCCGACTCGCCTTCGGTCTTCCAGTTGATGTAATTGAACAGCGTCGACGCGGCCATCACACGCACGTTGACATCGCTTTCGCCGTCGATGAGCTCATCGAGGCGTTGCGCGCAACGCTCGAGATTCTCGTCTTCCGGCTTTCGGAGCAGCAGCGCGATCAGCCAGGCGGCGCGCGCGCGCAGTTCGCTCGCGTGATCGAGACCCGTCGCCTCCTTGCCGCCGAGCAGGCGCCCGAACTCGGGCAGCCAGCGATCGAGCGCGGCGAAATCCGCCCATTCATAGTAGTAACCGGTGACGATGGTGTTGAGCGCAAGCGCCTGCCCGCGCAGATCGCCGGCGGCTCGAAACGCCTTGAAGGCGCTCGCGAGAGCCGGCCGGCCGCGTTGGGGCTGGACGAAGATCCACGCCCGGCCGAACCAATATTCGAGCCAGGGATCGCTCTCGCGCATGCTCGTCGGCAGCCTTTCGATCCAATCGGCCAGCGTCTGCGCGCGCCCCTGACGGGCCCATTCGAGCGCGTGTGCGCAAATGAGCGAACGCATGACCTCCCATTCGCCCGCGTCGCGGAAGAGCGCGAGCGCTTCGCTCACCTGCCCGCGCTCGACGAGCAGCCCGGCGGCACGCGTACTTGCCTCGCGCCACTCGGCGCGCGGAAGCCGCCGGCGCAATTGTTCCAGAAGGAATTCGCGAAACAGCGCGTGGTAGTGATAGGTCGTCTCCTCGCCGCGGCGCCGATCGGTGAACAAATGCCGGCGAAAAAGGTATTCGAGCAGTCTCGGCGACTCTTCGCTTCCAGTGAGCGTGACGGCTTCGGAGGCGGTAATCGAAGGCGGAATCGCCGTCAGCATCAGGATGCGCTGATTTTCCTTCTTTGCACTATTGAAGATCTCACCCGCGAAATACTGGAAGATCGCGTCCCTGCTTTCGCCGAGCGACTCGTCGGGCTTTGCGCCGCGACGGCTCAAGTGCTCGCGCAGGAGCACGAGCGCCGCGACCCAGCCGTCGCTCTGGCGCTGGAAGCGCTGCACGTCCTCGCGGTCGAGATGGCTCCCGAGTATCGCCTCGGATTCCCTGGACGTGCAGCGAAGCTCCGCCGGGTCGATGCGGGCGATGCGGCGACCCGCGACGAGCCGCGCGAACTCCGGTGGCGGATCGGTGCGCGATACCACGATGAGCGATATGCCTTCAGGGATCTCCTCCAGTCCCTGCGCAAAAGCCGCGCGTCTCTCGGGTTGCACGCGCATTTCCTGGAAGTTGTCGAAGACGACCGTGCACGGTCGTGGCAGCACGGAAAAGAAATCGCGGAAGAAGCTCCGCGCGAAGCGAGCCAGGTTTTGGTCCGGCTCGGGGGAATACACGGGCAGGGCCGCCGCCGCTCTTCCTGCGATCCGCAGCGCGGCGGTGCGCATGTAATGGACGAATGTCGCCGGGTCGGTATCGCCGATGTCAGCCTGATACCAGATGTGGCGAAGATCGCGCGCCTCGAGGTAGCTTGCCACCAGCGTGGACTTACCCGACCCGGGCGGCGCGCAGACCCAGACGATGGGCCGCGACGCGGCTTCATCGAGAAGCGAGAACAGCCGCGGCCGCGGCAGCGCGTCGTAGAGCTTCGGGCGCGTGAGTTTGGCGAGAGCGGGCGAGCGAACAGCCACAGGTGCGTCGAGCGCGGCAGGTCAGGCCACCATGATGGCACGAGATGAGAGCCAGCGCGAGCCGGCGACAGGGGTGACAAAAACGGCGGTCAATAACTGGAAGGCGCGCGCACAGATGACGGTGCGCAGGACATCATGGTCGCAGTCCTCCATTCGCGTTGAACACCGTGACAGATGGGCGTAGCATTTGTCGTTCGTCTTCAGAAATCGTGCGAGTGAAACCGGGAACGCAATTTTCCCCCACGTGATCGCATATCGCCCCACACGAGTGGCGAATGTTAAGTTCTGAATTCGAGCTTCGATCTATCTTTTCTGTCAGCTTTACAACTAGGAGGAGCATTAATGAAAGCAACCACACTTACCCGGCGCCCTCGTGTTCTGGGTATCGCACTCGCGATCACAGCGAGCACGGTGCTAGCTGCTACGGTCGCCGAGGCGCGCATCACCAGGATCGATATCACCAGTGCTGAATCCCCCACGTTCGGCGGCACGACTTTCGGGACGGTCGGCGCTTACGAGAAGCTTCGTGGCACGGCCTACGGCGAGGTCGATCCCTCGGACCCGCGAAACGCTCTGATCACTGACATCGAGCTTGCACCACGAACCGCTGGGAAAGTCCAGTATTCGATGGACATCTATATCCTGAAGCCCATCAATTTAGGTCAGGGCAACAACAAGCTCTTCCTGGAAGTCAACAACCGGGGCAACAAGCTGTTCTATGGCCTCAACGGATCAAGCGCCGTAACCGCCAATAACCCAACGACTGCCGCTGACGCCGGTGACGCCTTTCTGATGAAGCAGGGCTATACCTTGGCCTGGAACGGTTGGGACATCTCCGCACCTCCCGGCGGTGATCGACTGACAATTAGCGTTCCCGTAGCGACCAACGGTGGAGCGACGATCACGGGTCCGTCCTATGAATACATCGTCTTCGACAACAGCACGACGCTGAGCAGCACGCTCGCCTACGCGGCAGCGACCACGGACAAATCTCAGGCCACGCTGACCGTGCGCCAGCATTTGACCGACGCTGCTGTCGCGATTCCCGCGACGGGCTGGGAATACACGTCCGCTGCGGGTACTGCAATCCGATTGCTGCCCGCTGGAACACCGTTCCAGCAGAGCGCAATTTATGAGTTCTCCTATACGGCGAAAAATCCCCTGGTTGCCGGACTTGGATTGGCAGCCACGCGTGATTTCCTCTCGTTCCTGCGGTATTCGACAGCGGACGACTTCGGCCATCCGAATCCGCTAGCCGGACATGTCAATCATACTTACTCATTTACCGTTTCCCAGCCGGCGCGTTACGTGAACGACTTTCAGACGCTCGGTTTTAACGAGGATGAACAGGGACGGCGTGCAATCGACGGTATCCTGAATTGGATCGGCGCTGGAAGTGGTGTCAACATCAACTTCCGCTTTGGTCAGCCCGGTCGGACCGAGCGCAATCGTCAGAACCACCTCTATCCCGAGGCGAACTTCCCATTTGCTTACCCCAATCTAACCGATCCGTACACTGGCAAGAAGGGTGGGCGCGGTGTTCGCTGCGCCGAATCCAATACCTGCGCCAACGCCATCGAAGTAAGCTCGGCCAACGAGTATTGGGTAAAGGCGGGGTCACTCCTGCACACCGATCCCAAGGGAAAGGACCTGCATCATGCGTCCAAGAATGTTCGCTTTTTCATGCTGTCCAGCGTCGAACACACGGTAACTGGAGCGCCTCCTCAATCGGCGGGGGTCTGCCAGCAGTTTCGCAACCCGACTGATCCCAACCCGGCCCTGCGAGCGCTGTTCGTCGCGCTGGATGAGTGGGTGACCGCCGGTGTCAAGCCACCGAAAAGCGAGGTGCCCACCAAAGATACAGCGGTGTACTCGATTCCGCTATCCAACGGGCTCGGTGTCGTCCCGCAAAAGGACCTCGGGTTCCCCGACATTCCCGGCGTTACTTATACCGGTGTGATTACGGTGCGGCATCTTTTCAATTTCGGACCGTTATTTGATGATGGAATCATGACCATCAATCCTCCCGCGTTCTCGGGGCCCGTGTATCCGTCGTTTGTCTCGAAGGTCGACAAGGACGGCAACGATATCGCTGGAATTCGCCTGCCTCCTGTCGAGGCACCGATCGCCACCACCACGGGCTGGGGACTTCGGGCAGCCGCGTTTGGCGGGCCAGACGGATGTGAATCGTCAGGCCAGTGGATACCCTTCAAGACCACCGAGGCCCAGCGCCGAGCTGCCGGCGATCCGCGTCGTTCTCTCGAAGAACGCTACAAGACTCACGACAAGTATGTGAAGGAAGTCGAAAAGGCGGCCAAGGATCTCGAGAAGCGAAGATTCCTTCTTCCTGCCGACGTGCAGCGTTATATCGACGACGCGCAAGCAAGCAGCGTGCTCCAGTAGCTGCGCAAGAGTAATTCCGCAAGAAAGACGGCGGCGTAAACGCGAACCCCCGATCCTTTGCGGGGTCGGGCGTTTTCATTCGGCAATTTTCCGCGTGTGGCGCTGACCGCTTCTGGCCCGCATTGCGGCATTCGTCGCCGCCCGCAACCGACCCTGAGCAGACCGCCGGAACTTCTCAGAAGCAGACGGTCAACGGATCAAGTTGACCTTGGTATGATTCGGTTTCATGGGCAAAGAGTCATTCGCCGGTCTAGTGGTCCGTGTGATCTTGGTCCTTGCCTGTAGCATCACCGGACCTGGCGCCGCGCTTCTGTCGAATGCCGCCGACATGCTTCCGCTTCGGTATCAGCCGACCATGATTGCCCTCGGATTTCCGAGCCCCTTGCTTCGTGCGACGGTTCGCGGACAGTCCGTGTGGTTCATCGTGGACACCGGGGCCTCCGTCAACACGCTCGCCGCGTGGTTGGTGAGCGCCGCGCGTCTCGAGCCGCGGCAGACGACAGCCACGGCTACCGGATCCACAGGCGTGGAAAAATCCGTCCGTGTGGTAGCCAACGAGATGATTCAGTTAGATGGGGGCCGAGACCTCACCCTCCGCGAAGCGATAGTCGTTGAGTTTCCACCCGTCTTCGCCGAGCAGAGGATTGGTGGGCTCCTTTCGCCGCAACTGCTCGCCCCCGGACACTTGGCGTCAGTGCTTGACCTCCGAGTGCCCACGCTGCGATTCGAGCCATTTGAGATTGCGGTCGCGAGGCTCGGTCGCAATCGCCCGTTGATCTCGAGTGGCTCGCGCGTGTGCCGGAACGCGGAGTCGCCATTCGCGAATCGGCAATACGCGGCTTCGGTGACGGCCGATGGCATCACCGGCACGGTCTTGGTGGACACCGGTGCGACCAGTACTCTCGCCGCACCAGGTTCCCGCATCGCGGCTGCGCTGACTGACCGTGCCTCCGAGAGTGGCCGAACGCATGGTGTCGGTGGGGGCGTGCAAACGATGCGGAAAGCGCCCAACGTGAGATTCGAGCGTGGCGGCGCAGCATCGACGATCGCAGTGACAATTGGCGGGGCCACGCCGTCCTGCGGGCCGGATGGTCTCATCGGGATGGATGCGTTGCGCCAATGCATTCTCGTGCTCGGCGAGTCGGCATTCGCGTGGTCCTGCCAAGCAGAGTCAAGAGTCGGGCCTGCCTTGGGACAACGACCGGGCAGCCCTTGATCGCCGACGCGTCCACATTACGCAACATTGTCGCCAGCCGACGCCATCCCGCCTGCCGCGCGAACGTCCGTTCCCGGCAGACGAGTATGTCTCGTCTTGGCGGGATTCGGCCTGATCGTCATCGGTCAAGTCGACCCCGACGATCATTCGTTTCCGAGAAGCGCGCTAGTTTTGGTGTCTACCATGGAATTCTCTACAACGGTATCGGCTTGATTCTTAACGTGCCGCCAAGATGGCCCCGAATCTGTATCACGAGTTGAATCTCTCCGTCACTCTTACGGCATCTAAACATCTGTACCTACGCGAAAAGGGAAGCGTTGCAATGAATCCTCTCGTTCAAATCTCAGCGAACGTGCCCCCGCCCTTCGCCCTGCTTACTCTAGTCTGCCTAGTGGTATGCCCAGGCTGGGCAATGGCCGATGAGCTCAGTGCGAACCCGACGACCATGAGCTTTGGGGTGGGCGGAACGATCCGCATGAACCTCAACATTGGGACCATGGAGGTCGTCGGCGTGCAAGACGACAGGATCACCGTTTCGTGGCATTCAAGGTTGCCGGAATACGGGAGCGATGTCAGCGTAAAGCTGCAGCGTTCCGGTGGGAAGGACGCGACGGTCGTGGTCGACGGTCCTGGCAACCGCGTGCATTACCGCATCGAGGTGCCACAACAATCCAACGTTGCCATTCACATGCGGGCGGGAGATCTTGACGTTCACGGCATCCTGGGCAGCGTGGAGGCCGATCTTCTGGCCGGCAACATGGATCTACGCGTTGCGGAGCCTCGGCACTATCACACAGTGAGCGCATCGGTGACCGCCGGCGGGCTTACCGCCCATCCCTGGCACGCGGATACGGGGGGCCTGTGGCGCTCCTTCAGGGCGAGCGGCGACGGTGATTACGACCTGCGCGCTCGGCTGCTGGCAGGGCAGCTTACGATCCGCTCGGAGTAGGCCTCAGATGTGTCCCGGTCACCTGCAGGAAGCGCGCGATCACGGCTAAGGGGTGAGACGGAGATCCAGGCGTGAGGGTCCACTGCGGGCCTGCGAAGAGATTCGGCCTGCACTTCTGCCTCGTTCGTGAACGTCCGTTTAAGAGGGATTTTTACCGTAAAGCCAAATGCCCGCTTCTGGCCGAAGTGAGACGATCGCGGTTGGCTTTCCCGACCGGAACCAGCGGCGGCGTTCTGAGTGGCTAGAATTTCGCCCCAAACTCCCGGCATTCAGAGGCGAATACCAAGAACGCAGTTGCATCATCATCTGCAGTGAGGACGCCAAGCACCAGGGCGGCGTGCTCTGTACCGAGAACAAAGTACTACGAGCGAAGTACGATGGACCGGCGAGTGTTGCGAAGTACCTCGGCCGTCTTCCACTGTTGATACTCACTAAAATCTGATCGTGCGCAATTTGGCGGTTGGTTGCTTGCGTGCGCGCGCCTGTGCAGCCGGCATGACGAGCGGTTCGATGTGCTGCTGGCGCCAAACCCTAGTGGCCTCGGCGATCGTGTCCGCCGAATGTCTGAACAGGCCTATCCGCGTTTTGTGTAGCTCCGCCAACGCCTGTTGCGGCGTGCGCGCCATGGTCAGGTTCGCGCAACCGTGAAGGTAGTGCCCCATCGTTTGGTTTGTCGCAGTCAAACTCAGCCGCTGCCATTCCAGCGCCCACCTGACTACGGCACAGATATGTTGGCCCGGTCCGATACGCATACTCCCCTGGGTCGCAAGAAGAGTGCCAGTTCCGCATGACGCGGGGCCTGCGAATGGCTCGGTGAACGCGTCAGGTTGATAGACGCGAAGACAGGAACGCGTCCGCATGATGGCCGTCGCTGCAGTCGGTGGTGTCCCGAGCTAGGAAAACGCCCGCACACGGTACCTATCGCGCAGCTGGGAGGGGCAGGGGCTGACGCATTGCGGCACGTGCAGTCGCGGGTATCTACGGCCTCTGGACGTATTCAGCACTGCGCACTCAGCTCTTCGCACGTCGTCGTCGCACTTAGAACTTCGGACTTCGGCCAAGTACGACGCACACTGGCCGTTGCTATAGTGCGCGGCTTTCTGCAGCAGGCGCGCGCCGATCCCTTTGGGAGCCGGGGAAGATGAGAGCGCCGGAACGGCACGTTGGAGCGCACCGTCCGGCTGGCCAAACCTCACGTCACAACCACGAGAAATAAGGCATGGCTGTCCAGAATGGTAGCGCAAGTCTGAGCAGAGCGGAAATGCGTGACCGTTGCGACGCAATCCTCGCTCTACCGCGCGACCTGACCGCCGCTGAGTTGCTAAATACCTGGGACGTGGTCGGCCTCTGCGTGCAACGGCTGAGGTGAAGTGGTTCCGACTCGCCCGATGCGCAGTATCAGAACGAGCATCTGGAATCGAAGGTCCGGACACGACCCGATCCCTACGTTGAGTGGAGTCGGGACTAGACATTGAAACTGATGGAAGGTGCCGTTCGGGTCGCGCTGGAAAGGGGCGCCGCGGGGCCCACCTAGTAACGTTGCAGTTACGCGCCACATCCGCGCCGATGCGCTTGAGACTTGCCGGGACCGCCGCGCTGCATGGGCCTCGGGCACAGGGGCAGGATTTCGTGCGCGCGTAACGGACTGCGAGAAACCGCCTTCCGTTACGCGCTACCCGACAGGGCTGAAGCGATCGGCCTTCATCGACCTCGCCCAACCGCCAAAAGTCGTGCACTACGGCCAACGGTTCAGCGGCAACAGGGCGATCACGCCTTGTTTCTCTAGCAGGCTGTACTTGCCGCGATGTTGTAGCACGTTGTTACTCCGTTGACCGTGTAGCTGATTTTCGCAAAGTTAAATGTAATGTTCTCGGTTCGCGTCGTGTTCTTGGCGTCCGGGCTGTCCCCTGTCGAATAGCTGGTGATTAGGACTTCCGTAAGCATGATAGTCGTCGAGCCGTCCACAAGCACGACCGTAGGCTGGTGTTGTCCCATGACCACTGCATTGAAAAACAGGGGAGATTGCCCGTCCGCGTAGCGCGTGATGGAAAGGTCCTGGATATTTGCCTTGCCCGCTCCGCCACCGCCGCCTTCATGCGTGGTGCCGCTATTCGAGGCACCCCAAGACCATGCCAGTACCGGGGACGACCCGAATGGGGCCGGTATTGTAAGTGTGCCGACAGAAGCCAAAGGCGCAGCCAAGGCGCCCGTCATTGCAGTCAACGCCATAACAAAGGATGCGGCGGCAAGGTACTTGATGACATTCATCGTGATTCCTCTTTTCGGGTTGAACGGCGTTTTGGAGAGGCCCACACAGCGGCGGCGCGGGTTGGTGGAACTGTACCCTTTCCGATGGCAATGTCTACGACCCGGCTGCTTGGCCGAGACGCAGCGCGGGCGCGCCCATGTTGTCACTTACAAGGGGCCCTTTTTAGCGCGAAGCCGGTCTGACGAAGTCGTCGTCCATGCAGCAATGGGATGAATGCCAACGCCAAGGCCACGACAGCAGGCAACGCGTTACGAGGCGGCGCGCCAAAGCCCGACATCGGTTCGAGCGACGCGGTGAAGCGGGCGCTGCTTGCGGCAAGATCGATCGGCTATTCCGGCGGAACGAGCGGCGCCTATATCACCGAACTATTTCAGCGCATGGGGATTGCCGACGAGTTGAAACCGAAGGTCAGGCAAGCTCCGCTGGGCGTACCAGTCGGCGAGCTGATCGCGCGGGGAGAGGTCGAGATCGGTTTCCATCAGACGAGCGAGCTTTTGCCTGTCGCCGGCATCGATATTCTCGGACCGCTGCCGGCGGACATTCAACAATTCACCGTGTTCTCCGCGGGGGTGTCCACTGGGGCGAAGACGCCGGATGCTGCGAAGGAACTGGTCAAGTTCCTGACCGCGCCAGGGACGGTACCGCTGATCAGGAAGAAGGGGATGGAGCCGGCTTGAGGCAAGAGACAGCCGGCTCGCGTGAAGTGTTAGTCGTTTGCCGCTTGTGAACTTCCGCTATTGGCCCGGGGAGCTGCCCAACGTTTGACAGGCGCTTCACGACCCACAGCAGGCATTTGGCGGATGGTAAAGCGGACAGTCGCTCGGCTAAGGAAAACTTCTTGCCATTTCAGCGTTCATCAGTGCACTCTTTGACTACGCCAGCGCCACCTCAACCATCGCATCAAACGTTGCCTGCCCCGCAGAAAACGCGAACAGATCGACCGCCACGTCCGGCAATACCGGTGCCCCGGCCGTGAGTCGGTTCAGATTCGGCCATCCATCGCGCATCCACAAGGTGCCTGCGGGTATGCGATCGGTGACGCGCGCTCGCGCCAACAGATCACCACGATCGT